>Ga0302310_10000025_pt1 | contig 132047 bp, 117 predicted proteins | sample III_Palsa_N1_2_FD_200451 | JGI IMG/M metagenome (GOLD analysis project Ga0302310, IMG submission 200451) | Peat permafrost microbial communities from Stordalen Mire near Abisko, Sweden - III_Palsa_N1_2 | ecosystem: Environmental > Terrestrial > Soil > Palsa > Peat permafrost | place: Sweden...
CTGCTGACCCCGAAGGAGCGCGAGTTCTTCCGCCACGGCGGCATCCTGCAGTACGTGCTGCGCCAGCTGGCGAACAAAAAGGCTGCCTGAGCGGGCCGTGGTTCAACTGAACACCCGTCATAAGAACAGCCCCGGCATGCCGGGGCTGCTTCTTTGCCACGGTCGTTGCCATAGCCAGGACAAGCTACGGCGTCGATTGCTTCCAGTGCGCCGAATAGCATCGCCACTGGCCGCCGTCGTTGCGCCACGCGGACTCGATCTGGTAAACGCCCAGCTGATCAGGAAGCACGTGACCGCCGCTGGTCAACGTCACGGTGAGCGACGCCACCATCCGGTCCCCGCGGTGCTCGATGCTGATCGGGCCGGTGGTCACGCCGATATGGTCGCCGCGCAGGCCAACCAACCGCATCATGTTGGCCAGCGATCGCTTGTCCAGATCACCCGCGTTACCGTCAAAGTCGTCGCTCAGCGGTTTGACCACGTCACTCGTATCGCCCGCTTCGGCCGCGTGAGCCACCGAGGCAATCGCCTGACGGACCTGCTCCTCATCGGGCGCATGTCGACAGCCTGCAAGCGCGAAGATCGATACGGCGAACCAGAAAACAAAAGCGCCGGTTTGAGGCCATCGAATCATACAAAAATCTCGCTGCATCGCGGCTTGCCGCTCTGCGGGGGCTATGCTCCAATGCGGCAGCGTATGGAAGTCTGCAACCCATCCCCGTCGATCCATCGGCAAAGCGTAGAGTCGCTATCGATGCCGAACGTAATCGATTCAGTTGTCACCGATCAAGCATTGAGAAACCAAGTATGAGCAACGAACGTCCATGGCTGGATCACTACCCGGCAGGCGTGCCAGAGCAGATCAATATCGACGACTATGCTTCGGTAGCCTCGGTGATCGACGAGGCTTTCGCAAACTTCGCGGATCGGCCTGCCTTCACCAATTTCGGCAAGACGCTCAGCTATCGCGAAATCGATGAAGCCAGCCGCCAGTTTTCCGGCTATCTCACCGGCGTGCTCAAGCTCGGCAAGGGCGACCGCATCGCGATCATGCTGCCCAACGTGCTTCAGTATCCGATTGCGCTTTTCGGCGCGCTGCGCGCCGGGCTCGTTGTTGTCAACACCAACCCGATGTACACCGCGCGCGAGCTAAAGCATCAGCTGGAAGATTCCGGTGCCCAGGCCATCGTGGTGCTGGACAATTTTGCCGCGACGCTGCAGGAAGTACTCGCGCAAACCCACGTAAAGCATGTCATCACGACCGGCCTGGGCGACCTGCTCGGCGCCAAAGGCGTGGTGATCAACTTCGCACTCAAGCACATCAAGAAGATGGTGCCGGCTTTCCATATTCCGCACGCCGTGCGTTTCCACGATGCCCTGGTGCAAGGCAAGCCGCATCCGCTGAAGCCGGTGCAGCTGGGCCACGACGATATCGCCTTTCTGCAATACACCGGCGGCACCACGGGCGTCGCCAAGGGCGCCATGCTGACCCATGGCAACATGGTCGCCAACATGCTGCAGGCTGGCGCGTGGTTCTCGGCGAAGATCAAGCCCGGTGAGGAGATCATCATCACCGCATTGCCGCTGTATCACATCTTTGCGCTGACCTGTAATTGCTTCATCTTTCTGCGCTTTGGCGGCCAGAGCATCCTCATCACGAACCCGCGCGACATGCCGGCCTTCGTGAAGGAACTGAGCAGCGTGAAGTTCACCTCGATCACCGGCGTCAACACCTTGTTCAACGGCCTGCTCAACACGCCAGGCTTCGATAAGATCGATTTTTCGCACCTTCGCATGAGCTTCGGCGGCGGCATGGCCGTGCAGCGCACGGTCGCGGAGAAGTGGGAGAAGATCACCGGCTGCCCCCTGATTGAAGGCTACGGCATGACCGAAAGCGCGCCCGTGGCCACCATTAACCCACTGGTCGATGGCGCACGTTTCAGCGGTTCGATCGGGCTGCCGATTCCATCTACGGAAATTGGCATTCAGGACGACGACGGCAAGCCGCTCGCGATGGGTGAGGTCGGCGAGATATGCATCCGCGGCCCGCAGGTGATGAAGGGCTATTGGGAGCAGCCGGGTGAGACCGCCAAGGTGCTCAGCAGCGATGGCTGGCTGCGCACGGGTGACCTTGGCCGCATCGACGAGAAGGGTCTGGTCTATATCGTGGATCGCAAGAAGGACATGATTCTGGTGTCCGGCTTCAACGTGTATCCGAACGAGATCGAAGACACGGTGATGCAGAACCCGGGCGTCTCTGAGGTCGCGGCCGTTGGCGTGCCGGACGAACACTCCGGCGAAGTCGTAAAACTTTTCGTGGTTCGCAAGGACCCCAGCCTTACCATTGAAGCGCTGAAAGAATTTTGCCGCGAAAATCTGACAGGCTACAAACGACCAAAGCTGATCGAATTCCGCGACGAATTGCCGAAGAGCAATGTAGGGAAAATTCTGCGCCGCGAACTGCGGGACGAAAAGAAAAACGCCTGAAACGTGGTTGCCTCGTGCCCTTACGCAAGCGCGCCGGGCACGGGCTCAAGTCCTTAGCCGTCCTTCCACTGCTCCAGAACGTCCGCATAACCGCCAAGCAGGTTCCACAACGGTACCTGCTTGTCTTCCGGGATGTGGTTGTAAGAAAAACCGATGTGGTGGTCGGAAATACGCGCGATCGTCGCCTGCAAATGAATATGCAGGTCATGTCCGAAGATCATGTCCAGCACCCAGTGCTGACCTATTTCCCCGAACCAACCCAGCGGGCGACGCAACATCGCGCCCGTCGCCGAGATGTCGACCAGTTCGGTGGGATGTGACTGCTCATGGCGACTCATGAGTACCGTCGTCTCGATCTGCATGCGAGCAGGACGCAGTTTCTCTGGCTCGCCACCACCTTTTTCATCGCTGTCGGTCGTCAATTTTTGTACCGCCCTATTGCGCTCGCCCGAATCGGCATAAACGCCTGACCCTGTTTCTTCCTGAAAACCTTTCGACGTCATTCTAGGGCGTCGTCGGACTTTCAATCATCCCATGGGTCAGGATTCGATCGCATAAAACCTTGCCACCGTGGTTGCGCGCGGGTTTAGCAAGGCATCCGTGCGAATCACACAATGCAACCGGCGTGCCATGTGTGAAAGCGTCTTCGCGCAGCGTTGGCACTGCGCCAGCGCACGCTCATCGCCGTAACGATGCCTGCTCGCCAAGTCATGCACCACGCCATTTTTCCCATTTCTTCCAAGTCGTCATGGTCAAACGGGGACAACCCGCGCAACAACGGCATGTTTCAGTTCGACGCTTTAGGTCACATCCCGACCGTCGACCGAGCCATCTCGTCAAGGGGATCGGCGCAAACGCCATCGGTCCGTTTACGCAAACACGCCCGGCTGCTTCTCCCAAAACGGCAAATAGGGCTCACCACGCAGCGCAACAAAAAAAAGCTGCTGCATTTTCCCTTCGGCGATTACTGGACTTGTCATTGGGCAGCCGCTACTCTTTGTCTACGCGTAGTTCCCAAGACACAGCGGTTCGCCGGTAACATCTGGCGACCAGTGGCAACTGCCAATGCTCTCAACCGATCGATTGAACAATCAGCAGCGTCAACTTTGACACTCCTGATCCGCGTACTTATCGTGGCTGACAACCCGAAAGCAACGCTCAGCAGTATTCGCCCGTGGCCTGCCGGACCGAATCCACCAAAGCGTGGATTCATCTCGCCCACTGTGACGAAGGCAGTCGATACGAATCGGCCAAACTGATGTTGAAACAGTAGCAATCGGCAATGCCCTTACTGGCGTTCCGAGCATGGACAGTTACCGGGTGGCGGGTACCAGACCGATCTGATGAACGCACTGCCAGCCGCTGAAGGCGGCCTAACGATATGTATTGATGAGCACTGAGCCAATCGAGCCCGAGAGCCCGGTAGCCGCACCAGCGGACGCCTTCGCGTCGATACCACAGCAGCAGGAAATGCCGCTGGCCATCGTCCGCGGCCAGCCGATGTTGCAGATGCCGCAGGATCTGTACATTCCGCCCGACGCGCTGGAAGTGATTCTCGAAGCATTTGAAGGGCCGCTGGATCTTTTGCTGTACCTGATTCGCCGGCAAAACCTGGACATTCTCGACATTCCCGTCGCCGAGATCACCAGGCAGTACATGAGCTACATCGACCTGATGCGAGATGTGATGCGGCTGGAGCTGGCCGCCGAATATCTGTTGATGGCCGCCATTCTGGCCGAGATCAAATCGCGACTGCTGCTGCCGCGACCACCGACCGAGGAAGGTTTGGAGCTTGATCCGCGTGCCGAACTGGTGCGACGTTTGCAGGAGTACGAGCGGTTCAAGCGGGCGGCAGAAGATATTGAAGCCCTGCCCCGGCTGGAGCGCGACACCGCTGTGGTGCACGCCGAGGTGGGCGAGCGCAATGTGATAAAGCTGCCGCCGCCGCTCGAATTGACCGAGCTGCTGCTGGCGTTGAAAGACGTGATGCACCGGGCGGAGCTGTTCGGCCACCATGCCATCAAACGTGAAGCGCTCAGCGTGCGTCAGCGAATGGGCGAGCTGCTGAGCCGACTGGACAACGACAGCTTTCATCGGTTTGAAAGCCTGTTTGATATCAGCGAAGGCCGTCTGGGCATCGTGGTGACTTTCCTGGCCATGCTGGAACTGGCCAAGGAGATGCTGATCGACATTGTGCAGGAAGAGCCGCTTGCACCGATTTATGTAAAGGCAAAAGTGAGCCATCCGGATGATGTTGCTGAAGGCGAAACCAGCGATGACGCGCGGAGCGATTCGGCGGCGGTTGAGCCGGTGCTGATTACGTCGGACGCCAAATGAAATACGCATTACCCAGGCTGACGTATTGCCAGCCGCCACTAACGAATCGGCTTACGACCTAAGGCCCATGCAGACCGATCAACTCAAACCCATTATTGAAGCCGCGTTGCTTGCCTCCAGCCAGCCGATGACGGTGCACCAGCTTGGCGACCTGTTCAACGAAACGGATGATGTCAGCTCCGAACGCATTGCCCGGGCGCTCGAAGCGCTGGCTAATGACTGCGAAGGTCGCGGCGTTGAGCTGAAAGAAGTCGCTTCCGGCTTCCGCTATCAGGTGCGCCAGGACGTGCACGAGTGGATATCGCGGATGTGGACCGAAAAACCGAGCCGTTATTCGCGTGCACTGCTGGAAACCCTGTCGCTGATTGCCTATCGCCAGCCGATTACCCGCCCTGAGATCGAGCAGATCCGCGGTGTGGTGGTCTCCTCCAACATCATCAAGACGATGGAAGAGCGCGAGTGGATTCGTGTGGTTGGCTATCGCGATGTGCCCGGCAAGCCAGCACTGTTTGGTACCACCCGCGCCTTTCTCGATTACTTCAATCTGAAATCGCTGGATCAGCTGCCGCCGCTGTCGGAAATCCGCGACATGGAAGATCCGCAGCTGCGTTTCGAGCAGGAGCCCCTGCCCGTGCGCATTGCCCGCGACCTACCCATTGATCCGGACGGTGATGATGTCGCCGACACCGATCACGAAGCCCAGTCCGAGGCCGATAAAGAACACAGCAGCGAAGCGACGAATCCGGTCACGGACGCGACGAGCGCTGACGAAAACACCGATACGAATATTCCTGAGGACTTGGACGCCGCTGCATCCGAACCCGCCGAACACCGCTCCGAAACGAGCGCGCTTGATCAGAACACCCCTTCCACTGCCGACGAGGCAGCGAATCCCGCGGACGTCGATCTCGACGCCGCCGAGCAAGATACCGAGGAGTACCGCGCATGACTGCGCCGCAAAAATCCGTTTTATCCCTGAAGCGCGAACCGCGCAACGAAGCCGAAGTCCAGCTGGAAGAGCGCCTGCACAAGGTGCTGGCCAATGCCGGGCTCGGCTCACGCCGCATGCTTGAGCTGCGCATCCAGTCCGGCGAAGTCGAACTGAATGGCAAGGCCGCCGAAATCGGCACCAGCGTGCATGCCGGCGATCGCGTGGTCATCGACGGCAAGCAGTTCGTCGTTGCCACCGACAATCGTGACGACACCGAGGTGCTGATCTATCACAAGCCCGAGGGCGTGCTGACAACGCGCGACGATCCCGAAGGTCGCCCGACCGTGTTTGAACAGCTGCCTCGCCTGAAGGGTGCGCGCTGGGTCGCGGTCGGTCGTCTCGATATCAATACCACCGGCCTGCTGCTGCTCACCACCGACGGAGAGCTGGCCAACGCGCTGATGCACCCGAAGAGTGGGCTTGAGCGCGAATACCTCTGCCGCGTCCATGGCGAAGTGCCCGACGAGATCGTCGAAAAGCTGAAAGCCGGCGTGGAGCTGGACGACGGTCCCGCGCGTTTCGACGACATCGCCATCATCAGCCGCGGCGGCAGCCATAGCTGGTTTCGCGTAGTGATCCGCGAAGGCCGTAACCGCGAAGTCCGACGCTTATGGGACTCGCAGGGTTTCCTGGTCAGCCGCCTAAAGCGTATCCGCTACGGCAGCATCGAACTGCCGCGTGGCCTGCGTCGCGGCGACTGCGAAAACCTCGATGAAAAGGCCGTCAAGCAACTGCGCCAGACGACGGGCACCAGCGTGCCACAGCCGGTGCTGACGCTGAGCCCGGTGCTGCATCAACGTCGCGCCAACCGCAGCGTCACCGAATATCGCCCGGAACGTGGCAGCAGCAGCGCCTGGACAGCCAGTCAGGATGAAGGTCGCGAGCTGCGCGCTTACGATCGTATCCGCGAAGAGCCAGGTCGCGGTGGCCGCAAGCCGCCCAATCGCAGTGGCAAGGAAGTGAACGGCAACGTGGTTCGCCCCGAACGCGGCGCCGGTGGCGCGCGCGGCGGCAAGGGTCGACGCGTCGCTCCGGGTCAGGAGCTGCCATCGGTACGCACCTGGTTTGCCGGCGAAAGCCGTGACGGCGCAGGTGGCCGACCCGGTGGCAACGGCCCGCGCGGCAATAACGCCGGTGGCGCTGCCGCAAACAACCGTCGCCCCGCCGGCGGCGGCGGCAAGCCTTTCGGTGCGCGTTCGGGTGGTGAAAGCCGCGGCACCGGCAATCCTTACAGCGGATTCAGCAATGACGCGCACGGCAATACCGGCAGCAACGGTAATCGTGGCCCGGCCGGCGGTCGCCCGGCATCGGCTGGTCGACCGCAAGGTCAGGGCAACGGAAACCAGGCCAATGGCAACCGCGCGTATGGCAATGGACGTCCAAACGGTCAGGACGGTGCGCGTCCGCAAGGCGCCGGTCGCCCCCAGGGCCAGGGCGGTAACCGTCCGCAAGGTGCCGGACGCCCGCAAGGTCAGGGCGGAAATCGTCCGCAAAGTGCCGGACGTCCGCAGGGCCAGGGTGGCCCCGGTGGCGGACGTCCACCCGGCCGCGGCGGTAATCGTGGCGGCAATCGCTGATCCGCGATTCGCTCGAAAGACCCGCTTAAAACAAAAGCCGCCAGCAGGCGGCTTTTGTTTTTCATGCACCGTGGTCAATCAACCAAAGTAGCCGTCCAGTAAAGAGGCTCAGGATAGCTCCAGCGAAAACGCATCCGCATCCATCCATGCGGGAAAGCGTTCGCGATGAGCCAGCAGCAAAGCCGGATCGATTGTCACCGTGACAACCTGCTCCTGCCCGCCCAACTCGACCAGCGGTTCACCCAGCGGATCGATCACCGCGCTATCGCCGGCATACGGCAGTTCGTTCCCATCCACGCCCACGCGGTTGAGGCCGATCACATAGCTCAGGTTTTCGATCGCGCGCGCGCGTAACAAGGTGCGCCACGGTTGTCGACGCGCTGCCGGCCAGTTGGCCACAAAGATCGCCAGATCGTAATCCATGCCGCCAGTAACCGATTCCCGCCGCAGGTTGCGCAGCCATACCGGAAAACGCAGGTCATAGCAGACCTGCGGCAGAATTCGCCAACCTTTCAACTCAACGGTCAGGCGCTGATTGCCGCCACCGTACCGCGTGTGTTCGCCCGCCATGCGAAACAGGTGGCGCTTGTCGTACTGCAGAAAGCTGCCATCCGGCTGCACCCACAACAGGCGGTTATAAACAATGTCGTTTTCACGAATCGCCAGGCTGCCGCAGATCACCGCACCCACTTCTACCGCCAGCGCGCGTAACCACGCCACGCTTTCTCCGTCCATGGTTTCGGCGCTGGCGCGCGTGTCGTTGCTGAATCCCGACAAGAACGTTTCCGGCAACACGATCAAATCGCTGCCGACCGCCTGCCTGACCAGCGCGCCGTAATACTCGCGATTGCCCGGCGCGTCGTGCCAGCGCGTGGCGCCCTGCACCAGCGAAACCTTCAAAGGCTGCATTTCTTGCAAGGTCGCGCTCATAACAGACGCAACCGTTCCGCCGCCGCGTCCATCGTGGCGTCGCTCTTGGCGAAACACAGTCGCAGCAGGCGCGTTCCCGGCGCTTTTTCATAGAACGGTGTCAGCGGTATCGCCGCTACACCGCCCTCGAGCAGCAACCATTTGCTGAAAGACAGATCGTCCTCGTCGCGAATTGCCGAATAATCGACCAGCTGGAAATATCCGCCCGGCACGTCGAGCAGCTTGAAGCGCGAGGGCTTCAACAACGCGCGAAAGCGGTCGCGCTTGGTCTGATAGAACGCCGGCAGTTCCCCATAGTGTTCGGGGTGGCTCGCCATGAATTCAGCAAACGCCACCTGCGCCGGATGGAAGCTGCAGAACGTGAGGTACTGATGCACCTTGCGGAACTCCGCCGATAGCGCCGCCGGCGCAATCGCATAGCCCAGCTTCCAGCCGGTGCAATGGTAGGTTTTGCCGAAGGACGAAATCACGAAGCTGCGGTCGGCCAGTTCGGGATGACGCAATACGCTTTCATGCTGCGCGCCGTCATAGACGATGTGTTCGTAGACCTCATCGGACAGCACGACGATCTCGGTATCTCGCACGATCGCCGCCAGTTCATCCAGGTCGGCAGAAGACAATACGGCCCCACTGGGATTGTGCGGGGTATTGATCAAAATCATGCGCGTCTTCGATGTGACCGCGTCGCGCACGCGCTGCCAATCGATCGCGAAGCTGGGCACCATCAGCGGAATGTGCACTGCGCGTGCGCCCTGCAATTCAATCGCCGGCTCGTAACTGTCATAGGCGGGATCGAACATGATCACTTCGTCCCCCGATCGAACCACCGCGGCGATTGCGGCGAACAGCGCTTCGGTAGCGCCGGACGTGACGGTGATATCCGTATCGACGTTGACCTTGCGGTTGTAGAGACGTTCGGTTTTCAATGCGATTTGTTCACGCAGCGGAGCAATGCCGTGCATCGGCGCATATTGGTTGCGCCCGTCGTTCATGGCCCGGTTCAAGCTATCTCGCAGCGGCTGGGGCGGCTCGAAATCGGGAAAGCCCTGCCCCAGATTGATCGCCTTGTGCTCCATCGCGAGCTGGCTCATCACCGTGAAAATGGTCGTGCCGACCTTGGGAAGTTTGGTATCAATGATCATCATTCAGCCGTATGGAAGTCCATCACTAGATTTATAATCTTCAGCGTAGCGCACCCATGTGCGCAAGCAAGTCAAGCCGATGGCAATGGCGGCAGCGGAAGATCGTCCAACGGACGCTCCTTGCATTGCTGGTGTTTGAGGATAGTCGCCGTCGGCAGCTCTCTGGCGAGAAAATCGACCAGCGCGCGTACGCCCGGCAACATCCCGCGCCGGCTGGGATACACGAAGTGCATGTTGCCTTCAGGCACGCTCCACTCCGGCAGCACCACTTCCAGGTCACCACGCACGATCGCCGGCGCGCAGACAAATTCCGGCAACAGCGCAATGCCCATACCGCGACGGGCCGTTTCCAGAAGCAAGGCAAAATCGCCGGTAATCAGGCGGGCCTGCATTTCCACGCTCACCTGCTTCCCGTCGGCACCGATCAACTCCCATACCTGCGCGCCTTCGTGTTCGCGCATCGATAATGCTGGCAGTTTGGTCAGGTCATCGGGCTTTTTCGGTCGCCCTGCGCGATCGAGAAACGCAGGGTTGGCCACCAGCAGGGTACGGCCATGACCGAAACTGCGCACCACCAGATTGGCATCGGTATCCAGTTTGGTGCGCACGCGGATGCACAGGTCGAACCCTTCACCGATGATATCGACGCGACGATCGCTGGAAGTGACCCGCACCTGCATTTTCGGATACTGCGCCAAAAAGTCGGGAATCACGTGGGCGAGCACGGTCTGCGTCAGTGAAACCGGGCAACTCAAACGCACCACGCCGCGAGGTTCCGCGCGCAGCTCGTCGACGGCGTCCTGCGCGGCCTGCGCCTCTTCCAGCACGGCGCGACAATGAACGTGAAACCGTTCACCTACCTCAGTCACGACGAAGCGTCGCGTGGTTCGTTGCAGTAACCGAACGCCAAGCCGCTCTTCGAGCTGCGCCACGCGCTTGCTCAGTCTCGACTTGGGCACGCCCAAGGCGCGGCCGGCAGCAGAAAAGCCGCCGTGGTCAACCACCGCCGCAAAGAAATACAGGTCATTCAAATCCTGCAGGGCACCCGCCAGCACGGTCATGATCGTTTCCTTGAACGAACGAGTCGTTCGACTATTGCCATCTTATCGCCAGATTGTTTCGAATGTACCTTGGGCTAATGCCGAATATCCGGCGCAACGAGGCAAATCCGATGAAACTGCTCCATATCGATTCCAGCGCACTGGGTGATTACTCGGTTTCGCGCCAGTTGAGCGCGGATATCGTCGCCGAGCTGAAGCAGCAGACGCCGACGGCCGTCGTTAGTTACCGCGATCTCGCCGCCGAACCGTTGACGCACTGGACGCCTGCTGTCGCCGATGCCAGCACCGCCGACGGCGCTTTCGGTAACGTGCTGCTGGAGGAGCTTCTGGCGGCGGATGTCGTTGTCATCGGTGCACCCATGTACAACTTCGGCATCTCCAGCCAGCTGAAGAGCTGGATCGACCGCATTGTGGTCGCCGGCAAGACCTTTCGTTACACCGAGCAAGGCGTCGAAGGCCTGGCCAAAGGCAAGCAGGTGATCGTCGCCTCCAGCCGCGGCGGCCAGTACGCCGAAGGCCCCATGGCTGCTTTTGACTTTCAGGAAACCTATCTGCGCACCGTGCTGGGCTTTATTGGAATTTCCAGCATCACGTTCGTTCGCGCGGAAGGCGTGGCCATCAGCCCGGAGCACAAAGAGAAGGCGGTTCAGGCGGCCAAGGCCTCCATTCCCGCCTCGGTGAATGGACTCAAAAAAGCTGCCTGAGTTCCAAATGTAAGTGCGGTTGTTGTAGATGCGACTAACGGCCCTGCGGGGCCGTTTTTTTTGGCCGTTTACCCGTAGCAATGCTAGGGGCCGCATAGGCCATGAGTCATGCGCCGAAAACCTCGCGCGCCTATTGACGGCTTTTGCTTTGGTGTTATAGTTAACTACAACACCGGTTACATACTTCACCAAGGAGAACGGCCATGAAAATCCTTAATCAAAAACTGATCACTGTCGCCGCCGCTGTGCTGCTGACTTCCACCAGCCTGATGGCGACTGCCCATTTGAGCATGGCGCCTTATGAAGGTCGCTCCGCGCCGGCACCTGTGGCGCAAACCGGCGGCCTGACCATCACCAATCTGCCCGAGATCATCGTGCGCCCCAGCGCCAGCGAACGCCGTTCCGCGAACCTGGCTGCCGATTCCAGCGCCGGAGTGAGCGCCGGATCTTCGGCATTGCGCCACGTTGAAAAGGCCAGCGTCGACGCGACGATGGGCCTGCTCGGGTCGCAGTTGGCCATGCCCTACTATTCGTTCGGCAACGCGTTTGGCCGTATCAGCAAGGAATAATTGAATGACTATTACCTGGAACGACAGCGTCCCGATCTATCGCCAACTGCACGAACGTGTTGTGGCGATGATCCTGGACGGCGCCTTGAACGAAGGCGACCCGCTGCCGTCGGTACGCCAGGTGGCCGCGGATTATCAGATCAATCCGATAACCGTTTCCAAGGCGTATCAGGAGTTGGTCGATGAACAACTGGTCGAAAAACGAAGGGGCTTAGGCATGTTTGTCATCGAAGGCGCTCGTGATGCGCTGCTGAAATCGGAACGTGAGCGCTTTCTGCGCGAAGAATGGCCAGTGCTGTTTGCGCGACTGCAACGACTGGGCCTGGATCTGAAGACCCTGCTGCGCGAAGCCGCTGCCACCGGCGACAACGCGACCAATGACAAGGAACCCTCATGAGCGCGGTCATTACGGCCACTGGCCTGAGCAAACGCTATAAAACGTCGCTGGCGCTGAATAACGTCAGTTTCCAGATTGAACCCGGGCGAATCGTCGGCCTGATCGGCCCCAACGGCGCGGGCAAGACCACGGTACTGAAGGCCATTCTCGGCCTGACCGACTTCTCCGGCGAACTCAACGTGCTGGGCTTCGATCCGCGCAAACAGCGCGACCGGCTGATGGAACAGGTCTGCTTTATCGCCGACGTCGCCGTACTCCCGCGCTGGCTGAAAGTCAGCGAGGCTGTCGACTTTGTTGCCAACGTGCATCCACGGTTTGACCGCGGCAAGTGCCAGGCTTTTCTTGCCCGCACCAAACTCACGCCAGGCATGCGCGTACGGCAAATGTCCAAGGGCATGATCGTGCAGCTGCATCTGGCCCTGGTCATGGCGATCGATGCCCGCGTGCTGGTGCTCGACGAGCCGACGCTGGGTCTGGATATTCTGTATCGCAAACAGTTTTACCAAAACCTGCTGGAAGACTACTTCGACGAAAACAAGACCATCATCGTCACCACCCACCAGGTGGAAGAAGTCGAACACATCCTAACCGACCTTATGTTCATCCGCGACGGCAAGATCGTGCTGGATGCCGACATGGATGCGATTGGCGAGCGCTTTATCGAAGTGATGGTCAACGGCGACCGCGCCGACGCGGCCCGCGCGCTGAAACCGCTGGACGAGCGCCAGGTGTTTGGCAAAAGCATTTTTCTGTTCGACGGCGTCGCGCGGTCAACGCTGGAGGCGATGGGCGAAGTCCGCCGTCCCTCCGTCAGTGACCTGTTCGTTGCCACCATGAAGGGAACCTACGCATGAAAACGTCCGCATGGAACACCATGTACTGGCTTGTGAAACGCGAATTCTGGGAACATCGCGGCGGCTTTTTCTGGGCCCCGCTGATCAGCGGCAGCGTATTCCTTGTACTCAACGTCATGGCGCTGATTACCGGTGAAGTGCTGGGTAACCGCAGTAACACGCGTTTCAACATTGGCGGCGGCCTCAACCTCAGCGGCCATCTGGATGCGGACATGCTTGGCAAGATCGGCGCCGGGCTGGACATCGCGATGTACGTGGTCGCAGGCATTGTGCTGATGATCATGGCGATCATCGTATTCTTCTACACCTTGGGCTCGCTCTACGACGACCGCCGTGATCGCAGCATCCTGTTTTGGAAGTCGCTGCCGATCTCGAACGGTGAAACCGTCTTGTCGAAAGTCATCAGCGCCACGATCGTTGCGCCAGCCATTGCCTGCATCTTCGGCACGGCCGCAGGATTGCTTCTGCTACTGATCGCCGCCTTCACCGCTTCGCTGCACGGCCTGAACATGTGGGCGCTGCTGATGAATTCGCATCCGCTGCTGGTAGCCATCAACATGATCACGCTGATCCCGCTGTATGCGATCTGGGCACTGCCGACTGTGGGCTGGTTGATGCTCTGCTCCGCCTGGGCGCGCAGCAAGCCGTTCCTTTGGGCGTTGCTGGCACCGCTGGCCGCCGGTGTGATTGTCAGCTGGTTCGGCCTGATGGGACTGTTCAATCTTGAATCCAGCTGGTTCTGGAAAAACATCGTCAGTCGCATGCTGCTCAGCCTAGTCCCCGGGGGCTGGATTCGTGATGCCGCATCAATCGACAACGAGCCCAAGGACCCGTCGGTCATCCTCGATCACATCGGTCTGGCCCACAACTACGCCACCCTCGCCTCGCCCGATCTGTGGATCGGCGCCATCGCCGGCATAGCGCTGATCACCGCTTCGATCTGGTTTCGCCGCTGGCGCGACGACAGCTGATATCGATCGAATTCGAGACAAGGAGAACACTTGTGAAATCCAATACTTTCAGCACGCTTGCATTGATCCTGCTGCTGCCGCTGGCCGCTTGCGGACAATCCAGCTCACAGCCGGACATCACTGACAATGCTGCACCGGCCACGACAAATAGCGCAGTGCCATCCCCCTCATTAATTTCGGGAGAGATCCAGAAGGCGATGCGGAAGGCCAAACAGGAGTTGGCGACCAAGAATATCGATGTCAACAGCGTTCGCGGTGACGGTAGCCGGCACAACGACGACGATTCACGTCCCAAGGCACAGATCACGCCGCAGGGCGACTTGCTGATTGCCGGTAAAAAGGTGGCGGCCACGCCAGCGCAGCAGACCTTGCTGCTGGATTACCGCAAGCAGATTGTCGGCATCGCAGAAAACGGCATGGACATCGGCACACAGGGCGCCGACCTGGGTGTCAACGCGGCCAAACAGGCCATGTGGGGCGCGCTATCGGGCAAAAGCGACAAGGACATCGAAGCCTCCATCAAGCCACAAACCGACAAGATCGAGGCCGCCGCTGCCAAGCTGTGCCAGCGACTGCCCGACCTGCTTGCCACGCAGCAGAAACTGGCCGCCGCGATGCCCGAGTTTCGACCCTACGCAACCATGCAGCAGAAAGACGTCGAAGACTGCGGCAAGGACAAAAAGGACAAAGACGCCAAGAAAGGTGTTGTGGTGTTTTCCGATTGATCGGCACAGGCGCAAGGCTTTGGCGGGTCGAGGTGAACGAAGCGAATGCCAGGACGCGCCATAGTTCTTTCATCGTCAATCGAGCAACCTCTTCAGATCGCCGTTGATACGCCGCGCAAGCAATGACTAGAACAATGGCTGACTAAAAGTAGACTGGCGCTGGACCGCCAGAACCGCGTTCGACTATCGACCCATCAATAAATCGGAGCAAATCCTCATGCCCGCCCTGCGTAGCACGTGCCTGATATTCGCGCTCACCGCCCTGGTGTCGGGCTGCCAAGATCGCACAACGACAACGACCGTAATCACTGAAAGCTCCAGCATGATGAATGGCCATATTTCGCTGAAAGACAATACGGTCGTGCTCAAACCCGAAGGCATTCCGCAGGCCGTCATCAGCGCCGCGGGCGACTTCACCATCAACGGCCGCGCCGCTGTCGTTTCGCCCGACCAACGCAGCCTGTTCAAGGACTACTACAACGGCATACTGGCAATCCGCAATCACGGTATTGCCATGGGCGCCTCAGCAGCAGGAGTCGCGGGAGCCGCGCTTAGCAGCGTCGCCGGAAGTCTGGCCAATATTTTTGGTGGCGAGACCAAGAACATCGATGCTGAAGTGAGTGCCAGCAATGCGAAGGTTGAAGCCCAGGCTGAGAATGTCTGCCGCGACTTGGCACAGACCTATGCCGCTCAAGAAAGTCTGGCGACACAGCTCGCTGCATTCAAAGCTTATGCGGTCATCAAGTCCGACGAGGCAGATGACTGCGTGCACAACATTAAAGGTAACGGGCACGATCAATAACACGGGGCAACGATGCGGCAACGGCCATGGTTTACCTCACATCGATTTGTCGTGAATGCCGCCACGCGTCAGGGTCAACGGGTCGAGCAACTTCTTCAACTCTTCTTTCGATAGTCCGCTGGTTTCCAGCGCGACATCGAGGATCGGCCGCTTTTCCTTGTACGCCTGCTTGGCGGTGGCCGCGCCCTTCTCGTAACCAATCACCGGATTAAGCGCGGTCACAAGAATCGGATTCATCGCCAGCGCCTGATTGACGCGATCGGTATTGACCTTGAATCCTGCAATCGCCTTATCGGCTAGCAGGCGCGACACGTTGGCGAGTATGCCGATCGACTGCAGCAGGTTGTGCGCGACCAGCGGCAGCATCACGTTGAGCTGGAAGTTGCCGGACTGGCCCGCAATCGTGATGGATGCATCGTTGCCAATCACCTGCGCAGCAACCATCGCCGTGGCTTCGGGAATCACCGGATTGACCTTGCCCGGCATGATCGACGAGCCGGGCTGCAGCGCCGGCAGTTCAATCTCGCCGAGGCCGGCCAGGGGACCTGAATTCATCCAGCGCAGGTCGTTTGCGATCTTCATCAAGGCCACCGCCAGCGTTTTTAGCTGGCCGGATAATTCAACCGCCGCGTCCTGCGAAGCCATGCCTTCGAAATAATTGCTGGCCGATTCGAATTTTACGCCGGTGAGTTTTTTCAGCTGTGCCGCAACAGCGGGACCAAACTTCGGATCGGCATTTATGCCCGTGCCTACCGCCGTGCCCCCCTGCGGCAGACGCCGCATGCGCTTGAGGCTGTCCTCGATGCGCTCGATGGCCGAGACGATCTGCGCCGACCAGCCCGACAGCTCCTGCCCGAAGGTAATCGGCATCGCATCCATCAAATGCGTGCGGCCGGTCTTGGGAATTTTTTTCAACTGGCGTGCCCGGCGATCCAGTACGCGCTGTAAATGTTTCAGCGCGGGCAGCAGTTGCTCGCTGGTGGTCAACGTGGCGCTGACGTGGATGGCTGTCGGAATCACGTCGTTCGAGCTCTGCCCGTAATTGACGTGATCGTTGGGATGCACCGTAGTACCTGCTTTCACCGCAAGATGCGCAATGACCTCATTGGCATTCATGTTGGTACTGGTGCCGGAGCCGGTCTGGAAAATATCGATGGGAAACTGCGCGTCGAATTCCCCGTTTGCCACCGCGAGCGCCGCTTTGGCGATGGCACTGGCGTGATTCTTTTTCAGATAGCCCAGCGACAGGTTGACCTCGGCGGCGGCAGCCTTTATCAACCCTAGAGCGCGGATGAATTCCCGCGGCAGATGCAAGCCGGATATCGGAAAATTGTCGATGGCGCGCTGGGTCTGCGCGCCGTATAGCGCATCCGCAGGCACCTGCAGCTCGCCCATGCTGTCGCGTTCGGTGCGGAACTTGCTCATGGCTGACGTCCTGTTTCTCGAGAGGGAAATCTTGAAGAACCATTGAATGGCGTGTCCTTTCACGATAGGCCTGATCCACGACAATTCAAGAGCCGACGCTTCCCAGGTGGAGCCGGGCCCACATCAGCCCGTTGTAGAATGTGCGCTTTGCCGCTGAACGGAACCGTCGATGTCATCCCATGCCCTGACCGCCCTCTCGCCGCTGGACGGCCGATACGCCAGCAAGGTCGAGCCGCTGCGGCCGATCTTCAGCGAATTCGGCCTGGTGCATCGGCGCGTGCATGTGGAGATCGAATGGCTGCTGGCGCTGGCGGCCGACGCGCAGATCGTAGAGCTGCCGTCCTTCACCGCAGCCCAGATCAAGACGCTCAAGGCGATTGCCACCGATTTCAGCTTGGACGACGGCGCGCGCATCAAGGCGATCGAAGCGACCACCAATCACGACGTCAAGGCGGTCGAATATTTCATCAAGGAAAAGCTCGGCGCCGATGCCAGCCTGAAGCAGGCGCTGGAGTTTGTGCACTTTGCCTGCACCAGCGAGGACATCAACAATCTTTCCTATGCGCTGATGCTGCGCGACGCACGCGAACAGGTGCTGCTGCCGATGTTCGACGGGGTCATCGGGCAACTGCGCGATCTTGCCCACACGAATGCCGCCCTGCCGATACTTTCTCGCACACATGGCCAGACCGCCTCGCCCAGCACGCTGGGCAAGGAGATCGCCAACGTGGTCGCGCGCCTGCAGCGTCAGCGCAAGCAGCTGGCCGCCGTGGAAATCTCCGGCAAGATCAACGGCGCCGTCGGCAACTACAACGCGCACGCGATCACCTATCCCGAAGTCGACTGGCAGAAGTTCTCGCAGCGATTTATTGAAAGCCTCGGTCTCGAGGTCAACGCGTATACCACCCAGATCGAGCCGCACGATGGCGTGGCCGAGTACTGCGACGCCGTGCGCCGCGCCAACATCATCCTGATCGACCTGGCGCGCGATATCTGGGGCTATATCTCTCTGGGCTATTTCAAGCAGACGCTGAAGGCTGGCGAAGTCGGCTCGTCGACCATGCCGCACAAGGTCAACCCGATCGACTTCGAAAACGCCGAGGGTAACTTCGGTTTGGCCAATGCCCTGCTCGGCCACTTTGCCGAAAAGCTGCCGATCAGCCGCTGGCAGCGCGACCTCACCGACTCGACCGTGCTACGCGCGCTGGGCACCGCCTTCGGTCATACGCTGATTGCACTGGAGTCCCTGAAGAAGGGTCTCGGCAAGCTTACCGTCAACGCCGATCGCCTCGCCGCCGACCTCGACGGTAGCTGGGAAGTGCTGGCTGAAGCTGTACAAACGGTCATGCGCCGCTACGGCCTGCCCGAGCCTTACGAGCAGCTGAAGGCGTTGACCCGCGGCCAGGGTATTACGCGTGAATCGATGCACAGCTTTATCAGTGGGCTCGATCTGCCGGCGGCGGCGAAACAGCGTCTGCTGGCATTGACGCCGAGCGGCTATATTGGTCTGGCTGCCGAACTGGCCAAGGCGATCTGATCCGCCAATTTTAGTAAAGGATCACGCGAAAGGCAGGCCGGTTGTCTGTCTTGACGGCGCCGCGCGGCTACAATTCGCGGATGGCCAAATCAAAATTATCTACGCCGTCGCTGCCGCTCGAAGTTCGCGGCAGCGCAAAGCAGCCTCTCGGCATGAGTTCGGCACATTTTCTGCGCAACTACTGGCAGAAACATCCGCTGCTCATTCGCAACGCCTTTCCCGATTTCGAGCCTCCGCTGCAGCCGGATGATCTCGCCGGCTTGGCCTGCGAGCCTGCCGTTCTGGCGCGGTTGATCGTGCACGACGAAAAGCGTGACCGCTGGCATGTCAATCCCGGCCCGTTGAGCGAAGCCGATTTTGCCAAGACCCCAAAAGACCACTGGACCCTGCTAGTGCAGGATGTCGACAAGTGGGATGCCGATGTCGCCACGCTGCTGGAGCCGTTTGGTTTTCTGCCCAGCTGGCGCGTCGATGACATCATGATTTCGTATGCCGAAGAAGGCGGTGGCGTCGGCGCGCACGTCGACCAGTACGACGTGTTTCTGCTGCAAGGGCTGGGTCAGCGACATTGGGCGATCAGCATCGATCCAGCTGCACCCAAGGATTTTCGTCATGACGTGGAGCTGAAACAGCTCGCCCAGTTCGAATCCACCCATGAATGGCTGCTCGACCCGGGCGACATGCTTTATCTGCCGCCCGGCGTCCCCCACGATGGCGTCGCGTTCGGCGGACCGTGCATGACGTTCTCGATCGGCATGCGCGCACCGTCGCAGGCCGAACTGACCGGCGATCTGGCCGACCATATCGCCGAGCGTCTGCCTGAAGAATTGCGCTACGCCGACCCCGATCTGACCCCAGCCAGAGCCACCGGCGAAATTGATCGTGCGGCCATCGACCGACTTAAGACGGCGCTGCCATTTGCCGCCGCGCTGGACGACGCGATGCTGGGTGACTGGTTTGGCCGTTTCATCACGCGCTATCGCAACGCCCAGGTGCCCGCCGCGCTGGAAAAACCCTTGCACGAAATAGCGTTCGAGAAGCAGCTGGCTGCAGGCGTTACCCTGCTCCGGCACCCGTGGGCACGCATGGCATGGATACGCACCAAGTCCGGCTGCACACTGTATGTGAGCGGTAGTGCCTACCCCGCCACCCCGACGCTGGCGCAACAGCTCTGCGAACAACGCGAATTCGCCTTGAGCCGCAAGCCCGACGGCAAGGAGACGTCATTGCTGCTGGCCTTGATCAACGACGGCCATTTGCTGGCCAGAAAAAAACGTTCCCGGTGAAGCTGCAGAACTTCCACGTCAGCGTCGCCGACTGGTCGCTCGCGCCTGATCGGTCGGCGTTGATGGCCATACGCCAGCAGGTTTTTGTAGTTGAACAAGCGGTACCGCAGGCGCGCGACCGCGACGGACTCGATGCCGCCTGCTGGCACGTTCTGGCGCGCGATGAGGATGGTCAGCCTATCGGCTGTGCGCGCATGTCGCCCGAGCGCAAGATAGGTCGTATGGCGGTTCTCGACGAATGGCGAGGCAACGGGGTCGGCGCCGCCATGCTGCGCGAACTGGTCGCTCGCGCCCGCTCCGCGGGCTGGAGTGACGTTGGGCTGGCGGCGCAGGTCAGTGCGATCGGTTTCTACGAACGCGAGGGTTTCGTGGCTTATGGCGAAGTATTCGAGGACGCGGGGCTGGCGCATCGCTCGATGACGTTGGCGCTCGATCCGGCGGCGCAGACGGAAAACCACGCGGTAGCGATCACTGTTGAAGCGCTGCCTGTCACCAGCCGGCTGGATACGACCGTCGCACGTACCCAGGTGCTCATCGACGCGCAGCGACGCCTGTGCATTTATCAGCCCCGGCTTGGCAACGATAGCTACGCCAGCGCCGACGAGCTGGCGCAAATTCGACGCGTAGCCACCGCTGGCCGTGGCGCCTTGATCCGCATCTTGCTGCACGATCCGGCAGCGGCACTGCGCAACGACCATCGGCTGCTTGCGCTGGTCCAACGCCTACCCAGCTTCTTGCAGATACGCATGCCGATTGGAAGAGGCCGACCTGTCCAATATTTCGGCCTACCTGCTTAACGACGTGGGCGGATACGTTTTTCTGCCCGAAGCGGACCGTCCGCAGGGGCGCGCGGCCAGGCGCGACCGCGCTTCGGCCGCGCCGCTTCAAAAGCATTTCGATGAACTGTGGGAGCGATCCGAACGCGCAAGCATGCTGCAGACGCTGAATATTTGATCGCCGGCTGAACCTCAGCTAGCCCACGATTTTTACCCATGCCGCGCGTGCAGAGGCGACAGGCCGCGCAAAATGAGCAGCTGCCGGGAAAACCGAACCATCGCAGCGGCCACCTATCGGCTCGAACTTGACTATTTTTGCTGCGTTCGGTTGCCGCGTTGCAGCAGGCAAGAGGTATAATTGTTCGGCTTTCTCCCCAGTCATTCGTGAGGAAGGTTCAGTCGCGCTTGTATTGGCGGCAAACGACCGCGACTTCACGGTCACACGAATGGCTGCAAGCATCCCTTCACTGCCGGTGGTGACGTGAGTACTAATCTGATCCGCGAGTTTTTCGACTCCTCCCAACTCGCTGGCGGCAACGCCGATTACGTTGAATCCCTTTACGACTCCTGGCTCGCCGACGCATCGTCGGTATCCCCCGACTGGGGTCGCTACTTCGAAACGTTCAAAGGCCGCGAATCGGGTGATGTATCCCACGTGCCGGCGATCGCCCGTATCGAAGCCGCGCAAAAGCAGCGCCGTACCGGTGCCTCGGCCGCGCCCCTTTCCGCTGGCGACGACGAACACGCACGCAAGCAGGCCGGAGTGTTGCGGCTGCTTACCGCCTACCGTTCACGCGGCCACCTCGCCGCTGAACTCGATCCGCTGGGTCTGACCGAAAAAATGCCGGCGCCCGATCTCGGTCTGGCGTTTCATGGCCTGGACGACGCGGATCTCGACACCGAATTCGACACCGGCAATTACGCCGGCAATGGCCAGCGCCTGAAATTGCGCGAGCTGATGACGCGGCTGAAAAAGACCTACGCCAGCACGATTGGCGCGGAGTTCATGTACATCAGCAATCACGAGCAGCGCAACTGGATCTACAGCCGACTCGAACAGAACGCCGGCAAGTGCGGCCTGGACAAGGCCGGCAAGCAGCGTGTGCTCGATGGCCTCAACGGTGCCGAAGGTCTGGAGCGCTACCTGCATACCAAGTATGTCGGTCAGAAGCGCTTCTCATTGGAAGGTGGCGACAGCCTGATTCCGATGCTTGACGACGTGGTGAGAGCGGCGGGCGACAACGGTATCAAGGAGCTCGTGATCGGCATGGCCCATCGTGGCCGCCTCAACGTGCTGGTCAATATCCTGGGCAAGGCGCCGAAAACCCTGTTCGACGAATTCGAAGGCCGCTTCGAGCACCCGGACGATCCGGCGCACTCGGGCGACGTGAAGTACCACATGGGCTTCTCGGCTGACATCAAGACGCCAAAGGGTGGCGTCCATGTGGCGCTGGCGTTCAACCCGTCGCATCTGGAAATCGTCAACCCGGTCGTTTCCGGTTCGGTGCACTCGCGCCAGGGCCGTCGCCGCGACACGATGCACGAAAAGTCGATGGCCGTGATCATCCATGGCGACGCCGCGATGGCCGGCCAGGGCGTGAACATGGAACTGTTCAACATGTCACAGACGCGCGGCTTCAAGGTCGGTGGCAGCCTGCACATCGTCATCAACAATCAGGTGGGCTTCACGACCTCGAACCCGCAGGATGCGCGCTCCACGCTGTACTGCACCGACCTGGCGAAGATGGTCAACGCGCCGGTGTTCCATGTGAATGGCGATGATCCGGAGGCGGTAATCGAAGTTACCCGCCTGGCCTACGACTTTCGCAAAACGTTCCGCAAGGACGTCGTTATCGATCTGGTCTGCTATCGCCGCCATGGCCATAACGAGGCCGATGAACCGGCCGCGACTCAGCCGGTGATGTATCAGATCATCCGCAAGCGCCCGACCACGCGCGATCTTTATTCCCAGCAACTGGTGAAGGAAGGCGTGCTGGCCGAAGGCGAGCCGCAGAAGCAGCTCGAAGCCTACCGCGATCGGCTTGAGGCCGGGGCACCGATGGCCGAGCTCGACCCGTCGCCCAAGCGCGATCATCCGGTCGACTGGGCGCGTTTTGTCGGCGGCAAGCTGTCCACGCCCACCGACACCGGCGTCCCCAAGAAAAAACTGCAGGAACTCGCCAACAAGCTTCTCACCCTGCCCGACGATCTGACGCTGCAGGCGCGCGTTGCCAAGATCTACGACGACCGCCGCAAGATGGCCGCCGGCGAGCAGGCCGCTGACTGGGGCTTTGCTGAAAATCTCGCCTATGCGACCTTGATCGACGGTGGCTACGATTTGCGCATGGTCGGCCAGGACTCCGGGCGCGGCACGTTCTTCCATCGTCATGCCGTACTGCATGACCAGAAAGACGGCCATACCTATCTGCCGCTGGGCACGGTTCGCGATGACGCCGACGTGGAGGTGATCGACTCGCTGCTCAGCGAGGAAGCGGTCATGGCCTTCGAATATGGCCACTCCACCACCGACCCGGACACGCTCAATATCTGGGAGGCGCAGTTCGGTGACTTCGCCAACGGCGCGCAGGTGGTGATCGACCAGTTCATCAGCTCCGGTGAAGCCAAATGGAATCGGCTGAGCGGACTGGTGCTGCTGCTGCCGCACGGCTACGAAGGGCAAGGGCCGGAACATTCGTCTGCGCGTCTTGAGCGCTTTTTGCAGCTGTGCGCGATGGAGAACATGCAAGTCTGCGTGCCGACCACGCCGGCGCAGGATTTCCACATGATCCGCCGCCAGATGCTGCGCCCGGCGCGCAAGCCGCTGATCGTGATGACGCCGAAATCGCTGTTGCGCCACAAGCTCGCCGTATCGAGCCTGGACGATCTGGCCAACGGCAGTTTTCAGCTGGTGATCGGCGATCATCGCGAGCTGCCGGCGAAGAAAGTGAAGCGCGTCGTACTGTGCTCCGGCAAGGTCTATTACGACCTGCTGGAAGAGTCCGAAAGGCGGGAACTCAAGGACGTCGCCATCGTCCGCGTGGAACAGCTTTACCCGTTCCCACGCGAACAGGTCACCGCGGAGCTCGAAAAATATCCGTCGGCGAAGGAAGTGTTCTGGTGCCAGGAGGAGCCGATGAACCAGGGCGCTTGGTTCCAGATCCGTCACCATCTGCAGGCCTGTGTGAGCAGCAAGCACAGCCTGTCGTATGCGGGACGCGCGCGCTCCGCCGCACCGGCGGCCGGCCACCTCAACACGCACGTTGCCGAGCAGGCTGCGCTGGTCGAACAGGCGCTCGTCGCGCCGGTCGGCACCGATCACGCGGCCGAATAAAGTTTTTTACAAATAAGTGCGGTCAGGATGACCGCTTTTTGATTTTCGCGCTCACGGATGAACGCTAAAACCTAGGATTGCTCATGTCGATCGAAGTCAAAGTTCCTGTTCTGCCCGAGTCGGTGTCCGACGCCACCATTGCTACCTGGCACAAAAAGGCCGGCGAAGCGGTAAAGCGCGACGAGAACCTGGTCGATCTCGAAACCGACAAGGTCGTGCTCGAGGTGCCGTCACCGGTCGATGGCGTGTTGAAGGAAATCAAGCACGAAGTCGGCGACACGGTGAACAGCGAACAGATCATCGCGATCATTGAAGAAGGCGCCGCTGCGGCGCCAGCCAAGGAAGAGCCGAAAGCCGAGGCCAAATCGGCTGAAAAGCCCGCGCCTGCAGCGGCCGCCAAGGCCGACGCACCCAAGGCAGAGAAGACCTCCGGCAAAGGCAACGACGATTTGTCGCCGGCCGGCCTGCGCGTGGCCACCGAAGAAAAAATCGATGCCTCCAAGGTCGATGGCACGGGCCGGGATGGACGTGTAACCAAGGAAGACCTGGTCAACTACAGCAAGGACGGCGGCGCAGCGAAAGCTGCCCCGGCTGCCGCCAAGCCGACGCCGGGCTCACGCCCGGAAGAGCGCGTGCCGATGACGCGCATGCGTGCCAAGATCGCCGAGCGCCTGATGCAGTCGAAAGACTCCATTGCCATGCTCACCTCGTTCAACGAAGTGAATTTGTCGGCCGTCAGCAAGATGCGCAAGTCGCTTGGCGAGCAGTTCCAGAAGACCCACGACGTCAAGCTCGGCTTCATGAGCTTTTTCGTCAAGGCGGCGGCCGAAGCGCTCAAGCGCCGTCCGATCGTCAATGCCTCCGTTGACGGCAGTGACATCGTCTATCACGGTTTTCAGGACATCTCGATCGCCGTATCCACCGAAAAAGGCCTCGTCACGCCGGTGCTGCGCGATGTGCAGGACATGGGTTTTGCCGATATCGAAAAGGCGATTGGCGATTACGCCAAAAAGGCGCGCGACGGCAAGCTCACCCTAGACGACCTGCAGGGCGGCACGTTCACCATCACGAACGGTGGAACATTCGGGTCGCTGCTGTCGACCCCGATCGTCAATCCGCCGCAGAGCGCGATCCTCGGCATGCACACCATCAAGGAGCGCGCCATCGTTGAAAACGGCCAGGTGATCGCCGCGCCGATGATGTATATCGCGCTGTCCTATGACCATCGCGTCATCGATGGCAAGGATGCGGTGCTGTTCTTGGTGGACATCAAGGACCAGCTCGAAAATCCACAGCGCATGCTGCTCGGTCTCTAAGTCGCCGCCCCGGCGATCGGAAAATGGACAATGAGGCTCGGGTGGCAGGAAACCGCGGACAGTTAACGTCCGCGAGTTGCTTTGACAGCCACCAGAGCCCATATCTGCCTCATCAGCGAGCGCTGACTCGCCAGCCAGGAATCAAGTCATGAGCGACAAATTCGATGTCATCGTCATCGGTGGCGGCCCCGCCGGCTATCACGCCGCCATCCGCGCCGCGCAGCTCGGTCTGAAGACCGCCGTCATCGACGCGTTTGTCGGCAAGGACGGAAAACAGGCGCTCGGTGGTACCTGCCTCAACGTGGGCTGCATCCCGTCGAAGGCCTTGCTCGATTCGTCCAAGCAGTACTACAACCTGGCGCACAACCTGCCGGCGCACGGCATCAGCGTTGAAAACGCCAAGGTCGATTTAAAGGTCTTTATCGGCCGCAAGGAAAAGATCGTCAAGCAGTTCACCGGCGGCGTGGCGCAGCTGTTCAAGACCAACAAGATCACCAGTTATTTCGGCACGGGCAAGCTGCTGAAGGGCAACGAGGTCGAGATCACCGGTAACGATGGCGAGAAACAGACCATCAGCGCCACCAACGTGATCCTCGCCTCCGGCTCGGTGCCGATCGAACTGCCGTTCGCCAAGTTCGACAACAACTTCATCATCGACAACGCTGGCGCGCTGGAACTGGATGCCGTGCCGAAGCGCCTGGGCGTGATCGGAGCCGGCGTGATCGGCCTGGAGCTTGGCAGCGTGTGGCGTCGTCTCGGCGCCGAGGTCACCGTGCTTGAAGCGCTGCCCGATTTCCTCGGTGCCGCAGACGCTGACATTGCTAAGGTGGCTTTCAAGGAGTTCGGCAAGCTCGGCCTCGATATCAAACTCGGCGCCAAGCTGACCAAGGCCGAGATTAAAAAGAACGAGGTAAAACTCACCTACAACGACAAGGATGGTGATCACGATCTCGTGGTCGACAAGCTGCTCGTCGCCGTCGGTCGTCGCGCCTATACCGATGGCCTGCTGGCCGAAGATTGTGGCGTGAAGCTCGACGAGCGTGGCCGCATCGTGGTCGACGAGCACTGCCATACCGGCGTCGATGGGGTGTGGGCGGTTGGTGATGCCGTGCGCGGTCCGATGCTGGCACACAAGGGCTTCGAGGAAGGCATGGCGGTGGCCGAGTGGATCGCCGGCAAAGCCGGTCACGTCAACTACGACACCATTCCATGGGTCATCTACACCGAGCCGGAAATCGCCTGGGCGGGCAAGACCGAGAAGCAGCTCAAAGAGGAAGGCATCCCGTACAAGATCGGCACCTTCCCGTTTGCTGCGATCGGTCGAGCCGTTGCGATGAACGAGGCTATTGGCCACGTAAAAATGATTGCGCACGCCGAAACCGATCGTATTCTCGGCGTGCACATGGTGGGTCCGGGCGTCTCCGAACTGATTGCCGAATGCGTCGTGGCCATGGAGTTCAAGGGATCGGCCGAAGACATGGCACGTATCATCCATGCGCATCCGACCTTGTCGGAAGCCGTGCATGAAGCCGCCCTTTCCGTCGACAAGCGCGCCATCCACAAGGGCAACTGATCGCGCGGCTACGATGGTTGTCGAGCGTCACATGCGACCCGTCCTTCAAGGACGGGTTTCGCACTTTAAGGAGACAGAAATGACCGAGATCAGCGCCCTGTGCGTCTACTGCGGGTCAAGCAGCGGAAATCATCCCGACTATATCGAGCGCGCGCGTGCGTTCGGTAGCGCGATGGCACAACGCGGTATCACGCTTGTCTATGGCGGCGGCAAGGTCGGCCTGATGGGCACCGTGGCCGATGCCGTGCTTGCCGGTGGAGGACGCGTGATCGGCGTGATTCCGCGACAGCTGGTCGCACTGGAAGTGGCGCATCAGGGACTGACGGAATTGCAGGTCGTCGACACCATGCATCAGCGCAAGACGCGCATGTTCGAGCTGGCCGACGCTTTTGTCGCGCTGCCGGGCGGCTTCGGTACGCTGGACGAAATGTTCGAAATGCTGACCTGGTCGCAGCTCGGCCTGCACGAATATCCGTGCGCGTTTCTTGATGTACGCGGCTACTTCACACCGTTGCGCGGCATGATGGATCACATGGTTAGCGAAGGTTTCGTGCGCGCCTCCCAGCGTTCACAGGTGTGGTTTGGTGACGACGAAAACGAGCTGTTCGACTGGATGCAGGGCTACCAGGTTCAGCACGTACTGAAGAAGAACGACGGCGATGGCGTCAAAGTCTGACAACCCCGCTGAGACCTGGAAGGCGGAGCCTCGCCGGTATTCCGCGTATGCTGGTGGGACGACTCGTTCGACCACAGGTTCGCAAACTACGCCACGTCGTTTGATGCGGCGCGCTTGGAACTGTCGTAGTCACCGCTTAGAATTCAAGAAAACTGAAGGAACCCACACTCAATGGCACGCATCTTGATCGTCGACGATTCTCCGTCCCAGTTACTGGGCATCAAAAGGATTGTCGAAAAACTTGGGCATGAAGCCATCACGGCCGAAGACGGTGCAGCAGGCGTCGAAGTGGCCAAACAGCAAAGGCCTGACCTGATCCTTATGGATGTGGTGATGCCGAACCTCAACGGCTTTCAAGCCACGCGCACAATCAGCAAAAACCCTGAGACGGCACACATTCCGATCATCCTGGTAACCACCAAGGATCAGGAAACGGACAAGGTCTGGGGCATGCGTCAGGGCGCCAAGGCTTACGTCACCAAACCGATCCGCGAAGAAGATCTGGTCAATACGTTGAACGAATTTCTACCGGAAGCACACGCCTCGTAGCGGAGGCTGAAACACTGAGGGTTGTCAAAAAAAACGGCGCCTGAGCGCCGTTTTTGCTTGATCACACGTAGGCTCAACCCGTCGCCGGTAACGCGCTTCGCGGGTCATAACCCTCAAACTGTTCACGCAATGCTTCATACGCTGCACGCTGCGCATCGCTCTCGGCCAGCGGCACCCGAATAGACAGCTCCACCAGCTGATCGCCGGGATGGGCGCCCGGCATGCCGCGACCCTTCAAGCGCAGCTTGCGTCCGGACTGCGAGCCTTCCGGTATGCGCAGATCCACCGTACCCGCGAGGGTCGGTACCGGCACGGACGCACCCAGTGCGGCTTCCCACGGCGAAATCGCCAGCACGTGCACCACGTTGCGGCCGTCCAGACGAAAACGCGGATCGTCGCGCAAGCCTACCTCCAGCAGCAGATCCCCGCTGGGACCGCCACCCATACCAGCTTGGCCCTGACCCGATAGCCGGATGACCTGACCCGACTGAATGCCGGCAGGAATCTTTACCTCAAGTACGCGTTCGCCGCCATTGGGATCCTGCAAGGCGAGCCTCGTGCGGCCGCCGTCGAAGGCCGTCTGAAGATCAACCTGCACCTTGGCCTGTACATCACGCCCCCGACGCTGGCGTGCCTGCCCGCGCTGGCCAGCCGCCGCATTGCGGCCAAACAGGCTTTCGAAGAAGTCACTAAAGTCGCCGTCGCCTACGTCTCCATGACCGGGCTGACCCTGCCAGCCGGGAGGAGGCCGAAACTGTTCGCCCTGGCGATAACCGCCAGCGCGCAAGTCATCGTAGGAGCGACGCTTTTCGGCGTCCTTGAGCACTTCGTTGGCTTCGTTGATCGACTTGAATTTTTCTTCGGCGCCCGCCTCCTTGTTTTTATCAGGATGGTATTTGCGCGCCAACTTGCGATACGCCGACTTGATGTCGGCCTCGCTAGCGTCCGGTTTGACACCCAGAATGTCGTAATAATCTTTGAATTCCACTACCACTCCCCAACTGACGCAAACCCGCGGCGGACATTCCGCCGCCGCGGCAAGCTTGACTGCTACCTTCGGCTCAGTGGCCGCTGTTGATGGTAATGCGTCGCGGCGTCGGCAGAGCCTTTTTGGGAATCACAATTTCCAGCACGCCGTGATGGCCGCTAGCGGTAATGCCCTCCGCGTCAGCGCTCTCAGGCAAGGTAAAACGACGATTGAACTTGCCGCGGCCACGCTCGACGTGGGTGAACTGACCGCCGTGATCGGCTTCGGCGCCACTGACCGGCGTCGTATTACGCTCACCCACAATGCTGAGCACGCCCTTGTCCATGCTCACTTCGACCAGTGCCGGATCGATGCCGGGGATATCAGCCAGTATCACGAAACGCTGCGCGTCCTCACGGATATCCACCCGTGGCGACCAGGAAGATTCCGTCGCCGCGAATGCCTCTCTATCCTTTACCGCCAAGAGACGATCAAAAGCTTGCCGAACTCCGTCGTGAAGTACATGTGCGGTATCCAGATGGGGCGTATTGAAAACCGAATGGCGCGTCACATACATGATGCTTTCTCCAGAAATGAATTGCGGTGCGATCACCGCCTGACGTAGAAAGTAGGTGCGCCACGGCGTGATTCAAGGCTGCGCATCAGGCAAGGTCGCTGGGGTTCAACTCGCCGACAGCATGATCCGACGATTCCACGCGACAGCGGACGGTTGGCGATCTACGATGGGTACAACCGAAACCACGGCTGATCCTTAATCGCCGGAGACCTGCATGCTTATCCAGCCCGGCAAAATGATCCCCGATGTATCGGTCCAGTTGATCGACGACAGCATTAAAAAGTGTCGTACCAGCGAGCTGTTCGCCGCAAAAAAAGTTTTGCTGTTTGGGGTGCCGGGTGCTTTCACACCCACCTGCTCGAACAAGCATCTGCCGGGATACGTCGACCACCTTGCAGATTTTCTCGCCCGCGACATCACGGTGATGTGCCTGGCGGTCAACGATGCTTACGTGATGCAGGCCTGGGCCACTTCATTGCAGGTACCTCCGGCACTGCTGATGATCGCCGACGGTAACGCCGGGTTTACCGTATCCATGGGGCTGGAACTGGATGGCACGGCGTTCGGCATGGGCATGCGCGTGAAGCGCTTCGCGCTCTATGCCGTGGACGGAGCGGTTCAACTGCTGCACGTCGAAGCGCCTGGCGAGCTTCGCGTTTCCACGGCCGAGGCAATGCTTGCTGCGATTGAGCAGTAACTACGGCGGATAACGATCTTTCGTTCTATTTGGACGGTTAAAGACCCGGTCGGGGAAACGGATCGTCGTAAGCGACGTAAAAAGCTAGGGCATGTCTCCCTCAACTTCGAGAAAATCATCGTAAATCTGGAGTAGCCGTGAAACGTTTCTCACCGTGTTTGTCCCTTATGACGGGTATCGCTTCCTGTTTCATGCTCAGCGGCTGTCTGATGCTCGCCCAAGCCACCAGCGCGGATACCGCGGCCCCTACGTCGACGCCCGACGCCACCAGCAGCAACCGCGCATCCATGCAAACCATGCAGATTCCCAGCCACGGCTCGCTGATGAACGCCCTGGTTTACGTTGCCGCGGGAGCCACGCCACATCCTGCCGTGATTTTGCTGCACGGTTTTCCTGGCAATGAACGCAATCTGGATCTTGCGCAGGACATGCGTCGCGCCGGCTGGGATGTGCTCTACTTCAACTACCGGGGTTCGTGGGGCACGCCAGGAAAGTTCTCGTTTTCTCACGGCATCGAGGATACCGCCGCGGCCGTGGCATATCTGCGCCAACCGGTCGTCGCAAAACAGCTGCGGCTGGACCCAACGCGCATCGTTCTGATTGGGCACAGCATGGGCGGTTTCATGGCCGTCGAAGCGGCCGCTTCCGACCCTGCCATCCAGGCTTTCGCTACCATTTCCGCTGCCGATTTCGGCGAACGCTACCTGCAGTCACTCGGCCAGAACAAAATGCCGGCCGCGATCGCCACGCTGGCAAAAAACCTGGCCGGTGAAGGCATGGCGCCCCTGAGCGGCTGTACGCCGGCTGGACTGGCACACGACGTCGCCGATCACGCTAAAGCATGGCGCTTTCAGGCCAAGACCGATGCCTTGAAAAACCGCACGTTTCTCGTCGTTACATCCGACGACGGCCTAGCAAATGAGAACAAGGCATTCGCCGACGCGCTGACCCACGCGGGCGATACGCAGGTCACCAGCGTGCATCTTCCCACTGATCATGCGTATTCGGATCGACGCACCGAGCTGTCGACCGCCGTTTTGCATTGGCTGGCAACGCTTCCCAAATAACGCATCCACCACTGCCCGCTTCTGCGGGCTACGCAACGCACTGTTCGCGCATCCATCAGAAAAAAGCCCCGGCATGACCGGGGCTTTCTGTTTTACCAAGGACGTTTTTCAATCCTCGACAGGCGTCGGCTCGACTTCAGCGGCGCCGTCACCATCGACCGGTGGAGAAACATCGACGATTTCACCCTCTTCGCCGTTTTCCTCTTCGGCATCCAGCCGCATCACGCTGACCAGCTTTTCATCGGCCGGCAGTTTGATCAGGGTGACACCCTGCGTGTTGCGACTGAGCTGCGACACTTCAGCGACGCGCGTGCGCACCAGCGTGCCCTGGTTCGAGATCAGCATCAATTCGTGGGCCTCCGTTACCTGCGCCGCAGCCACCAGGGCACCGTTGCGTTCGGAGCACTGAATGCCGATCACGCCCTGCGTGCCGCGACCCTTTTTCGGGAATTCGCTCAGCTCGGTGCGCTTGCCATAGCCGCGTTCGGTCGCGGTGAGAATGTCACCCTCGGCCGCCACGATCAGCGACACCACGTTTTCGTCCTTGGCCAGACGCATGCCGCGCACGCCGCCAGCCGTGCGGCCCATCGAGCGAACGGTGTTTTCATCGAAACGATTGACCTTGCCGTTGGAGGCGAACAACAGGATGTCGCTGTTGCCATTGGTCAGTTCCACGTTGACCAGTGCATCGCCGTCGTCGAGCTTGATCGCGATCTTGCCCTTCTGCAGCTGGAACGCGAATTCGGCCAGCGGCGTCTTTTTGACCGTGCCCTGGCGCGTGGCAAAGAACACGAAGCGGTCTTCGGTGTACTCGCGTACCGGCAGTACGGCCTGTACTTTCTCGCCTTCGCCCAGCGGCAAAAGGTTGACGATCGGCTTGCCGCGCGCGCCCGAGCCGGCTTCCGGCATCTGGTAAACCTTCAGCCAGTAGACGCGGCCGGTGCTGGTGAACGTGAGTAGGGTGTCGTGCGTGTTGACCACCCACAGCTGCTCGACGAAATCCTCGTCCTTCAACGCCGAGGCCGAACGACCCTTGCCGCCGCGACGCTGCGAACGATAACTGCTAGCCGGCTGACGCTTGATGTAACCGGTATGCGACAGCGTGACCACCACGTCTTCCGGCGTGATCAGGTCGAGCACGTTGAGGTCTTCCTGCGAATGCTGGATCTCGGTGCGACGCGCGTCGCCAAACTCTTCCTTGACCGCTTCGAGCTCGCCACGAATCACTTCGAGCAGGCGCTCGGGGTTTTCCAGAATCTCGATCAGGCCGCGAATCGTCTCCAGGATCTGCTTGTACTCGTCGGAGAGCTTTTCCTGCTCCAGGCCGGTCAGGCGATGCAGACGCATCGCCAGAATTTCCTGCGCCTGCGCGTCGGACAACTGATAGCCGTCGTCCTTCAGGCCATCACGCGGATCCATCTCTTCCGGCCGCGATGCGTGCGAGCCGGTGGCCGAGAGCAGCGCGCGAACCATGCCCGCTTCCCAGCGACGCGCGACGATGCGCTCGCGCGCCTCGGCCGGCGACGAGGAGGTCTTGATCAGCTCAATCATCTCGTCGATGTTGGCCAACGCAACCGTGAGGCCTTCGAGGATGTGCGCACGACCACGCGCCTTGCGCAGTTCGAAAATCGTACGACGCGTGACCACTTCGCGGCGATGGCGGATGAACGCTTCGAGGATGTCCTTGAGGTTCAGCAGCTTCGGCTGACCGTCCAGGAGCGCCACCATGTTGATGCCGAACGTCACCTGCATCTGGGTCTGCTGGAACAGGTTGTTGAGCACCACGTCGCCCATCGAATCACGACGAATCTCGATCACGACGCGCATGCCGTCCTTGTCGGACTCGTCGCGCAGCTCGCTGATGCCTTCGAGCTTCTTTTCCTTGACCAGCTCGGCGATCTTTTCGATCAGACGGGCCTTGTTTACCTGGTACGGCAGCTCGTGGACGATGATCGTCTCGCGGCCGTTGGATTCGGTCTCCACCTCGGCGCGGGCGCGCACAAGAATGCGACCGCGACCGGTGCGATAGGCCTCGATGATGCCGGCCGAACCGTTGATGATGCCGTAGGTCGGAAAGTCCGGCCCCGGGATGTGCTGCATCAGATCCTCGACGCCGAGCGCGGGATCCTCGATCAGCGCCAGCGTCGCGGCAATGACTTCATTGAGGTTGTGCGGCGGGATATTGGTCGCCATGCCGACCGCGATGCCGGTCGAACCATTGACCAGCAGATTGGGCACGCGCGCCGGCAATACCAGCGGCTCGTATTCGCTTTCGTCGTAGTTGGGCCCGAAGTCGACGGTTTCCTTGTCGATATCGGCGAGCAGCTCGTGCGTGAGGCGCGACATGCGCACTTCCGTGTATCGCATGGCGGCGGCGTTATCGCCATCGACCGAACCGAAGTTGCCCTGACCATCGACCAGCAGATAGCGCAGCGAGAAAGGCTGCGCCATGCGCACGATGGCGTCGTAAACCGACTGATCGCCGTGCGGATGGTATTTACCGATCACGTCGCCGACGACGCGGGCGGATTTCTTGTATGGCTTGTTCCAGACGTTGCCCAGTTCATTCATCGCGAAAAGCACGCGGCGATGGACGGGCTTGAGACCATCGCGGACATCCGGAAGGGCGCGCCCCACGATTACGCTCATGGCGTAATCGAGATAGCTCTGGCGCATCTCGTCTTCGATATTGACGCGAATGATTTCTTTGGCGAGCTCTGCCATGAATTGCTTCCCTGGAGGATAAAAAGGGTCGGCAGCAATGCGTTTTGAGCAAGCGCACCAGCGACCTGGAATTAGCTCCGGGAGTGTAACACGAACGCCATCAAAAAGACAGGATTTTAGCCTTCTAAATCAACCACTTACGTCGGCACTTTGGGGCTCTTGAAAAGCAGTGCGCGGGCCGCCGCGAAGTTGACAAAAGCGGCGACTGCCGAGCCTGCCGCCGCACCGATGGCAGGCCAGCGATGCAGGGCCGAAAAATTGAATAGCAACAGCGCATAGACGCCGTAATTGATCACCGCGCCGATGCTCATCAGAGCCATCCAGTGCAACCATTCTGCATGAGCCGATCGATTGCTCACCCGCGTAGCGAACGTGTAACGGCGACTCCACCACCAGGTAAACGTGGCGGCCACCAGAAATGAAAGCACGCGTGCAAGATAGGGATTCCATCCCGCCAGCACGACCAGCAGCTGCACGATGCCGCCGTCGATGATCAAGCCGATGACGCCGCCAACGGCGAACAGCAGAATTTCCCGGGGCAGTTTTACCATCCGAACATAGCCTGCATCGCAATGCTGTTTGGCCGTTCGATTACACCGCGCTCGGTCACGATGGCGTTGATCAGTTCGGCCGGCGTGACGTCGAATACCGGGTTCCATGCATCGGCGCCTTCCACCACGGTCCGCTGACCGGCCGTGCTGAGCAGTTCGGTCGCATCACGCAATTCAATCTCGATGTCTTCGCCGCTCGCCGTCGCCATATCGACGGTGGACGACGGTGCAACGACCATGAACTTCACGCCATGATGTTTCGCCGCGATGGCCAGCTGATAGGTGCCGATCTTGTTGGCCGTGTCTCCATTGGCCGCAATGCGATCCGCGCCGACAATGACCCACTGCACGGCCCCGGATTTCATCAGGTGCGAGGCAGCCGAATCAGCGATCAGTTTCGCCGGGATGCCGTCACGCATCAGCTCCCACATCGTCAGTCGTGCGCCTTGCTGCCAGGGCCGGGTTTCGCTGGCATAGACCTGATCGATCTGGCCGCCTGCTACGCCGGCGCGGATGACGCCGAGCGCCGTGCCGTAGCCGGCAGTTGCCAGCGAACCGGTGTTGCAATGGGTCAGCACACCCGAATGGGCGGAAATCAGCGAGGCGCCCAGCGCGCCCATGCGGCGGTTGGCAGCGAGATCCTCGTCCTGAATGGCCTGCGCTTCACCGACCAGCGCGTCGGCGTCGGCGCCAGCAGCGATGCGCTTTTTCATCCGGTCCAGCGCCCACATCAGGTTGACCGCGGTGGGTCGTGCCGCGCGCAGTGTGGACATCACGCTGTCGAGGTCAGCTTTCTGCTGTGCGGCCATGGCTACGCCCCATGCCGCCGCAATGCCGATAGCCGGCGCGCCCCGCACGGCAAGGTCGCGAATAGCTTGCGTTACCTGCCCCGCATCACGGCAATCGATCCAGCTTTCCTGCGATGGCAGCAGGCGCTGATCGAGCAGACGTAAATAGTTGCCTTGCCATTGCACGGCACGGATGGAGTCGAGATCTTCGTCGGGCGTTGTCATGCGCCCATTATCGCCGAAGCATCAGCTGGCTGTTTGACGCATTCATGACTAAGAGCGCCAATGTCGATCAAAGCGCCGGGTTTTGATGCCGTCCGACCTTCAAGGTGCTTCTGGCACCACGAGTCAAAGCACTGCGTAAATCAGGATGCCGGAGCCGCCAAAAAACGTCAGAAGAATCCAGCCGACGCGCACCAAGGTGGGATCCCAGCCAAGGTATTCGGCTATACCTGCGCATACGCCGGCAATCGTTCTATTTGTGCGCGATCGGTACAGACGCCTTTCCGTATGCATCACCACCCCCTTTTTGAAAGCCTTCAGGCGCGCGCGCGCAACCACTCATGGATGGCCGGCGGCACTTCACGCTGGGCACGTCCGGAGACATAAATACCGATGTGGCCGCCGTTGAACGCCAGCTGGGTGTAATCCTCCGTACCGATGTGCGAAGCCATGGCGCGCGACGCATCGGGCGGCACCAGATGGTCTTGCTCGGCAAAAATATTCAGTACCGGATGCGCGATTTTACCGAGATCTATTTTGCGACCACCGATTTCCAGTGCGCCGCTGACAAACCCGTTGTCCTGATAAAACTTCTTGATGAACTCACGAAATGCTTCGCCAGCTTGATCGGGCGAATCGAAGATCCATCGCTCCATGCGCAGAAAATTCTCCAGTTCGACGGGGCGATCGAGAATATCCACCAGGCCTACGTACTTCTGCTGGTTCAGCCGCACGGGCTTGAGCGAAAGATAAACGTAATTCATCAGTGCCGCAGGGATGTTGCCCATGGTATCGACGAACAGGTCCACATCGAGGGTTCGCGCCCAGTGCGACAGCATGTTGTCCGGCGTGTGGAAATTCACCGGCGTGACCATGGTGATCAGATTCCTGACCTTTGCCGGGTGCAGCGCTGTATAGCAAAGTGAAAACACTCCACCCTGACAAATGCCCAGCACGTCGATGGCATCCAGCCGATGCTTCTGGCGCACCGCATCAACGCAACGATCGATATAACCGTTGATGTAATCATCAAGCGTCAACCAGCGATCGGCAGCATCCGGGTAGCCCCAGTCAATCAGGTAGACATCTTCGCCCTGCTCCAGCAAATTGCGGATCAGCGAGCGGTCCGCCTGCAGATCGGTCATCCATACCGTGTTGACCAAGGCATACACGATCAGCAACGGTGTTTTTGAGGTCGGCTTTTTTTCACCCTTGAAATGCCAAACCCTCAGCTTGTCTTCGCTGTAAAAAAGCTCACGCGGCGTATTGGCGTAATCAGGCACGCCGGCGCCGCGCAACTGACCAATGCCTGCCGCCAGCTTGCGCTGGAACGAGCTGATTTCGTCCATGACCCGGGTCGGATCCATGCGAAATGGCGAGTGCGACTTCACGACCTCTCCTTACTTGCGCTTGCGCACAGCTTTCTTTGACTCAGCCGCGGCCCGAGGCTTCGATTTTTCCGCCGCCTTCTTGGCTACCACCTTGGGCGGCTTCGCAGCCTTGGCCTGGGTAACAGCCGTCTTTACGGCTGAACGCTTCGGCTTTGCAGCAACCTTACCCACAGAACTGCTTTTGGGGTCGAAGACTGACGCCTGTCCAGCTGAAAGCGCACGCCGCAATGCGGCCACTTCACGACGCAGAACGGCGATCTCTTGCGCATGACTGTCTGCCGCCGGCGCGCCAGCGGTGGCACTGCGATCACGCATCTCACGTCGCAGCGAATGCATGCGTTCGCCCAGGCTGGAAATATCGCTACGCGTGGGTATGCCCAATTGACGGCATACGTACTCCGCCTGCTCTTGTTGCAACTGCCGGACGCGAACCTGCGTGTTGACCATTTCGCCGTATGCTTCACGAAATTCGTCGGACAGCGCAATTTCTGCATAGGCTTCTTCGGCGCAATCCACCCACAAGTCATAAAGCACCTTGAGCGATTCGATCTGGCTGCCGGGCGCGGCAAGCTTTGCCAGTCTGGCCTGCATCTTTTCCATCGCGTGCGCGTTGGAACGCTGCATCAAGGCTTGGTAACGCTGCGAAGCTTCCAGATGTTGATTGATGGCGGCCGCCAGTGCCTGTTGCTGCGCCTGCTGCTCGTGACCGAAGCCGAAGCCGGTTACGGGACTTTGCCCCACGCCATCGGTCGCACCTTTCCGCAGCGAATCCAGCCAGCTCTGCCATTGATCCACGTAGGCTTTAGCGCTCGAATCTGCTGCTGCCGGCCCCTGAAAAAAGGGCTGGCTGGCACCGCCGAACAGCTGGTGCAGCTGCTGCTGCCAATCGCCCTGGGGTGCCGAAGCACCCGCGGCCGCGCTCTGCATCCAGTCGGCGTAGCTCTTCAAACCAGCGAGCGCGTGCTCGATCGTTACGTTCGACGATGGGCTGCTGGTCGAGGATGATTTGAAAAATTCATCCGCTTTGGGGCCAAACTGCTTTTGCCACTGACCCGCAAATACCTCCCACGACTGCCGTGCATGCGCCTGATAGTCCCTGGCCGCATCGGCACTGAAGAAGTCACTCGGCTTTTTTTCCACGCGGCGTTGCTCGTTACTCGTAGCGCATCATCGTAGCAAAAGCAGCCTGCACAATTCCCTCGCCATCGGTTGCTGCGTCATAAATGCACAGGGCCCGACATGAAAGCCGGGCCCTGGCATGTAACGATGAAGCGGGAAATCAGACGCTGGTGGCGTTCTCGTCTTCGGTGACGGCCTTCATCGACAGGCGAATGCGGCCCTGCTTGTCGACTTCCAGCACCTTGACCTTGACGATGTCGCCTTCCTTGAGCTTGTCCGAAACCTTCTCGACGCGCTCGCTGGAGATCTGCGACACGTGCACCAGACCATCCTTGCCCGGCATGATCGTCACGAAGGCACCGAAGTCCATCAGCTTGGCGACCTTGCCTTCGTAGATACGGCCCGGCTCTACGTCGGAAACGATCTGCTCGATGCGCTTTTTCGCTGCGTCGCCCGCTTCGCGGTTGACCGAGGCGATGATGACGGTGCCGTCGTCATTGATATCGATCGTGGCACCGGTCTCTTCCGTGATGGAACGAATGGTCGCGCCACCCTTGCCGATCACTTCGCGAATCTTGTCCGGATGAATCTTGATGGTGACCAGACGCGGCGCGAACTCACTCATCTCCAGACGTGCCGTGGTGATGACCTTGGCCATTTCACCGAGGATGTGCAGGCGACCACGCTTGGCCTGCTCCAGCGCCACCTTCATGATCTCTTCGGTGATGCCGTCGATCTTGATGTCCATCTGCAGCGCGGAGATTCCGTTGGCGCTACCGGCCACCTTGAAATCCATGTCGCCCAGATGATCTTCGTCACCAAGAATGTCGGACAGCACGACGAAGTCGCTGCCCTCCTTGACCAGACCCATCGCGATACCGGCCACCGGCGCCTTCAGCGGCACGCCGGCGTCCATCATCGCCAGCGAAGAACCGCAGACCGAAGCCATCGACGAGGAACCGTTGGACTCGGTGATTTCCGAGACCACGCGCACCACGTACGGGAACTCTTCGATGCTGGGCTTCACCGCCTGCACGCCGCGCTTGGCGAGACGGCCGTGGCCAATTTCACGACGCTTCGGCGCGCCGAAGCGACCGGCCTCACCCACCGAGAACGGAGGGAAGTTGTAGTGGAACAGGAACGGGTCTTTCGACTCGCCTTCCGGCGCATCGATGATCTGCGCGTCGCGGGTGGTGCCCAGCGTGGCAATCACCAGCGCCTGGGTTTCACCGCGGGTGAACAGCGCCGAACCGTGCGTGCGCGGCAGCAAGCCAACGCGGCAGGTGATCGGACGCACGTCGTCGAGCTGACGCCCGTCGATGCGCACCTTGGTCTTCAGCACGCTGTCGCGCATGGTGTGATATTCGAGCTCGGCGAATTCCTTCGACAGCTCGGCCGAATGCCAACCGCTCTCTTCGGCCTGACCCTTGATCGAGGCCAGCGCTTCGGACTTGATCGCCGAGATGGCGTCGCGGCGCTGCAGCTTGTCGCGCACCTGGAAAGCCTCTTCCAGCTTGCTGCCGACAGCGCCCTTGACGGCGGCGATCAGCGATTCGTTCTGTGCCGGCGCCTGCCAGTCCCACGACGGCTTGGCCGCTTCGGAGGCCAGCTCGGCAATCGCGCGGATAGCGACCTGCATCTGCTGGTGACCGAACATCACCGCGCCGAGCATCACTTCCTCGGAGAGCAGCTTGGCTTCGGATTCCACCATCAGCACCGCACCGCTGGTGCCGGCCACGACCAGGTCGAGGTCGGACGTCTTCAGCTCGGTGTGGGTCGGGTTGAGCAGGTACTGGCCATTGGCGTAGCCGACGCGCGCGGCGCCGATCGGGCCCTTGAACGGGATTCCGGCCAGGCTCAGCGCAGCGGACGCACCCAGCAGCGCGGCGATGTCGCCGTCGACTTCCGGGTTCAGCGACACGACCTGCGCGATGACCTGCACTTCGTTCTTGAACTCTTCCGGAAACAGCGGGCGCACCGGGCGATCGATCAGACGCGAGGTCAACGTCTCCTTTTCGGTCGGACGGCCTTCGCGCTTGAAGAAGCCGCCGGGGATGCGACCTGCCGAGTAAAACTTCTCAACGTAATCGACGGTCAGCGGGAAGAAATCCTGACCTTCCTTCTGCTTGGTCGCTGCCACAGCGGTGACCAGCACCACCGTGCCGCCCATACTGACCATGACTGCGCCGGACGCCTGGCGGGCAATTTCGCCCGTCTCCAGAGTGACTTCGTGACTACCGTACTGGAATGACTTGGTTACTTTTGCCACGATGATTTGTCCTGATCTGATTGAAAAGTGCGCCTAGGAATGGGCGCCTCTTGATCTTTGCGTTCACGATGAACGCACGAATTACCGACGCAGGCCGAGGCGTTCGATCAGGGTCTGATAGCGCGCGAGATCGCGGTCTTTCAGATAGGCAAGCAGACGCTTGCGCTGGTTGACCAGCTTCAGCAGGCCACGGCGGGAATGGTGATCCTGCTTGTGCTCTTTGAAGTGGCTGGTCAGATGGTCGATACGCGCGGAAAGCAGCGCAACCTGGACTTCAGACGAACCGGTGTCGTTAGGGACGCGGCCGAAATCAGCAATGATCTTGCCGGTTTGTTCTACGGTGAGTGACATGAGTATGTGTTTCCTTGAAAAGACGATGCGAAGCTTACGCAACGGCAAAACGACAACGTCGGCACAAATGCCGTTGCGTAAGCTTCGCCTAATGAATGAAGCGTTGAAATAACTTGTTTATTGTACTGACCACAGCCGTGTCACAACAAGTGCGCTGCGGCCTTTCGGGCAAATGGACTAACCGGGCGGCAGGTTGAAACCGCGCACAATCCGGGTAAATCCGTCGATATCGACGTCGAGCAAGGCCAGCAGCGCCCCGTCAGTCGCGTACGCCGCACACTGGCCCGGTACCGGAGCCGGATCCAGCTGGATTTTCTGACCGCGCGAAATGGCCATACTCTGGGTGTCGTCCAAGACTACTGCTGGCAGATCGGCCAGACCGGCCGATATTGGCAGCAAGAACGCCAACAGCGCCTCGTCACCCTGCTCCGCCGCCTGCTTCAGCGTTTCCATGGTCACCATGCGTGGCTCGCGAAAAGGCTCGACCCACAGCCGCCGCAGCATGGTGACATGCGCACCGCAGCCAAAATCCTCGCCGATGTCCGCCGCCAGCGACCGCACATAGGTGCCCGAACCGCATTCGATATGCAGGGTCACGGTATCGGCATCGCGTGAGATCAGATCGAGGCGATAAACATCCACCTCCCGCGGCGGTACCTCGACGGCGTCGCCGCGACGTGCCTTGACGTACAACCGTTCGCCGTCCTGCTTCAGCGCCGAATAGACCGGCGGCACCTGCAGAATGCGACCACGTAATTTGGCCAGCGCCGCCTCGATGGTCGCCTCGTCCAGTGCCGGCACGGGCCGCTGCGACAGAATTTCACCTTCCTTGTCGCCGGTGTCGGTAGTAACGCCCAATCGACATTCGGCGATATACGCCTTGCGCGATCCGAGCAGGCTACCCGCCAGCTTGGTGGCCTCACCGAAACACAGCGGCAACAAGCCGGTGGCCAGCGGGTCCAGCGCGCCGGTATGGCCGCCCTTCGACGCACGCAGCAACCGACGCACCGCCTGCAGAGCCTGGTTCGAGCTCAGCCCCAGCGGTTTGTCCAATAGCAAAATACCGTGCAGATCGCGATTCTGATTGCGCGGAAGACGAACGGGACGGATCATCTTCAAAACAGTGCTACCAGCGTCGATGGCTCAATCTTTCTTGTCAGCGGCGGGCGGTGGCAGATCGCGCGCCTGCTCGCGTAACAGCGATTCGATGCGCTCGCCCTTGTCGACCGAATCGTCGTACTTGAACTTCAGTTCCGGCACACGCCGCATGCGCATGCCGCTGTGTGCCAGCGAATGACGGATCTCGTGGCCAATTTCGTTGAGCGCCTTGACCGCCGGCAGACCCTGTTCGGGCATCAGTGCGGTGACCCACACCGTGGCCCAGTCCAGATCACGGGTGATCTCGACATCGGACACGCTGACCGACGGCAGGCCGTGATCGCGCACGGCCGCGTGCACCAGCAAACCCAGTTCGCGGCGCAGCTCGGCACCGATACGGTCGGTACGTTTGAAATCACGGGATGGCATGACAGTTCCTCAAAATTCAGGGTTGAGGGGCGAGCTTCGAGGGACGAGAATGTCCTCTCGACTCGTCCCTCGACCCTTCGCTGTTACAGCGTGCGCGCGACTTCCGTGCGCTCGAAGCACTCGATCTGATCGCCCGCCTTGACGTCGTTGTACTGCTTCACGGCGATACCGCACTCCATGCCGTTGCGCACTTCATCGACCAGTTCCTTGAAGCGGCGCAGCGACTCAAGTTCGCCCTCGAAGATCACCACGTTGTCGCGCAGGACGCGAATCGGCTTGCTGCGCTTCACCGTGCCTTCGGTCACCATGCAGCCAGCCACGGCACCGAACTTGGAGCTGCGGAATACGTCGCGGACCTGGGCGGTGCCGATGATGTCCTCGCGCACTTCCATGCCGAGCAAACCGGTAGCAGCCTGCGTCACCTGATCGATGACGTCATAGATGATCGAGAAGTAGCGCACGTCCAGGCCAGCCGTTTCGATCACTTTGCGTGCCGACGCGTCGGCGCGCACGTTGAAGCCGATGACCAGCGCTTTCGAGGCCGCAGCCAGCGTGGCATCGGACTCATTGATGCCACCGACGCCCGACGAAACCACGTTGACGCGCACGCGCTCGTTGCCGATCTGCGTCAGCGACTCGCGCAATGCCTCGACCGAACCCTGCACGTCCCCCTTGACCAGGATGTTGAGCGTCTGCTGAGCCACGCCCTGACCCATCTTGGCGATGATGTCCTCGAGTCGGTTGCTCTTGCTGACCATGCGCGTTTCGCGGCGCTTGAGCTCGCGCTCCTGCGCCACTTCGCGCGCCAGGCGCTCGTCATCGACGCAGACAAAGTCGTCGCCGGTTTCCGGCACGCCGGACAAGCCCAGTACCTGCACCGGAATCGACGGACCGGCTTCCTGCACCTGCTTGCCGTTTTCGTCGATCAGCGCGCGCATGCGGCCGTATTCAATACCGCAAACGATGAAGTCGCCCTTCTTGAGCGTACCCTGCTGCACCAGCACGGTGGCCACCGGACCGCGGCCGCGATCGAGGCTGGACTCGATGACCACGCCAGAGGCGCGGCCGTCGGCGACAGCCTTCAGCTCCATCACTTCGGCCTGGATCGAAATCGCGTCAAGCAGATCTTCCACGCCGGTACCGGCCTTGGCCGAAACCGGAATGAACTGCACGTCGCCGCCCCAGTCTTCCGGCACGACCTCGTACTGCACCAGACCCTGCTTCACGTTTTCCGGGTTGGCGCCGTCCTTGTCCATCTTGTTGACCGCGACGATCAGCGGCACCTTGGCCGCACGCGCGTGCTTCACTGCCTCGATGGTCTGCGGCATGACGCCGTCGTCAGCGGCAACCACCAGCACCACGATATCGGTCGACTGCGCGCCACGGGCACGCATCGAGGTAAACGCGGCATGGCCGGGGGTGTCGAGGAAGGTGATGACGCCGCGTGAGGTTTCGACGTGATACGCGCCGATATGCTGCGTGATGCCACCGGCTTCGCCCGAAGCAACCTTGGTGCGACGAATGTAATCGAGCAGCGAGGTCTTGCCGTGATCGACGTGGCCCATGATGGTGACCACCGGCGGGCGCGTGATCTTGTCGCCTTCCAGCTCCACATTCTGGGTGTGCGCGGCCAGCGTGTCCTCGGCGTTGCTCTGGGTATCGGCCACTACCGTATGACCGAGTTCCTCGACCACCAGCACGGCCGTGTCGTGATCGACGGTCTGGTTGATCGTCGCCATGACGCCCATCTTGAAAAGCGCCTTGACCACCTCGGAACCCTTGACCGCCATCTTCTGGGCCAGATCGGCCACGCTGTTGGTCTCGGCCACCATGACTTCACGCACTACCGGTGCGGTAGGGCGCGAGAAGCCGTGCGGACCGGTCGGCGCGCTGCTGCTGCGGGACATTTCACGCCCCATGCTGCGCCCGCCGGCCTTGCCGCCTCGCTTGTTGCTGGAGGACGACGAACGCCGCGCGCGGTCGGCTTCACTCAAATGCATCTGGCCGCCGGCAAAACGCTTGCTGCCATCGCGCTCTTCCTTGCCACTGCCCGGTGCCTCAGCGCGTTCACGCGTATGCTTGGGCTTGTTGCGGCTGGCATCGCCACCTGCAGCGGCAGGCGCTCCTGCTGCAGCTGCCGGACTGACGCGAGCTGCCGGCGTTGCGGCAGCCACTGGAGCCGGCGCGGGCGCCGGTACCGGCTTGACCAGTTTCTCGCGTTTGCGCGGCTCATGGATGCGCGGCAGGATCATGCCCAGTTCACGGGTATCCATACGCTGGGTGACAAAAGGCTCTTCTACCTCGCTGACCGGCGCTTCCGTAACAGCGGCAGCGACTGGCGGCGCCTGCTCGACTTCGTCGGCCGCACTGGCCGCCGATTCAGCCGCCGCCGACTCGGCCTGACGCTGCGCGTCGGCTGCCTGCGCGCGCTGCTGCTCGTCGAGCGCGCGCTGCTGCGATTCCTGCTCGCGGCGCTGCTCGTTATCCAGGCGCTCCTGCTCTTCGCTCTCGCGCTGCTGCTGGGATTCCTGCAGCTTGCGCACGGCATCTTCGCGCTCGCCGTCGAGGCTGGCGTCTCCGGCAATTTCGCTGCGCTTGACGTAGGTACGCTTGGCGCGAACTTCGATATTGACCGTCTTGGCCGTGCCGGCGACGCCGCGGGCACCCGGCGTGGCTACCTTCAGCTCGCCGACCGTACGGCGCCGCAGCGTGATCTGGCGCGGCGCGCTGTCATCACTCTCGGCAGCCGCTTCGTTTTTGCCATGCGTGCGACGCAGAAAACCGAGCAGCTTCACCTTTTCGGTGCTGCTGATGGTCTGCTCCTGGTCGGAGAATTCCATGCCGGCTTCGCCGAGCTGCTTGAGCAGCCGGTCGACGGGCATGCCCAGTGTTTGGGCGAGTTGTTTGATCGTGTCCGACATCGTGTTGTTGCTCCGCCGTTTCCGCGCTTGGGCCTTCTCGGCCCTCGGACCCTTTTTGGTCCTTATCGACTGTGCTGCGCTACATGCACCGCCACCGCCATCCTTGGTGAAAAGTTTCCAGGAAACCTTTCTCGGCGCGCCCATCCAGGGCGCGGCCTTGTCCGCGGGTTAGCCGCCTTTCTCCAGTCGCTCGATCATCGGCGCGCGTGCAGCCATGATCAGCGCGGCAGCCCGCGTCTCGTCCATGCCTTCAATGTCGATCAGGTCATCCACCGCCAGGTCGGCCAGGTCGTCCACCGTGCTGACTTCGCGTGCAGCCAGAGCGTAAGCGGTCACATCGTCCATACCGTCAAGCGCCAGCAATTCATCCGAAGGCTGATGGTCACCCACGCCCTCTTCGGCTGCCAGTGCCTCGGTCAGCAGCGCATCGCGGGCGCGGGCGCGCAGCTCTTCGACGATGTCCTCGTCGAAGCCCTCGACGGCCAGCAGCTCGGCGCTGGGTACATAGGCAATCTCCTCGACGCTGGAGAAGCCTTCCTGCACCAGGATAATGGCGATTTCCTGGTCAACTTCAAGCTTGTCCATGAACAGCTGGCGCGCGGCCTCCTGCTCGGACTCGCTCTTGGCGGTGACCTGATCCTGCGTCATCACGTTGAGCTGCCAGCCGGTCAGCTTGCTGGCCAGACGCACGTTCTGACCACCGCGACCGATCGCTTGGGACAGCTTGTCCTCGGCCACCGCGATGTCCATCGAGTGCTTCTCTTCATCCATGATGATCGACTGCACTTCGGCCGGCGCCATCGCGTTGATAACGAACTGGGCCTGGTTCTCGTGCCAGAGAATGATATCGACGCGTTCGCCGTTCAAATCGTTCGACACCGCCTGCACGCGCGAACCGCGCATGCCGATGCAGGCGCCGATCGGATCGGTGCGGCTGTCGTGCGCCAGCACGGCGATCTTGGCGCGGTCGCCCGGATCGCGGGCGCAGCCCTTGATCTCGACCAGGCCCTGGCCGACTTCCGGCACCTCGAGCTTGAACAGCTCGATCATGAATTCCGGAGCGGCGCGCGACACGAACAGCTGCGGCCCACGCACTTCGGACTTCACTTCGTAGAGATAGCCGCGCACGCGATCGCCGACGCGGGCCGATTCGCGCGGAATCGTCTTGTCGCGCGGGATGAAGGCCTCGGCGTTGCTGCCCAGGTCCAGATAGATGTTGCCGCGCTCGACGCGCTTGACGATACCGGTGACCAGCTCACCGACGCGATCGGCAAAGGCGTCCACGACTTGCTGGCGCTCGGCTTCGCGCACGCGCTGCACGATCACCTGCTTGGCGGCCTGCGCGGCGATACGACCGAATTCGGCGTTCTCGACCTGCTGCTCGATGTACTCACCGACCTCGGCGCCTTCGCGCTCGTCGATCGCATCCATCAGACGCAGCTGGTAGGACGGCGATTCCATTTCGCCGTCGTCGGCAATGATTTCCCAGCGACGAAAGGTCTCGTACTCGCCGGTATCGCTATCGATGGACACGCGCACGTCGGGCTCTTCGTCGGGGTAGCGCTTTTTTGCGGCCGAAGCCAGAGCGGCCTCCATGGCTTCAAAAATGACTTCGCGCGGCACGCCCTTTTCATTGGCGACGGCATCAACGACCAGCAAAAGTTCTTTGCTCATTGCGGCAACTCCATTGGCGCCCAGCGGCGTCCCATCGTTCTGATTGATTGTTTTTTGCTTTTTCAATGCGTACTGATAATTTTCGTGATTAATCTTTCGGGGCTTTGGGAACAACCGGCTTGCCACCGCGCTTTGGCTGCGGCGCATAACCCAGCGCGACCCAGTCAGGTACTACGCGAGCCGTATCCACCAGCGAATGTTCGAACGCAAACGTCTTGCCTTCTGCTTCGAGCGTGATCTGTTCGCCGTCGACCGACACCAGCTTGCCGCGCAGACGGCGGCGACCTTCCAGCGGCGCCTTCAGCAGCAGCTTCACTTCCTGCCCGCTGACCTTGGCAAACTGCGCCGCGCTGAACAAGGGACGGTCGAGACCGGGCGAAGAAACTTCAAGCACGTAATTGCCGGGGACCGGATCTTCAACGTCGAGGTACGCCGACAGCTCACGGCTCGCTGTTTCGCAATCTTCGATGCCGACTTCGCGACGCTCACCGTCCGCATCGAGTCCGACTTTATCGAGCAAGTCCAGATACACCCGAAGAGTACTCTGCCCGTGCGACGGGGTGAACTCCACGCCAATACATTCCAGCTTCAGATCGGCCAGAATTTCGTTGAAACGTAGTGCGAGTGCCTGCGTATCCATGGGTTCGTTCCCAGACCACCTTTGATCTAAAACTTTAATCCGAAAACTGCCGATTTCTGTGCGGCCCATTTAAAACGACAGAAACAAAAAATGGGCTCCAGCGGCCCATTTCCTTATATTGCCGATGTTCCTGCACAACACTTTCCAGCAGCGATGACCAACCGCAGTCACACGCAGCGTATCCATACGCCCAACAAAAAAGCCTCACGAGGAGGCTTTCTTTGCATCAAGAAAGATCTGGTAGCGGGGGCAGGATTCGAACCTGCGACCTTCGGGTTATGAGCCCGACGAGCTGCCAGACTGCTCCACCCCGCATCAGAGTCCGAGGAGTTTAACCGCGTGGCCGGATTCTTGCAAGCACCCGCGGTCGAAATAAATCATTACAGACCAAATGCACCACGACACCAGCCCAGCAGCGGGCCCCAGTAAAGACCCAGAGCCAGCAATGCCAATGCATTAAGCGACAACACCAGCCGCAACGGCACGTCGGCCTTGGCCTGCAACAAACTGCCTTCGACCGGTTTGTCGAAATAGACCACCTTGATCACGTGCAGGTAGTAGTAGAGACCCACAATGGCAAACACGATACCGACGAGGGCCAGCCACATCATGTCGGCGTGGATCGCGGCAGCCAGTACCAGCGCCTTGGCCCAGAAGCCAAACAGCGGCGGCACACCGGCCAGCGAAAACATGGCCAGCAACATGAGGAAAGCCATCCAGGGTGATTTCTGGTTGAAGCCTTTCAAGTCATCGATGTCCTCACACTCGAAACCCGAACGCGCGAGCGCCAGGATCACACCGAACGCGGCAACGCTCATCAATGCATAGCAAATCGCATAGAACATGGCAGCGGCATAGCCCTCCGGGCTGGCTGCAGAAAGACCCAGCAACAGATAGCCCATGTGCGAGATGGTCGAATAGGCCAGCAGGCGCTTGAGGTTGGTCTGCACGATGGCAACCAGGTTGCCGATCGCCAGCGACAACACGGCCAGTACCGCCAGTATCAGCTGCCACTGGTGCGCCAGATCGCCCATACCCGAATCCAGCAGGCGATAAGCCATGCCGAACGCGGCCAGCTTGGAGGCCGAGGCGACAAACGCCGTCACCGGTGTCGGCGCACCCTGATAGACGTCGGGAATCCACATGTGGAATGGCGCAGCGCCGAGCTTGAAGCCGATGCCGATGATCATGAAGATCAAGCCGAACAGCAGCAGCTTCGGCGCCGTGGTGTAGGAGGTCACGTGATGCAGTTGGGCCAGATCCAGCGTCGGCGTACCGCCCATGCCCGATGCGCCGTACACCATCGACATGCCGTACAACAGCATGCCCGAGGCCAGCGCGCCCAGCACGAAATACTTGATGGCCGCTTCGGACGGCAGCTTCGCATCGCGGTTCAGGGCAACCAATGCGTACGATGACAGCGAAAGCAATTCCAGACCCAGATACACCGTGACCAGATTGCCGGCTGATACCAACAGCATCACGCCAATTACTGCAAAGATCATCAGCGTGTAGAACTCGCCCGAGACCAGCTTGCGGTCAATCAGATAAGGCCGCGCATAGATAAACACGATCGCCGTGGTCAGCAACGCGAATACCTTGAGTATCTCGGCCACACCGTCACGCACGAACATGCCGCCGAACGCCGTCACCGGCTGCGCCGGCTGACCAGCAATAACCAGATAGATGCCGACCAGCAACACGGCAATCGAAATCCAGTGCAGCAGCGGGCGCTCCTGCGATTTCATGAAGGCGTCGAGCAGAAGCAGCAAGCACGCCGCAGCCACCAGATAAAACTCCGGCAGCATGATCAGGATGTCATTCAAAGTCGGCATGTTGGGTCCCGATCAAATCTTGTGGATGGCGAGCTGCTGCACCAGATGCGATACCGAGGTATCCATCAGATGAATCAGCGGCTGCGGCCATATGCCGAGCGCGAGCACCGCGGCCGCAAAGGCGACCAATACGAACGTTTCGCGCCCATTGATCTCCTTCATCTCGGCCACGTGCGGGTTGGTGATTTCGCCCCAGAGGACGCGCTTGACCATCCACAGCGTGTAGGCCGCGCCGATGATCAGAGTGAACGCCGCGAAGAGCGCGATCCACGGGTTGGCACTGAAGCTGGCCAGAATCACCATGAACTCGCCAACGAAACCACTGGTGCCCGGCAGGCCGCAATTGGCCATGGCAAAGAGCACGTAGAAAAAGCCGAACCAGGGCATCACGTTGATGACGCCACCGTACTGCTTGATTTCACGCGTATGCATGCGGTCGTACATCACGCCGATGCAGCTGAACATGGCGCCAGACACGAAGCCGTGCGAAATCATCTGGATCATCGCACCCTGCATGCCGAGCATGGCCATGTCGCTGCCGCCCTGCTCGCGCACCAGCAAAAACGCGATGAAGATGCCCAGCGTCACGAAGCCCATATGCGCCACGGACGAATAGGCCACCAGCTTCTTCATGTCTTCCTGCACCAGCGCGACATAGCCGATGTAGACGATCGCAATCAGGCTCAGCACGATCACCAGCCACGCGTAATGCGAGCCGGCGTCGGGCGTGATCGGCAGGATGAAACGCAGGAAACCGTACGTACCGACCTTCAGCATCACCGCCGCCAGCACCACCGAGCCTCCGGTGGGCGCCTCGACGTGAGCATCCGGCAACCAGGTATGCACCGGCACCATCGGCACCTTGATCGCAAAGGCGATCAGGAAGGCGAAGAAGATCCAGGTCTGCTCCTGCATCGTCAGCGGCAGCGCCGCCAGCGTGGCCATGTCGAAGGTGCCGGCCTTCTGGTGCAGATACAGCAGCGCGACGAGCATGAATACCGAGCCGAAGAAGGTATAGATGAAAAACTTCAGCGTGGCATACACGCGGCGCGGCCCGCCCCAGATACCGATCAGTATGAACATCGGAATCAGGATCGCCTCGAACAGCGCGTAGAACAGCAGCGCATCGGTCGCACAGAACACGCCGATCAGCAGGCCTTCCAGGATCAGCATCGCAGCCATGTACTGGTGCGGCTTGTCCTGGATGACTTCCCACGCACCGACAATCACCAGGATGCCAACGAAACTGGTCATCAGGATCAGCGCGACCGAAATACCGTCGACCGCGAGGCTGTAATGCACGCCCCAAGAAGCGATCCAGAGATAGCTTTCGGTCAGCTGCATGCCGCCCGCGTCGGGCTGATACTGCACCAGCAGAAACAGGCTCACGCCGAAAGTGATGACGGCGACCAGCAGGGCCAGCCAGCGCGCGAGGTTGGGCCGGCGTGAGCCGGCCAGAAGCACCGGTATCGCACCGATGACGGGGAGCCAGATCAGCAGGCTGAGCAAGTGATTGAACATGTGTGCCTGCTTCCCTTATTGCCCGGCCACGCCGGAGCCGATCAGCCAGTAGCCGCCGAGCAGCACGATCAGGCCAAGAATCATTGCGAACGCATAGTGATAGAGATATCCGGACTGCAAACGGCGAACCGTTGCAGCGATGCGGTGAACCACGGAAACCGAGCCGTTCACCATCACGCCGTCGATCAAGCCCGCATCGGCGACCTTCCAGAATCCGCGACCCAGCTTGACGCTGCCGCGAGCGAATACCGCAAAGTAGATATTGTCGACCCAGTATTTGCGATCCAGGACGATCCAGAGCGGCTTGAGCGCACTCTTGATCTTGCCTGCCATCGCCGGGTTGAACAGATAGATGTAGGTGTTGATGACAAACGCCGTCACCACCAGCCAGAACGGCAGTTGCGTAAAGCCCTTCAATGCCATGCCCAAGGCACCGTGGAATTCCTTGCCGACTTCCGCCATCACGTTGTTGGCTTCATCGATATGGATGGCACCGGCGAACCAGTTGCCGAAAAGCAGCGGCGCCACGGTGAAGAAGCCCACCAGCAGTGAGGGAATGGCCAGCAGCACCAGCGGCACCGTCACCACCCACGGCGACTCTTTCGGCGCATGCTCAAGCACGCCCTGCTCGTGATGGTCGTGGTGATCATCCAGGTGTGCGTGACCATGATGCTCGACCACGGTGAAGCGCTCCTTGCCGTGGAAGGTCAGATACATCTGGCGAAAGGTATACAAGCCCGTCACCAGGGCACCGGCCATCACGCAGAAATACGCGTAGCTGGCGCCCCAGCGATGCGACTCGCCAACCGCTTCGATGATGGCGTCCTTCGAATAGAAACCCGAGAAGAACGGCACGCCACACAGTGCCAGCGATCCGATCCACATGGTGATCCAGGTGATCGGCATGTACTTGCGCAGGCCGCCCATGTAACGCATGTCCTGCTCGTGATGCATCGCGATGATTACCGAGCCGGCACCAAGGAACAGCAGCGCCTTGAAGAAGGCATGCGTCATCAGGTGATACACCGCGCCGGTGTAAGCCGATACGCCCAGTGCCACCGTCATGTAACCCAGCTGCGACAGCGTGGAATACGCGATCACGCGCTTGATGTCGTTCTGCACGATGCCGATCATGCCGGTGAACAAGGCCGTGGTCGCACCGATCACCATGATGAAGCTGAGCGCCGTCTGCGACAGCTCGAACAGCGGCGACATGCGCGCCACCATAAAGATACCCGCCGTCACCATCGTTGCCGCATGGATCAACGCGGAAATCGGCGTCGGGCCTTCCATCGAGTCGGGCAGCCACACGTGCAGCGGCACCTGCGCCGACTTGCCCATGGCGCCGATGAACAGGCAGATACAGACCACCGTGGCGGCATCCCAGTGCGTGTTCGCGGTGATCTGTAGCGTCTTGCCAACCAGGCTGGGCGCCGCGGCAAACGCGGTGGTGTAATCCATGGTGTTGAGGAAATACAGCACGCCCGCGATACCCAGCAGGAAGCCGAAGTCGCCTACCCGGTTAACCAGAAACGCCTTCAGGTTGGCCACGATCGCGGTCGGCTTCTTATAGTAGAAACCGATCAAAAGATAGGAAACCAGGCCCACCGCTTCCCAGCCGAAGAACAGCTGCATGAAGTTGTTGCTCATCACCAGCATGAACATCGAGAAGGTGAACAGCGAGATATAGGCAAAAAAGCGCTTGTAGCCTTCGTCATCGCTCATGTAGCCGATGGTGTACAGGTGCACCAGCAGCGACACGAAGCTCACGACGACAAGCATCATCGCCGTCAAACGGTCGACCATGAAGCCCACGCTGGCATTGAAATGGCCGATCTGGAACCAGGTGTAAAGGTTCTGGTTGTAGACCGGCGCGCCACCAAGCGTGAGCTGATAGAGCACATAGAACGCCAGCGCGCACGAAATGGCGACACCAAGGATGGTGACGGTGTGCGAACCGGTGCGGCCGATGAATTTGCCGAGAAATCCTGCCAGCAGGCAACCCACCAGTGGGGCCAGCGCAATCGTCAGCAAGATGGAAGTCGAAAGCTGCATCAGATCAACCCTTCATGCTGTCGATATCGGAAATATTGATCGTGCTGCGATTACGGAACAGCAGCACAAGGATCGCCAGACCGATAGCCGCTTCCGCCGCAGCTACGGTGAGAATGAAAAACACGAACACCTGGCCCGACACGTCACCAAGAAAACGCGAGAACGCCACGAAATTGGTGTTCACCGCCAGCAGCATCAGCTCGATCGACATCAGCAAGACGATGACGTTTTTGCGATTGATGAACAGGCCGGCGACGGCGATGCAGAACAGAATCGCGCCGAGCACGATGTAATGCGATAGCGTGATCATGAGCTTGGCTCCTGGGGCGGCACGGGCACCGGTTGCAGCGGACGCACCGCGTCCATTTTCACGATGCGGACGCGATCGCGTGGATTGACCTGAACCTGATCGTTGGCCGACTCATGACGTACACCGAAACGCTGGCGCAAAGTCAGTGCGACCGCAGCCACGACGCCGACGGTCAGGATCAACGCGGCGACTTCGAAAGGCAGCAGGTATCTCGTGTAAAGCGCCTGCCCCAGCCATGCGGTATTCGACACACCGGCCATGGCAGCGGGATCCGGACCCATCACCTGCGCGTGCATCGCCTTGACGCCAATCAGCCCAAGCATTTCGACCAGCATCGCCACAGCGACGATCAAACCCACCGGCAGAAACTTGACGAAGCCCTCGCGAATTTTTTCCTGATCGATGTCGAGCATCATCACCACGAAGAGAAACAGCACCATCACCGCGCCGACGTAAACCACAATCAGCGCGAGCGCGAGAAACTCGGCATCGGCCAGCATCCACAGGCAGGCCGTGCTGAAAAATGTCAGCACCAGCGACAACACCGAATGCACGGTATTTTTCAGCGTGATCACGGCCAATGCGGCGATCACGGTGATCGCGCCAAAACCATAGAAACAGATGAGTTGCAGCAATTGGGGATTCATCATCGGCCTCAGCGATATGCCGCGTCTTGTGTGCGGTCAGCGGCGATCTGCTTTTCGAACCGATCACCGATAGCCAGCAGCTGTGTCTTGTTCACGATGTTTTCGCCGCGATGCTCGAAGTGGTATTCGTGAATGCTGGTCTCGACGATCGAATCGACCGGACAGCTTTCTTCGCAAAAGCCGCAGAAGATGCACTTGAAGAGGTCGATGTCGTAGCGCGTGGTGCGGCGCTGACCGTCGGACTCCCGCGGTGCCGAGTCGATCGTGATTGCCAAGGCCGGACACACCGCTTCGCACAGCTTGCAGGCAATGCAGCGTTCTTCGCCGTTGGCGTAGCGACGCAGCGCGTGCAGGCCACGGAAACGATTGGACTTCGGAATGTGCTCCATCGGATAGCGCACGGTGTACTTCGGCTTGAACATGTAGCGAATGGTCAGTGCCATTCCCTGAAACAGCTCGATGAGCAGCAGACTTTTGAAATAGTGGGTAATGCGGGACATGGCTTTCTTCAGACCCCTGTGCCGATGGTGACCCAGCCGAAATATTTCATGCAGCCGGCAACGAGGACCCAGGCGATGGCGATGGGGATGAATACCTTCCAGCCCAGCCGCATGATCTGGTCATAGCGGTAGCGCGGGAAACTGGCGCGGAACCAGAGGAACAGGAACGAGAACAGGAAGGCCTTGATAAGCAGCCAGGGGAAACCGCCCTGCCCGATGAAACCCCACGATGTCGGAAACGGCGACAGCCAGCCGCCCATGAAAAGCACGGCGGACAGAAAGCTGACCAGGATCATGTTGGCGTATTCGGCGAGAAAGAAAATCGCGAATGCCGAGCCGGAATATTCCACGTGGAAACCGGCGACGATTTCCGACTCGCCTTCGGCCACGTCGAATGGCGCCCGGTTGGTTTCGGCCACGCCGGAGATGAAATAGATCACGAATACCGGCAACAGCGGCAGCCAGAACCAGTCGAGGAAACCCTTGTGACCGGCCTGCGCATTGACGATATCGCTCAGGTTGAGGCTACCGGCCAGCACCAGCACGCAGACCAGGCAAAGACCCATCGCCAGCTCGTACGAGATCACCTGGGCCGCCGAGCGCATGGCACCGAGCAGCGCATAGCGCGAATTGGATGCCCAACCGGCGAGAATGATGCCGTAGACGCCCAACGAGGTCATCGCCAGCAGATACAGCACACCGGCATTCGCGTTGGACAGCACCATCTTGCTGCTGAACGGCACGACTGCCCAGGCCGCCAGCGCCGGAACCAGGGTCAGCATGGGTGCGAGGTAATAAAGGAAGCGGTTCGCCGTAGTCGGCAGGATCACTTCCTTGATCAGCAGCTTGACCACGTCCGCAAACGCCTGCAGCAGGCCGAGTGGGCCGATCTTGTTCGGCCCCATGCGCACGTGCATCCAGCCGATGACCTTGCGCTCCCAATACACGAACATCGCCACCGCAATGATCAGCGGCAACACGATCGCAATGATGTAAAGGACCGGAATCAGCAAGTGATGGAAAAGTAGATCCGCCATTATGCTTGTGCCTTGCTCAAGGTGATGACTGCGCCGTAGGGCGGCAGGGTGGCGGTAACGTTCTGACCGGCTTCGATCCACACGGCACCGTCCGGTACCGCGCGATCAACAACCAGTGGCAGTGACACGTCAGCGATACGAACCGAGTGACCTTCGACCAGACCCAGCCGCTGCGCTTCGTCCGCATTCACGCGCGCGGCCGGAGCACGGTTGAGCGGATGCGCCTGCAGTGCGGTGGCGCGACGCAACACGGCGTCGCCGCGATAGATCGGCACGGTCGCAATACGCGTCAGGCCGGTTACATCAGGGCGCGTAGAAAGCGCATCACGCGGCGTTTGCGGGCGGTCATGGATACCGTCGCGCAACCCGGCCAGATCATCGAATTCGAAACCGGGCAGCTCCAGTGAGCCGCCAAGCGCACGCAATACTTTCCAGCCAGCGCGCGTCTGCCCGGGTGCCTTGGCGCCGGCTGCCACGTTCTGCGGCAGGCCGTCGACATTGACCAGCGTCGCGTCGATTTCCGGCAACAGCGCGATCGGCAGGATCACGTCGGCGACTTCGCGCAGCGCCGGGCTCGCATAGGCACTGAACGCAACCACCTGTTCGGCCGCGCGTAAAGCTTTCAGCACGGCGGCGCCGTCAGCAAAATCATGCGGCGGCTCGACCCCGTAAAGCACATAGGATTTGCGCGGCTGCGCCAGCATCGTCTGCGCATCCAGACCGCCGTTACCCGGCAATACGCCGAGTCGGGCCAGGCCCACCGCGTTGGCGCCCACCGGTAATTCGTCGTAACCGGCGCCAGTGGCCTCGGCGATGAAACGGGCAAGAGCGCGCAGCCACGACGCCTGCGGATGGGTTACGGCGGCTTCACCGAGAATGACAACCGCGCTACCGGACTTCAGTGCGCTGATGACATCGCTATCGCCATCATCGCTTTGCGCGCCGCTGATGGCCTCACTCAGCGCCGAAGGCGCTGACGTGCCGGCACTTACGGCCGCCTTGGCGATAGCGAGCAGCGCGTCCACCAGCGCATGAGGCGCGACCACCGCCTCACCGGCCAATCGATAATTGAAATCGAAATGCGCCGGGTTGACCGTATACACCTTGGCGCCTTTCTTGGTCGCCTGATGCAGCCGATGATTGAGCAGCGGCAGCTCATGACGCAGATCGGATCCGACCAGCAGCGCCGCCTTCACCTGTGCAATGTCGGCCACTGGCAGGCTGAAGGTACGCGCAGCGGCGTTATCGGAAAAGTCGAGCTGGCGCAGGCGATGGTCAACATGCGCGCTGCCCAGGCCGCGGGCCATGCGCATCAGCAGATCGCCCTCTTCATTCGAGGTGGCCGGATGAACCAGCACGCCCAGCTCACTGCCCTTCTCTTTCTTCAGGGCTTCGCCAGCAAACTTCAGCGCGTCTTCCCAGGTGGTGACCTGCCACTGACCGTTGCGTTTCACTTCCGGTGCGCTGATGCGATCAGCCGCATACAGACCCTGATAGCTGTAGCGATCGCGGTCGGACAGCCAGCACTCGTTAACCGCTTCGTTGTCGCGCGGTACGGTGCGCAGGACATCGCCGCGACGCGTATGCAGCCAGAGATTGGAGCCGAGCGCATCGTGATAACCGATCGACGGCTTGGCAATCAGCTCCCAGGCACGCGCGTGAAATTGATACGGCTTGTTGGTCAACGCGCCGACCGGGCAGACGTCGATGATGTTGCCCGAGAGCTCGGTTTCCAGCGTCTTGCCGATATAGGTGCCGATCTGCAGGTTTTCGCCGCGGCTCATGCCGCCGAGTTCGTAAGTGCCAGCAATTTCGCTGGTAAAGCGCACGCAACGCGTGCACTGGATGCAGCGGGTCATCTCGGTAGCAACCAGTGGCCCGAGGTTTTCGTCGGTGATCGTGCGCTTGCGTTCGGTGTAGCGCGACACGCTGCGGCCGTAGCCGAGCGCCACGTCCTGCAGCTCGCACTCGCCGCCCTGATCGCAGATCGGGCAGTCGAGCGGATGGTTGATCAGCAGAAACTCCATCACGTCTTTCTGGAATTTCAGCGCCTTGTCCGAGCGCGTGGTGACCTTCATGCCCTCGGCCACCGGCGTGGCGCAGGCCGGCTGCGGCTTGGGCATCATCTTGCCGCCCATCTCCACGTCGACCAGGCACATGCGACAGTTGGCGGCGATCGGCAGCTTGCGGTGGTAGCAGAAGCGCGGGATGGCGACGCCAATGGCATCGGCCGCCTCGATGATCATGGCGCCCTTGCGGATCTGGGTCGGCTTGCCGTCGACCTCGATATTGAGCAAGTCGGGAGCGGCGTTATTGGCGGGTTGCGCGCTCATGCAGCCACTCCGCGGGCAGCTTCGGCCATCTGGTCTTCGGTCATGGAACGGCCATGCTCAACGTAATATTCGAACTCATGCCAGAAACGGCCAAGGAAGCCCTGTACCGGCCACGCCGCCGCTTCACCGAAAGCGCAGATCGTGTGGCCTTCGATCTGTCCAGCCACGGCCTTGAGGCGATGCAGATCGTCCGGCACGCCCTTGCCGTCAACGATGCGCGACAGCACGCGGTACATCCAGCCGGTACCCTCGCGGCACGGCGTGCACTGACCGCAGGACTCGGCGAAATAGAAGCGCGAAATGCGTTGGCACATCTTGACCATGCAGGTGGTGTCGTCCATCACGATGACCGCGCCCGAGCCCAGGCCGGAGCCGGCCTTCTGCAGGGCATCAAAGTCCATCGTCATGTCCATCATGATCTCCGCCGGGAGCACTTTCATCGAGGCGCCACCGGGAATCACGGCCTTGAGCTTGCGACCCGGACGCATGCCGCCGGCCATCTCGAGCAGATCCTTGAACGACGTGCCGAGAGCAATTTCGAAGTTGCCCGGCTTGGTGACATGGCCCGATACCGAGAAAACTTTGGGGCCACCGTTGTTCGGCTTGCCGATGTTGAGGAACCAGTCCGCGCCGTTGCGCATGATTGCCGGAATCGAGGCATACGTCTCGGTGTTGTTGATGGTCGTCGGCTTGCCGTACAGCCCAAAGTTGGCCGGAAACGGCGGCTTGAAGCGCGGCTGACCTTTCTTGCCCTCAAGCGACTCCATCAGCGCGGTTTCTTCACCACAGATGTAGGCGCCGGCGCCGAGCGCGGCATGAATATCCACGTCGATGCCCGAGCCCAGGATGTCTTTGCCGAGCAGGCCGGCCGCGTAGGCTTCTTTCAGTGCTTCTTCAAAATGCTCGAACGGCTCGTGATGAAACTCGCCGCGCAGATAGTTGTAGCCCACTGTGGCGCCGGTGCAGTAGCAGCCGATGGCGATGCCCTCGATGACCGCATGCGGGTTGTAACGCAGGATGTCACGATCATGCGAGGTGCCCGGCTCCGACTCGTCGGAATTGCACAGCATGTATTTCTGCATCGTGCCCTTCGGCATGAATGACCATTTCAGACCCGTCGGAAAGCCGGCGCCGCCGCGACCGCGCAGCGCGCTTTTCTTGACTTCGTCGATCAACGTCGTTGGATCGGGCTTTTCGGCGAGGATCTTGCGCCATGCCTTGTAGCCGTCCATTTGCTCGTAGCTGTCCATCGCCCACGGCTTGTCGAAATGCAGCGTGGTCAAGACGACCTGGTGATCCTGAGGTGCGGGTCCGACTGCCATGATTTACTCCAACCCGTCCAGAATTTTGTCGAGCTTCTCGACATCCAGATGCTCGTGATAGTGGCCGTTGACGGTCATCGCCGGCGCACGCACGCAGGCCGCGATGCACTCTTCTTCGCTTTTCAGATACACGCGACCATCGGCCGTACTCTCACCGAGCTTGATGCCCAGCTTTTTTTCGCAATGCCGGACCAGATCATCGGCACCGTTGAGCCAGCACGAAATATTGGTGCAGATCGCCACGTTGTTGCGGCCGACCGGCTTGGTCTCCAGCATCGAATAGAAGCTGGCGACTTCGTAAGCCCACACCGTTGGCAGATCGAGATACTTGGCCACCGCGGCGATCAGGTCGTCGCTGAGAAAGCCCTGGTTCTGCTCCTGCGCGGCGAACAGCGACTGGATCAGCGCCGAGCGCTTGCGATCCGGCGGAAATTTGGCCACCCACGCGTCGATATGATGACGGGTGTGCTCGGTAAGAACGACGAGCGGATCGACGTTCCTGACCTGATCGAAATGTCCGGTAACTTTCATAGATGCTTTCCTTCGGACTCAGCGGTCGACTTCGCCGAACACGAGATCGTAGGTGCCAATCATGGCGACCACGTCGGCAAGCATGTGGCCGCGCACGATGGTGTCCATGGACGAGAGATGGGCAAAACCCGGTGCGCGCAGGTGCACGCGGAACGGCTTGTTGGCGCCATCGGAAACCAGATAGCAGCCGAACTCACCTTTCGGTGCCTCGACCGCGCAGTAGGTTTCGCCGGCCGGCACGCAATAGCCTTCGGTGAACAGTTTGAAGTGATGGATCATGGCTTCCATGTCCTCCTTCATTTCAAAGCGCGTGGGCGGCGCAACCTTGAAGTTTTTCACCATCACCGGGCCGGGATTCGCTTTCAGCCATTTCACGCACTGCTGGATGATGCGATTGGACTGGCGCATTTCTTCCACGCGCACCAGGTAGCGGTCGTAGCAGTCGCCGTTAACGCCCACCGGGATGTCGAAATCCACGTCGGCATATTTCGCGTAAGGCTGCTTCTTGCGCAGATCCCACTCCACGCCCGAACCGCGCAGCATCGCGCCGGTCATGCCCCACTGCTGGGCCAGTTCCGGGCTGATGACACCAATGCCGACAGTGCGCTGTTTCCAGATACGATTGTTCGTGAGCAGCTCTTCGTACTCGTCGACCTTACTCGGGAAATCACTGGTGAAGGCTTCGAGGTAATCGAGCATCGAACCTTCGCGCCAGCTGTTGATGCGCTTGAGGTCGTTGCCCTTGTGCCACGGCGATTCACGGTACTGCGGCATCTGCGCCGGCAGATCGCGGTAGACGCCGCCGGGCCGGTAATAGGTGGCGTGCATGCGCGCGCCGGAAACCGCCTCGTAGCAGTCCATCAGCTCTTCGCGTTCGCGGAAGGCGTAAAGAAATACCGCCATCGCGCCCAGATCGAGCGCGTTCGAGCCCACCCACATCAGGTGATTGAGGATGCGGGTGATCTCGTCAAACATGGTGCGGATATACTGCGCGCGCTCGGGCGCCTCGATACCGAGCAGGGTTTCGATCGCTTTGACGTAGGCGTGCTCGTTGCACATCATCGAGACGTAATCGAGCCGATCCATGTAGCCGATGGACTGATTGAACGGCTTGGATTCAGCCAGCTTCTCCGTACCGCGATGAAGCAAGCCGATATGCGGGTCGGCGCGAACGATGGTTTCGCCGTCCATTTCCATGATCAGACGCAGCACGCCGTGCGCCGCAGGATGCTGCGGGCCGAAGTTCATCGTGTAGTTGAGAATCTCTTGCACGATCAGTTCCTCTGCCAGTCGTCGGCGGCTTCGGCTTCGGCCTGAATCAGGTCGGCGTCATTGCGGATGGTGCGCGGCACCAGCACGCGCGGCTCGATCGACACGGGCTCGTAGATCACGCGCTTCTGTTCGGGGTCGTAGCGCACTTCGACATTGCCGATCAGCGGGAAATCCTTGCGGAACGGATGTCCGACGAAACCATAGTCGGTGAGAATGCGGCGCAGATCGGGGTGGCCGTCGAAAATGATGCCGTAAAGATCGAACGCCTCACGTTCGAACCAGTTCACGCCCGGCCAGATCAGGGTAAGCGACGGCATCATCGGCAGCGTGTCGTCATCGCAGAACACCCGCAGGCGCAGGCGGCGATTGTGCGTAATCGATAGCAGATGCATGACTGCAGCAAAGCGACGCGGCTCGTTATTGCCGCGCGGACGACCGGCCCAGTCGAAACGGCCCATCGCCTGCCCTTCCACGCCGCGCGAAAAACCGGTGCTGGAAATGGATTCGGTATCCCACTCGGTCTGGCTGTAGCCGAGATAATCGATACCGCACAGATCGACCAGCTCGCTGAAGCGGAACTCCGGCTCGTCGCGCAGCGCGGTAGCAACCGCGATCAGATCATCGGCGGACAACTCGGCGGTGGTTTCATTACGCGACGTGCTGAGAACCAGCGTGTCGCCGAATCGCGCAGCAAGACTCTCGGCCAGCGCGCTCGAATGTAGGTCGGACATGGAAAGCCTCTTACGAACGCGCGATGGTGCTGGTACGACGAATTTTTTTCTGCAGCTGCAGGATGCCGTGGATCAACGCCTCGGCCGTCGGCGGGCAGCCCGGCACGTAGATATCGACTGGCACGATGCGGTCGCAGCCACGCACCACGGAATACGAGTAGTGGTAGTAGCCGCCGCCGTTGGCGCAGCTACCCATGGAGATCACCCACTTCGGCTCCGGCATCTGGTCGTAGACCTTGCGCAAGGCCGGGGCCATCTTGTTGACCAGGGTACCGGCCACGATCATGACGTCGGACTGGCGCGGACTCGGGCGGAAGATCACGCCGTAACGATCCAGATCCAGGCGCGCCGCGCCGGCGTGCATCATTTCAACCGCGCAGCAGGCCAGACCAAAGGTCATCGGCCACATCGAGCCGGTGCGCGCCCAGTTCATCAACGCATCAACGCTTGTGGTGGCGAATCCGCGCTGAACGATCGGGTTGTCGCCGGCCGGCCGCAGGATATCGTCGACCAGATTCAGCGGCTCGGGGTTGTGCATCACCCGGCTGATGGAGTTGCTCATTCCCATTCCAGCGCCCCTTTCTTCCACACGTAGGCAAAACCGATGACCAGCAACAGCAGGAACAGCGCCATCTCGATCAGCGCAGTTGCGCCGATCTTCAGAAAGACCACCGCCCACGGAAACAGGAAGGCAATTTCCAGATCGAAAATGATGAAGAGAATGGCAAGAAGGTAGTAGCGCACATCGAACTGCATGCGGGCGTCTTCAAACGCCTCGAAGCCGCACTCGTAGGGCGCCAGCTTCTCGGCACCGGGGCGGCTGGGGCCTGCCAGCAGGCCAATGGCTAGAAGCACCAGACCAAGGCCTATGGCTACAGCAATAAACAGCAGAACGGGCCAGTATTCGGCAAGCACGATGCAATCAACCTCCGCACCCTGGGGCGCATCAGTGAACCGTGGGGGAAAACGGTCCGGGGACTCGATTCATCGACAGATGCAACGGATTCGTTGCCCTGCCTTCTTGCAGGCGTCAAGGCATGGGGAACCTGCGACGTCTGATCACCGAGGCATATCGCCGCGACCCCGTTATTGTATCAGCCTGAATACGTAATACGACAACTATCCGCAGATGAATTCATGCGAATGTGCAAAGCGAGCCGCGTCGCTTCACATCGTGTTGGTCGCTCGATCGGATGACAACGTGCCGGCAAGAACATTTTCGATACGGCTGCGCGCGGCCTCTGAATCGCTGGATTCGTTGAAATGCACGCCGATGCCGGCAACGCGATTGCCCTGTGCACCGAGCGGACTGATCCACACCACTTTGCCGACGACCGAGAGGCGTTCGGTTTCTTCGGCCAGCGTTACCAGCAAAACCACCTCGTCACCCAGCGCGTAGTACTGCGCCGTTGGCGCAAACAGTCCGCCGTTTTTGAGAAAGGGCATGTAGGCGTTGTAGAGCGAAGGCGCATCCTTCATCTTCAGCGAGATAATGCCTTGACGAGGCGCGGCCACCGGTTTCATGCCTGACTCCTGCTCGGGCCGACGGATGGCCCTGCTCAACGGGTTAAATGATAAAGGCTACATCGACGTCGTGCTACCGCGATGACCAAGCAACGCCAGAGACCAGACGCCGCTGATGCAAGGTAGCATCTAACCGCCGGCAACCTGCGGATTCAAGCGCACGTGACGCTCGCCGACCAGCTGTACCCAGGACGCCGGTGGTACCCATCCCGCGACCCAGCCCGGCACCTCATCCGATGCCATCGGGCGCGCAATGGAAAATCCCTGCAGCTGATGACACCCCAGGGACGCGAGCATGTCGCCCTGCTCGGCGCTCTCGACGCCTTCGGCAATAACGACCTTGGCCAGCAGACGGGCCGTGGTGATGACACCCGCCGCAATCGCCTGGTTGCGTTTGTCGGTGAGGATGTCCCGTACAAAACTCTGATCGAGCTTGATGTGCTCGATGTCCAGCCGCTGCACATGGCTGAGCGAGGCGTTGCCCGTGCCGAAATCATCCAGTCCGACACGTATTCCGCGCACCCGGCATTCGCGTATGACTTCGGCCGCGCGCGCGGGGTCCATCGCCGGACCGGTTTCGGTTACCTCGATACCAAAGCCGACATTCATGACATTCGGATAAGCTTCGAGCGCCAGATCGATGTCACTGAAAAACCCCGGGTGCAGCAAATGGCGCGTGCTGATATTGATCGACACCGGCATCGAAATACCGCCTCGCCACCACGCCTCGCACTGCTTGAAAGCCTCGTCGAGCACAAACCGGCCAATCGGCCGCGCCAGCTGCGGGTCATCCAGCACGTGGGCAAAATCGGCCGGCTGGATCAGGCCGACGTCCTTGCCCTGCAGCCGGATCAGCGCCTCCATGCCGGCCACGCCCGGCAGCCCGGGCAACCCGTCGATATATACGATCGGCTGGAACAGCAGCCGCAGATGTGACTTGACCAGGGCCTGCGCCATCTGCTCACGGGTCGTCTGCAGCCGCAGCTGCTCCAGCTCCATCGCCGACTCGTAAAACGCACTGCGGTCCTTGCCCTCTTCTTTGGCCACATACATGGCAATGTCAGCGTGCCGAACGAGAAGATCCGCAGCAGCCCCATCTTCGGGAAAAATGGTCCAGCCGATCGTGGCCGAAAGATGCAGCTGTTCGCCCATGACTTTGAACGGCGCACGCAGCGCCTGCAGGATGCAACGGCTGATCACTTCGAGTTGGTCCTTGCTGTCGAGGCCCGAAATCACCAGGGCAAACTCGTCGCCGCCAAAACGCGCCAGCACATCGGCCTTGCGAAGAATGGCCAGGATGCGCGACGAGGCCTCGGCCAGCACCTGATCCCCGCCGCCGTGGCCCACCGCATCGTTGACGACTTTGAAGCGATCAAGATCGAGCACGCCGACAGCGAGCAGCGCATTGTCCTGCTTAGCCTGAGAGCGGGCCTGTTCAAGCAACTCGAACAACAAGCGCCTGTTTGGCAAGCCGGTAACCACGTCATAAAACCCCAGCCGCTCGACCCTGGCCTCGTGCATCTTCTGCATGGTGATGTCGCGCTGGCTCCAGATGCGTCCGTGCAGAACACCGTCAACCAGGATCGGGGTGAAGTCGCGCAAAACGATGCGCCCGTCTTTCAGCATGACCTCGTCGTTGCTGACGGCGACGCCTCGCTGCAGTATTTCCCGCCGCCGACGAATTTCCTTTTCCGGATCGGCGTAGGCGTTGAGCAGCCGGCTTATGACCAGATCCGACGACTGGTTTTCCATCTCCGACGGTTTGCTCTTGAAGCCGAACAGGCTGCAGAACGCTTCATTGACGAACTTCACGCGGTTGTCCTGCGATTCCACCAGGATGCCGGAGTGCTGGTTGGAAAGAATGCTCCGGAAGTGCTGCAGGTTGAAACGCACTTCGCGCTCCGCCGCCGATCGCGCCAGACGCGTGCGCTGCATCTGGATACCCAGACCCAGCTCGGTGGCCATTTCGGAAAAAATCTCGATTTCTATGTCGGCAAAAGCGTTGGCGTCCGTTGCGCCAATGACCAGGGCACCGGCGATGACGTCATCCAGCCGCAGGGGCAGCGCCAGGATCACGCGCGCGCCGGAGGAGAGCTCCTCCGGCTGAAATTCTGCCGTATCACCCGGGGGCGCATACGCCAGATGCGCGGCGCCGGTTTGCATGGCCTGCGCCGCCGCGCTGTGCACCTGGATCGTCGTTGACCAGCGACCATCGTCCGCCGCCACGGCACCCGCGCACGCACCATCGCCCGCCACCCACTGTATGCCGCCGTTGCCGCCCGGCGGCAAAAGGCCAATCCCAGCAAACCGATAGTCCCCCAGCCGACGCGTCACGCGGCATGTCTCAATCAATAACGATGCCTCACTCTTGCAACGCGAAACCAGTTTGATCATTTCGCTGAGCAATCGCAGCGACGATCGCTGCCGCGCCTCGTGGCGCACGAAACTCAGCAGCCGCACGCGCTGTTCGTGGGCTTCCCGCCCAAGGCCGATGCTTGCCGCGGCCTGCCGCAGCAGTTCAACCATGGGCTCCGAGAAATAGTCGCTATAGGACGCACGTATGACCAGCACGGCGCGTACTTCACCAAAGATCATCACCGGCACGGCGAGCGACGAGGTCACCCGATGCCTGGCAAAAATCTGCTGGTAGCGTGCAATACCGGTGGCGCCGCCCTTGCCCATTTCCCGTTGCGGCATACCTGACCAGAAAGAGGGTTGCGCCAGCGCCAGCGGCCATTTTTCCGGGTAGATTTCGAGCGCGTCCGGCGCAACCTGGGCGGGGGCAATCCGCTCAAAGCAACCGGAGGTCCGATTCACCTCGGCCATCATCACCAGCCGAGCCCCGATCCGGTGTTCCAGTGTTTCTATGACAGCTTCATAGAGCACGGCCGGATCAAGCGAACGCAGGAGCAGCTGGCCGAGGTCGGAGAGTATCGCGTAACGACTTTCACCCGACAGCGGCGACGGTGTCGAGAGCGCGTTGATCTTTCTCGGGCTTTGATCCGGGTTGTGCATGCACGCAGCGATCCGTATCGATGGAACGGGCCGCCCGTAGGGCCAGCCTGGTAACGCCTGAATTGGCAAAATCCCCGTCGTCGGCAAAAGCGTGGCTTCAGCCCCCGCACCTGTCCGCGCCCGTATTGCATCCCCTCCGGCAGAAACTAATCCTCTGCCCGCCCCGGCGCAAGCGCAACATCCCTGGATCGCCCAGCTAGAGTTCGATCCAGCCCCAGTGATCGAAAATCCACGGCGATGGCACGGTCGTCGTGAGCCTGACAAACCAGGGAGCGGCTTGCGCATCGCCCTTTGTCAGATGGTAGACGCCTTGATCATCGCGCCGCAACGGCGCCTGCGACCAGCGATACTCTCGTACCTCCGACCGGCTGACCACGCTGAGTCTGAGCAGCGGTTGCAGCCACGCCGGTGGTTGCCACGGCAGTGCAGTCGCGGTGACGGCAAGAGGTTTCGAGCGCACGTCGAGATAAAGCTCGGGTCGGCTGGCGAGGTGTCGCATGCGGCGGCCACTGAGCGCCATCTGGCTTTGATGGGCCTCGACAGCCGCCAGCTTGGTGCGCTGGTTATCCGAAGACGTGGGCATCACCTGCGCCGCGGCTGTTTTCGAAGGCCGTCCGTGAATAAGGTAGGCAAACAGTGGCGGTGGATCGACCCGGTTGGCGAGCGCCAGACGCATCAGAACATGCGCTGCGCCGTGATCAGGATGACTATCCGTCAGCGCAGGGATAAGGATCAGATTCGGCGCAAAGGCATCCACCGCGGCGGTCAGTCCCGACACGGCGGCATCCGTTGCTGCATGAAGAAGATCCGTCACGCCCAGGTCGGGCCAGTCCATGGTGTGCAACGCATGCGTCGGCAGATCAAGCCTTGCCAATGCCTGGTGCAGTTCGATGCGGCGGCGCTCGCCCCAGCGGGCCCGGTCCGGTGCCCGAATGCGCACGCGACGTTCCAGCCATCGCTGCGGCCACGGATTATTGTCGCCGGGCGTCAGCAGCAAAATTCTCACCTCGCCGCCGGCCGCGCGCACGCGCTGGATCAGCAAGCCCGCGGCGATCGTTTCGTCATCGGGATGCGGTGCCACGACCAGCAGGCGGGTTTGCGAGGACACGTTCTGCAACACTGAAAGCTCGGGCTCGCCTCGCTCGCCGCTTACTGCGCCGGCAATCAACGCCACTGCGCCAACAGTTCGAGCAGCAGCAGATCGGCGCGCAGCGGACCACGCAGACTCTCGCGCGTGCGGTTGACCGCGTTGTACCAGCGATCCAACGCCTCCGCGCTCAGCGCGCTGGCCAACGGTCCGGTTTTCTCGGTCGCTTTCGCTTTCATCTCGTCAGCCGCCGCCTGCGCGGCAAACCACAAGCGCTGCACCGGCTCGTTATCGAGCCAGCGTTTGACTACGTCCATCGTCTGTCCGCGGCCAGCGGCCAGGGCGGCAAGATCCTTGCGCACTTCGAGTCGCCGTTCGAGCGCGCCTTCCTGCGACCATGCCTGAGCTAGGCCGGGATTACCCGCCGCCGCCGCCAGTGCAACGGGTGCATCGCGCACGCCTTCGTCCTGCAGCCACGCCAGCCCAACCGCTGCGTCGGGCAGATGAAATTCGATGCGCTGACAGCGGCTGCGGATGGTCTGCGGCAGTCGCCAGAGCGCATCGGCCAGCAGAATCAGCATGGTCTGCGTGGCGGGCTCTTCCAGCGTTTTCAGCAGCGCATTGCCGGCTGCCGGATTCATGGCATCGGCCGGATCGATCACGGCGACCTGCCAGCCACCGAACTGGCTACTCATCGCCAGCCGCACGGACAGATCGCGAATCTGGTCAACCACGATTTCACTGCGCTGGACGCCGTCCTTGCGCAAACCATACGTCAGCTCGATCAAGTCCGGATGACTGCCGGCGGTCAGCAGCAGACAGCGGCGACACCGACCGCAGGCATCGCCATCGATCGGCGCCTCGCACAACAGGCCGGCGACGAAACGCTTGACGAAGGCGCGCTTGCCCAGACCCGTCGCGCCGCACACCAGCAGTGCATGCGGCAAGGCATCGCGCTGGCGACGCGACTGCAGCCGCGACCAGTGCTCGGCATGCCAGGGCAACGCGCTCATGCGGACAGCCCTTCGAACAGTTCGGCCATGGCGTGAGTAGCGGCGCGCAGCACTTCGGCCGGCGACTGGCTGGCGTCCAGCACGCGAAAGCGATCCGGCTCGGCCGCCGCGCGCGCGCGATAGGTCGAACGGATACGTTCAAAAAAAGCGTCCGCTTCGACCTCGATGCGATCCGCCTCACCCCGACCGGCAGCGCGCGCGCGCCCCGTCGCCACCGGCAGATCCAGCAGCAGCGTGAGATCCGGCATCAGCCCGTCACAGGCCCAGCTTTCAAGCGCGGCGATGCGCTCCATCGGCTGCCCGCGGCCGCCACCCTGATAGGCATAACTGGCATCGGCAAAGCGATCGCACAGCACCCACTGCCCTGCATCGAGCGCCGGCGCAATCACCTCGCGTACCAGCTGCGCGCGCGAGGCAAACATCAGCAGCAGCTCCGCTTCGGCCGTCAGTCCGCGCTGCGCCGGATCAAGCACGATGGCGCGCGCGGCCTCACCCAGCTGCGTGCCACCAGGTTCACGCGTCTGCACCAGGGTGATGCCGTGCTCTTCGATAAAGGAACGAAGCCCGGCCAGCAGCGTGCTCTTGCCCGCACCCTCACCGCCTTCGAGGCTGATGAATTTTCCGCGCGCTGGGTGGGCTGGTGATGCGGTCACTGGCAATGCTTCCGCTGGTAGCAATCGACATTGCGATTGTGCGCCTCGAGCGTGCTGGCGAACACGTGCCCGCCATCGCCACGCGCGACGAAATACAGGTCGCTGCCCGCCGACGGATGCAGCGCGGCCTCGATCGCCGGTTTGCCGGGCAAGGCGATTGGCGTTGGTGGCAATCCGGCACGGGTATAGGTGTTGTACGGCGTATCGGTAGTGAGATCGGTCTTGTGGATATTGCCGGTGTATTGCGCGCCCATGCCGTAGATCACGCTGGGATCGGTCTGCAGCATCATGTGATCTTCGAGGCGCCGCACGAACACGCCGGCGATACGTGGACGCTCGTCGGGCCGGCCGGTTTCCTTCTCCACGATCGAGGCCAGGATCAGCGCATCGTACGGCGTCGCCAGCGGCAGATCCTTGTCGCGCAGCGGCCACAGCGCGTCGAGCGTCTTGACCATCGCGCCATGCGCTCGCTTGAGAATATCCAGTTCGCTATCGCCTTTGACATAGGCATAGGTCTCGGGCAGAAAGCGGCCTTCGGGCGCTTCGCCGCTGGCACCGATTTTCTGCATGAGGCTGACTTCGTCCAGCGCGCCGCTATCGTGCTTGAGCTTGTCGGCGGTGGCCAGGGCCTGGCGCAACTCGGCGAAGGTCCAGCCGTCGACGATGGTGAAGTTGCGCTGCATAACCTTGCCCGCGGCCATGTTCGCCAGCAGCTGACGCGGCGTCAGCCCGGCATTGATGGCGTATTCACCAGCATGCAGCTTGCCGGCCACGCGCATCTGTTCGGCCAGCAGCCGCCAGTACAGTCCGTTCGTTTCGCTCAGGCCGCGCTGCTGCAGCTCGGTCACAATATTCCTGAAACCGGAGCCGCGTGCGATATCGATGCTGTCACCCTGCGTTGTTACCTGCAGCGGCGTCCGGGCAAAGCGATTGAAGTCGTAAACGCCGTAGGCCAAGCCAGCGATCACGATCAGCAGCACCAGTATTGTCATCACGCGGGCGAAGGCACCGCCGCGCATCGTCTTGCGGTTCATCCGACCTGCTCCATCGACAACGCTGCCTGCACAAAGCCCAGTTCACGCCAATGCTGCTGCAGTACGCGGGTGATCTCACCCGGCGCGTACGCGCAGTTATCCAGCGATTTGACCGGCATAATTCCACGAACGCTCGAGCTGAAAAAAATTTCATTCGCCTGCCGCAGCGCGTCTAGCGATATCGCTTCTATACGCGTCTGCGGAAACTGCGCCAGCACTTCGGCGCGGGCCACGCCGGCAATCCCGCAGCAGTCCAGTGCCGGCGTGCACAGCGCGCCGCCGATCACCGCAAATATGTTGGCCATGGTGGCCGAGATAACTGACCCTTCTTCATCGCACAGCAAGCCTTCGGCAATCGACGGATCGGCCCATTCCGCCCGCGCCAGCACCTGTTCCAGCCGGTTGAGATGCTTGATACCGGCAAGCCGCGGCTGCCGCGCCAATCGTAGTTCACAGACGCGCGCATGCACGCCGAACAAATAACCGTCTTCATCAACAGGCGGCGGCGCGAAAGCAGCCACCATACGCGTCGGCGATGGCGCGGAAGGCGGCGCGTAGCCGCGTTCACCGACACCGCGCGTCAGCGTGATACGCACCACCGATTGTGGAAAATCGCGACTGACTTCGTACGCCTCGCGCCACAGTAGCTCCGTATCGGGCTCCGGCAGCTGCAGACGGCGGCAACCCTCCGCGAGCCGCTGCATATGCCGTTGCCACAGCGGAGCGCGTTCGCCGACAAAACGGATGCTTTCAAACAACCCGTCGCCATACGCCAGGCCGCGATCCATCGGCGAAATCGCACCATCGGCGCAGCCATTGATGAGCACCGGCGAAACCATCAATCGGGCACTCCCAGTGCACGCAGCAGGCCGCGCGCCTTGGCGCGGGTTTCATCCAGCTCCTGCTCCGCCACCGAGTCGGCCACGATACCGGCGCCGGCGCGCAAGGTGACGTCATTGCCGGACAGCGTCAGCGTGCGAATCAGAATATTCAAATCGAGGTCACCGTTGCGATCGAGGTAACCCATGGCTCCGGTGTAGGCACCGCGAGGCGCGTCTTCCAGTTCCGCGATGATTTCCATGCAACGTACCTTCGGGCAGCCGGTGATTGTGCCGCCTGGAAACGTCGCGGCGATCACGGCGCCGGGCGTCACGTCCGCGCGCAACTGACCCCGTACATTGGACACGATGTGGTGAACGTGGGCGTAACTCTCGACCACCATCAGCTCGTCAACCTCGACCGTGCCGGGAACGCAGACCCGGCCGAGATCGTTGCGCTCCAGATCGATCAGCATCACGTGCTCGGCGCGCTCTTTTGGATGCGCTGTAAGTTCGTGAATGCGTGCGAGGTCATCGTCACCCTTCAGTCGCGCGCGCGTGCCGGCAATCGGCCGGGTCTGCGCCAAGCCGCGACGCACTTCCACCAGGCGCTCCGGTGATGAGCTGACGACAGCGAACTGCGGTTGCTGAAACATGCCAGCAAACGGGGCTGGATTGGCCTGGCGCAACGCATGGTAAAGCGAAGCCGGATGCGGCGCCTCGACATACCTTGCATGCCAGGCGCGCGACAGGTTGGCTTGAAAGACGTCACCCGAAGCCAGGTAGTCGTGGATGTGTGCCACGCCCTCGAGAAATGCCGCTGGCGCATCCTCGTGCCAGCGATCCAGCGCAGGCAACGAAGGCATGGCCGGACTCGCCGCAAGATCACTTTCCAGCTGATCGAGCAGGCGTTCCTCGCCCACTTCGGCGATCAGGATGGTTCTCTCGCCAACATGGTCGACTATTAGTGCCGCAGGACAGCGCAGTGCCAGCGCCCGCGGCATGGTTGACGGGGGCCGCAGACGCAACCGTGGTTCAATCTCTCCGGCGAGCTCATACGCCAGCAGGAGAACCCAGCCGCCGTGAAACGGTAATGCGTCCTCTTCGCCCGAGGGAAGTTGCTCGGCCTGCCAGGCCGAATCCAGCGCATCGAGAAAGCCGCCCGCCAGAATCTCATCTTTATCGTTGTGCAGAGTGCCGTCGGCATCCAGCGTCAACGTATCACGTGGAAACGCGAACAAGATGTCATACCGCGATTGCGCCGTGCCCCGCACGACGCTCTCAAGCAGGCACGGATAGCGCGCCGGAAAAGCAGCGGCCGGCGCGAGAAGATCGCGTCGGCCGCTGAGCGTTCTTCGATGAACCGCTGGTTGATCCTGAGCCGCGAGAGGAACGCTCACGCTCAGACGCGACGAAAGGCCAGCGTACCGTTGGTGCCACCGAAACCGAACGAGTTGGAAATCGCCACATCGAACTTCGCATCGCGCGCGGTATGCGGCACGAAATCCAGATCGCAACCTTCGCTGGGCTCGTCGAGATTAATCGTCGGCGGCAGCACCTGGTCGCGCAGGGCGAGGATTGAGAAGATCGCCTCCACGCCACCGGCGGCACCGAGCAGATGGCCCGTGGTGGACTTGGTCGAACTGATCGCGAGCTTGTAGGCGTGATCGCCGAACACCGACTTCGCCGCCATCACTTCACCCAAGTCGCCCAGCGGCGTCGAGGTGCCATGGGCATTGACGTACTGCACATCGGACGGATTAAGGCCGGCATCGTTCAGCGCCGTTTTCATGCAGCGCGCCGCGCCTTCGCCACCTTCACTGGGAGCCGTCATGTGGAACGCATCCCCGCTCATGCCAAAGCCGACCAGCTCGGCGTAGATGCGCGCGCCGCGTGCCTTGGCGTGTTCGTATTCTTCCAGCATCAGCACGCCGGCGCCGTCGGACAGCACGAAACCGTCGCGGTCCTTGTCCCATGGACGACTGGCCTTGGTCGGCTCGTCGTTGCGCGTGGACATGGCCTTGGCCGAACAGAAGCCCGCCATCGCGGTGCCGGTGGTAGCGAACTCGGCGCCGCCGGCGATCATGGCATCAGCATCGCCGTACTGGATCATCCGTGCCGCGAGACCGATGTTGTGCGCGCCCGTGGTGCAGGCTGTGACGCATGCGATATTCGGCCCCTTCAAGCCGAACATGATGGAAAGCTGGCCAGAAATCATGTTGATGATCGAGCTGGGCACGTAGAACGGCGAAACCTTGCGTGGGCCCTTGGCAGCCAGCTCCAGCGAGGTCGCCTCGATCGTGTACAGACCACCGATACCGGCACCCACGGCTACACCGATGCGCGGCGCGTTTTCTTCGGTAATTTCCAGACCGGAATCACGCAAGGCCTGCGTGCCGGCAGCGACGCCATAGTGGATGAACGGATCCATCTTCTTGACGTCTTTTGCCGCCATCCAGTCCGCCGGATCGAAGCCGTTGACCTGGCCGGCGATGCGGGTGGCATAGGCGGACGCATCGAAATGCGTCACCGGGCCGATATAGCTGGCGCCCTTGACGACATTACCCCAGGCCGTGGCGATATCGTTGCCGACCGCAGAAATGATGCCCATGCCGGTCACTACTACTCGACGCTTGCTCATGCTTGTTCCTTAGTCTATCCGTCAGTCGGCACAAACCCGCTTTGCCTTGCTACGTGGATACGTTTTCGGCCTAGGCACAGGCGTACAACGCTAACCATACGGGATCGGACGTTACAAAATGCAGAAATGAAAACTGCGCCGTGAGGCGCAGTTTTCGATGTAGTCAGATCAGTGGATGCGCGGCCATCGACGCCGACGGGTTACTGATCCGTACAAGGATCAATCAATCCTTGGAGTGGGCTTTGATGTAATCGACAGCCTGCTGCACGGTGGTGATCTTCTCGGCGTCTTCGTCCGGAATTTCAGTCTCGAACTCTTCCTCGAGTGCCATGACCAGTTCCACCGTATCGAGCGAATCGGCGCCCAGATCGTCAACGAACGACGCGTTCGCCGTGACTTCATCTTCCTTTACGCCCAGCTGTTCAATGACGATTTTCTTGACGCGCTCTTCGATGGTGCTCATGGTGCCCATACCTCTCAAGGAGTAAATGTTTGTCGACACAGGCAACTGCCTGCGCGAGCCCGGCGGCATTGTAGTGGCTTCGGGATGAAGTCGCTACGATACGTCGGTGATGAAGGCGAGGGCCAACGTTGCCCGCGCTAAAGGGTAATTGTCTCTTAAAACGTGGCCGCTGGCGACTACCCGTGGCACAAGCCTTATGGCATATACATGCCACCGTTGACGTGAAGGGTTTCACCCGTGATGTAAGCCGCCGCCGGCGAGGCCAGAAAACCGACCGCCTTGGCGATGTCGGTTACATCACCGAGTCGGCCCAACGCAATTTGGCCCAGTAAGGCCTGCTTCGATTCTTCCGGCAATGACTTGGTCATGTCGGTATCGATGAAACCCGGCGCCACCACATTGACCGTAATCCCACGTGAGCCGATCTCGCGCGCCAGCGACTTCGAGAACGCAATGATTCCGGCCTTGGCCGCAGCATAGTTGGACTGTCCCGGGTTGCCGGTGAGCCCGATGACCGATGCAATCGAGATGATGCGGCCCTTGCGCGCCTTCATCATGCCGCGCATCACCGCCTTGGATGTGCGGTAGACCGAACTGAGATTGGTATTGATGATGTCGTTCCAGTCTTCTTCGCGCATGCGCATCAGCAGCTGGTCACGCGTGATGCCGGCGTTATTGACCAGGATCGACACGGCACCGAGCTCCTTGCCGATACCGTCGATCAGCGCCTCGACCGCAGCCGCATCAGTGACATTGAGCACGCGACCATGGCCGCTGCCGGCAGCCAGCCTTTCACCGATGGCCGCGGCGCCGCTTTCGCTGGTCGCTGTGCCAATCACGGTAGCGCCCATGGCCGCCAGTTCATCGGCGATCGCCGCACCGATCCCGCGGCTGGCGCCGGTAACCAGCGCAATTTCACCTTGCAGGGTGTTGCTCATCGGAAGAATTTCCTGAAATTTTTCGGTTGAAAATCGGGTACGAAATCAAGCCCACTCGGCAACGGCAGCGTCCATATCGGCCGGTATGCCCAGGGCGCGCGCCTCAATGGCCTTGTCGATACGTTTGATCAAACCGCCAAGTACTTTGCCCGGACCACATTCAGCCATGCGGGTTGCCCCTGCAGCGGAGAGTGTCTGCACGCACTCGGTCCAGCGCACCGGCAGGTAAAGCTGGCGTTGCAGCGCGCCACGAATGGCTTCAACGGAATCATAGCTTTTGGCTTCGGCATTCTGCACGACGGGAATGGATGGTTGTTTCCAGCTGATGGCTGCCATGCGCTCACCCAGGCGATCGGCGGCGTCGCGCATCAGCGCGCAATGCGATGGCACCGACACGGCCAGCTTGATGGCCTTTTTCACGCCCAGCTCGGCTAGCCGCGCCAGCACACGGTCAACTGCCTCGGCGTTGCCGGCAATAACCAGCTGACCAGGCGAATTGAAATTGGCCGGAGAAACAATCTGGCCCTGTGCCATCTCTTCGCAGACGGCCGCCGTTTGTACGTCGTCACCGCCGAGAATCGCGGCCATGGCGCCCACGCCGGGCGGCACTGCAGCCTGCATCAAGCGACCGCGCTCTGCGACCAAGGCCGCCGCGTCATGCAACGACAGCGCGCCGGCGCAAACCAGCGCGCTGTATTCGCCCAGGCTGTGACCGAACAGCTGAGACGGCGGCGTGCCCCCGAGCTTTTGCCATACGCGCCACACGGCAACGCTGGCCGCCAACAAGGCCGGCTGGGTATTTTCCGTGCGGTTGAGCTGATCTTCAGGCCCCTGCTGCGCCAGGCTCCAGAGATCGACATCCGCGCCTTGCGAAGCTTCCTCAAACGTCGCCATTACTTCAGGATGTGCTGCCGCCAGCTCGGCCAGCATGCCGACGGACTGTGACCCCTGACCGGGAAAAACAAAGGCAAGCGATGCGGAAGATGAGCTCATGATTCGGTCGATTCTGGTGGGCGAAAACCGCCATGGTGCCAGCATCGCCAGCCATACGCAGCGGTATTGGCATTTGATGCACGGCAAGTTGATGCGCTGAAAACGCAATGCCGCACGAGGCGGCATCGACGGTCATCAAAAGTCAGAGCACACAGGCTCTCAATAGCGCAGCAACGCAGAGGCCCAGGTAAAGCCGCCGCCGAAGGCCTCAAGCAGCAGATTCTGCCCGCGCTGCACCTTGCCCGAACGTACCGCGTGATCGAGCGCCAGCGGCACCGAACCCGAAGAGGTGTTGGCATGCTTGTCGACAGTGACCACCACGCGATCCATCGACATTTTCAGACGCTTGGCTGTGGCTTCGATGATGCGCAGATTGGCCTGGTGCGGAATCAACCAATCGATTTCCGATTCCTGCATGCCGGCCGCCTGCAGCGTTTCATCGACCAGCGAATCAAGCGTTTTCACGGCCACCTTGAATACTTCACGTCCAGACATGCGAATGCGAACGCCGTGGTTGGGCTCGTCGGTAAAACCGACCGATACACCGACCGGGTTGTAAAGCAGATTCTTGTGCCCACCATCGGCATGCAGGCAGGTGGCGTAAATGCCCGGCTCGCTCGATGCTTCCAGCACCACGGCACCGGCGCCATCGCCGAAGAGCACGCAGGTTTCGCGCTCGGTCCAGTCGACCATGCGCGTCAGCGTTTCGGCACCGATCACCAGCACTTTCTTGGACTGACCGCTCTTGATGAACTTGTCCGCGACACCCAGCGCGTAGACAAAGCCCGAACAGGCGGCGTTGACGTCGAACGCCGCGCAGCCGTTGGCACCCAGACGATGCTGGACCAGGCACGCGGTTGAAGGAAAAATGAGGTCTGGCGTCGTTGTACCCAGCACGATCAGATCAAGCTCCGACGCCTTGACGCCGGCCGCTTCCAGCGCACGCTGCGCTGCTTCGAAAGCAAGATCACCGGTAGTTTGCCCATCGGCCGCTATGTGGCGCTGCCTAATACCGGTGCGGGTAAAAATCCACTCATCGGTGGTGTCGACAATCTTTTCCAGATCAGCGTTTGTCACCACGCGCTCGGGCAGCGCGCTACCGGTAGCAATGATGCGAGAGTAGATCTGGGTCATTCACCTGTCCATCGACAAAACGTGGAAATAAAGCTGCTTAGTGAAAGCAGACAATAGCGCCAAGTGACGTTTGGCGCCTGTAAACGCAAAACGGCGCGTCGCCGCGCCGTTTTACGTGATCGATACATCGCAGGAATACAAGCAACCTGCGAGGTGGATCAATCCTCGACCGACACCGCACCCTTGGTTTCGATCACTTTCTTGCCGCGATAGTAGCCATCCTTGGTGACGTGATGGCGCAGATGCACCTCGCCACTGGTCGGATCGGTCGACAGCTGAACGGTCTTCAACGCGTCGTGCGAACGACGCATGCCGCGGGTGGACGGGGTACGGCGGCTCTTGGCAACTGCCATGATATTTCTCCAACGGGAACTTGATGATCTGTGTGGCAAATCCGGATCGGATAATCCGGACCGGGATAGGTTGTCGCTGTTTATTTCTTCAATTCGCGCAGCACGGCGAACGGATTCTCTCTACGCTCTTCGCCGGAGAAACCCTCCTCCGACTCGTCGCTTGTTACTTCGTCGGGCAACCTGCTTTCCGGATTAATGGGAACCAGCGGCAGCGCCAACATCAATTCGTCTTCAATCACATCGGCCGGATTCAACTGGCCGTCGTCCGCGATCAACAGCGGCTCACAATCCGGTGGCAGCCCTGCCTCATCGCGCTCGAGCTTGATCAGCCCCAGTCGCGCGTTCACGTTCACCGGCAGCAAAAACGGCTCCAGCGATCGTTGGCAGACGACAGCCAAAGATGCCTGCGCGCGCACATCGACATAACTGATGCCGAGGCTGTCACGACCGAAATCCAGCTCGTAGGCTACCTCACCATCATCGGCCGCTAGCATCTCCCGCAGGCGTACCAATCTCGCGATAGGAAGGGTTCCTTCAAACGAACGCCGCGCCGAAACCATGCGCCAAGCGTCCACGGACTCTGGCAGCGTCACGGACATAATCTGTAAATGTTAGATTTCCCGCGAGCTTAAGTCAACCCGTGACGTATGAAAACGAGAGTCATTGGCCGGCGTAGCCGCCTATTTTGCCTCCAGCTGTTCAGATACGGCAAACTGGCTGCCTCGCCAACGAGTCGGGTTTCGTGAATGCCTAGTTTGATAGTCGGCGGCGCCGCGTTTGTTCTACTGCTTGTCGCCGTGGTTGGCTGGTCGGTGCGTTCGCGCCAGCAGCAGGCTCGGAAGGAATCCAGCCTCAAACACCTGCTAGACCTCGCCGACCGCCTCGAGGCTGATATCAAGACCTGTCGCGCCGGACTGCAGCAGGCGCATGCGGTGATGTCGCTCAATCCCGACCTGCCGGCCGCCAGCGAACAGGAAGCCCAGCAGGCCATCGATGCCGGCTTGCGTGCGCTGCTGCAACAGCGCCTCTGGATACGCGACCACGCGCCGCGCGCAAGTCCGCAGGCGCTGGACGACGCGGCCTTGTCCATGCGCAACGCCCGCGACCGGTTGCAGCCACTGCTGCAGGCTTTAACCCAGGCGCAGCGCGATTTGAACAGCGCAATGCGAGACCACATTCGCCGCGAAGCGGACGTATGACCGCCAGTTCGGATGGCCGCCGCCCTGCCCGCATCGTGCTCGGCTCGACTTCGCGCTATCGCGCCGAATTGCTGAAAAGGCTGGTATCCGATTTTGAACAGCGCGCTCCCGGCACCGATGAACGTGTACGACTCAACGAATCGGCGCAGTCGCGCGCCCTGAGGCTGGCGATAGCCAAGGCCGAAGCGGCGGCGCAAAGCCTGGTGGACGCGCTGGTCATCGGCTCTGACCAGGTCGCCGATCTCGACGGCGAGATTCTGGACAAGCCCGGCACCGCTGACAACGCGCGCCAACAACTGGCCGCCAGCGCGGGTCGCATCGTGCAATTCCATACTGCGCTTTGCCTGCTGGATACGCGCGACGGTCGGCAGCGAACCTACGTCGACAGCACCCGCGTGCAATTCCGCACCTTAAGTAAGGACGAGATCGAACGTTACGTTGAGCGCGAACAGCCTCTTGACTGCGCCGGCAGTTTCAAATGCGAGGGGCTTGGTATCGGCCTGTTCGAGCGGATCGACAGCGACGATCCGACGGCGCTGATCGGGCTGCCGCTGATTGCTCTGGCGCGTCTGCTGCGTGAATGCGGCATCGCGATTCCCTAGCCGTCCATCTGGCCAAAACAAACATCGCCAACACGCGAAAACCAACGCTACACTGCCTCAACGACGGCCCGGCGACGTTCACTGCGTGTGCCCTGCCGTATATATCGCAACAACTCCCGCGCAACGACCAAGAAGAGCATGTCGAACATCACTTCAGCACGCGACGAAAATTTGCAGCGGCAGCTGGATGCCGCCATGGCCCAGGTCAATCAGGTGCTCTTGGGCAAATCGCGGCAGGTCAAACTGGCATTTACCTGCCTGATCGCCGGCGGCCATCTTTTGCTGGAAGATGTGCCTGGCGTGGGCAAGACCACGCTCGCCCACGCGCTGGCCGCCACGTTTGCACTGGACTTTCAACGCGTGCAGTTCACCAGCGACCTGCTGCCGTCGGACATCATCGGCGTCAGTATCTATGAGCGGGAAACCGCGACGTTCCGCTTTCATCCCGGTCCGATCTTCACCGGCCTGCTGCTGGCCGACGAAATCAATCGCGCCAGCCCGAAGACGCAGAGCGCGTTGCTGGAGGCCATGGCCGAAAACCAGGTGACCGTGGATGGCCAGACACATGCCCTGCCGCCGCCGTTTTTTGTCGTCGCGACGCAAAATCCGCTCGACCTCAACGGCACCTTTCCACTGCCCGACTCGCAGCTCGACCGCTTCATGCTGCGACTTTCTCTAGACTATCCCGACGCGGCCGCCGAACGATCGCTGCTTACCGGCAGCGATCGCCGCGACCTGCTCGCGCAATTGACGCCGCAGCTCGATGGCGCGGGCCTGCTTTCCCTGCATCAGCATTCGCTGGCGATCACCGCCAGTTCGGCGTTGCTGGATTATCTGCAGGCGTTGCTGACCGCCAGTCGACGTCACACCGACATTCGCGTGGGTCTTTCACCGCGCGCCGGTCTGGCTCTGCTCGGCGCCGCGCGCGCCTGGGCACTTTTGAGCGGCCGCTCACATGTGCTGCCGGAAGATCTCCAGGCACTGTTTGTTCCGCTTGCCGCCCATCGCATCTTGCCCGCGCGCGGCGGAAACGGCGACGCGCTTGCGCGGCAGCTGCTGGCCGAGGTGGCGGTGGACTGATGCGCGGCTGGCTGCGAGCGCTGCAAACCCGGGCCGAACGCCGGCTGCCGTCGCTGACCCGTTATCGTCGCCCGGAGCCGCTGCCGATCGAACTGCATCGTCGGCGCATCTACATCGTACCGACGATGTTCGGCCTGGTTTTTTCGATCCTGCTGCTGGTCATGCTGGTTGGCGCGCTCAACTATTCCAACAACGCCGCCCTGCTGCTGACCTGCCTGCTCGGCGCGGCCAGTTCCAACAGCATGTTGTCCGGATTTCGCAGCCTCAACGGCCTGCGACTGAACCACGTACGCGCTGGCCATGCGCTAGCCGGGCAACCGATCGAGCTGACGCTGACGTTCGAAACGGAACGGGCGCGCAATGCTGTCCGACTGGATCTGGGCGACGTTTCCTGCGCCTTTGCAATCGAACCAAACGGCTCGACTTCGGTGCGGCTTTCCTTGCCGACCACCGAACGCGGCTGGCTGCCGTTACCGCGCATCCGGATATGGAGTACCTGGCCAATCGGGCTATTCCGTGCCTGGAGCTGGCTGCACCCGGACCAGTCGGTGCTGGTATGGCCACAACCCGAGCGCACCGGGCCGGCGCCCAATGCGCCGGCCGACGACGCGCGCCACATGCGGCTGTATCGCGGCGATGAGCTGGCCTCACTGCGCGACTACCGCGCGGGCGATCCGCAACGCCATATCGCATGGAAGGCCAGCGCCCATCACGACAATCTCTTGGTAAAGGATTTCGAACAGCCACAAAGTCGGCCCCAATGGCAGCTCGACTGGCGCCTGCTTGGCGGTATGGACAAGGAAGCGCGAATTGCGCGTCTGGCACGCTGGGTCGGCGAAGCCCAGGCCGAAAGGCGGAGCTACAGCCTGTGGCTGCCGGATACCGAAATAGCCGCCGGCAGCGGCCCGCTGCATTACGCACATTGCATGACTGCGCTGGCGCAATTGCCATGATGCTCAGCATCCTTCGCTCAAGACACAAGCAAACCACCGAGCCGGCGATCAACGATCGTACATTCGATCTACTCAGCATCACCATGGCCGTGGTGCTGGCCGTACACAGCTCGCACCTTCCCTGGTGGCTCAGCGTCGCGCTGGCGATAACGCTGGGCGGGCGCTGGTGGCAGCGGCGCCAGCTCAACGGCCGCGTGCCGGTGTGGCTGAAAATTCCGCTGCTTGTGCTGCTCACATTGTCGGTGATTGCCAGCTACGGCAACCTGTTCGGTCGCGAGCCGGGTACGGCGCTGGCCGTGGGCCTGCTCATCTTGAAACTGCTGGAAACCGACAAGGCGCGGGACGTGCGCGTCGGTGTCGGCTTTGCCTGCTTTGCCCTGATGAGCGCCTTGTTGATTGATCAGGGGCTGGTCGCCACGGTCGTTGTCGCGCTGGGCCTGCTGCCGGCACTCGCCACGTTGCGCGCGCTGGAACCCGCGCAGACGCAGGCCAGCCTGCCGCGCGCCCTGCTGCCGGGCGGGCTGCTGCTGATCGTCGCCGTGCCGATGGCCCTGCTCGCTTTTTTGCTGGTGCCGCGTTTGAGCGAACCGCTGTGGGGCGCGCCCACGCCGGACACCGCGCGAACTGGTCTGAGCGACAGCATGTCGCCGGGCAACTTCACCGATCTGCTGACTGACGATCGTCCGGCCATGCGGGTCACCTTCGACGGCGCGCCGCCGCCGGCTGACCTGCGCTACTTCCGCGCTTATGTCATGTGGGATTACGACGGCCGCAGCTGGCGGCACGGATTCGTTCGACGCGATGACCGAAAAGACCCGGCGCCGATCGAAGCCGCCATCGCCATCTCCTACAGTATCGGCCTCGTACCGACCCAGCAGCGGGTGCTGCCATCGCTCGACGTCGCATTGAATGCACCGGCACAGGCGCGGCTGCAGCCCGATCACGAAATACTGGCCGACAAACCGGTAAACGACGCGCTGAATTACACGCTGCGCTCGGCGCTGCGCTATCGACTGCAGCCCGCCCTCGACGAGCGCTCGCGGCAAAAAGGTCTGCAGCGACCGAGCGGCTTCAACCCGCGCACGCTTGCCCTGGCAACACAATGGCGCCAGCGCTACGGCAATAACGACGCGGCGATTGCGCAGGCGGCACTTTCGCTATTTCACGACGGCGGCTTTCGCTACACCCTGGCACCCGCGCCGCTGGGTCGCGACTCGGTAGATGACTTCCTGTTTTCGACCCGCGAAGGTTTTTGCGAACATTACGCATCGGCTTTTACGCTGCTCATGCGCGATGCCAATATTCCGGCGCGCGTGGTCACCGGCTACCAGGGCGGCTACTGGAACAAGTTCGGCAACTATCTGCTGGTGCGAAATTCCGACGCCCATGCCTGGAGCGAAGTCTGGCTGGCCGGGCGCGGTTGGGTGCGCGTCGACCCTACCGGCGCGGTGCGGCCTGAGCGCGTGACGCTTGGCGCATCGGCCGCGGCCGGCGATCAGTTGTCTTGGTATCGAAGTGATTGGCTGCAGGGAATGCGCAACCGCTGGGATATCGTCAACCGCTGGTGGGCTCAGGGCGTTATCGGTTTCGATGCGTTACGCCAGCGCGGGCTGCTTACGCCGTTTGGCGTGCGCGACGTTGATACAGCGACGCTGGGCATTTTACTGGCTGTCGCAAGCGTGCTTTTCATCGGCATCGGCCTGACTTGGGCATTGCTGAAAAAGCCGGCGAAAGATGGACTGCTAAACGCCCTGCGCATACTGGAAAAAAAGCTGGCGAAGAAGGGCATTGTGCGGCGGCCTGGCGAAGGCCCGCAGCACTACATGACTCGCGCCGCACGCGCTTTGCCGCACCACCGTGATGAACTTGCGACGCTGATGAACCGTTATCTCGAATTACGTTACGCCCATGACATACCGGCACCTGAACCACTGCGCGCCTTTCAACGTGCTGTTAGGGAATTTCGGGTCACTGACGTGGTCAAATAAAGATTAGATACGACGGCATGTGCCGTCGCCCTTCCCGGAGATGCTGTGATGTCCCTCTACCGCCCGCTTGCACTCACCGCAGCCATCGCCTTGCTGGGCGGCTGCGTGACCGTACCTCAACCGCTACAAGGCAATTACACCAACATCACCACGGCCAGCGCACAACAAGGCGGCGCCGGTGGCACGATAGTTCGCTGGGGCGGTGAAATCATCAAGACGGAGCCGGGTCCTCAAGAGACCTGCTTCTATATCCTGTCGCGTCCGCTGGACAGCCAGGCACGCCCGACGCGTGGCAATGAAGGTGAAAACCAGGGGCGCTTCGTCGCCTGCCGTACCGGCTTCTACGATCCGGAAGTCTTCACCCGCGGCCGCGAGCTGACGGTGACGGGCACGGTGCACGGCACGGTGACGCAGAAAGTGGGCGATTATGATTACGCCTACCCCCGCGTCGAAGCCAACGTGGTTTACCTTTGGCCGAAGCGCGTGGCCAATTACGGTTATCCCGGTTACTACGACCCGTACTGGGGTGGCCCGTGGGGTGGCCCGGGCTTTTACGGTGACGGCTTCTGGGGCGGCGGCTTCGGTGGTTACGGTGGCTACGGATGGGGTGGCCCGCGCGTGATCGTTGTTCGACCCGTCCACCGATAATTCCGCGTCTTGGAAACTAAAAACGCCGGCTAGATGCCGGCGTTTTTTTGCGCTCTATCACGACGACGATCGCATCAGCCTGGCGGCCAGTTCAAGTGACGACCGGCCAGCAAATGGACATGCAGGTGATACACCGTCTGTCCGCCGTCCGCATTACAATTGACCACGGTGCGATAGCCCTGTTCGGCAAAACCTTCCTGCTTTGCATACGACGCCGCCGAAAGCAGAAGCTTGCCGATCAATTCGGCTTCCGATGTGGGCACGTCATTGAGCGTGGCAAACGGCTTTTTGGGAATAAACAGCACGTGCACCGGCGCCTGCGGATTCAGATCGCGGAAAGCCAGCACGTCGTCATTCTCGAAGACAATATCTGCGGGGATTTCACGACGAATGATCTTGCTGAAAATGGTGTCGCTCATGGGCAGGCCCTTGGTCGGTTAAATTTCGTAACTCAGTGAGTCGACGACCCGGTCAAGCCGGTCAGTCGAGCGGTTGCCTGCTGCCGAAGGCATGCGCAAGCGTGCCGCGATCGACATATTCCAGTTCCCCACCCAGAGGCACGCCGTGCGCCAGACGCGTTGGCCGAACGCCGCCGGCACGGGCCAGCTGCGCCAGATAATGCGCGGTTGCCTCGCCTTCGACGGTCGGATTGGTGGCAATAATCATTTCCTCGATTTCGCCCTCACCGAGGCGTTGTGTCAGCTGCGCCAGTCCCAGCTCTTCCGGCCCCAGACCATCGAGCGGCGACAGCCGACCCATCAGCACAAAATACTGGCCACGAAAGCCGGTTGCCTGTTCAATCGCCGCCAGATCGGTCGGCGACTCTACGATGCAAAGTACCTGCCGGTCGCGGCTGCTGCTGGCGCATAGCGCGCACAGGGGATCCTCGCTGAAGTTGCGGCATTGCGTGCAGCGGCCAATGCGCTGCATGGCCTGCTCCAACGTGGCCGCCAGTTTCAGCCCACGTTCGCGCTCGCGTTCCAGCAGATGGAAGGCCATCCGCTGCGCGCTCTTGTTGCCTACACCCGGCAGGCAGCGCAGCGCTTCGATCAGTTCACTCAGCAGCTTGCTCATGAATCCGCGCGGTCAATGGATAGGTCAGGCCGCAAGCGGCCGGCGTGTTGCAAAAATATCGGCCGTTCGAAAATCAGAACGGCATCTTGAAGCCGGCCGGCAGGTTCATGCCGGCGGTGACGCCACCGAGCTTGTTCTTGCTGACCTCAGCGACCTTGTTCACCGCGTCGTTGATCGCCGCGGCCACCAGGTCTTCGGCCATCTCCGGATCGTCGGCGAAGGTCTGCCGATCGATCTGCACCCGGCGGACTTCATGCGCGCCCGTCATCACGATACTGACCAGACCGCCACCGGCGCTACCGGTCACTTCCAGTTGGGCAATCTCGTCCTGTGCGCGCTTCATGTCTTCCTGCATGCGCTGCGCTTGCTGCATCAGCTGACCGATCTGACCTTTCATGGCGATACTCCGGATTCGTTATTCAGGGATTTTGACTAAAGGGTTTGACGGATTGCGGCACCACGCGTGCGCCGAATTCGCGCTTGAGCGACTGCACCATGGGATCGCCTTCAATCGACTGCTCGGCCGCCGATTGGGCGGTTTCGCGCTTCTGCGCCGCACGGGCCGCCGGCGTTTCCGCCGAATGGCTGTTTGACTGGCTGACAAAACGCAGCCGAATGCGCTCGCCCAACGCGCTGCCGATCAGCTCTTCCATCTGGCTGACCATCGGCTCTACCGCCAGGCTCATGTGCGCCGGCTGCAGCGCAAGCACCAAGGTATTTCCGTCACGCTCGCGCAGTAGCGCGTTTTGCGCCAGCAGACCGAACGGACCGCGCAAGTTGGCCCGTTCGATAAGTTTGTCCCATCGCGGCAGGCCATTGTCATCCAGCGCGATCGGCGCAGCCGCGGCTAATGGAACAGCGTTGGTGCCGGATGCGGCTTCAACAGTCGCCGGAGGCGATGGCTTGGTCTCCACATGCGCTGACGCGACGGCTTGCTGCAGCGTGGGCGCAATGCGCGGCGTCGGCGCAGCTGGCGCAACACTGGCCCGCGACGGTGCTGCGGCAGGAGCTGGCGCCGTAACGGTTTGCGGACGCTCGACGCGTGCCGGCGGCACACCATCATCCGGCCGAAACGCCAGCATGCGCAGCATTGCCATCTCAAAGCCGGTGCGCGCATCCGGTGCAATCGCCAGATCACGTCGACCCGAGGTAGCGATCTGGTAGTAGAGCTGCACGTCTTCCGGCGTCATGCGTTCGGCCAGCGTCACGAGAGCGCTGTCATCATCGCTGCCCTCTTCGGGCTGGTAGCCGGGAATCAGCTGGATCAGCTGCAGCCGATGCAGCACGCTGGCCAGATCGTCTAGCACGCCGCCGAAATCCGGCGAGTACGAGGCGATCTGCGTGCATTCGTCCAGCAGTTTTTCGCCGTCGCCGGCAGCCAGTGCGTCGAGCACGCCCAGCACCTGGCCGCGCGCTACGCTGCCGAGCATCGTGCGCACATCGTCGGCATGCAGCGCGCCGCCACCGTAGGCGATCGCCTGATCGAGCAATGAAAGTCCATCGCGCAGCGAGCCGTCGGCGGCACGCGCCAGCTCGCCGAGGGCGCTGTCTTCGTAGGTAATATTTTCGGCGCCGAGGATATGCCGCATCTGGCCGGAAATCTGCTCGGGCAGCAGCCGCTTGAGGTTGAACTTCAGACAGCGCGACAACACCGTGACCGGCAGCTTCTGCGGGTCGGTGGTCGCGAGCAGAAACTTCACGTGGGGCGGCGGTTCTTCCAGCGTCTTCAGCAGCGCGTTGAACGCGTTGCGCGAGAGCATGTGCACCTCATCGACCAGATACACCTTGAAGCGCCCGCGCGACGGCGCGTACTGCGCGTTTTCGATCACCTCGCGCACGTCGTCCACGCCGGTGTTGCTGGCCGCATCGATTTCCAGCAGGTCGACAAAGCGCCCCTCATCAACCGAGGTACACACCGAACATTCACCGCACGGGTCTGCGGACTGACCGCGCTCGCAGTTCAGCGATTTGGCGAAGATGCGCGCAATGGTGGTCTTGCCGACGCCGCGCGTGCCGGTGAACAGGTAGGCGTGATGCATGCGTCCGGTGTCGAGCGCGTTGGTGAGCGCGCGCACCACGTGCTCCTGCCCGACCAGCTCCGAGAACTTGCGGGGGCGCCACTTGCGTGCGAGTACCTGATAGGACATGGCTACCAACGTTGGGGCAAAGGAGGATTGTGCCAAGTCGGCGAAGGCAAGTCAGCAGCCGGCGCCGCGCGATAGCGGCCATTCTGCGCCCTGTCTGTCGCACGGGCTGCGAGGCAGCCCCCAAAAAGGCGGCGGCCCCGCCAGCCACACCCCGGCACCCGAATCATTCGCTACCGTTGCTTCCTTCCGGACCTGGCGGAGTTTGCAAACTATCGTCGCGGGGGGACCGACGGGGCCACCATAGACTTGGTTTATCTTTGCTGCTTGCGCCGAACCTGGGCTCGTCGCAGTTATTGCTCAAAAATTGGCGGAGAGAGCGGGATTCGAACCCGCGATACGTTTGACCGTATACACACTTTCCAGGCGTGCTCCTTCAACCACTCGGACACCTCTCCTTGCAACCTCTTCAATCAAGCCATCCGGCCCGACAAAGAAGCGGAAGGATAGCGTCCGGGCGGAATACAGGCAAGCAAACTCGGCATGATTCAACCGGCGTCAGGCCTGGGCATGGCCGGCTTGGCCAATACGACACGCTCATCGGTACCCGCAATACGGTAGCCGCGTGCCGCTAGCGCAGCGCCATCGGCGGTGCTGCCGTAGTGATAAAGCAGCCATCGCGCACGAGCGATGCTGCCGTATTCGCGCTCGATATCGTCGATACCCGTATGTGACGGATTGCCGACCAAGCCGCAATCGTGAGCGATCAGTTCGGGACCGCCCGCATACTTCGCCAGAACTTCGGGAATTGGACGCGTATCCCCGGTATAGACAAAGCTGCCATCCAGCGCCAGTCCGAAAGAAGTGCCGGGCACATGATGACGTGTCGCGAAAATATCGAACCACAGCCCGTCGAGCCAGAAACCGCGCGTGCAAGGCACAAGCCGAAAGGCTTCCCAGTAATTGACCCCGCCTTCAGCCAGCGCCCCGGGGTAATCCGCCACACGGGCGTGCAGCCAAGGCAGCAAGGCGGCATGCAGAAAAACTTTTGTCTTGCCGCGCAGGCCTTCATCGAACCACAGCCGGAAAAACAGCCGCTCCAGCCCCGCCACGTGGTCCATGTGCGTGTGCGTGATGAACAGCGCGCGCGGCGGCTCGCCGTAAGCGGCCTGATAACGATCAAGCGTGTCAGGACCGCAGTCGATCAGCAGCAGCGGTTCGCCATCGCGCTCCAGCACGGCTGCTGACGAGCCCAGCTCGACCGCATGCGCTGCACCGACGCCAAGAAAATGCAGATGCCAGTTCATGCGTCGAATGTACCTTTGTAGGCATCAAGCAGCGGTTGCCACACTGACGGATCGAATGCCGCGTCGCCCTGCTTCGCTGCGCCGACTTTTATCAGCGAGCGGCGCAGGCGCTTAAGGTTGGAAAGCCGCCATGCCGGCGCCAGCGCGCGCAGCTCGCCGCGGTCGAAGTCGATCAGGTAAAGCTGTTCGGACGTCACCAGGATATTGTGGGCGTTCAAATCGGCATGCCAGACACCGGCTCGATGAAAACGCGCGACCAGCACGCCCACCTTTATGGCAAGCACCGTATCCAGTAATCCGGAAGCCGCGCACTCGGCCAGCGTCTGCACATCGGCGATGCGACGGGTAATCAGATCGGCCGTATAGAAAAAACCGCGGCGACGATATCGGGCGGCAATCACCGGCGGGCCGGGCAAACCTTGCCGCGCAATTTCAACCAGCAGGCGAAATTCGGCGAAGGCGCGTGTGCGATCAGCACCCGTCCACAGATAACGATCGCCCATCAGCGCGGCGACCATGCCGCCGCGGCGGTAGTGCCGCAACACGCACTCGCCAACGGGCGTCGTGATCATGGCTACACCACCGCGGCCGCCCGACTGCAGATGCAGTGCACCCAGGGAGCGCCAGTACTCGGGCGCAAACCAGCCGTGATCGACGGTCGTCGACGCGTCGGCATCGAACAGAATCTCACCCGCTGTATCTTTGTGCGTTCGTTCCTGCATCATCCTGCCTGGTGGCGCCGGATCTCTGCCGCCTTGCGTTGGTGCCACGTCAATGCGATCCGTCTTGCCCCATGGATTCTAGCCCAAGCCCCATGACCGTCCCCGCCTCGATCTGCCTGCTGCGTACCTCCGCCATTGGCGACGTGACCCATGTGGTGCCGCTGGTGCGCACCCTGCAGCAGGCATGGCCGGAAACGTCGCTGACCTGGATCATCGGCAAGCTGGAGCGCAAGCTGGTCGGCGACCTGCCCGGTGTCGAGTTCATCACCTTCGACAAAAGCACTGGCTGGGCCGGCATGCGCGAGGTGCACGCGGCGCTGCGTGGTCGGCGTTTCGATGCGCTGCTGCAGATGCAGGTGGCGATGCGATCCAACGTGCTTAGCGTGGGCATCAAGGCTGCGCAGCGGATTGGCTACGACGCCGCGCGTTCGAAGGATCTGCATGGCCTGGTGATCAACCGCCGCATCCCCGCACGCACCGGCGAGCATGTGCTCGATGCGCTGGCCAGCTTCGTCGAGCCGCTGGGGCTGAAACAGACGCAGGTCCGCTGGGATATTCCCGTTCCCGATGAAGCCCATGCTTGGGCCTCCGAGGTGTTGCCCGGCGACACGCCAACCCTGCTGGTCAGCCCCACCTCGAGTCATGCATTGCGCAACTGGCGGCCCGAGCGTTACGCGGCCGCCATGGATCACGCTGCAGCACGCGGTTGGCGCGTGGCGCTGATCGGCGGCCCATCACCCGGCGAACGGACCATGGCCGACGCCGTGCTGTCCGCCTGCAAGCGCCCGCCAATCGACCTCACCGGCAAGGACACGTTGAAACGTTTGATGGCGCTGCTAGGTCGCGCCCGGTTGGTCCTGACGCCCGACTCCGGCCCGATGCATATGGCCAACGCCGTCGGCACGAAAGTGCTGGGACTGCACGCCGCCAGCAACCCGGACCGCTCCGGCCCGTATTCCGACCGGCGCTGGTGCGTGAACAAGTACGACGCGGCCGCGCAAAAATATTTCGGCAAACCCGCCAGCGAACTGGCCTGGGGCAGCAAGATCGAGCGGCCCGGCGTGATGGACCTGATCAGCGTGAACGACGTGATCGAGCGCTTCGACGCCGCCGCGCTCGATCTTGGCCTGAACTGAGGATGGCGCCGCTCAGACCGCGCGGTAATCCTGGTACGACTTCTCTTCCACCAGCTCCGAACCAAGCTTGAGATTGATCTCGCGCTTGAATGCGGCGCGATCATCATTATGAAAATACACCGCGCGCGCCAGTTCAATGAACTCCTGATCGAACGCCTGTGCCCGCTCCTTCATGCGGATCGCGTCCTCAATATCCCACAGCAACTCGTTGACCGCGTGCAAACGCTCGCGCTCGTCGACGATGTCCGTCTGCGATGCGGCATCGTTGGCCCAGGTGGCGTTGAGCATGTCCAGCTCGTTGCGCACATTGGCAAGCTTTGCTTCGTCGGTAATCCGCCGTGACTTGATTTCGAGAATGGTGATCTTGTCGATCAATTCGCCGTAGGACACCGGGGTCTGGATAAGGCTCATGGACAACTCCAAAATAAAGAATCAGTGCGAGCGACGAAACGCGCCCTGCTCGACAAGTTCGCACACAGTGCGCACTTCGCCGTCCATCGCGCGATCGCGATGCATGAAATCGATATGCTTGCGCAGAATCGCGTGCGCCTCGCTTACGCGCGTGCCGGCGTGAAAATCGCCGACCTCGGCCAGCGCCGCCGTAAGCTGCTGCACCTCGGTGACAAACTGCGGGTAATGCGCATGGCCTTCGCGCGGCGCGTTTGCGATCTTGTCGGCAATCGCCTGCCAGCCGCCACGCCCTGCCAGCCGACGCGCGGCGTTCAACATGGCTTGACGAAAGTCGAGCGCCTGCGCGGCGGTGTAGATTTCCAGGGCCAGCACGTGGCTGAGGTCTTCAGTCATTTCCAGCACGTGGCGCGCCTCGTTGGCACCCATCGACACGTGGTCTTCGGCATTCGCGCTGGTGGGTATGGAATACACGCTGGCCGGATGCGCGCGCGAGGCCAGGTCGTTGACCAGCGCGGCAGCGGTGTACTGCACGATCATGAAACCCGAATCAGTGCCGTCTTCGTTGCCGGTAAGAAAGGCCGGCAAGCCATCGTTCGTCGCCGGGTCGACCAGCTTGTTGAGGCGACGTTCGGAGATCGACGCCAGCACAGGAATCGCGGCCTTGATGTAACTCATCGCCAGCGCCAGCGGCATGCCGTGGAAGTGGCCGGCGGAGATCACCTGCTCCTCGATGAACTGCGCATCTTCCGCATCGGGGAAGATCAGCGGATTGTCAGTGACGGAATTCAGCTCGATATCGATCACGCGACACGCCTGCGCCCACGCGTCACGCACGGCACCATGCACCTGCGGCATGCAGCGTAGACTGTAGGCGTCCTGCGGCTGATGTTTCTTGCCGCCCTTGAATGGCAGGAAACGGCTGTAGAAAGCCTCGCGACCGTGCCGCTGGTTGGCCGGTACCCAGTCCCAGCCGATGTCGAAGCTGAGCGCCTGGTCGTCCGGCTGAGTCCACGCCTCGGCGCTCCATGACTTGAAGCGCGGCACCAGGTGATACGGAATATCGACGAGCGTGGAACCAGCCAGCAGCTCGCGCACGTTGGCCGCGGTTTCCACCTGCCCCGGATGCGGACGCAGCGCGTGCACTTCCGGTCGCAGTGCGCCGCTGCGGCAGGCAAAAGCGTCGAGCGTCATCGAGGCGGCAAGGTCGGCGGCATCCAAAAGTTGCTCGAGCTTGTCCAGCGCCAGCGCTGCGGTCGCGAGCATCTGCGCGGTACCGTTGTTGAGCGCAAGACCTTCCTTGAAGGACAGGCGGATCGGCGTGAGTCCGGCGCGCTTCAAAGCTTCGGCGCCCGAGACGCGTTCACCTTGATAGAACGCCTCACCACCACCGAGCAGCACGATGGCCAGATGCGAAAGCGGCGCGAGATCACCGCTGGCGCCTACCGAACCTTTCTCCGGCACCACCGGCACGACGCCAGCATTAAGCATCGCGGTCAGCGCCTCAAGCGTGCTCACACGAATGCCCGAATGGCCGCGCATTAGCGTGTTGATGCGTATCAGCAGCATTGCCCGCACCACGTCCTCGCCGAACGGTTTGCCGACGCATACGGCGTGCGTGATGATCAGGTTGTGCTGCAGCTCTTCGAGCAGCGTGCCTTCGGTCTCGTGCGGGTTGCCGCCGGGCAGCTCGTCGCGCAAACGATGCGCACCGAGCAGCTTGTCGGCATTGCTGCCGAAACCCGTGGTCACGCCGTAAGTCGGTTCGCCGCAGCTGACTTTTTCCGCCAGAAAATCCGCGGCGCGCTGCACCCGCTTCAGTCCGAGAGGATCGAGCGAAACCTTGCTACCGGTGCGCGCAACGGCGACCAGCTGGGCGCGCGTGAGATGGTTGCCATCAAGAACAATGGTGTCGGAGTGGCCCACGGCTGCCTCACAAAATCGAATAGGGCGGTGGCCGGCCCTCAGGCCAGCGGAATCAAACGATCAAAGTACGGCGAACTCAACCCATCGCCGCGGCCTGCTCCAGCTCTACCCGCAGCGTCTTCACCAGCTCGCCGCGCGCCACTTCAAACTGATCCTCGCGACGAAGATCCTTCACGGTCACCACGCCCTTGGCGATCTCGTCTTCGCCCAGCACGAGCACGAAGCGGATGCCGGCCCGGTCGGCGTACTTGAACTGCTTGCCGAGCTTGCCGCCTTCAAGCACCACTTCGGTCGCAATGCCAGCAGCGCGCAATTCGCCAGCCAGCGCGAGGTACGCCGGCAGCTGCGCCTCATCCATCTGCGTTACCAGCACATCAACCGTGCTCTTGGCCGTACTGACCAGACCGGCGTCGCGCAGCTGCCAGTAAAGCCGCGTCAGGCCGATCGAAATGCCGACGCCAGGCAAGTGTGAGCGGGAGTATTGCCCCGCCAGATTTTCGTAACGACCGCCCGAGCAGATCGAGCCGATCTGCGGGTGCTCGTTAAGCGTGGTTTCGTAGACGGTGCCGGTGTAGTAGTCGAGGCCGCGCGCAATCGACAGGTTCAACACGAAGTGCGTTTCCGGCACGCCGAAGGCATGGATAAGATTCAACACTTCCTTCAGCTCGGCACGCCCCTGCTCCATTGCTTCGGGGCCAGAGCCCAAAGCATCGAGGTGCTCGAAGGCGTTTTTCAGCGAGGTCGAGCGAATCTGCACGAAGGCGAGAATCTTCTGCGCCACGGCGGCGCTGAGATTGAATGTCTCGCCGGTCAAAGTCTCGCGCACGTAATCGGCGCCGCGCTTGTCCAGCTTGTCGACCTCGCGCAGCACCAACATCTGCTGCTCGCTGTCGACGATGCCCAGGCTTTCAAAATAGCCGCGCATCAGCTTGCGATTATTGAGCTGGATGGTGAACGCGCCGATGTTCAGCTCGCGGAAAACGCTGTAGATCACCGCCGGAATCTCGGCGTCGTAGCGTACCGACAGCGCGTCCTTGCCGATCACGTCGATATCGCACTGATAGAACTCGCGGAAGCGGCCACGCTGCGCACGCTCGCCACGATAGACGCGCTGCATCTGGTAACGACGAAACGGAAAGCTCAGCTCGCGCTCGTGTTCGGCGACGTAACGCGCCAGCGGCACGGTCAGGTCGAAGCGCAGCGCGAGCTCGGGCATGCCTTCTTTTTCAACCGAGTTCAGCGCGCCGGTCGACTGCACGAAATACACCTGCCGCTCGGTTTCGCCGCCGGTCTTGGTCAGCAGCACATCGGAGTATTCGATCACCGGCGTTTCGATCGGCAAAAAGCCAAAGCGTTCGTAATTGCGCCGGATCACGTCGAGCATGCGCTGAAATGCGATCTGATCGAGCGGCAGCAGCTCGAGCACGCCGGGCATGGTGCGGGCCAGGGTAAGCGCCATGGAATCCTCTGCTGACAGTGACGATAGGGAACGCCCGCCACACAAGTTCACGCGCGGCGACAGCCGCTAAGATTAGCAGAAGGCGGCCCTCGCTCCGAGGCAAACGGGTCTGCGCAGACATTTCCGACTGTTGCCAAGGCTGCGGGTGGCCATTAAGATACGCGGCTTACCACGGGGTGTAGCTCAGCCTGGTAGAGCGCTACGTTCGGGACGTAGAAGTCGCAGGTTCGAATCCTGTCTCCCCGACCAGTAAAAACAAAGACTTAGGCCGCCTCTTGCAGGCGGCCTTTTTCGTTCGTACTGCTATTATTTCGCACGCTAATTGATCGGCAAATCCCTTGAAAGGGCGAGCCGCAAAATGAGCGCGCTGATTTTTTGCGATTAGCAAAAGGGAATCAACCACGACGCCGAATGGCCTATCCAACCGGCGCAGGTGCCGACCCAAAACGCGCTCGAGCAGCACTGAATGGGGCGGCATGGCCATCTTCGTGGTACGACACCGGCGTTACGTAACGTTGGTCAGGATCAATCGTGGCGATAGCCGCTGAGCGTGGCTGCTGGCATGTGCAGGATGGATGCGGCCACCCAGATAAGCCGTGCCTTCCTTGCCACCATAAGGCAGCACTTGCGAACCCAGTTGGGGATCAGCACTGATCAAACTGACCGCGTCGTAAAGAATATGCGCGGCTTCGTTCAATTGAGGATCTGGCGCCTTCTTGGCATCCGCCTGCTCTTTCAGCTCGACAGCCAGGCTGCGCTCATCCGCGTCGAGGCCATCGTCGATATTGTCGTCAGTGACCGAAAAATCGCCATTGATCGCTTTCTGACGGGCACGGAAGCTTTCGATAATCGCGTCAAGCTGCTTGTGCTCGGCCTGACGCTGGGCCAGGTTGAGCGAAATGCTGTTCCGGTCTGCGAGCTTTTTATCCTGCGCGAGCTCATCCAGCGTCAATCGCCAGGCGGGCGATTTGGCGTCGCGCTCGGTATGCATCTGCTCCAGCTGCGGCAGGTAGACCTTCATGTTGGCGACCGGCTGGTAGTCAGCAGGCGGGATCTGTGTCCACTTGAGCGCATTGGTATAAGTAGACTCGCCGTAGCTTTTCTCTTCGCCATTGGTCGGAAAAGCGATGTCCGGCGTGATGCCCCTGAGCTGTGTAGATCCGCCGTTGATGCGGAAGAACTCCTGGATTGTCATCTTCAACGAGCCAAAGTCCGCGCCCGGGTCAGGCGCAAACTTGTCCAGATCGACCAGCGTCTGCACCGTGCCCTTACCGAAGGTCGGTGAGCCGATAATCAGTCCGCGGCCATAGTCCTGAATCGCAGCGGAGAAAATTTCGGATGCCGAAGCCGTACCGCGGTTGACCAGCACGGCAAGCGGGCCAGACCAGGCCATTGGCGTGGCGGCGTCCTTCCCTTCTGCCTGTATCTGACCCTTTGCGTCGCGCACCTGCACGGTCGGCCCTTTGTCAATGAACAAGCCGGTGAGTTCGTTGGCCTCGTAGAGCGAACCACCGCCGTTATTGCGCAGGTCGATCACCACAGCTTGAACGTGTTCGGCCTTGAGATCGCCGAGCAGATGGGCGACGTCCCGAGTAGCGCTCTTGAAGTTTTTGTCGCCTTCACTATGCGCGCCAAAATCAGAGTAGAACGTAGGCAGTTCAATAACACCGATCTTGCGGTCAACGCCGCCTTCATTGATGTCGATGATCTTTTTCTGGGCCGCCTGCTGTTCATCGGTGACCTTCTGGCGTACCAGGCTGATCAGCACATGTTTGCCATCGACCCCTTGCGCTTCAGGGGCAACTTCAAGTCGAACCGTGGTGTCTTTCTTTCCGCGGATCAGATTGACAACATCGTCTGGGCGCCAACCGACCACGTCGACAATAGGACCGCTGGCTCCCTGCCCGACGCCCAGCACATAGTCGCCAACATGCAACCTGTCCGACTTCATGGCCGGACTGCCCGGGACCAATTGAACTATCTGGGTGTAGTCGTCTCGCGACGAGAGCGTGGCGCCGATGCCTTCGACAGAAAGCTTCAACTCGATATCAAACTCTTTTGACTCTTCTGGCCCCAGATAGTCGGTATGGGGGTCCGTGGAGTTGGCGTAAGCCGTCATGAATATCTGGAATGCATCTTCGCTATTCATTTGTCTGGTGCGCTCGATGTAACCGGCGTAACGCTTGTCCAGCATCTTGCGAATGTCGTCATCGCTTCTTCCAGCGATCTTGAGCCGCAGCCAGTCGTTCAACGTTCGCCTGCGCCAAATATCATTCAGCTCTGCCTCGTCCTTGGGCCACGGCGCGTCCTTTCGGTCGACCGTATAGTAATCATTGGTGCCGAGGTCAAAACCCTTCTTCAACAAACTGCGCGCGTATGTCATGCGGTCTACTGCGCGCAGCTGATATTGGTTGAACATGTCGAAGGGCGCACTCAGATCCCTGTTCCAGATCGCGTCACCGAGCTTGTCGCGGCACTTGGCAAAATTCGCCATATCCTGCTGGGAGAAGAATACTTTCTCCGGGTCCAGCTGTTTGACGTACAGGTCGTAAATCTCGGCTGACATGGCGCTGTTGAGCGGCCGTGCGTCATAGTGGAAACGCGTGAGAAGCTGCGCTGAGATCAACGCCGCATCGGCCTCGCCGGGAGTCGGCTTGAGCGGAAATTCGGAGGTCTTCCGCGGCTGGCCCGCCCCCATATCGGCAACCGATTGCGCAGCCACTGGGCCGGCAAGAGACAGGGCGATCAGCGTTGTCAAAACAGAACGCAAAATCATAGCGATTTAGACCCGAAAACTAAGGACTTACGAAGAAAACAAAATGTGAGCTTGATATCACCACTCGAACATTCTCTTTGCAAGGCAAATTTTGCTGAAATGGCATTATTGGGCTCTGCCGCACTGAATCCACGCAAGTGGGCATGTTGCAAAAAGCCCAACGCACTCAATCCCCATAGAAAAAGACTCGAATTTGAAGGCCGTCGGCGCTGAAGGCCGTTGCTATCCATGCTTTAAGCGCTTCGGCATTTTGAATGCCTCCGCTGAAAACGGCATGAGTATCAAGGACGGGCGGATCCTGGCGGCTCCGGGCTCATCCTGTGAACGTTGGCCATGTGCGACCGGACGCGTGCGTCATTCGACGAATCATTAGCGGCCGGCTTGCCAATAACCGATCAGGGTAATGCCCACTCTCAAGCAACGCGTTCGCATGCCATCGATAGCCACCTGTGAGCCCGGACTGTTCATGCACCGCTGCGCGGATCGAGGCCCGTCCTATCGATTACATGGTCACTCGACGGGATCGATCATGGCGCGCTCGATCTATAGCTTCAAGGCCCAGCTGACGGTTCTTTTTTTACGACGAACTGTCAAACTCATGTTGTGCTTCGCGCAAGCCAAGGCGCGTTCACCGTCATCTGACAACTATCGCCGTACGCAAGCCTCGTGAACCGACCCTGCTTGAAATGTGAGCCGACGTGGAAGTAATGATGTGACCACCTATGCGTGCCTTTCTGAGAAGAGCATCGGGCTCGTTGCCAGCCGATGCGCAGACGCCCGCATGGAGGTCGCGCAGCGCTGGGAAATCGCTCGGCTGAGTTCGCCATGACCAAGCTTCGTCGCAAACCGAATTTCCAGGAAATCGCGGCCGTCGCCGGCGTCAGCCCCAGCACGGTAGACCGCGTACTCAATGAGCGGGGCAGCGTTTCCGATGCCAAGCGGCGCCAGGTGCTTGCAGCGGCGAGACAACTCGGCGTGCTGCGGATCTTGCCGTCGCCCAGTCACGGCCAGCTGCACTTTGATGTCGTTGTGATGCAGAACGACACCGATCATTTCCGCCGCCTCAAACAAGCCATCACCAATTACGCCCAGCTGATCGGGCCGCGCGTCACCGTGCATCGCACGTCCTGGTCCGAGCGCCAGCAGAAACAGATGCTGACCTATCTGTCGCAGCCGCCGCATCCGCGTCATGGTTTGATTATCGCCACGCATGATCGGCCGGCGGTACTCCAGGTTCTCCGTGAGCTGATCGCCGGCGGCGTGCCGACCGTCGTTCTCACCAGCAACATGGAGGGACTCACCGATCACTACTATGTCGGCATCGACAACTATGCGGCCGGCCGCACAGCCGGCTATCTGCTGGCGAAGATGGCGCGAGAGGCAGGGACGGTGGCGCTGCTGACCAATTCCACGCGCTATCTCGCCCATCGGCAACGTATCCAGGGCTTTATCGACGCCGTTGGGGAATCGCCGCTGACGTTCACCACGATAGGTCCGCTGGAATGCGCCGACGACCCGGCACAAACGCGCCAGCGCATGGAAGAAATCCTGGCGCAGCATCCGCAGCTGGTCGGCGTGTACAACACCGGCGCCGGATCGTCAGGTATCCGTGATGTATTGCTTAAGTGGCCGGCGCCGGAACGACCGGTATGGATCACCCACGAATCGACGCCGGAACATTCCGAGCTGCTGAAACAACGCCTGCTAAGTCTGGTGATCGATCAGGATCCGGAGACACAGGCCATGGTGGGTCTGCAGCATCTGCTCTATCTGTGTGGCGAGGTCTCCGCGATGCCGACCCTGGAGCCGCGCCTTGCGCTGATCACACCGGAAAATATCCACCTGGTGCCTTTTTGAACGTCGCTCTCTCAAGCCGTCGCTCGCGCGCAGATCCGCCAGGGCAACGCCAGCGCCGATGCGGCACTGGCTAGCTTTGAGAGCAGCGTGCTCGACGCCTTGAAAGAGACCGAGACAGCACTGCAAAACTACGCACGCGAACTCGATCATCTGCAGGCGCTGCAGCAAGCCCTGCAGGCCGACCAGCGCGCCCTGCTGCTGGCGCAAGAACTCTACAAGGCAGGCAACACCGACGTCACCAGCTTGTTCGATGCCCAGCGCATCGTCATCGAGGCGCAGTGAAAAATCACCACGTCAAAAGGTGACATCGCCGGTGATCAGGTGAGAGTGTTTCTGGCTCTGGGCGGCGGCTGGGATAATGCAGCCTCGCGTGCGGCCGACAACGAAGCGGCGACGCGACGCGAGCGCCAACGCACGCTGTCTGGTTCCTAGAGCGAGGTTATTCGGCATCGCTGAAATCTGCCGCAAGCCTTCGGCGTTCGCTGGATTACGACCTGCCGATACCGGCAACGAGCCCATCCAGCCGAGGCCCGGCTTACATCAAGCCTGGGAACAAAGAGCCCGCTCAGCCGAGCGAGCCGATGCATCGCACCTTTGTCAGGGCGACGCATCGACTCGACCACGCAGCAACAGGCTGCTTTGCAACGCTCAGGTGGTTACCAACGGCCCCGGATTTTTCACATAAGTCTCGATAATCGCTTTGGCCGTCCAGATGGCCAGGGCACCGATGGTGATCGTGGGGTTGTAGCCGGCGTTGTTGGGGAACGACGAGGCGCCGAGCACGAACACGTTATGCGCGTCCCAGCTCTGCTGATAGCGATTGAGCGCGCTGGTTTTCGGATCATCGCCCATCACCACGCCACCGATGGTGTGCGACGAATCGTTCGGACGATACGGCGTGTAATGATCGTTGGCAAAATTGTACGACTCGATCTTCTGGCCACCGACGGCCTTGGCGATGTCTTCGCACTTCTGCCGCACGAATTCGCCGGAACGACGATCGTTGAGGTTGTAGTCGTAGGTCATGCGCAGCAGTGGACGGCCGTAATTGTCCCGGTAGGTCGGGTCCAGATCAAAAAACTGGCCACGGCTCGAATAGCTGGTGCCCTGCCCCTGAACCATCGCCCAGTTCTGATACGCATGCTGGAACGACTGCTTCCAGCCCTTGCCCCAGGTCGGCGCGCCCTTGGGCAGGTTGCCGGTGAAGCCAATCGGCAAGCCCGAGTTAGACAGCGACTGAATGCCCGCGCCGCCGATGAAACCCAGGCCCGTGTGATCGAAGTTATCGCCGTTGAAGTCATCTATCTGCACCGCCATGCAGCCAGTGTTGATGAAGGGATTGAGGTGCTCCTTCTCGAACCAGAGGTAGGCGTACGACAGCGTCTGGAAGTTGTAATTGCGACCGATCGTGCCTTCGTTGGTCACGGGATCATAAGGCTGTCCGATTTTCGACAGCAGCATCAGGCGCACATTGTCCAGCTGATACGCGGCGACAATCACAATGTCCGCCGGCTGCTCGCCGACCTTGCCGTCACGCGTGATGAAGGTGACGCCGGTCGCGGTCTTGCCATCGTCGGCCTTGTTGATGTGCAGCACATCGGTTTCGGTCAGCAGCTCGAAGTTCGGCGAACGCATCAGCGCCGGCATCACGCACGCATTCGGGCTGGACTTGGACCAGTTGGCGCAGCCGAACTGCTGGCAGTAACCGCACAAGGTGCAGGCGCCCAGATGCACGCCCAAGGCGTTGACGTAGGACTGCGACACCGTACCGGCCGGCACCGGAAACGGGTGATAGCCCATCTCGGTCGTCTTGGCGGTGAAGATATCGTTCCAGTGACTGTGTGCGGTCGGTGGTGTCGGATAGTCGCGGCTGCGGGAACCTTCGAACGGGTTGCCGCCCGGAATTTTTTTGCCGTTGATCACGCCCGCCTGCCCGGCCGTGCCGGCAATGCGTTCGAAGCGATCGTAATGCGGCTCGAGTTCTTCGTAGGTGACGCCCCAGTCCTGCAGCATCAGGCCGTCGACGATCTGCTTTTTGCCGTAGCGCTCGATGGTGTGGCTATACGCCTTGAAGTCGGTCGGCGTGTAGCGCCACGAAGCCGCGGCCCAATGCGTGCCGGCACCGCCGACGTTGTAACCGACGGTAAGGTTGCTCCACTCGCGTACGGGCAGAGCTTCCTGCGATTTATCGTTGCGGAAGCTGTAGGCCTCGACGTTTGGCGGCAGCATGATTTCCTTGCGCGATGCCCAGCGCAGTTCGTCGGTGTCCACCGCGGGCGAAAAGTCAGCGGTATCGCGCCAGACGCCGCGCTCGATGGCGACCACTTTGAGGCCGGCGCGGGTGAGCTCTTCGGCCATGATCGAACCGGACCAGCCCATTCCAATAATCACGACGTCGGCTTTGGGTCTTACATTAGCCATGGTGTTTCCTTTAGTCCGACAAGCGCCAGTCGCGGCATGCACAAGCGCAGCCGGGCCTTTGCCTAAACAGGGAGAGTGAGTTAACTGGCGCCGTTGAATAGGCTGACCGGCTCGAGGTTCAACGGCTGACCTTTTTTCATCACGTAGGGGCGGTAGTCGTAGCGCGCGCCCGGAAAGCCGATCATCTTCCAGCCGACCATATCCTTGTTGCCGCCGTAGATCGGGTCGGACAGATAGCCCTCCTGCACGTTCTGCAGCAGCAGCGCAAAAAATTCCTGACCGTCGGTGCCAGCAAAGCTAAGCTTGCCGGCCTCCATCTTGGTCAGGATGTCGACCTGCTGATCTTCGTTAAGCGCACTGAACGGCTTGCCGCCGAACTGCTGCCGGCAGTAAGTGTCCAGGCCGACCAGACCGACGCGATAGCGCTTCGCCGGCGTCTGCTTCATCTGCGGGCCCTGCTGCGGCGTGCCGTCCTTGATCGGGCCAAGGCGATATACGCTGGCCGCCTTACCGAACGGCCCCGCGAGCTGGCGATCGGTATAGACCACGCAGCCGGCGTCGCTAGCGCTCATGCCCAGTTCGTCCGCGGGGATCAGGCGATCAAAAATGGCGCCCACTTCTTTGGCTTCGCCGGCACTGAAATACACATAGCCGCCCTTGCTGATCGGCGCGGGCAAGCCGCTGTCCGGCGAGCCGGGTGGGCGCTGGCTTTTGTGGTTGAGGATGGCTGCGTTGGTGGACGCGGCAACACCCAAGGCGCTGAGCTGGGCTATCGACGTAAGCGCTTTGCGACGATCCATGATGCTTCCTTTAAAGGTGGCGAGAATCTGGGATGACCGCGGCGCGTGTCGCTGCGATCACATCATTGCCGGCGAGTCGTTTCGACTTAGTTCGGCACCGCCATCGGTTGCCGTACGTCGAGCGACTGCCGCGAGGATTTCACCTCATCCGCATTGATCGGACCGGCGGCGTTACCCCAGCTGTTGCGCACATACGTCAGCACGTCGGCAATGTCGGCATCGCTGAGTTTCCAGGCGAAGCTGGGCATGCCGGCACCGGTCGGATTGCTGTCGGTGATCGCTGCGCGACCGCCCTTCAACACCGTCTGGATCAGGCTGCCGTGGCCATGCGACTGGATCGCCGGATTGCCGGCGAATGCCGTTACCATGCCTTCCAGCCCCTGACCCTGCACGTTGTGGCAGGCACTGCAATTGACCTCGTAAAGCTGCTTGCCGTGGCTCATCTGCGCATCGGTTTCCGCCAGCGGTTGCGGGGCCGCATCGTTCGATCCCTTGACGCTTTTCAGATACGTCGCGATCGCTGCGAGATCCGCATCGGTCATATGCTGGGTGGAATTCTCCACTGCCTCGGCCATCGGGCCGGAAGCCACCGCCTTGGTGTTGGAACCGGTCTTCAGGTAACCCGCGATGTCCTGGTTGCTCCAGTTGCCCAGGCCGACGTGCGGGTTGCCGGCGATCTCCGGTGCAAACCAGCCCTGCAAGGTATAGCCCTGCAAATATTCGCTGGTGATATCGCCGCCCAGGCCATTCTTGGGCGTGTGGCAGGAGGCGCAATGGCCTGCGCCGTCGACCAGATAGGCACCACGGTTCCAGTCCGCCGACTGGTCTTCGCTGGACTTGAACGGACTGTTGTCAAAGAACAGCATGTTCCAGCCAGCCATCATCAGACGGATGTTGTACGGAAAGCCGAGCTGGTCCGGAGCATTCGTCTTGCTGACCGGTTTGACCGTGCGCATGTAAGCCCACAGATCGTGCATGTCCTGGTCGGACAGCTTTACGTACGCGTTATACGGCATGGCCGGATACAGCAACCCGTGCGGGCTCTTGCCGTGACGCACCGCCCGGAAAAAGTCACGCTCGGTCCAGTTGCCGATCCCGGTCTCGCGATCCGGCGTGATGTTGGTCGAGGTAATCACGCCAAACGGGGTCTTCAAACCGTAGCCACCGGCAAACGCTTCACTGCTGCCGGGCGCGTTATGACATGCCACGCAATCCGCGGCGACCGCGACATAGGCCCCCCGTTTGATCGCCGCCGCATCTGATACCGGTGAAGCATCTGCCGCCTTGATGGTGTCGTCAGCGACGTTGTCTGTCGAGACATTGCCACCGCGGTAGAGCATCGCGCCTGCCACGATCACGACCACCAGTACGACCAGCCAAATAATTTTCTTCATGATCATTGATACCTTGACTAGCTGGCCTGAACGAGCGGGCCGGGAGATTTCATGTATTGCTCGATAATGGCTTTGGCCGTCCAAAGCGTCAGCGCACCGATCGTCGCCGTGGGGTTGTAACCGGCGTTGTTCGGAAACGAGGAGGCCCCGCTGACAAACACGTTCGGGCAGTCCCAGACCTGCTGGTATTTATTGAGCACGCTGGTCTTCGGGTCTTCACCCATCACCGCGCCACCGATCGTGTGATCGCTGGCGAAGTCGTACGGCGTGAACTTGGCCTTGGCCGAATTGGTGCCGATCACCACCTTGGCACCCATCGCCTTGCCAATGCCGACCGCCTTGTCTTCGAGGTACTGCGCAGAACGACGATCGTTTTCGTTGTAATCAAACGTCATGCGGATCAGCGGCTGGCCCCAGCTGTCCTTGTACTCGGGGTCGAGGTCGAGATAGACGTCCTTGTGCGAATAGCTGGTGCCTTGGCCGAAGATGAAGGTGGCGTTCTGGAACGCATGCTGCCAGGCCGCCTTCCACTGCGAGCCCCAGCGCGGCGTGCCGGGCGGCAGATGGTCGCCGTCTCCGATCGGGCGCGCGCCTCGCTGCACCACCAGCAAGCCGGCACCGCCGATAAAGCCCAGGCCGGTATGGTCGTAGTTGTCGCCGTTGAAGTCGTCGATCTGACTGCCGAGCGCACCCGCACCGATGAACTGGTTGAGGTTTTCATTTTCAAAATGCAGGTCGGCGCCGGACACGGTCTGGAAGCAGTAGCCGCGGCCGACGACGCCCTCACCCGTTGCGTGGTTGTACGGCTTGCCGATCTTGGAAAGCAGCAGCAGGCGCACGTTCTGCATCTGGAACGCGGAGAACACCACGATATCTGCCGGCTGTTCCCACTGCGTGCCTTTCTCGTCGATGTAAGTCACGCCAGTGGCCGTCTTGCCATCCTCGGCGAGGTTGGCGCGTTGCACGGTGGCCTGGGTAATCAGGGTGAAGTTGTCGCGCTTCATCACCACCGGCAGCACGCAGGCATTCGGGCTGGCCTTGGACCAGTTGCCGCAGCCGTAATACAGGCAGTAGCCGCAGTACGTGCACGGCCCCATGTGCACGCCAAGCGGATTCACATACGCGGCCGAGGTATGCCCGGCGGGAATCGCGAACGGATGGTAGCCAAGGCTGGAGGCACCCTGGTCGAACAGGTCGGTGAGCAGGGTCCGCTCAAGCGCCTTGAGCGGGTAGTCGCGCGAACGCGGCCCCTCGAAGGGATTGCCTTTCGGCTGGATCTGCCCCTTGATGTTGCCCGCCGTACCGGAGACGCCGGCGATGCGTTCGAAGCGATCGTAGAAAGGCTCGAGCTCGTCGTAGGTGATTCCCCAGTCCTGCACGATCAGGCCGTCGACAAACTGCTTTTTGCCGTAACGCTTCACCGCCGTGCTGTACGGAGTGAAATCGAACGGGGTGAAGCGCCAGGCCATGCCGGCCCAGTGCATGCCGGCGCCGCCGGTGTTCCAGCCGAACTCGAAGCAGCTCCAGTCACGCGTCGGCAGCGCCTTTTCATCGGAGGTATTGCGAAACGTCACGGCGGTGACGGATGGCGGCAACAAGTTGCCGCGACGCGCATCCCAGCGCAGTTCATCGGTATCCACCGCCGGCGGAAAATCCGTCGCGGTGTCCTGCCACACACCGCGCTCCAGCGCGACCACATTGAGACCCGCGCGGGTCAGCTCTTCGGCCATCAACGAGCCGGCCCAGCCGAGCCCCACGATGACCACGTCTGCCTTGGGACGTACATTTGCCATGCATCACTCCTGGTCGCGCCAACAGCGCAAGACCTGAAAATCACGAAATTCTCTCGACAGAACGCAACGATCGGTTCGATCAGGCGCTGTGATCAACCATGCTGATGGGGATCAGATTGAGCTTCTGGCCCTTCTTGCCGATCTGGTCGCGGTAGTCGTAACGCGCGCCCGGAAAGCCCAGCATCTTCCAGCCGGCCATGCCCTTGTTGCCGCCGTACATCGGATCGGAAAAGAAGCCCTCGCGGGCGTTCTTCAACATCAGCTCGAAGAAGGCCTTGCTGTCCGTGCCCTCGATCGCCACCTTGCCCGCTTCAAGATCGGTGATCACGCCGTCCTGCTGCTCGGCGTCGAGATCGGCGAGGGGTTTGCCATGCTGTTTGGCCGCATAGGCGTCCAGACCGATCAGGCCCATGCGATAACGTTGCGCTGGCGTCTGACGAAACTGCGGCCCCTGCTGCGCCGTGCCCTGCTCGAACGGGCCGCCACGATAGGTGGACGTGCCCTTGCCGAAATCGCCGGCGAGCTGGCTGTCGAGAAACTCCACGCAGCCCGCTTCGCTGGCGCCGATGCTGAGTGCGTCGGCCGGAATCAGCCGATCGAACACCGCACCGATGGTGCGCGCTTCCTGAGGGGTGAGGTAGGCAAGGCCGCCCTTGCGCACGGTCGACGGCAGCGGAAGGCCGTCTTGGGAGACTTGTGTACCGTGTACTGTCTTGCTGGTGATAACGGCTGCGCCGGACGTGGCGACTACGCCATAGGCAGCGATGCCTGCCATCGATGTTATTGCTTGGCGACGATCCACCTGGCTTAACTTCCTTCGATTAAAGGCTGCAAAGCAGGGCGTTGCTTACTATCCAACGCGACTGCTGATGAGTCCACGGACAGAGCGTTTAAGGCAGTGAGCATCGAGACCGGCAGAACGCCGGAGGGGTTGCTAGTGCTTGGCTGTGACCATGGCCGAACGCCGGCATCGTGTCATATTGCTGCACTGCACCCAATGACATTTTTGACGAGATATCGTCATGGACCAGTGCCGTCTTCAGCGGATTATCGGAACGGCTCGCTCAGGGCATCAAAGCCAGCAGCTGTTCCAGTTCCTGCTCGTCGAAACCGGCTTCGCGGCGTGCCGGCAGGTTGAACGGGCCGCGCAGGCTTACGCCCATGTATTCGCGCAGCAGTTCGAAGAAAGTAGCCGCGGGGTCAAGGCCATCACGCGCGCAACAATGGCGATACCAGCGAGTACCCGCGGCGACATGGGCCACTTCTTCGCGCAGGATGACCTCGAGTATCGCGACCGTTTGCGTATCGCCGAGCTGACGCAGCCGGTCGATCATGCCGGGCGTGACGTCCAGCCCGCGCGCTTCCAGCACGCGCGGCACCAGCGCCATGCGGGCCGTGTCGTCATGCGCGGTTTTTTCCGCCATGGCCCACAGGCCATCGTGCGCGTCGAAGTCGCCGTACGCGTGGCCCAGCTCGGCGAGCCGATCGGACAGCATGGCGAAGTGGCGCGCTTCGTCGTTGGCGCAGCTGGCCCAGTCGAGATAGTAATCAGCGGGCTTGTCGCGAAAGCGGTAGACCGCATCCCACGCCAGGTTGATCGCGTTGAATTCGATATGCGCCACCGCGTGCACCAGGGCGGCGCGGCCTTCAGCACTGCCCAGCCCTCGCTGTGGCACCTGCCGCGCATTGACCAGCAAAGGCCTGGCCGGGCGACCCGGTGCGCCAATGGGTTCGGGCGGCGGCGACGAGGAATCCGCATAGAGATCACCGGCCTGCAGCGATTGCCAGGTGGCGCGCGTCAGCCGAAGCTTTTCGGCTGGATCGGTCGCGTCGAGGCAACGTTTGGCTGCGGCGTGGAGATCAGCCATGACGTTTCGGCGACCACGCGACTTTTTGCGCCGTTTTCCGAGCCCGGTACATCAGGCGATGCGACGCGCCGCCTTGGCATCATCCGAGCGCAGCATCTGGATTTGCTCCAGATAACGCTCATCCAACCCGGTGACATATTCGCCCGAAAAGCACGAGGTATCGAAGTGCTTGAGGTCTTCGTTGCCGTCCTGCACGGCCCAGATGAGATCTTCCAGATCCTGGTAGATCAGCCAGTCCGCGCCGAGCTTTGCTTCGACCTCCTTCTCCGTATGACCCGCGGCGACCAGCTCGGAGACCGAGGGCATATCGATGCCGTACACGTTGGGATAGCGCACCGGCGGCGCGGCAGAGGCGAAATAGACGTTCTTGGCGCCGGCGTCGCGGGCCATCTGGATGATCTGCTTCGAAGTGGTGCCGCGCACGATCGAGTCATCGACCAGCAGCACGTTCTTCTTGCGGAACTCCAGGTCGATGGCGTTGAGCTTGCGCCGTACCGACTTCACCCGCTCGCCCTGCCCCGGCATGATGAAGGTGCGGCCGATATAGCGATTCTTGACGAAGCCCTCGCGGAACGGCACGCCCAGCGCGCCGGCCAGCGCGCTGGCAGCCGTGCGGGCGGTGTCGGGAATCGGGATCACGGCGTCGATGCCGTGATTGGGCCGCTCGCGCAAAATCTTTTCCGCGAGCTTTTCGCCCATGCGCAGGCGCGCTTTGTAAACCGAGACATCCTCGATCATGGAGTCGGGACGGGCCAGATACACGTATTCGAAAATGCACGGCGCATGCACCGCGCCATCAGAGCAGCGGCGCGAATACATCTGCCCGCCATCGGTGATGATGATCGCCTCGCCCGGCAGGATGTCGCGCACACGCTTGAAGCCAAGCACATCGAACGCCACCGATTCGGATGCCACCGCGTATTCCGTACCGGTTGCCGTGACGCGCTCGCCGAGCACCAGCGGACGGATACCGTGCGGATCGCGGAACGCCACCAGCCCATAACCGAGTACCAGGGCAATGCACGCATAGCCGCCGCTAGCGCGCGCGTGCACGCCGGCCACCGCCTTGAAGATGTGATCCGGCGTCAGCTGCATGCGATCCTGAATCTGCAGTTCGTGCGCCAGCACGTTGAGCAATACTTCGGAGTCCGAGTCGGTATTGATGTGCCGACGATCGTCCTCGAACATCTCGCGGCGCAGCGATTCGGTATTTACCAAGTTGCCGTTGTGGACAAAGGCAATGCCGTACGGCGAGTTGACGTAAAAAGGCTGTGCTTCGGCCGAACCTTCCGAGCCGGCCGTGGGGTACCGACAGTGGCCGATACCAATGCGTCCGCGCAGTTCGCTCATGGCGGCGTGATTGAATACGTCACGCACCAGGCCGTTGCCCTTGTGCAGGCGCAAACGTGCGCCGTCCACCGTGGCGATGCCGGCCGCGTCCTGGCCGCGATGCTGCAGTACGGTCAGCCCGTCGTACAGCGCCGAGGCGACTTCGGTGATACCGACAATACCGATGATTCCGCACATGGTCGTAGCCTGCTTCAGTTAATTCGTAGGGGGTGTGGCCGCGCTTGTCGCGCGGGCCGGGAACGCATTGCGTGAATTGGCGGGCGCCGACGGTGACCCAAAGGTGGGGACATGCGGCAGCTTGGACAAGTCGGGCATGTGATTGAGCATGTCGGACGGATGAATCTTATCGAGTAACGCTTCGGGGTGAACGTGATCGCGTACATCCGCCGGCATATTGGCCGGCACCGCCTGCCCGAGCCACGTGGCGACGCCCTGAAATTGAGGCACCAGCGTTGATTCACGCCACCAGGACTCGCGCGTGAAGCTGGTCAGGTCAACCAGAAAGACCAGTACCGCCACGATCAATATGCCGCGCAGGAACCCAAACACCGTACCGAACAGGCGATCGACGCCGGACAGGCCGCTGCTCCAGATCAATCGCCTGATCGTGAAGCGGATGATCGCACCCAGGATCAGCACCAGCACAAAGCACACGCCGTAACTGACAAACAGGCGCAACGGCACTGAGGTAATCGTATGCGCCAGCTGCGCCGATACCACCGGGCCGAATATCGACGTCGCCCAGAACGCCGCCACCCAGATCACCAGCGACAGCACTTCGGCGACAAACCCGCGAAACAGGCCGATCAATACCGACAAGGCCAGCACGCCAAGAATGATGCAGTCGGTCCAATTCATCCGTTCACCTGAGCAGCTGATGCGTTATTGAAAGCACGATCGGGCCGGTACCAAAGCACACGAAATCAGGACACCTATAGTCAGGGCACACTCACCACGTTGCCGGCGACATTCAGTTTCGACTTGATCTGATCGCGCACCCGCTCCGCGTCGGCACGCTGGGTCTGCGGGCCAGCGCGCACGCGCCATAGCTGCTTGCCGCCGGATTGCACGGTATCCACAAATCCGTCGAAACCGGCGCCACGCAGTTTGTCGCGCAGCGCATTCGCATCGGCCTGATTGCTCATCGCCGCCAGCTGCACGGCGAAACCACCGGCATGCGGCTTGCCGGCCGGCGCAGTGGGCGTTACGGCTGCGCTGGCAGCACCCTTGGACGGCGAAGCGGCGGCAGCCTGGCTTGCGTCGCCATCATCCTGCTGCAGCCGCGCCGGCACGCCAGGCACCGACTGGCTGATCTTGAGCCGAGCCGCCTCCGCCGCCGTGCGCGTTTCGAAGGGTCCTGCCATGACCAGCGTGCGCGACTTGCCCGCCTGGGTAATGACGTGACTGCTTACCGGAAATCCCATCGCCTGCACGCGCTGCTGCAGGCTCGCCGCGCCGGCCGCGCTGGCGTAGGCACTCAGGTTGACCCGATAGTTGCCGTGCCCGGCAGCCGGCGCGGCTTGAGTCGACGTTTCCTGCGCCACAGCGCCCTTGGGCGCCTTTCCGGCCGCCGCCTTGGTTGCCGGTGCGCTGGCCGACGCCTTGTTCTGCATCGGAATCACCGGCTCGGTCGATGTGGCGCCGGAGCCAGTGATAACTGTCGTCGGGGTCGGCTTCTTGCCGGCCTGCGGATCGGTTTCCACATCGCGCGGACGGTTAGAACCGATATTGACCGTCGCCAGCTGGCCAGCTGCGGCGGGGGTCGCTGTCGCCGGCGCACCGGTTGGCTGCGTCGCGGGCGCGGCGGCGCTTGACGTGCCGACGGCCGCATCCGGGGTGAGACTCATGGTCTTGGTCTGCAGATCCCGGTCCGGCGCCGGCGGGATCGCCAGGCTCACCGACTGGTCGCCACCGGGCGCGGGCGGTTTGCTGGAAAAAAACATCGGTACGAACAGAACCAGCAGTGCAAGCAGGACGGCGGCACCCAGCAGGCGTGTTTTCAAGAGGTGGCTCCAAAGCGGCAAACGCGATACGTAACGCGTCGATTATACCTGCCTGCGTCACCCGCCACGCTTAATCGGGCCACGCCGGTTTAAGACCGGCTTGCGCGATCACCGCGCCGGCGACGAAAAACGAGCCGAACGCCAGAATGCGCTCGCCGGCCAAGGCGCCGCCGCGGGCTGCAGTCAGCGCACCGGCTACGTCGGCGTGGGCATCCAACGACGCCAGCGGCAAGACTTCGCGCAGCACCTGCGCCAGGGCGGCGGCATCCATCCCTCGCGGGGTATCGCCGTCCAAACCCGCCAGATGCCAGTGCGCGATACGCGATCCAAGCGCAGCGACCACCCCGGCCACATCCTTGTCTGCCAGTGCGCCATAGACCGCATGCGTTTGCGTCACTGGCTGGGTGTCCAGCCATTGCGCCAAAGCTCGCGCAGCCTGCGGATTGTGTCCCACGTCCACCACCAGTTCGGGATTACCGCCGAGCGACTGCAATCGTGCCGGCACGTGCGCGCACTGCAGTCCGCCGCTTGAGGCCGCAAAAAAGTCTTTCGGCGTCAGCGACAGATCGGCGGCCAGGGCATGCAAGGCAGCGATCGCCGCGGCCGCGTTGGCATATTGCACAGGCGCAGCCAAAGCGGGATCAGGCAACAGCATCGCCGAGCCGTCGGCGTGCTGCCAGCGCCAGCCCGTATCCAGACGCGTCGCCGTAAATTCGGCGCCGGCGCGGATGACCTCGGCGCCGATCGACGTCAGCGCATCGATCAGACCGTCCGGTGGTTCCCATTCGCCGACGATGACGGGTCGCCCTGCCCGCGCAATGCCCGCCTTTTCCCTGCCGATGCTGTCCCGGTCGGTGCCCAGCCAGTCCATGTGATCCAGATCGACCGTGGTGATAATCGCCACATCGGCGTCAACGATATTAACAGCGTCGAGTCGGCCACCCAGCCCGACCTCGAGAATGGCCACGTCCAGATCGGCACGCGCGAACAGGTCCAGCGCGGCCAGCGTACCGAACTCGAAATAGGTCAGCGGAATGTCTCCGGGTGTGCCGGCTCCCCGGTCGCCGGCCGTCCGCGCCGCTTCGATACGCTCGAACGCGCCAATCAGCGAAGCGTCATCGGCATCGACACCGTCGATGCGCACGCGCTCGTTGTAGTCAATCAAATGCGGCGAGGTGAAACTGCCCACGCGCCGACCAGCCGCCATCAGCATGGCTTCCAGCAGGGCTACCGTCGAGCCCTTGCCGTTGGTGCCGCCGACCGTGATGACCCGGCGCGCCGATGCGGGGGCGCCCATGCGCTGCCACACCGCACGCACGCGATCGAGCCCGAGCTCGATGCTGCGCGCGTTGACCTGTTCCTGGTACGACAGCCATTCGGCGAGGGTGCGGCTCATGCGAACTCTTGAATTAAGTGCGGTGCACAGTCTAGCCTTCCAGCCGTCCATTCAGCGCATCCAGCGGACGTAACCAGAAGCGCAGTCGATGTGCCAAGGGCTTTGCGTCGGCGGCCTCCTTCCAGTCGAGCTGGCAGAACATGCCCTCCTGGCGCTGATAGCCGCGCTTGCGCCAGAACGCGTCGTTGGGGCGATAGTGCGCCGGCCGGCGCGGATCATCGGCTTCACGCTCGACCGCACAGAACGCGGTCCATCGAAACCCGCCGAGGCGGCGCGCATGCGCCTCGCGCTCATCGAAAAAAAGGTGGCCGATGCCCCGTCCGCGGTACGCTTTCAACAATACCGATTCGCCGAAATAGAAGAATTCGTCGACGGCCATGCCACGTTCGCGGAACGGCTGCTGGAACGCCTCGCCATCCTCGACCAACGGAATACCGCTGGAGGCGCCTACTACCAACTCGCCATCGATAGCCAGCACAAACACGCTGTGCGCCGAACCGGCGTAGGCGGCGAGATAGTCCCGTTCGTAGGCAACGTTGCCCACGTAGAGGTAGGGGTAGTCGCTGAATACGCTCATGCGCAAACGCGCCAGATCATCCAGGTAAGGGGCTACCGCCGCACCCACACAGGTGATCACGCGAACGGCCATGCGTCAGCCGCCGGTGACTTGGGCGATCCAGTCGACAAGGTTGTAATAGTTGCTGACTCGCGCGATACGACCGTCGCGGATATCGAAGAAGGCCCCGCCGGGCAATACGTAACGCTGCCCACTGGCCGGCGGCAGGCCTTCATCATCGGCCAGATAGACGCCGTGCACCTCATACTCCGCGGCCGCGTGCAAACCGTCGGACGATGCCATCACCACGATTTTCTGCAGCTGCTCGCTGTAGCTGCCCTGCATGCGGCCGAGAAACGCGCGGAACGCGTCGCGGCCGTGCTGGCGCCCTCCCTGGTTGAGATCATGCACCACATCCTCAGAAAGACAGGCGAGCATCGCCTCCCAGTCGGCACGGTTGAATGCGTCGTAATAGTGCTCGATCAGCGCCTTGGTGTCGGACATCTAAAGCTTCCGTCGGGGTCAGATGGATAGCTTAAGGCATCACGCGCCTGCTACAAGACTGGGCGATGCCGCGGCGCCGCGTACTCAACCAAACAGGTGGATACCGCTGTAATGCAGGGCCATGTACATGCCAAACGCGGTCCAGAACATTTTCTTCAACGCCTTGCCCGCAAAAAACGCGATCAACAGGGCGAACATCAGCGGCATGTATTTTTCAAATTTGCGCAGGACTTCTTCGAAACGGCTGTCATTGAGAAAGTTCATGGGTGTTCTCCTGCACGACGCCCGGCAAGGACGGTGCGTTTGAGGAATGAAGAAGGGAATGGCGAGATCGCGCTGTCGTTCGAGCCGGTTCAGGCCGGCATCAGCAGGCTGGCCTGGCACAGGGCAAAGGTCACCGATGCGGTGGCGAATACCGCGAACACGATGGCCAGCGATTGACCGAGGATCGATGAGGCGATGAATGTTTTCATGGCAGTTCTCCCGGCACCACCGTGGTGCGTGGAGAGATAATCCCTCCATCGCCCCGGTGAAGGCAGAAGCAGCCGTCAGTCATCGCCGGTGACAATCGTCATCACGACGATAAGTCGCCGTAACCCCAGCGCAACAGCTCAGACCAGCGCGTCCTCGACTGCAACGAAACCGCCGGTCTGCCGCCGCCACAGTCGCGCGTACAGACCTTCGCGTGCAATCAGTTCGGCGTGCGTGCCGGTTTCGACAATCGCGCCCTTGTCGAGCACCACCAGCCGATCCATGCGCGCGATGGTAGACAAGCGGTGCGCGATGGCGATCACCGTCTTGCCCTGCATCAGGATATCGAGGCTTTCCTGGATAGCTGCCTCGGCCTCCGAATCCAGCGCCGAAGTGGCCTCGTCCATCACCAGAATCGGCGCATCCTTGAGCAGCACGCGCGCGATCGCGATGCGCTGGCGCTGACCGCCGCTGAGCTTGACGCCGCGCTCGCCGACCAGCGCCTCGTAACCGACGCGGCCCTCGCCATCGACCAGCTGCGGAATGAATTCCTCCGCGCGCGCCTTGCGCACCGCGTCGATGATCTGCGCCTCGCTGGCATCGGGACGGCCATACAAAATATTGTCGCGAATCGAGCGATGCAGCAGCGAGGTATCCTGCGTCACGACGCCGATCTGCGACCGCAAACTTTCCTGGGTGACCTTGGCAATATCCTGACCGTCGATCAGGATGCGTCCGCTCTCCAGGTCGTACAGCCGCAGCAGCACATTGACCAGGGTGGATTTACCGGCACCGGACGGCCCGACCAGACCGATCTTTTCGCCCGCGCGCACGCCCAGTTCGAGGCCGGCGATCACACCATCGCGCTTGCCGTAATGAAAGTGCACCTCGCTGAATCGCACCGCGCCCTGGGTGACCTCCAGCGGTAGCGCATCGATCTTGTCCTGCACCGCGCGCGGCTGCGAAATCGTGGTGATGCCGTCCTGCACGGTGCCGACATTTTCGAAAATGCCGTTGACCACCCACATGATCCAGCCCGACATGTTGTTGATGCGAATCACCAGACCGGTCGACAGCGCAATCGCGCCAACCGTGACCTTGCCCTGGCTCCACAGCCAGATCGCCAGCCCGGAGGTGCCAACAATCAGAAAGCCGTTGAGGATGGTGATGCTGGCATCCATCGCCGTGGTCAGCCGGGTCATGTGGCGCAGCTTGTCGGTTTGTTCGCCCATCGCGTCGGCGACATACGCTTCTTCGCGTCGCGTGTGGGCAAACAGCTTCAGCGTGAGAATGTTGCTGTAGCCATCGACAATGCGGCCCATCATCTTCGAGCGCGCCTCCGAAGCCAGCCACGAGCGCTGCTTGATGCGCGGAATGAAATACCCCATCAATCCGACGTAACCCGCCAGCCAGACCACCAGCGGCACGGCAAGCCACACGTCGGCCTGGGCAAACAGCACGATCGCGCTGCCCGTATAAATGGTGACGTACCAGAGCGCGTCGACAATCTGCACGGCCGATTCGCGCAGGCTGGCACCGGTCTGCATGATGCGATTGGCAATGCGGCCAGCGTAGTCGTTCTGGAAAAAGCCCAGGCTCTGGCGAATCACGTAGCGATGATTCTGCCAGCGGATGCGATTGGTCAGGCTCGGCACGATGGCCTGATTCACCAGCAGATCATGCAGGCTGCTCAGCACCGGCCGCGCAATCAGTGCCACCAGCCCCATGCCGATCAGCGCGCGTCCGTGCAGGCGAAAAAAATCCGCGCCGGGGACACCCTTGGTCATGTCGACGATGCTGCCGATGAAGCCAAACAGCGACACTTCGACGATCGCCACGCCAAAACCCACGACGATCGCAGCTACAAACACCGGCCACACCTGGCGCAGATAGAACACGTAGAAACGCCACACCGATTTTGGCGGCATGCCGTCGGACGGCTCCTTGAACGCATCGATAAGGGATTCGAACCAGCGAAAAATCATGCGCACTCCTGACGCTGCAGACCGTCATTGTGATTCACCCACTTCACTGCAGTCGAGACGACATGGGGTCTGGAGCGACTAAATTCACGGCGAAAGTCGGCCGTTAGAAGGAAGGCGGTGCTCTTGAACATGCGCAGGTGCGTAACCCCGCGACGACGGACATTGCCTGTCCGCATTCATGTCAGACCGAAATCCAGGCTTTGCTGCATCGACCTGTCGCGGCGTGAGGCCAGCCGGTCGGCCAGCCGCGTCGGCTCGGGCAGCTTGTAGCGTGTGCAGCAGGCCAGCACGAGATCCGCCGCGGTGGTCTGGCTCACGCGATGCCCGGGCGAAACAATCAGTGGCTTGATGCGATCCTTGCTGCGCAAAACGGTGCCGATGACCTTGCCCCGATACACCAGATTCGCACGCTCGCCGCGCAGCGGACCCAGCGCATCGTGGTGCCCTACCAGTATCGATTTGGCCACACCGATGGTTGGCAGGCCGGTGATTACGCCGAGATGGGCGGCAATGCCCAGCCCGCGCGGATGCGCGACGCCCTGCCCGTCAACAAAGATCAGATCGGGTTGCTGCGGCAATTCAGCCAGCGCCTGGAGCACCGCCGGCAATTCGCGAAACGAGAGCAGCCCCGGTATGTACGGCGTGCGCGTGGGCAGACGTGCAACAACTTCGGCGATGGGCTGCAGGCTTTGCGCATTCAGCAAAACTGCGGCGGCTCGGGTGATTGCACCGTCGGCCTCGAATCCGACATCGACGCCCGCCAACAGATGTAAGGGCGGATAGTCATCGTCCAGTCGAACGCGGAGCGCGAGTTCGGTTTGCAATGCGCGCGCACGACCGATGTCGCCATCCCACGCCAGGGCTTTGCCCTCGTCCAGATCGGTCCCGTCGAATTTTTCCGTACCGTTCATGCCGTCGAGCGTGTCTTGTTGACGCTGAACGCTGCGTCAAAGCCGACGTGTTTCCCTGGTCATTTCAGTTGACCGACCGTGACAAGGACCGGATCATCGGGAGATGCCCAACTTGCTTCGCTATCTATTCGTCCTCCTGCTGACCTTTTCGGCCAGCGCCACGCTGTCGCAAGAGGCGCCAGCCAGTAGCTCATCCGCCGCAGAGCCGGCGTTGAAACCGGCGCAGGCGCTGGTCCAGCTGCGCGCAGAACTGGACAACATCAAGGCCGAGGTCGACGCCAAGAAGTCGGACACGCCGTTGAACGATCTGCGCACCAGCGCACTGGCCGTGCAGCAGCATGCCGATCAAGTGGCCTCCAGCCTGTCACCGCAGGCGTCAGGTCTGCAGACGCGGCTCGACGTGCTCGGGCCGGCCCCCGCCAAAGGCGGCCCCGCCGAATCCCCGGAACTCAGCGCGCAACGGCGGCAGCTGACGAAAGTTGAAAACGAGCTGGGCGGTCAGATAAAGCAGGCCAACTCGCTGAGCACCGAGGCCGCGCAGCTGGCGCTGCACGTTTCCGAACTGCGCCGCGACCAGTTTCAGGCGTCGCTGGCGTCGCGCACGGCGACGCCTTTCAGCAGCGCTTTCTGGGTGGATCCGGCGCAGGCATTCCCTGACGACTTCGCCCGCGCCCAGCGCCTTTATCACTCCTTGGGTGCCGCTCTTTCGACGGCATGGCAGCCACCCAATCGAACGCCTCTGATCCTTTGTCTGATCGTATCGGCGTTGCTGCTTACCGTCGTGCGCTGGCTGATCGAACGTGCGCTGGTCAAGGTCACGACCGATCGCATGCCGGCCGGTCATCTACGCCGCAGCGCACTGGCTGTGGCGATTACGCTTGCCTATACGTTGACGGTCGGACTGGCGGCGCACTTCGCCTATCTGGCGCTGAACTGGAACGACATCCTCGACGATGATCTCAGCGACCTGCTGGACAAGCTGGCGCGTCTGGTCGCATTTTGCGCTTTCATGACCGGCCTCGGCCGCGCCATGCTTTCCAACAAACGCCCGTCGTGGCGGTTGACGACGCTGTCCGACGATGCGGCCCAGCGATTGCGCCTTTTTCCCTGGCTGATGGCTGGCGCAGCGTTTTTGTGGGGTGTCGAGGAAAACGTCAATAACGCCATTGGCATCAGCCTGCCGGCATCCGTGGCAGCGCGCGGCCTTATCGCGGTACTGGTAGGCCTGATGGTGGCCGATGCGCTGATCCGCCTCGGCCACTCACGTCGCGCCAAGCTGGCGGCCGGTGAAGAACCGGCCCAGCGGCCGGTGTGGGTTGGATTGCTGGTGGCAGCCGCATTTATTTCGGTCGGCATCACGCTGCTTGGCGTGGCATCGGGTTATATCGCCTTCGCGTTTTTTATCGCGCGACAAATGCTGTGGGTCGGCGTGATTCTCACCGCGCTGTATCTGACCATGCATCTGGTCGACGATATTTTCGACACGCTGTTTGCGCCGAAAGGCCGCACCGGCAAGCGCATGCAGAGCAGTTTTGGTCTGCCTCCCAGCGCGCTGGAACAGATCGGCACCGTATTGTCCGGCGTGACCCGCGCGATTCTTCTGATCATGGCCATCGCGTTCGTCCTGGCGCCCTTCGGCGCCGGTCCGCAGGAACTGATCGGGCGCGTCGGCACGCTGCTGTCCGGCGGTTCGCTCGGCTCGCTGAAAATCGTGCCCAGCCATATTTTCGGCGCACTACTGGTATTCGCCGTCGGCCTGACCGTCATGCGGGTAATCAAGCGCTGGCTGAGCGAAAAGCTGCTGCCCAAGACCTCGTTCGACGTGGGCATGCAGGACTCCATGCTGACCCTGCTGGGTTACGTCGGCGGCGTGCTGGTGTTTGTGCTGGCGCTGCTCGAATTGAATGTTGATCTGACCAGCATCACCTGGATGGCCAGCGCGCTGTCCGTGGGTATCGGCTTCGGTTTGCAGGCGATCGTGCAGAACTTTATTTCGGGCCTGATCCTGCTGGCCGAGCGGCCGGTAAAAGTGGGCGACTGGGTCAGCATCGGCGGCGTCGAAGGTGACATTCGCCGCATCAATGTGCGCGCAACCGAAATCCAGATGGGCGACCGCTCGACCATGATCGTGCCGAATTCGCAGTTCATCACCCAGAACGTGCGCAATGTAACCCTCGCCAACGCGCAGGGTCGCGTGCACATCACCCTGCCGATGCCGCTGGACACCGATGCCAGCAAGGCACGCGAAATCATTCTCGACGTTCTCAACGCACATCCATCCACGCTGACCACGCCAGCACCGGTCGTGCGCCTGGACAATCTCGATGCCGGCACCATGACCTTCGACTGCACCGCCTATGTCAACAGCCCGCGCGACGTCAGCGCCGTGAAAAGTGATCTGCTATTCGAAACGCTGGACCGCTTGCGCGACGCGAAACTGCCGATGACCAGTCCGCAGAGCATGGTAGTGCGCACCTTGCCTGCGTCGCTGAGCGGAGAGGATGCGCACGACGACAAGGATTGATCGACGGCGAACCAATAAACCGTAGGACGGTCGTGGCAGCCACCTTGCATTCTGATTTCCGAGAGGCGTTCCGCAATGACGCCGTCCATACCAATCGGTAGCACCATCATTCCCGGCCTGCGCTATCGCGATGCGCATGCAGCGATTGACTTTCTTTGCCACGCATTCGGTTTCACCCAACACGCCGTGTATGAGAATGACAACGGCGGCGTGGAGCACGCGCAGCTGACTTACGGCAGCGGGATGATCATGCTGGGCGAAGTGCGTGATGACGCGTTTGGCCGGCGCATCGTTCAGCCCGACGATATCAGCGACAGAGCAACACAGTGCCCCTGCGTCACCGTGGTGGATTGCCGGGCGCATTACGAACAGGCGCTGGCCGCCGGTGCCATCATCGTCGACGATTACGCCGAGAAAGACTACGGCGGCGCCGGTTACAGCTGTCGCGATCCGGAAGGGCATTTATGGTATTTCGGCAGCTACAACCCGTGGCGGCACGACTAGCCTTTCGCCTGTGCCTGCGCGATGGCTAGGCAAGAAAAGGCCGGCACTGGGCCGGCCTCAACCAGTCATGCATGGTGAAACGGGTCGATCAGGACGAGCAGGTCTTGCCGCCCGAGCCGTGGTCACCGGCCGCCTTGGCCGCGGCCTCGGTCATGTACGAGCCTTGTTTGGTCTTGCCGTACCACTTGTCGCTGGGGCAGTGGTACACCTTGCTGCTGGAGTTGACCCAGACCATGCCGGGACCGCCGCCGGGTGCAGCGTTTGCTGCCGGTGCCGGCATCGCCTTTTTCGATGCCATGGCCGAGGGTGCAGCCGACGCCGTCGGGGTCGCCGGTGCAGCGGTAGCCGGCTTGGCCATAGGCATAGCGGGAGCCGGCACCGCGGCGGCCGCGGCCGGCGCAGCGGCGTACCACTCCTTGACGCCCTTGTGGCCGCGGCAGGCGCCTTTCTTGCTCGCCGTACTGGTGTAACTGTCGTCCTTGCACTGCCCGGTGGAGCCTGCCGGCGCGGCCGACTGCTGCGCGTGAACCGTGGAACCGGAAAACAGACAGAACAAGGCAATCGCGATCAAACCTGATGATTTCATCTCGTAGATCTCCCCACGTGCGTTGACATGCATTCTCGAAAGATGCCGGTCGAACGAAGAAACCGGCATTGCATCCGATCAACCGCCAGTCAGACGCGTAACCCGCGTTGAGGGTGACCAACGGCGATGGATAGCCCTACAGCACGCCGCAACCCCGGCGCCTGCGTCGCAACTATGCCGCAAAACGGTGGGCATAAAACAGGCCCGATCGAGCCCGTATATTCAGCAGGCGCCCATCTGCAGGGCGCAAATGGGTCAACGCGCGGCCGATGACACGCTGGCGGATGCCGCGGGCTGCGTGAGCGCGATAGGCGCATGCAGTGCGGAATGCGGCCGCGCAACGGCATACATCGCCCAGCTGAACTGCTTGAGCAAGGCGCGCGGATCATCTCCCTGGATATACAGATCGCCATGATTCTTGCCCGGCAGATAACGAAAATCGGCCTTGGCGTGTAGACCATCCATCACCGCCTGCAGCTTGTGCACGGCGCCATCGAGGTAATACGTGTCGGCGGTGCCAACAACCACGTGGATCTTGCCGTCGAGATCATGCTTCAGCTGCGGCCAGTCGGTCCGGATACGGCGGGCAATGTCGTAGTGCGCGCACCAGTATGCGGCCACCGTCGGATCGACAGCGCCGGTGTCGCGGTCGAACAACAGCGTCGGGCGACCATCATCGCCGCGCGGCGAAAATACCCACTCGTAGGAAGACATCTGGCCGCCATAAGTCCCCAGCACGCGCTCGAGTCGGGCCGAATCCTCAAAGGTGCCCTGAACCTTGCCGTTCAAACGTTCCAGCGGCCACAGCGTACCGTCGGGTTTTCGATACAGGTTGGCTTTCGGCGCGTACAGATCGACGCCTGAAAAATCATGGAAATCCACCGGATCGGGCGAGGTCGACCAGGTACCGCCAAACAGTTTGGGGTACGTCGTCTGCAGCCAAAGCGTGGCCCAGCCCCCGGACGAGTGTCCGGTGAGAAAGCGGCCGGACGCGCGGGCGTCCATGCGGTAATGCGATTCCAGCCGCGGAATGAACTCCTGGGTCAGTGCGCTACCCCAGGGACCGTTGTTGACCGAGTCGGCAAACTCCTGCGTGCCGGTCGGGCCGGACTGATCCAGAAAGACCCAGATCATCGGTGGCATCTCGCCCTTGCGCATCGCCAGATGCACGCCGACCAGCGCATTGAGCAGGCGATCCTCGTTACCCCCGTAGCCATGCGTGTAATACACCGTGGGGTAACGGGTCTTTCCATCCGCCTCGTAGCCCGGCGGCACGAGCACCCATCCACGTATATGAATCGGGCGGCCCCAGAAAGCGGACAACATCGGACTGATCATGTCGATGGGCGTGCTGTGCGCACGCGCATCGGGCGCTGCGGCCTGCAGATCAGGGGCCGAGGTCAGCTGCCAGGGATACGGTTCCGGCTGCACCCGCACCAGCCGCAGCGTCGACGGCGTGATTGCCGGCAGGTGCACACTGATCACCGGACTGACGAGATCGCCCGGGCTGCGTCCGCTGTAGTTGTAGTTGTGATCCAGATCGAGCACCGCCTGCAGCAAATATTCGCCGGACGGCAGCTTTGAAAAACTCATCGGAAAGGCTTGGTTGTCGGTGTCGATGGTCACGCTCTGCTGCGGGGCCAACCGGCTTACCTCGCGCGAAGCTACGGCGGTGCGCATGGGATACAGCGGATCGGCGTCGACGCTTTCAACCTTGCCGTTTTTGGCCGCCTTGCGCGCCGCCGTGGCTTCGGTGGCAAACAGCAGCAGCCGTCCGGACACCGGCTTGGTTGCCGCACCGTCCAGCTCTACCTTGAAGATCGGCGGGGTGACGCCAGCATGCCAGCGCAATGTCAGTGCCGATGCAAGGACCGCCAGCAGCAGCACCAGTGACGTTGTCAGAAAAATCCATACCGGCTTGCGCATACCTTTAGCTTTCCCGAACTCGAACCCGAATCCATTCAACGTTGCATCGACGCATCCGGTATACATAAACACACTCGGCGCCAACGCGAGGTGTTGACGTCGTCAACCGAAGCCCAGTGCTAGCCATCGATGAAAGCGCATCCTTCTCGATCGTTTATTGCGCTGGCGTGGGCGCCTTGAGTTTTGAATCCGGCCGCGCCACCGCATACATCGCCCAGCTGATCTGCTTGAGCAGGCCGACCTTGTCCTTGCCTACTTCATACAGATCGAAATGCGTACGATTGGGTATGAAGGTAAAGCTGGACTTCGCATGCAGGCCATCCAGCACGGCCTGCAGTTTGTGCGCGGCGCCATCGAGATAAAACGTATCGGCTGTGCCGACAATCAGATGGATCTTGCCATCCAGGTCGGGCTTCAACTGCGTCCAGTTGTGCTGCAGCCGCCAGGCAATGTCGTAGTGATCGCGCCAGTAATCGACGACCACGGGATCAACGTCGCCGGTGTCACGATCAAACATCGGTACCGGCAGTCCGTTCTTGCCGCGTGGCGAAAACACCCACTCGAACGAACCGAGCTGGCCGCCGTAGGTGCCCAGCACGCGCTCGAGTCCGGCAAACTGCTCGAAGGTGCCGAGCACCTTGCCGTGATCGCGCACCAGCGGCCGGACCGAGCCATCGGGCTTGCGATAGGCATTCGCACCCGGCGCATACAGATCGATGCCGGTGAAATCGTGAAAATCGCTGGGATCGGGCGACGTCGACCAGGTGCCACCGAACACTTTCGGGTAGCGCGTCTGCAGCCACAGCGTGGCCCAGCCGCCGGAGGAATGGCCGTTGAGGAAGCGACCGCCCGACTTGGCATCCATCCGGTATTGCGTTTCCAGCTGCGGAATCAGCTCGGTGGTCAGCGCCTGTCCCCACGGCCCGTTGTTGACCGAGTCCGCAAACTCGTGCGTGCCGGTGGGGCTGGACTCGTCGAGAAACACCCAGATCATCGGCGGCATCTCGCCCTTCTTCATTGCCGCATAAACCGTCGCGATGGGTCCGGCCACACGGTCGTTATTGCCGCCAAAGCCCTGCGTGTAATACACGGTCGGATAGCGCTGGCTGGCTTTGGCGTCATAGCCTGGCGGCGTCAGCACCTGGCCGCGCATGGTGATCGGACGGCCCCAGAATGTGCTCAATGAGGGGCTGACGAAATGGATCAGCGTGGCGTGCTCGCGCGCTTCCGGCAGCGCCGCGCGAGCGTCAGCGGGTGTTGAAGCGGACAGCGTCCATGGATCACGTGCCGCCACCGCCTTGGTCAACACCAACGTGGGAATGCTGGCCACGGGGAGGTGCAGCTTCACCACGCCACTGACCAGATCGCCGGCACCGCGACCGAGATAGTTATAGGTGTGATCGACGTCGAGCACCGCCTGGACGTAATAATCGCCCGGCGGCAGCTGCGAATAGCCGGCCGGAAACGCCAGCTGATCGGCGTCGATGTCGTGGGTCTGCCCCGGCAACCAGCGGTTGATTTCGCGCGCCGCGACCGAGGTCTGGGTGCCCTTGAACGGATTGGCGTCCACTTCGTCCACCACGCTGCTTTTGCCGTCGGAGGCCTCCTTTGCGTCGTCTTCCGCGGCTTTCGCGTCGACCGCAAACAGCAGCAGCCGGCCGGCCGTGGGCTGGGCGGAAGCCGAACGATCCAGCTGCACGTGGAAGAAGCGGTGCGCAGGCAGCGCAGCGGTCTGTGCATGTGCTGCGCTGGCCAGTAAACCGGATAGCAGTAGCGCGGTAAAAAAGTGATGAGAACGCATGCGGCATCTCCAGACGGAAGAACGGGACAAGCGGGATGCCATCAACGGCAACTCGGCATCAATGGCGATGGATCATTCACCATCGGTATTCGATGGGCCCGCGTTGATCGGCGTCAAGCGCAGATCCTGAAAGTCAAAGCTGAAATCCGTCAGCGGCGAGATCGGCTCCATCCGCACCTCGCGGATATGGCCATCCATATCGAGGCTGAAGCTGATGAAGGCATCGGCATTTAGGTCGCGATCGTCCCAGCGCACGGTGAACGTATCGTGCTGCCATGGCGACAGGGTGCCGATCAGCTGGGCGGTCTTGCTGAAGCGCAGGCGCAGCTTGCCGCCTTCGTTGCTGATGATGACGTCGCCGTACCACGGGTCGCGGTAGGTGCCTGCATATTTCGCCAGCGCCAGCGAGGGTTTGCTGTTCTTGTCCCGATCCTTCTCGTGCGTGGCAAAGCTGGTGTCCGATTTCGATTCCGCCTGCTTGACGGCCTTGTCGTAAACCGCCACCCAGTCGGTCAACGCCGCGCCCGCTGGCTGCGATGATTTGAGGTAGGCATCGAGCACGCGATAGGTCACCGCGTTGAACGCCGCGCCGGATTCCTGATTGGTCAGCACCACCACGCCCAGATGCAGCTCGGGCACCAGGGTGATCCGCGACACCATGCCCGGCCAGCCGCCGGTATGCCAGACCAGGCGCTGGTTGCGGTAGTCGGACAGGAACCAGCTCTCGCCATAGCCGTAGAAGTGCGGCGTCAGCGGCGCCAGCTCGGGAATCGGCGGCTGATGAATCGTGATCGGCGTCAGCATCGACCACATCTGCTGCTGGCTGTCCTCGGAGAACAGCCGCGCCGGCTTGCCGTCTTTTTCCGGACCGGGCAGCACGCCGCCGGCCAGCTGCACGTTCATCCACTTGGCCAGATCGTGCACGCTGGCGTAGATGCCGCCCGCGCCCGGATCGTTCAACCAGGCCATCGGCGGCACCGGCTCCAGATTCTCGAAATTGGCCCGCGCGTGGCCGGTCGCCACATCCATCCCCGGCTTCAGATAGGTCTTGTCGATCAGCGACTCGTCCATGCCGACTGGCTGAAACAAGTGCGTGCGCACATAGTCGGCGTAGCTCTGGCCCGAGGTTTGTTCGATCACCAATGTGGCCACGGCGAACAGGATGTTGTCGTAGGCGTAACCGCTGCGAAAGCCGTTCTTGATCGGCACATCGCGCAGACGCTCGACCACCTCTTTCGTGGTGTAGGAGGTCGGCGGCCAGTACAGCAAATCGCCCGCACCCAGGCTCAGGCCGCTGCGATGCGCCAGCAGATCGCGAATGCGCATTTCGTGCGTGACGTAGGGATCGGACATGCGGAACCACGGCAGGTGATCGATCACCCGATCGTCCATCTTCAGCTTGCCCTGCTCGGCCAGCTGCTGCAGCGCCGCGGCGGTGAACGCCTTGGTATTGGACGCGATGGCGAACAGCGTGTGCGCATCGACCTTGTCCGGCTTACCGATCTCGCGCAGGCCGAAACCCTGCTCCATCACCACCTTGCCGTCCTTGACGATGGCCACGGCGATGCCCGGCACGTCGAAGGTCTTGCGCGCGCTGTCGACGTAGGCGCCGAAATCCTGCAGCTGGCTCGGCAATGCCGCGGAGCTGTTGATAGTTGTCGAGGCTGCGCCAGCGTCGGAAGCAACCGGCGCTGGTGGCGTCTGCGCGCTCGCCGATCCGGCCAGCGCCAGCAGCACAAAAAGACTTACCGTCCCGAGAGAAAGCGTAGGGCGGGAAAAGGTCTTAGGCATGTCGATTCCTAGAGGTCAATCGACCAACTATCGCGGCAAAGCCGGCGCGAAGCCAGCGCTGGAAGTCATGGTTCTTCACGCCACCCCGGGCAGCGACCCTGCATTGTCTTAGCCCGTTACCATCATTCCCTACCCGCAGGACGTTGCCGCCGATGCCATCGACCACCGACGATCTATTCGCCAGCCCGGCTCCCGCTGCTGGCGCCTCACCGATCCGCGTCGGCATCGGCGGCTGGACGTTTGCGCCGTGGCGCAAGAATTTCTACCCCGAAGGGCTGGTGCAGCGTCGCGAGCTGGAGTACGCCAGCCGCCATCTGCGCGCTATCGAGATCAACGGCACGTTCTATCGGGCGCAGACGCCAAAGGTTTACGCAAAATGGGCCGCCGAAACGCCGGAAGACTTCGTGTTTTCGCTGAAGGCGCCAAAAACCATCACGGAAGGCCGAAAGCTGGCCGAATCGACCACCGGCGCCAAACGCTTCATCGACGGCGGCCTGGCCGAATTCGGCGCGCGGCTCGGACCGATCCTGTGGCAGCTGCCGCCCTCGCGCGCGTTCGATCGCGACGATCTGGCCGCCTTTCTCGGCGCCCTGCCGCGCACATTGAACGACCGGCCGCTGCGCCACGTGCTGGAAGTGCGGCACGAGAGCTTTCTGTGCGATGCCTACCTGCAGCTGGCGCGCGCGCAGAACGTGGCCACGGTGTTCACCGACTCGACCACCTATCCGTCGATGGCCGATATCACCGGCGATTTTGTCTATGCGCGGCTGATGCGCAGCCACGCGGATATCGCCACGGGCTACTCGGCCAGCGCACTCGACGAGTGGGCGAAGCGTGCAAGCCTCTGGGCAAGGGGCGGTGATCCGGCCGACCTTCCGCACGTGGGCGAGCTGACCGCAAAGGCAAAAGCACGCGATGTGTTCGTGTTCTTCATCAGCAGCGCCAAAGAGCGCAATCCCGCCGCTGCCATGGCGATGCAGGCGCGCGTCGACGCCGCTTGAGCGGCGACAGCCGCGAGATATTGTCGCTACGCGCGCGGTCAATCGGACTAAGCTTTCGCCTCTTCGACCCCGCGTGTAAGTTCCGATGCGTCAGCTAAAACCACTGATCCTGCTTATTGCGCTGGCCGCTGCCGCGATCTTCTGGTCGGGGCACGGCTCATCGATCGGCGGAAGAACAGCGACCTTTCCTGCATCCCAGAGCACTGGCGCCGATACCGGATTGCCCCGCTTTCTGCCCTCGGAAGCTCGCGCCACGCTGGACCGGATCGCCAGCGGCGGACCTTTCACGCATCGGCAGGATGGCGTGGTGTTCGGCAACTACGAGAATCTGCTGCCGCGGGAGCCGCGCGGCTATTACCACGAGTACACGGTCGACACGCCCGGTGCGGACACGCGCGGCGCGCGGCGCATCATCACCGGCGGCACGCCGCCGCAAATCTACTACTACACCGACGATCACTACCGCAGCTTCCGCGCCTTCAAGGTGACCCAATGAGCCCGTATCGCTCGCACGGCCCGCGCGAAATCGACCCGAACCTCACGCAGCCAACGCAGAGCGGCATTTACTTCGTCGGCAGCGATGACCTTGCGCGGCTGGCCAAAACCGCGGCGCGTGAGGAGCTGCGCGTATGCCGTACCGATCTGTTCGGTTGCGAGGGCAAAGACGATTTGCTGCGACGGCTGAGCGTGTCGCTCGAACTACCCGCCACGTTTGGCGACAACTGGGATGCGCTAGCCGACAGCCTGCGCGATCTGCGCTGGATGCCTGCGTGGGGCTATGTGCTGCTGTTCGACCACGCCGACGATTTGCGGCGCTCGGCGGCAGCGGACTTCGACATCCTGCTTGGTATTCTCGACGACGCCGCCACCTTTGCCACTGACAACGACATGCCATGGTTCGCGTTTCTCGCGCTGCCCGACGCCGCTGTTGAGGTCGTCAGCAGCTGATAACGCACCACCTGCACCCATTCATCACCCCAGCATTTATTACCCCAGCATTTATCACCTCAGCCGGAAAATCATGCAAACCCAGGATTTCGAACTCGAAGGCGACTACGTCGAACTCAACATGCTGCTCAAACTCACAGGCATCTGCGACAGCGGCGGTGCCGGCAAGGCGATCGTGGCCAGCGGCGCCGTGCTGGTCGACGGCACCATGGAGCTGCGCAAGACCTGCAAGATCCGCGCGGGTCAGGTTGTCACCATCGACGACATGGAAATTCACGTGGTGCCGGACGCGCGCTAGGCCGTTTCGACGCCCGTTCGATGCCGATGGTTGATGTAACCGGCAGGCATATGACAGCGAATAACTCGTATCCGACATCATCGCTGCACTCCGATTGCCCCGTGGGATAGCCAGCAAGGTTCCGGCCGGCTGATCGAGGTTGCATCCGATGACGATGTTTGCACGTAGATAGATGCGAGATAGGTCGGACGCATCACCACTGTCAGTGAGGCCCATCATGAATCGTCGTACCTTGTTCAAAGCGCTTCCCCTTGCCGCCGCCCTGATGGTCGGTGGCTTGACCGCCTGCCAATCCGCATCAGCCGCCAGCGACGCCGGCGCCGTGCCCGCCCCGAAAATCGATGCGCCAAAAGCCGCAGCGTCCAGCAATCAGGTGGCGGTACTTGCCGGCGGCTGTTTCTGGGGCATGGAATCCGTGTTCGATCATGTCAAGGGCGTGCAGAAGGTAGAGGCGGGCTACTCCGGCGGCCAGGCGTCTACTGCTACTTATGATCAGGTCAGCGGCGGCGATACCGGTCATGCCGAATCGATCCGTGTGCAGTTTGATCCAAGCCAGGTCAGCTACGGCCAGCTGCTGCAGGTTTATTTCTCCGTGCCGGTCAATCCGACCGAGCTGAATCGTCAGGGTCCGGACAGCGGCACCCAGTATCGTTCGGCCATTTTCTATAGCAACCCCGAACAGCAGAAAATCGCCACGAATTACGTGGCGCAGCTGACGGCGGCCAACACGTTCCACGGTGCGATCGTGACGCAGATTGTTCCGCTCAAAGCGTTTTACAAAGCCGAGGCGTATCACCAGAACTATGCACAGCTGCACCCGGATAATCCCTACATCGCTTACAACGACACCCCGATGGTTGCCAACCTGAAAAAACTGTTCCCGTCCATGTACAAGGACGAGCAACAGGTGGTTGACGTGCAACTGCGCTGAGTCTGCAACAGGCGCGCAAGCTTGGTTTCGACTTGCGTGAGGCGGCATGAACCCCATGTCTGGACTTCTGCGCACTCTGCGCTGCTGGCCGGACAACTCTCCCCTAGTGACGCCTCACGCCTCTTTTTCTCCTTCGACGGAATCCACCGAACTCACGCGCAGTTTTCTGGGCGTGTTTCGTTACAGCGGCCGCGCGCTCCAGCTCGTCTGGAGCACCAGCCGGCCGCTGACCATCGCGCTGGCCCTGCTCACGCTGATTGCCGGCCTCTTGCCGGCCGGCGTGGCGTACGTGGGGGCGCATATCGTCGACGCCGTGGTCCACGCCAGTCGCCAGTGGGCGGCAAGCGGCAGTGCGCCTTGGTGGCCGGTCATTCAATGGGTGTTGCTCGAAGGTCTGCTGGTCGCCTTGCTTGCTGGCGCCCAGCGCGGGCTCTCGGTATGCCAGTCGCTGCTGCGCGCGCTGCTGGGCCAGCGCGTCAACGTGATGATTCTCGAGAAGGCGCTGACGCTGGAGCTGGCCCACTTCGAGGATTCGGAGTTCTACGACAAGCTCACCCGCGCCCGGCGCGAAGCCTCGACCCGGCCGCTGTCGCTGGTCACGCGCACATTCGGGCTGGGTCAGAACGCCATATCGCTGATCAGCTACGGCACCTTGCTGTTCCATTTTTCGCCGTGGGCGGTGCTGGTCCTGCTGCTGGCTGGTTTGCCGTCCTTTATTTCCGAAACCAAATTCTCCGGCGATGCGTTTCGCCTGTTTCGCTGGCGCTCGCCCGAGACGCGCATGCAGCTGTATCTGGAGACAGTGCTGGCGCGCGAGGACCACGCCAAGGAAGTGAAGCTCTACGGCCTCGGTCCGCTGCTGCTCGATCGCTATCGCAACATCTTCAACACGCTTTACCGCGACGACCGCGACCTGACCATTCGTCGCGACGGCTGGGGCTTCGGGCTGGGCCTGCTCGGCACGCTGACGCTATACGCCGCCTATGTGTGGATCGCCATGAGCACGGTGATGGCGCGTATCACGCTGGGCCAGATGACCATGTATCTGATGCTGTTCCGGCAGGGGCAGTCGGCGGTGTCGGCAATGCTGTCGGCGATCGGCGGCATGTACGAGGACAACCTCTATCTGTCGACCCTATACGAATACCTCGAAACGCCGGTGCCGCCATCGACAGGCACCGCGCAGATCGGTGCCACCCCCAGCGACGGTATCCGCTTCGAGCGGGTCAGCTTCACCTATCCCGGCGCCAGCGAACCGGCGTTGCACGACATCGATCTGCATATCAAACCCGGCGAATCGCTGGCGCTCGTCGGTCAGAACGGTTCCGGCAAGACCACCCTGATCAAGCTGCTGACGCGGCTGTATTCGCCCGACAGTGGCCGCGTGTTGCTCGACGGCACCGACCTGCGCGACTGGGATGAAAACGCGCTGCTGCAACGCGTCGGCGTGATCTTCCAGGATTTCGCCCGTTACCAGATGCGCGTGGGCGAGAACGTCGGCGTCGGCGACGTCACCGCGTTCGAGAACGCCGAGCGCTGGCGCGAAGCCAGCGACAAGGGCATGGCCAGCGAATTCATCGACACACTGCCCGCCGGTTTCGATACCCAGCTCGGCAAATGGTTTCGTGATGGCCGCGAGCTGTCCGGCGGACAGTGGCAGAAGATCGCGCTGGCGCGTGCCTTTATGCGTTCGCGCGCGGACATCCTGGTGCTGGACGAGCCGACTGCGGCGATGGATGCCGAAGCCGAAGCCACCATCTTCGAGCATTTCCGCGAACTGGCTGGTGGGCGCATCGCGATCCTGATCTCGCACCGCTTCTCGACAGTGCGCATGGCCGACCAGATCATCGTGATCCAGGACGGCCGCATCAAAGAACGCGGCAGCCACGAGCAGCTGATGGCGCAGGCCGGCCACTACGCCCACCTGTTTTCGCTGCAGGCGCAAGGCTACCGCTAGAAAACACCTCTGCGGCTTGACCCTGCCCGCCCCGGCGCCCCATGCTTCGCTGTCCGCAAGGAGCCTGTCGGGCTTTGGCGATCGAGGCGAAAATGCGACTGCGCGAGGATCAAGTTTCGAGGGATCGCCGCCCTGTGCTGGTTGCACAGGGCAAGATTCGGCGGAAGTTGAGACCGCGTCAGGCGCATTTGCAGCCCGGTCGTCTAAAGTCCGACAGGCTCCTAAACGTCCCACCCTGGTTGAAACACACGCATGAGCAGTCGCTACAACGCCGCCGATATTGAAGTCCTCTCCGGTCTCGACCCGGTCAAACGCCGCCCCGGCATGTATACCGACACCACCCGCCCGAACCATCTGGTGCAGGAAGTGGTCGACAACTCAGTGGATGAGGCCCTCGCCGGCCACGCGCGCAGCATCGAAGTGGTGCTGCACGCCGACGGCTCGGTCGAGGTGAGCGACGACGGCCGCGGCATGCCGGTCGACATCCATCCGGAAGAAGGCGTGTCCGGCGTCGAGCTGATCATGACGCGGCTGCACGCCGGCGGAAAATTCAGCGGCAAAAACTACAACTTCTCTGGCGGCCTGCACGGCGTCGGCGTGTCGGTGGTCAATGCGCTGTCCGACCGCGTCGAGGTATCGATCCGCCGCGACGGCAACGAATACCGCATGGCTTTCGAGCACGGCGACAAGGTCAGCCCGCTGGAAATCATCGGCTCGGTGCCGAAGAAGCGCACGGGCACCACCCTGCATTTCTGGCCCGAGGCCAAATATTTCGATTCGCCGAAGATCTCGCTGGCGCGCCTGCGTCATCTTCTGCGTGCCAAGGCGGTGCTGTGCGCCGGCCTCAGCGTCAAGCTCACCGACGTCGCCAGCGGCGAAGTCAACGACTGGTATTACGAGGACGGCCTGCGCGACTATTTGCGCGGCGAACTCGACGGCGCCGAGGCGCTGCCCGGCGAGTTGTTTGTGCATCACATGGCGCGCGATGTCGAAGGTATGGAGGTCGCGCTGGCCTGGCTGCCGGAAGGCGAGCTGGTGCAGGAAAGCTACGTCAACCTGATTCCCACCGCGCAGGGCGGCACGCACGTCAACGGCCTGCGCACCGGCCTGACAACGGCCATCCGCGAATTCTGCGATATCCGCAACTTGCTGCCGCGCGGCGTGAAGCTCGCGCCGGAAGACGTGTGGGAGCGGCTGGCCTTCGTGCTGTCCGCACGATTGCAGGATCCGCAGTTCGCTGGTCAGACGAAAGAGCGGCTGTCGTCGCGCCAGACCGCCGGCATGATCGAAAACGTCATCCACGATGCTTTCAGCCTGTGGCTCAACCAGCATGTCGACATGGGCGAGCGGATCGCGCAGCTGGCGATCGAACGCGCCAGCGCACGTCTGAAAGCGGCCAAGCAGATCGTCCGCAAAAAGATCACCCAGGGCCCGCAGCTGCCGGGCAAACTGGCCGACTGTACGGCGACCGACCTCACCCGGACCGAACTGTTTCTGGTCGAGGGCGACTCGGCCGGCGGCAGCGCCAAGCAGGCGCGCGACAAGGAGTTCCAGGCGATCCTGCCGCTGCGCGGCAAGATCCTCAACACCTGGGAAGTCGAGTCCGGCTCGGTGCTGGCGTCGGAAGAAGTGCACAACCTCGCCATCGCCATCGGCTGCGATCCGGGCAAGAACGATCTCTCCGGCTTGCGCTACGGCAAGGTCATCATTCTGGCCGACGCCGATTCGGACGGCCTGCATATTGCGACGCTGCTGACCGCGCTGTTCCTCAAGCACTTCCCCACCCTGGTCAGCGACGGCCACGTCTTCGTGGCGATGCCGCCGCTGTTCCGCGTCGACGTGGGCAAG
>Ga0302310_10000029_pt1 | contig 119930 bp, 98 predicted proteins | sample III_Palsa_N1_2_FD_200451 | JGI IMG/M metagenome (GOLD analysis project Ga0302310, IMG submission 200451) | Peat permafrost microbial communities from Stordalen Mire near Abisko, Sweden - III_Palsa_N1_2 | ecosystem: Environmental > Terrestrial > Soil > Palsa > Peat permafrost | place: Sweden...
ATCAGACATGATATCGCCTCCCTCGAAAGGAAGTGAATCACATCTCTCAGCTCCTGTGAATCCCGTTTATGGGTCCGGACCCATTGCCCTTGCATCCCGTTACCGTCCGCGTTGGTGTGTCAGTTCGGCGGAGCATCCCGCCGCTGCGTCGGAAGACGATACAGCCGCTGCGCGGCGGGACGCAAATGCCTGAACAGTGCACAGTTCAAGACGGTAACGGGTTCCTAGGGCAGTGGCCCTAGGCCGCCGGAGGCCCTGAACGCACCTAAGCCCCCAGCAACGACCGCCGAAACAACCGCCGGACCAGCCAGTCCTCAAGAATACGCCCACCAACATACAACACGGCAAAAATCCCGGCGAACACATAAGCCGCCGTAGGCGTAGCTTTCTTGTGCCGCCCGCCGCCGTCTTTGTCGTCCTTCTTCGGCTTCTCCGGCGCAGGTGCGCCCAGGAATTTGTCGACCGGGTTCAACGGAACGACCACGTCTTTCTTGGCATCCTTGCTCCCCGCCTTCGCTTCGGCCGGCGGTTTTTCGAATTTGCCCAGTTCGATCGTCAACTGCCCCAGCGCGATAAACAGCAGCGGCGCCAGAAAACAGAACAGCAGTGCGCGGCTGATCAGGTGGTAGCGCAGCACGGGCCCGGTCGCGTCGCTCGCGATGCGCAGCACGCCGCCATCGAACACCGACATCTTGTCCTGGGCGGCCTGGTCTCTCTTCTCGAACGTCAGCGTGTCATGCGTGCGCTGGTGGCTGGTGCCGCTCTGGCCGAATAGTGGCTCCAGTCGGTCGAATGCCTGTTCGTTCGATTGCCCGGGGGCCAGTGCAAGGCTGCCACGGACGTGCCAGATCCATTCGATAAACCGCAAATTCACGTGATTTCCCTTGGCCGACGTATCTGTTTATTCGGCCGGAACGGCGGTGGGCGCGCGGCCATAGCGCGCCTTGATCGACTTCCACCCTTCGGTGAACGGATACGTCATCTGTTCACGGATCGACATGCGCCGGCCGTTTTCCAGACCCAGCATTTCGGCCTCGCCATCGATGCAGGTGCCGAACATGCGGTCGATGAAGATATACGCGCCCGAATAATTGCTGCGCGTGGCTTCATAGTCCTGCGAATGGTGCAGGCTGTGATGTTCGGTGGTGTTGAACAGAAACCGCCACCATTTCGGCGAATCGAACCGCACGTTGATATGCTGGTAAATCCCGATGGTCAGCCCGATCGAACCCGCAAGCAGGAACGCGCGCGGCACGAAATCGAAAAACCCGCCAAAGCCGAGTCCGATCAGGAACAACTCGACCGGATTGCCGACCGCGCCTTTGTTGACGTTCAACTGCGTGATGTAGTGATGCACCGAATGCGGCAGCCACAGCGGGTACCAGTTGTGCATCCCGCGATGCATCCAGTATTGCGCGAAATCGAAAATGAACGAGATCAGGAACGCCTGCACCAGCAGCGGCAACCCGGTGAACCACGCGAATTTGTCCCAGTGCCAATGCTCCTGGATCGCCTTGATCGCGACATCGCTGCCGATATAGCCATCGACAATGCGCAGGAGCGTATAGCCGAGCCCGACATAAAACAGATCGGTGGCAAGCTCTTTCCAGGTCAGGCGCCAGCTTTCGTGGCGCGGATTGACCCATTCGAGCCCCATCAGCAGGACTTTGAAGCCGATGCCGATGCCGATCGCGGTCGATGTCTTGGCAATGGAATTGGGCGCGTAATACCAGAACAGCAGCAGCGCAAACAACGCAAACGGCTGAAACCAGGTAAACACGAACCGCTTGACCGGGCCGCCCTGGACTTTGGGAATGTTTTCCCAGCCCACCGTCACCGGCCCTTGCGTGCCGATTATGCGGTTGCCTACCCGAATCCCTTCCATTGCGTCCTCGCGATATCGATATCGACGACAGAATGACCTATTTTGCGCCGCGACGTCATACGTCATCAGACGTATACGTCCGAGATGTAATTAAACTGTCGAGCTAATTTGAAGCCGCTTCTGGCAGATGCATAACAAAAAGGGCTGCTCAACCTCAACGGGAGCAGCCCTTAATAAGGCCCGGCGTCCTAGCCACTAGACGAATGGGTCATGGTAACCCATGTCAGAATCGAACTGACGTCTCCGGGATGTCTCTTAATGACTACGGTTATACCGAAAAATGAGTTCGAAGTCAATAGAAAAAGAACTGCTTAGCAGGTGTATGATGCAATGCGAGCGGCATGCGTTTCGGTCGTGACCAGTTCGTTATCGACCACGGACCGAGCGCCCTGCGAACATCACCCTGGTTGGCGCGCGGCGCGTTGCCATTTTTGCCGCCGCCGCCGCCAGCGTCATCCGGGGGGATTGTCGACGAATTTCGAACCAGATACGCATGGGTGCGCGCTTCCGCGAATTGCCTGTGTAGCTAAACCAGCCTCGGCATGGCTTGTTAAGGTATCTTAACCGCCATAGGCGCTATGCGAGGCACGACCTAAAGGATCTCAAATGAACCGCATCGGCGTCGGCATTGTCGGCAATGGCATGGCGACGCGCGTGTTCCATGTCCCCTATATCCAATCGGTCGCGGCGCTCGATCTGCGCGCGGTGGTGTCGCGGCGCAGCGATGCGCCGCCGCCTGCGCCCGGCGTCGCGCTGGTCGGCGATATTGCGGATGTGCTGGCCGATCCGGCGATCGGCCTGGTGGTCATCGCCACGCCCAGCGGCACGCATGCCGACCTGGCGCGCCGCGTGCTCGAAAGCGGCCGGCATGTCGTCGTCGAAAAACCGTTCGCGCTCGATCTGGACGCAGCGCGCGAACTGGTCGATCTGGCCAAATCGCGCGGATTGATCATCACCGCGTTTCATAACCGCCGCTGGGACAGCGATTTCCTGGCCATGCGCGCCGCGATCGAGGCGGGTACGATCGGCCAGGTCGTCCATTTCGAATCGCGATTCGACCGGTTTCGCCCGGCGCTGCGCGATCGCTGGCGCGAGGACGGCGGGCCCGGCTCGGGCATCTGGTACGACTTGGGGCCGCATCTGGTCGACCAAGCGCTGGTGCTGTTTGGCGCCCCCTTGCGCGTCGGCGCCGATCTGGCGGTGCTGCGCCCGGGCGGGCAGGCGCACGATTTTGCGCATGTCACGCTGTACTATGCGCATGCGCGCGTGATCCTGCAGGCGAGCATGGTCGTCGCCGGCGGATCGCCGCGCTTCATCGCGCACGGGCTGACCGGGTCGCTGATCAAAGCGGGCGCCGATGTGCAGGAAGCGCAGTCGGTCGCGGGCCTGACGCCCGCTGCGGCGGACTGGGGCCTCGACCCCGATCCGCTGCGCCATATCGATGGGGAAGGCCGCGAACATCGGATCGCGGTGCCGCGCGGGCATCAGCCGACATTCTATGCTGAACTGGCGCAGGCGTGCCTGGGGCAGGGGGGCCCGCCGAATACGCCCGATCAGATCCTGCTGGTGCAGAGAATCCTCGACCTGGCGATCGCATCGGCGCAAACCGGCCAGACGATGACGCTGTAATTTCGAGATCTTATCGATACCATCATCGTTTCATCGCACTCAGGCGTGCTTTTATCGCAAGGGCGTGGAACTTGGAGGGGGGTGACCTACTTTCCAGTATCCGGGGGGACAAACCGGAGATTAGTGTCATGAAAAACCCAAACCTTTTTGCCGTTGCGCTGACGGTTTCTGCGGCATTCACGGCTATTCCAGTCGCTGCATTCGCTCAGGAGACGCCGCCAGCAACTGCCGCTGATCCAGCCCAGGCTGCAGCAGCAGCGCCAGCCGAACAGGCCGTTGCGCCAAAAGCCGGCGATACAATTTTTGACAACACCGGCGCCAGCATCGGCCCGATCGAAAGCGTCGGCGATCAGCAGTTCGTCATGTCCAGCGCGGCTGGCAAGGCAACCTTGAAGACCAACGTGCTCGCCATGGGCGCCAACGGCCTGACGATCAATATGACCAAGGCCCAGTTCGAAGCTGCGGTTACCGCGGCACACGGAGGCAAGGCCGCGAACTAAAACGCGGTAAAGCCGCCAACTGACGCTTTGCATTAATTACGCACACAAAGGCATGAAAGCAGGAGTTGCTCAATGACCAAAGTCTGGACTCGGCAAATGTGGAATTACGACAGCCTGGTGCGGCGGATAGACCGTTGTTACCTGGTAGCCGCAGGCAGGGTTGCAGAACGGCGTCAGGTGCATCTTGAGCGCGCGCGCCATTACCGGGAACTGCTTTATCGGTTCCTGGAAATGCCTGAAGAATTGCCCGCGTAAGTTTTCGCGAATTCGTCACGCCTTGCGCGTCGCCCGCTTGCCGGGCGGCGCGCAAGTTTCGTGATGGGTGCACGCGGTATTCGCTTCGCCCGGACTTTGTGCTAGGCGGCGCATCGCGACCATCGGGCAAACGGTGATCGCAGACGTAAAGCCACGCGGTCGTGGCTGCAAAAGGACATAAGTACACATCAATGGCTGGATACAAGGAACCCGGTTTTCAGGATCGCGTGGCATCGGCCACAAAGGCCCGTGAGAGCGCACTTGCACGCTTGAAAGCGAAGCCGCCGATCGATCCGGCGGTGGTCGCCGAGCGTATCGAAAAGGCGCGCCTGAAAGAGGAAGCGCAGGCACAACGTGCCGCCGACCGTGCGGCCGAACGCGCCGCTGCCGAAGCTGCGAAGCTGGCGGCGGAAGAAGCCAAAGCTGCGGAAGAGGCTGCCCTGGCAGCAGAAGAAGCGGCCAAAGCCAAGGCAATTCAGGATGCCATCGTGCCCGAATTGACCGACGAAGAGAAAAAGCAATTGCGCGACGCAAAATACGCCGCGCGCAAAGCCCGCAAAAAAGGCTGATGCGGTGGGCCGGCGCTGACCGGCCCCCTATTTCCAGGCAGGCGATCCATGACAAAACCGTTTGAACGCCACCGGCAGGCCTGGACTCCCGAAGAGATCCAGAAGCTGCATCAGTTCGCGAAAAAGGGCATGGCGATCAAAGCGATCGCCAAAGCCCTTACCCGCAGCGAAGAATCGGTGAAGGATCGCGCCAAGCTCGATCAGCTCGGCATCAACAAACTGCGCTAATCAGCAGTGCTTGCGACGGTTGTGTGCCAGCTCGTGCCCGGCAATACCGCCAGCGGCCGCGCCGACCAGTAGGCCGCCAGGTCCGCCCAGGATGGCATGGCCCAGCAAGGCGCCGCCAACGCCACCTGCGATGCTGCCGGTGGTCTTGTTGAAGCGCAGGCAACGGCCATGGCCCGAACGGTGGCGATAGTGCGAGTGATAGTGCTCGGTCACCGTCTGCTGGGCCGAAACGGTCTCGATCGGAACCACCAGACCCAGTGCGGAGAGCGCCAGCGCGCCCGAGATTACCAACGATTTCACAGCATTTTCCCCAATATCGATTGCGTAACGACCTGGTGCAACCGGCTTGCGCCGATCGCACCATAAAGCCTTAGTGACCTTCGTAATGGTCATGCCCGTGATCACCATCGTGACCGGGGTGGCCGTCATGACAGGCGGCCAGGCCAAAGCTGGCGGTCAACAAGGCCAGGGCAAAAGCCCTGCGAACGGTTTTTTTCATGGAAAAATCTTTCAAACGCAAATTGCCGACCTTCAGCTAGAAACGCCGATTGGCCCATTTGGTTCCCGCAGGATCACGGTCATATGCACTTTGAGCGGGCAATCGCCGGTGTTGGCCAGCCCGCGCGGGACATCCAGCGGGGCATGGACATAATCGCCGGCGGTGACCGCAAAGGTCTCCGATCCTAAGGTCATCAGCCCGCTGCCGGATATGATGTAATAGAACTCGTCATAGGCGCCGATGCCGTTCGCATCGTCGGCTCGGTGCGTGTGCACACCCTCGGCCGCGCCGGGCGGAATGTCGAGGATCAGGAACCGCGCCGGCGCGCCCGCGCCGTCAAACCGGAAATGGCGCACCGCCACGCTGCCAGGTCCGCCGCGCATGACCATGGTTTCACGGTCGGTGCGGTCGCTCTGTACAGGTGTCATAATGGCAATTCCAGCGGCAGCGCAGTGGTGCGCTTGATCACATCGAGCGTTATGCTCGATCGCACATTGGCGACATCGCCATGGCCAAGCAATTCCTCGTTGATCAGGTGCGACAGGCTTTTCAGGTTGTGCGACACGATCCGCAGCAGGTAATCGGCATCGCCCGTCGTGGCGCAGCAATCGAGCACTTGCGGCAGTGCGGAGACGCGATCGTGAAATCCGCTCACCACCTCGCGCGAATACGAGGTCAGCGTGATCGACACATAAGCCTCGACCGTCAGGCCCAGGTGTTCCTCATCGAGAATGGCGACCTGCTTGCGGATCGGGCCGTCGGTCTGCATCCGCGCAATGCGCCGCGACACCTGGCTGGCCGACAGATGCACCAGGTCGCCCAGTTGCGCGTGCGACAGCGAGCAATCGGCCTGTATCTGCGAAAGTATTTTCCGGTCAGTATGATCCATGCGCAGATGGTGCGCCAAAATGCGTTCATGCGCAAGATTTACGCACGGCTAACCGTAATCGCGCCGCAGATCGCGCAGACATTGCGCCATGTTTGGGTGTATTCCAGTAAGGCAAGGAGAGTTGCCCATGTCCGATCCCGCACCATCGACCGACCTGTTCGAAAACCCACTCGGCCTCGACGGGTTCGAATTCATCGAATTTTCCGCGCCCGAACCCGGCGCGCTGGAACCGGTCTTCGCGCGCATGGGCTTCACCCATATCGCCAACCACCGCTCGAAACAGGTCCAGTTGTGGCGCCAGGGCGGCATCAACCTGATCGCCAATTACGAACCGCGCAGCCCGGCGGCCTATTTCGCCGGCGAACACGGCGCATCGGCATGCGGCATGGGCTGGCGCGTGCGCGATGCGGCAAAGGCCTATGCCGCCGCGATCGCGCGCGGCGCCGAACCGGTCGAAGTGAACACCGGGCCGATGGAACTGCGCCTGCCCGCGATCCGCGGCATCGGCGGATCGATCATCTACCTGATCGATCGCTACAGCGGCAGCGATCGCGGTGCGGGCCAACCGGGCCAGGACCTGTCGATCTATGACATCGATTTCGTCTACCTGCCCGGCGTCGATCGCGCGCCGGTCGGGGCGGGGTTCCACACGATCGATCACCTGACTCACAATGTCTATGGCGGCCGCATGGCGCATTGGGCCAGTTTCTACGAGCGCGTGTTCGGCTTTCGCGAGATCCGCTATTTCGACATCAAGGGCGAATACACCGGCCTGACCAGCAAGGCGATGACCGCGCCCGACGGCAAGATCCGCATTCCACTCAACGAGGAAGGCGCAGGAGGCGGGGGCGGCCAGATCGACGAATTCCTCCGCGCGTACAACGGCGAAGGCATCCAGCACATCGCGTTTTCGTGCGACGACCTGATCGGCGGCTGGGACTATCTGAAGGGCATCGGCACTCCGTTCATGACCGCGCCGCCCGCGACTTATTACGAAATGCTCGCCGAGCGCCTGCCCGGGCATGGCGAACCGGTCGAAGACCTGCAGTCGCGCGGCATCCTGCTCGACGGGTCGACGACCGCGGGCGATCCGCGCCTGCTGCTGCAGATTTTCTCCGAAGCGCAGATCGGCCCGGTGTTCTTCGAATTCATCCAGCGCAAGCGCGACGAAGGTTTTGGCGAAGGCAATTTTACCGCTTTGTTCGAAAGCATGGAGCGTGACCAGGTGCGCCGCGGCGTGCTGTCTGCCGATTGAATTATTTGGTTAAACCTTGCCAGAATACCTATGCGCGCATGGGTAGGGAGGCTCGTGACACGAATAATTTCGCTATTAAACAACGGCCCCGGTATACGGTATCTCCATAAATTATCTCCATTATGGTGCTTTACAGGTCGCACTATACGGCTCAATGACAGCCTAACTGGATACCGCCGTACCGATGAAGTCGTTTCAACCTGGACGCCTGATCGCCTTTTGCCGGTTCCTCATGGCCTATTTTATGGCCATGACTTTGGGGCTCGTCGTATCACGTTTCGACCACGGTGTAGCAATCGTTTGGTTTGCCGGCGCGGTCCTGTTCGTTCAACTGATCACGACGCCGCGCCGCTACTGGATCGCCTATCTGGTTGGCGCGGTGCCGGCCGGGGCCTTGGCGATCGTGTGGTTCGGCTTCGGCGCAAAGGCGGCCTTGCCGCTCGCGCTGATCGGCGCGGCGGAGGCCGGCGCGGCCGCTGCGATCCTCAAGACCTGCTATCACCGCTTTGGCCGCTTGCAGACTGTCACGGAAATCGCCTGGTTCATCGCGATCGCCGGCCTGCTGGTTCCCGGCATCAGCGCGCTTTTCGCCGCTACGGTTATCCACTGGGCCAGCGGCATGGTGTTCGCGCTGGCGTGGCGCGACTGGTTCGCGTCGCATGCGCTCGGTTTCATGGCCTTTGCCCCGCCGCTCATGCTGGTCATGCGCGGCGAAGGGGCGAAATGGCTGCGCACGGCAACGCCGGCAGACATGCGCGAGGCGGCCCTGCTGCTGAGCGCGGTGCTGCTGAGCCTGGCGGTCACATTTGGCCAGAATGTCGTGCCGCTGATCCTGCTTCCGATCATCGCGATCGTCGCCACGGTGCTGCGACTGGGCCGGTTTGGCGCCATGTGTGCGATGATCATCACCATCACCGTAGGGCTGACCACATCATTTGCGGGCATGGGCCCGACTACCCTGCTGCGGGTCAGCATCGAGCTGAAGTTCGAAACCCTGCAGCTTTTCTTCGCTTGTCTTGTCGCCTTGCTGCTGTTGATGGCAGAGGACCGGACCGCGCGCCACCGCCTGCTGACGCGGGTTTCTGCTGCCGAAACGCTGCAACGCCTGATCGTCGAACGCGCAAGCGACGTCATCATCCGCCTGCGCACCGATGCCACGGTGCGTTTCGCCTCGCCTTCGGTTGCGCGCCTGTGGGGATTTCTGCCCGACGAACTGATCGGGCGATCATTTTTCGACCTGGTCCATCCGCGCGACGCGCCCGCGGTCCGCGCCAGTCGCCACGCCATCCTCGAAGTAGGCAGCGCGTCGACGACGTCGGAATATCGCATGGTGTGCAAGGACGGCAGCACGGTCTGGGTCGAAGGCAGCACCCGCGCGATCTGCGACCACCAGGGGCGGATCGCGGGCACCATGATCGTCATCCGCGACATCACCGAGCGCCGCGCGCAACTCGATGACATCACCCGCCACACCGTGATCGACCCGCTGACCGGCCTCGCCAACCGCCGCGTGTTCAACCAGGACCTGACGCGCGGCCTGGCCGCGGGCAAGGCGGGCTGTCTCGCGCTGTTCGACCTCGATCATTTTGCGCAGATCAACGAAGTCCACGGCACCGAAACCGGAAACCGGGTGATCCAGGCCTTTGCCAATGTCATGCGCGACTCGGTGCGCATCGGCGACACCGCGATCCGGCTATCTGGCGAGGAATTCGGGGTGCTGCTGTTCGGCGCAAGCAAAGCCGACGCGCAGGATATCTGTCAGCGCATCCTGACGCGCTTTGCCGCGATCGAAAACCATCCGTCATCGGGCAAGCTGTGGTGCGCCACGGTCAGCGCCGGGGTCGCGTCATTCCTGCCCGGAACAAGCCCCGAAGCAGTCATGACCGCAGCCGATACCGCGCTGTTCAACGCGAAGATCGGCGGCCGCAACCGCGTCGTCATGTCGGCCTGAGCCAACAGACAACGCGGTCGCAAGTCGTCAGCTTAGGGGCTGGCCGTCGCGTTCTTCTTCGAACAGGATGGCATTGGCGCCGGTCGCCGACAGCCGCACCTTGTTGCCTTCGATCGAGGCAACGAGGCCACCCGACACAAAATGGTGATGCGAAGCATGCGCACCGCTATCCGCCTTGGTCAGCTTGATCCGGTCACCATCGACTTTATCGACCGTCCCGACATGCACGCCGTCGGCGCCGATTATTTCCATATGCTCTTTGATTTGGTCAAGTGTGCTCATGACGGCTCTCCTATGATAAGCGAGTAATGACCGGAGGAGCGCTTTTGTTGCCATCGCGGGGGAATTAAATACCGGGTTTTGGTGTTTGAGGTGCCTCCGGCGGGCAAGGGCCATTGCCCTTGCATCCCGTTACCGTCCGCGTTGGTGCGTCAGTTCAGCGGAGCATCCCGCCGCCGCGTCGGAAGACAACTGCCGCTGCGCGGCGGGACGCAATTGCCGAAACAGCGCGCAGTTCAAGACGGTAACGGGTTCCTAGGGCAATGGCCCTAGGCCGCCGGAGGCCCTTAACAAAACGAACAAATTCGCATCAGCCTGCGCTAAAGATCGACAATCCCCAACGAAACCGCGACCCCCACCAGCTCCGCGCGCGATTTCACTTTCAGCCGGCGCTTGGCTTTCTCGACGAATTCGTGCGCGGTCGTGCGGCTGATCCCCAGCGCCGTCCCGATTTCGGAATCGGGCAGGCCTTTGGCGACCAGGCGCAGGCAGGCGATCTCGCGGTCGGTCAGGCCGATCGGTGGCACGGCAAAGCCCTGGCTGGCGACGAGCACGCGGACATGGGTTTGCAGGCAGATCGCGATCATGCAGAGGTAGGCGCGGGCCTCGACGGTCAGATTGCAGTCGTGGCCGGCCATGCTGACCAGTCCGACGCGATTGCCGACCTGGCCAAATGGCACGACGAGGCCTTCGACCCAGCCTTCGGCCGCGCACAGTTCGAGCGCGCGCAGGCCCACTTTGGGCAGGAGGCGATCGGCGCGGAGGTCGCTCCAGGTAAACGGTTCGAGCCTGGTGGAGAGCGCCTCGACGATCGGGTCGCGATCGACCATGCCGGAGCCGGCGTAGAACCGGGACCATTTTTCCGACCAGTCGATCAGAAAGAACACTGCGCGGCCGCGATCGCGCAGGTCGAGTTCGCCGCAGGCGAAGGTGTCGAAGCCGAAGGGCGCGATCGCATCGCGGAACAGGATCTTGCACTGTTCGGTGGAGGTCTGGCGCCGCAACTCCAGATTGAACGCGAAGGCCTTCAGGATATCGCTCATGCCCTGGTCCACGCCGGATTTCTGCAAAATGCCACAGCTCGACCTTTTGAAAAACAGCCGCCAATAGGGATTTGCCCGCAGGCATCGTTAAATTCTCATTAACCTACTGATTCACCGAATAAAATGTGCGGGCTAAGGTTGTTCTGTCGAATGCGCGATATAATTCATAATTGAAATCGCACCCGAATGTTTCAATCGCAGAAAATTCCAGAATCCAGCCACAGTCTGATTTGACCGAATGCTTGCGTCACCTGTTGTTACCGAAATTCAGACGAATGTCATACTTTCCCGATCCGTAGATTCCCTTAATGACACATCTGCCCGGTACTTTAACTTCACCAGACCCTCTATTTGGAGGGTTTTGGCAGGTCCCGATCGGTGCCACTCTGACAATCTGTCTGGGGGATCGCAAAAGGCTGGCGCATTCGCATTTTCATCGGGGGTAACTCCACCTGGTTCCCGAACGTTTCGAGGGGCCGGTTGCTGAACAGGATCTGCGTTTGAAAGCGCTTTTCCTGGCGAATAGTGCTGCCCGATTGCGCCGTGCCCCAGCCGTATGACCTGGCTGGAGACTGACCGATGGCTACCTCCCTTTATCCGTTCACCACGACCTGGACCGGCGCGGGCGATGGGACGAACTGGTCGGATCCCGCCAACTGGTCCAACGGCGTACCGCTGCCGAGCGCGCCGGCGACGGATGCCAGCCAGGACATCGCGACAATCGACAACAGCGTCGATACCGCGCCATTTGGCCTGGTCATTGCGGGCAGCCAGAGCGCGGGTGAAATCGACCTGAATGTAACCGATCCGGCATCCGGCCCCGCAGTCAGCCTGACCGGCACGCTCAATATGTCGACCAATGTCCAGCCGACCGGATCGGGCTTTGGCCATATCAACCTGACATCGGGCACGTTCGAAATCGACGGCGGCACGCTGGAAGGCGCCGAGGTCACCGAAAAAGGCGGCACACTGACATTTGGTGGTGCGAGCCCGATCACTTTGGTGGTGATATCATCGATGGCAATGTCGCGATCGACAACGGGGTCACGGTCGTCATGGCGGCCTCCAACGGCGCCGTTTTCGATGGCGTGGGCGGCTATGGCACGGCGACCGATGTCACGATTTCCGGCGGCGCGACCTTGTCGACGGTCGGGTCGATCTATCTCAGCGGCGAAATCGATGTGCAGGCTGGCGGCACCCTGTCGCTCGATGGCGGCCCGCTGTACGGCTGGGGCAGCAGCGGCACGTTCTTTGCCGACGGCGGCACGGTTAATGTCACGAACAGCTTCTCCGTCAGTGCCGATTACATTTTCGAGGGCGAGGTGAATTTCGCCGGCGCCGAAACGATTTCCGTCGCGCAGGGCGGCGAGCTGACCTTCGGTGTCGCACCGGCCACGCCAACCGCGCCGACCGTGATCGATCTCAAAGGCAGCACGATCGACGTAACCGGCGCGCTCAATCTGGTGAACACCGTGCTGGAAAACGGCACCGTGATCCTCGAGGCCGGATCGACTTACACCGCCGATGCCACGTCGAGCGCAACGCTGACCGACAACCGGCCCGCCGGGCAGACCAACTGGACCGGTGCCGCTGGCGACGACGACTGGTCGAACGCAGGTAACTGGACCAACGGCGTGCCCCAGTCGGGGCTGGGCTTTACCACCGATGGCCAGTCGGTCGCGGTGATCAACAATGTGATTGACGCTGCGCCTTCGACGATCGTCATCGCGGGCAGTGTCAACGCGCAGGATATCTACCTGAACACGGCGGACCCGGCGGGTGGTCCCTCGGTCAGCCTGACCGGAACGCTCGATACCTCGTATGGCGGCGAGGGCGGTGCCTACGGCTATCTCGACCTGACCTCGGGCACGTTCGAAATCGACGGCGGATCGCTGAATTACACCGGCGTCGGCCTCAATGGCGGCACCCTGGCATTCGGCAGCACGGCCAATGGCGCGGAATTCCTGAACACCGACATCGTGAATGGCGACTTCACGATCAACGGCAGCGAAGTCCTGCTGGACGGATACAACGTATTCCACGGCCAGGGCGGCGGCGGGCCGTCCACGACCACCCTGACTGGCGGTGCGCAACTGATCGAAGCCAGCGGGACGCTGGCGATCGATGGCACGCTCGACATCCAGGATGGCGGCGACAGCACACTGTTCGCGCTCGATGGCGGCAATCTGTCGGGCTATGGCGACGAAGGCGCGACCATTTTCATCGATGGCGGCACATTCGCGATCGACGCGTCCACGACATTTTCAAACACCGTCAATATCTACGGCGGCTACATGGTGATCGGCGAGACCGACGCCGTCCCGGTCATCACGATCGATTCCAGCAGCGTCACCTCGATCGGGCAGGCCGGTGGTGCCCAGACGGTCGTCAATCTCGACGGTGGCACGCTCGACGTGTTCGGCACGCTGAACCTGACCAACACCTATATCGAAAACGGCACGATCACGGTCGAAGCCGGCGCGACGTTCAACCAGGATTCGTCCGACACACTCGAAGGCGTGACCGTCCAGGGCGGCCTGCAGACTGCGACCAACTGGACCGGCGGCGGCGATGGCACGAGCTGGACCGACGCGAACAACTGGGACAATGGCGTTCCCGTCGCTGGCGGACCCTATGACACGCTGGGCCAGAACGTCACCACGATCGACAACACGCATGGCGATGCTTCGCCGTTCACGGTCGTCCTCACCGGTGATCAGGCGGGCGCGCTGGTTATCGTCGATGCCACGGATCCGACCGATGGCGTTGCCGTCCGCATCGAAGGATCGCTGAACCTCGGGTTCGACGGGGCCGGCGGCAGCATTACGCTCGGTGTGCTCGATGCCAATGGCGGCACCGTCGAAATCGATGGCGGCACGCTCGATGTGCTGAATATCAACCAGCTCGGCGGCCAGGTCACGTTCGGATCGTTCGCGCAATGGGGCGCGGCAACGCTCAATGCATCGGGCATCGCCGGCGACCTGACGATCGGCAATGCATCCGAACTGATCATCGCGGCAAACAGCTTCGGCGCGTTCAACAACGCCGCGCAAGGGACGGCCAACACCGTCACGATCACCGACAACAGCACGCTCGATATCCAGGGCTCGCTGTATTCGACCAACACGATCAATATCGTCAGCGGCTCGGTCATTCTCGATGGCGGTTCGCTGGGCATGGGCACCGGCACGAAGCTGGTGTCCGAAGGCGGCGGGCTGTCCGTCAACGGCAGTGGCACGCTCAACACGCTGGAATACGACGGCGCGGTCAGCATCGGGCAGAACAACACGCTGACGATCGCGTCCGGCCAGACCACGTTGATCAGCAATCCGGGTGGCCAATACGCGATCGCTCTCGATGGCGGCAATCTGCAGGTGCTGGGCACGCTCGATGCCGACGGGATCATCACCGGCACGGGCACTCTGGCCCTCGGTGCCGGCGCCACCCTGATGGATGCCACGGTCAACGCGCCCGTTCAGTTCGACGACCCTACGATCCAGATCAATGGCAATGCCACGCTCGACAATGTGACGATCGATGCGCCGATCGACTTCGCACCGGGCGCTGTCCTGACAATCGCCGGCACCGAAACATTCGGCAATGCGGCCGACAGCACGCCGATGATGGTCGATCTGAACGGCGGCGTGCTCGACGTGACCGGCACGCTCGACCTGACCAACACCGATATCAGCAACGGCACGGTGATTCTGGAATCCGGCGCCACGCTGACCACCGATGCGGCTTCGGCATTGACCAACGTGACCGTCGAACAGACGCTGGCCAATGGCGATCAGCAAATCATCGGTCAGAATGTTGCGATCACGTCGCTGCAGGCAGTCACCACCACGAACAGCGTGATTGTGGAAACGGGCGTCGATGGCAGTGGCACCGCCACCGGCACGCCTGGCGAAGTCACGTTCAACGACCCGACCGACAGCAACAACCCGGTTGGTTTCACCGGCGCCGGCACGGTTACAGTCACCGACGGCAATGGCCTGTCCAACACCGATTTCAACGGCGCCACGCTCGACGCCGATGTGTCCGGGCAAACGCTCGCTGTCATCACCGACACCTACAGTGCCAATTACGGGTCGTTCACCGTGAGCAATGGCGGCGCGCTAGTCATCGGCGACGCCGCGCATGAAAGCGCGAACCTGGTTGGCGGCGTGCTGAACGCAGGGCTTTCGGCGACGGGCGGATCGAGCGTGCTGTTTTATGGCGCGAACGGAATTTCGGTCGTCAATGGCCAGATCACGCTCGATGGCTCGTCATCGATCGGTGTCGCAGCGGCATCGGGCACTGTCACGCTCGCGCAATCGCTGACCTCGATCGGATCGCAAAATCCCACGACGTATCTCGACCAGCTCGGCATTCTCAATCTGAACAATGGCGCCAGCTTTATCGATCCCAATGCCGTCACTTTGTATGGCGAAATCAACCTGACGGGGGGCACGCTGTCCACCGGGGGGCTGACCGGCAACCTGGTGGTGTTCAACAACGGTTTTGGCGGAGATCTGGCCAGCGGCGTGACCGGTTACGGCACGCTGGACGGGGCATTCGGCTCGACCAGCGGCGACATTTACATGGACGCATCGGGCGGCACGCTGACCTACACGGGTGCGCTGGCCGGGTTCGACAATCTGGAGGCAAGCACGAATTCCGAACTGATCGTCAACAGCGCGATCAATGCCGATGGCAATGCGAACGGCTATGATGTCACGTTGCAGTCCGGATCGACGGTCGATTTGACGGGTCAACTCGTCAACACAAACGGCCTCTACGTCAATTTCTCCGGCAGCAATGCCACGCTGATCCTGAACGATCCCGTAGGCGTGGCGCTGAACAGCATCAACGTGGCAAATGCGGTGACCGGCGATGTGATCGACCTGGCCGGGCTGGTCGCAGCCACCGGGACGGGTGGCGCGCCCGACGTGACGATCACCCGCACGTCGCCCGGTGTCGTGACCGTCACGATCGATCCGCTCGGCAATCCGGGCGCGGCCGACACGTTCACGATCACCAATGCCGCGAATACAAAGGTCACGTTCAACCCGAGCGATGGCAATGGCGGCTCGGAAATCCTGCTCACCGCAGATCCGGTGATCACGACTCCGGGTGGTGTGCAGATCACCCAGGGCTTTACGACGCCGCTTTCGGGCGTTTCCGTAACCGACCTGGGTGCGCCAAGCGCGACCGTCACGGCAACGCTCAGCGATACCACCGGCCTGCTGAGCGCTACCGCCACCGGCGGCGCCGCGGTCAGCGGCTCGGGAACGACGACGCTGACCGTGTCGGGCAGCCTGACCCAGGTCAACGCGGCGCTCGCCACGCTGACCGACACCAATCAGACGATCAGCACCGACGCGATCACGGTGACTGCGGCGGACAGCGCCGGCGACAGCGCCGCCCCGCAAACCCTGAACACATTCGTCATCGCGCCGATCGTGATCGCCACGCCGACGCAGCAATATGTCACCCAGAACACCAGCACGGCGCTCAGCTACGCCGAAGTCTACGAACAGGGCGCGCTGAACGGCGCCGACCTGACCGTAACGCTGTCCGATACGTCCGGATTGCTCTCGGCAACCGGCAACGGTGTGTCCGGTTCGGGCACCACCCATCTGACGATCACCGGATCGCAGACGCTCGTAAACGCCGACCTGGCCACCGTGACCGTCAACGAACCCAACCAAGGCTCCGACACGATCACCGTCAGCGCGCAGGATGCCGCAGGCGACATGGCGCAAAGCACCAGCACAACCATCACGACCTACCCGCCGCCAACCACCAGCGCGCCGGCAACCGCAGCCATCACGCAAAATTCGATCACCCCGCTCAGCGGCATCAGCGTAAGCGACACGGCCGCCCCCGCCGGCAGTTTCAGCGTCACACTGTCCGACACAAGCGACCTGCTGTCGACGACCGGCAATGGCCTCGGCACAACCTCGATCACATTTGCCGGCTCGCTGGCGCAAATAAACGCCGACCTGGCCGCGCTGACCATCGATGCGCCAAATGCGGGCGCCGACACGGTCAATGTGACGGCGACGGACGCCGCCGGCGGTACGTCGTCGCAAAACATCGCGGTCACCGCGACGCACGTGCCTGCGCCCGATCTGACGGTCAGCGCGATCACCGCGCCTTCGACCGGCATCGAAGGGCAGACGGTCCAACTGACGTGGACCGTTACCAACAGCGGCGATGCGACGGCAACCGGACCCTGGACAGACAATGTCTATCTGGCATCCGACGCCGGCGGCAACAACAAGACGCTCGTCGGCAGCTTCAGCTACACCGGCACGCTGACGGCGGGACAGAGCGAAACCGAAACGCAGACGGTCGTGGTACCTGCAGGTTTCGCGATCAGCAGCCAGACCGGCACGGCGACGACCTATTTTGTGGTGCAGGCAGACGCCAACAACCAGACGGGCGCGCTATCGGGCTTGCAAAATCACATTACCGTGGCGACTGCCCCCACTGCGACAACCCAGACGATCAACTGGAAGCAGGTGCTCGATTCGATTCAGCCGGCGGGCTTCGATTCGACCGACTATGCGCTGTTCGAACAGCGTTTCATTGCAGAAGTCGGGACAACCGACGCCAGCTATTCCGCCGCGATCGCAAGCACCATTGCTGCACTCGACGCAAGCGGCACCCCATCGGCCACATATAGCGATGCGGTCGGTGTGCTTATCCAGCAGGCAGGCGGCGGTTTTGGCGCACAGCAACTGGCGCAAGTTACCGATCCGACAGCGAGCAGCGCGGGTCTGAACGCCCTGCTCACGCCGAGCTACAATTCCGACCTGACCAGCCGCAACAACAGCGGCGTGTTTGGCGACGGATGGTCGTCAGAGCTCAACGATGTCGGCGCGCTCGGACCGATGAACGGTCTCGACACGCAGAATCTGAATCCGGGGAGCCAGGCTTACGTTGTCGAATATATCACGACTTATGTTGACCAATACGGCGATTACCTGGGGCAATCGATAAGCTATCAGGTTGTCGCGCCAGCGCGCTATGGCATCAATTTCCTGGACCCCAGTAACCCCTATTCGAACTATACGCAGACCAACGCCAACGGCACGATCGAGACGTTCAGCGGCATCTCAGGTCTGCTGGTCGGGATCAGTGACGGTCAGGGCAATGCGATAACCATAAATCGCAATGCAGCGGGCACGATCACCAGCATCGTCACCGCTGCGGGCCATCCACCCACGTTCACGGTCAATGCTCAGGGTAACGTCACCAGCGCGACCGACACTTCGGGTAATGTCATCACGTATACTTACGATGCGAGCGGCACGCATCTGTTGAACACGACAAATTCGGCCGGCACGACAAGCTATCAATATTCGACAAGCACCAACCCGTTCATTCAAAACGCGCTGACCCAGGTTACCAGTCCTGACGGTACCACGCAGACGTACACATACGACGCGCAAGGCGATATCGCTTCGCAATCGACCAATGGCGCAGCTGCGACAACGTTTACCAATACCGGCGTGAACACGATTACCCGGACGAATGCCGATGGCCAGGCGACGACGTATACTTACGACGCGAATGGTCAGCCGACAGCGGTAACGGATGCCAAGGGCAACACGTTCACGCTGCAGTACGACGCCAATGGCGATGTCACCTCGATTACAACCGCGACCGGACAGACCTATCATTATGCGTATGACGCCAGCGGCAATCTGACGAGCTATACCGACCCGCTCGGCCATACCGTGCAGCAGACCTATACGGCCGGCACGTCCAGCGTGGCAGCGGTTACCGACCAGGATAACAACGTCACGCAATACACCTATACTGCTGCGGGCCAGGTTTCGACGGTCACGCAGGCCAATGGCTCGGGATCGCAGTACCAGTACAATGCCGCCGGACAAGTTTCGGAAAAGATCGAGGCATCGGGCGCGACCATCCAATACAGCTACAACGCGGCTGGCCAGGTCACCAACGAACAGTTCAGCGACGGCACATCGCAAAGCTATACGTACAACGCGGCCGGCAACCTGGCGTCATCGACTGCGGTAGGCGGCGCGGTAACGACGTATGGCTATAACGCGCAAGGGCTGCTGGCGAGCGTCACCAATGCCGCGGGCCAGGTCGAAAGCTATAGCTATAACGCCGCCGGCCAGGAAACGCAGCGGGTCGAGCCCGATGGATCGATCACCAATTACGCTTACAACACCGCCGGGCAGCTCGCGAGCATCACCGATGGCAGCGGCGCAACCATCGCCACTTACACTTACGATGCGGCCGGCGCGCTCACCGGAAAAACCACCGGCAATGGCGCCAGCACCATCTATAGCCATGACGCCAGCGGCAATCTGACCGAGATCAAGACGCTCGCATCGGACGGCACCACCACCAGCAAGATCGATTACACGTATGATGCGGATAGCCGGATCACAACGGCGACCTCCGGCGACGGCACATGGACGTATACGTATGATGCCAGCAACCAGCTGAGCCATGCCGTCTTTGCGTCAACCAACGTTGCAATCGCCAGCCAGGACCTGACGTACGAATATGACGCGGCGGGCAATCGCACGCAGACCATTTTCAACGGCGCGACCACCAATTACACGACGAACAACCTGAACCAGTACACTTCGGCCAATGGCACGACGTACGGCTATGATGCCAACGGCAACCTGATTACGAAAACGAGTGGTGGCAGCACCACCACGTATACCTACAACTTCCAGAATCAACTGACGTCTTCGACCGACGCGACCGGTACGACCACATATGCCTACGATGCGCTCGGCAATATCGCCGGGCAGACGGTGAACGGTGTTGCGACCACCTATGTCACTGATCCGTTGGCGATATACTCCTCCGCCACGGGCCCGCTTTCGGCTGTGGCCCAGGCGTACAACGCGGCAGGCCAGGCTACTGCGACATATACTTATGGCAATGGCCTGACCGCGGTAACGAGCAGCGGCACGACCAGCTATTACAATGCAGACGCGTCGGGCAATATCACCAGCCTGAGCGGTGCCAACGGCGCGTTGACCCAGACCTACGATTATACGCCGTCAGGTACGCTGCTCAATTCAACGGGAAGCGTGGCAAATCCGTTCCAATTCAATGGCCTGTCCGGCGCAATCACCCAAGCCAATGGCCTCGTAAATACGCGCGCGCGCTATTACGACCCGACGACCGGACGCTTCGTTTCGCAGGATCCATCGGGGCAAGCGGGCGGCGTCAATCTTTATACTTACGCGGCGAACAACAGCATCAGCTATATCGACGCCGATGGTAATTCGATTTCGCCTTCGGGCGTGATTGTTGCAGGCGCCGGCGTTATTCTCTCGGTTCTTGCCGGGTTTGCGGCGTTCGCGACCGCTCCTGTCGCCGCGGTCGTTCTTGCAACAGGCGGGGTCATTGTCGGTGGCCGCAGCTATTATCAGGCGTTCAACCACCCGGGCGGCCCCACCGACATCTATGTCGATTCCAACTCCGAGATTTTCAGCAATGTCGTTCAGACGGGCGTCTCCATCATTCCTGGCGGAAAAGTCCTGGGGACGGCACAGCTCACTTTCAGCGCGCTGAGCACGACCGAACTTTACGATCCCAATGGCGCCACCGACTATTATACGGGCAAGACGGTCAACACGACCGTCACGGTCAATCGTCCCAAAGGCGGCGGCCACGGCGATGTCCACCTGACAACATTCGACGGACTGAATTTCGATTTTCAGGCAGTCGGCGAATTCGTGCTCGCCAAATCCACGGCGCCCGGCGACAATTTCCAGGTGCAGGTCCGCTTGTCGGCGCTGGGCGGCGGGGAAAGTTCTCCGACGCTGACCACCGAAATCGGGATCCAGGTCGGCAACCAGGTCGTGACCTTTGCCGCTGATCGCACATCGACCGTCTATGTCGACGGCGCGGCTGCCGGGCTCAGCACCTCTGCCAATACGCTGACGCTGGCGGGCGGGACGATCAGCCAGCTTTCGCAGAACTCGTACCAGGTTACCGAAAAGACCGGCGAAACCATCGATATCACCAACAACGGGCAATATTTCGATTACACCGTCGACCTGGCGCCCAGCGCCACGCCGGGCTCGGTCGAAGGGTTGCTGGGGACCTATACCGGAACGGCGAACGCGTTCGAACTGCCCGACGGAACCGTGCTGGGCTCGACCCTGACCCAGACGCAACTCTACCAGACGTTCGGCAATGCCTGGCGGATCACCGATGGCACGTCGCTGCTCAACTATCTGCAGGGCGAAACGACCGCCACCTATACCGATCTGGCGCACCCCGCTTATGCTCTGCCCGTCGCCAGCCTGCCGACCGCGGTTGTCCAGGCCGCGACCGATGCCGCTGCGGCAGCGGGCCTGACCGGCACGGCCGCGACCGACGCAGTTTACGATTACCTCGCGACGGGCGATCCGAGCTTCATCACCAATGCCGCCAACACCGGCGCAGCGGCCCCGGTCACCGCAACTGCAACGATCACGGCAGTCGCGCCGCCGCCGCCAAGCATCGGCATCAGTCCATCGGCGACGATGGTCACGGAGATCAGCGGCCAGACGCCGGTAACCTTTACGGTCAGCCTGACCAGTGCCGCGACCACCGATACCGTGATCGACTATGCCGAGTCGCCGACCGCGATCGACACCGGCAAGACCTATTTCGGCGCCGCTGATTTTGGCGGGACGCTGCCGAGCGGCACGGTCACGATCCTTGCCGGCCAGACGCAGGCGCAGATCACGCTCGAAATCCCCGATAGCGCGCTGGGCACAAGCCCCGACAAATGGCTCGCCTTGGGCATTTCCACGCCGGGCGCAGATCCGATCTATGCCTCTACTGCGCAAGTGGACATACTCAACGATGCCCCGGTGGCCGGTGTCGCCGCGCAACCCGTGCTCGAATACGTGCCCGGCAATACCGTGGGCGTGTCGGAAATCGCGCCGGCGCTGACCCGGTCGGGCAACGGCTACACGCTGAACCTGGGCAATGTGGTGCAGGGCACTTCGCTCGCCGCGCTGCAATTCGCGCTCGCCAACATGGCCGCGGCGCCCGCCGATGGCCTGGTCACCATGGTGACCAGCGCGAGCGGCGGCGGTGCCAGTGTGTCGGGCCTGCAAACACCGACGCTGATCAATGCGGGCAATGCCTATACCGGCCTGACCCTGCAACCGCTGACCACCAATCTGGGCGCGCAGACCGAAACGGTCACCCTGGGTGCGATGGATGTCAACAACACGGGCTATGACGCGGCGCTGTCCAACATCACGCTGACCGTGACGGAAAACATCATTGCCGCGGCGCAGGCCACGCTCGGCACATCCGCGGTCAAACTGCCGGACGTGCGCGTCGGGTCCACCGATACGCAGACGATCACGGTCACCAACAGCGCCGCTGCAGGCGCCGCAGCGCTCGATATCACGCTGGGCGCGGCGACAGGCGCTGTGGCCACCGGCGCGATCAGCCAACTGGCTGCAGGCGCCATCGACTCGACCAGTCTCTCGGTGGGTATCGCAACGACGACGGCAGGCCTGCAGACCAGCTTCGTCACGCTGAACCTCGCGTCGGACCTGGGCGGCGGCGTCGAAACGCCGGTGGCGCTCAACCAGTCGGTTTCGGTAACCGGCGCGGTCTATCGCGCCGCGGCGGCGTCGACCACGCAGGCGGCCGCCGTCGTGCACGTCGGCGACACGGGCAGCCAGGACCTGGCGATCCTCAACAGCGATCCGGCGGATGGCTATTCCGAAGGACTGCGCGCAACCGTCACGGGCACGACCGGGGGCATTTCCGCCGCGGGCACGACGGGACTGATTGCGGCAGGCGCAACCGATGCGTCGTCGGTTGTGGTCAATTATGCGACCGCGACTTCGGGCGTGGTTTCGGGCCAGGTCAACCTCGGGCTGACCAGCGATGGCACCGGCGTCGATTCCCTGGCGCCGATTTCGCTGGGCACCGATCCCGTCGCGTTCAGCGTTCAGGTCGACAATTACGCGACCGCCGATCTGAAGGAAACGTCGGGCGGCGGCACGCTGACCGGCTCTGCCGCCACCGGCTACGATCTCGACCTGGGCACGCTGTCGGAAGGCAGCGGCGCCGCGACAATCAACCTGGCCGCGCTGAATTCGGCCAGTGGCCTGGCCGATCTGTTGGCGGGCACGTTCGGCATCACCGGGGACACGGCCGCGTTCACCAATTCCGGCTTTGGCGCATTCGGCGGGCTCGGCGCGGGCCAGTCGGGCGGCGCGTCATCCGTCAGCCTGTCGACCGCAAACGACGGCACGTTCTCCGAAACGATCACACTGACGGCCACCGGGTCGAACGCCAGCGGCTATTCGGGCAGTGTCGCGCCGGTCACGCTGACCATCCACGGCGAGGTCGCCGAAAGCCCCGGCACCGTCACGCATTCGACAACCCCCGGCACATTCTTCGGCGCAGCATTTGTGTCCAGCACGTTCAGCTACACCGCGGCCGGCAGGCTGTACCTGCAGACATTCTACGATGCCTCGGGCGCAGTCGTGGCGAGCGAGACCCGTGATGCCAACGGCGGTTACTCCGTAACCGTCGGCGGCGTGCGGGTGCAGGCGCTGACAGTGAATGCCGACGGCAGCTCTGACGCCTACTACACCGGCCACGGCACCTTGCTCGGCCAGGCTTATGTCGCGTCCGACAACCTGCATTACGCATCGGGCGCACTCGAACTGCAGACGTTCTACGACGCGTCGGGCGCCACCGTGGCGACCGAAAGCTATTCGGCCAGCGGCGGTTACACGATCACGATCGGCGGCGCTGTGGCCCAGGCCAAAACCGTAAACAGCGACGGCAGCTACGACTATCGCACCAACACGGCCGGCACGGTCCTGGGCACGGCTTACGCAGGCTATGACAATGCCTATACCGCCGCCGGTTTCCGCGACCTCGAGACATACTACAATGCTTCGGGCACCATCATTGCCCAGACGACCTATGCCACGAATGGCGGTTACACGTTCACGGTCGGCGGTGTGCGGGTGCAGGCGCTGACGGTGAACAGCGATGGCAGCTACGACGCCTATTACACCACCAGCGGAACGTTCCTGGGCCAGGCCTATGCCAGTTCCGACAACCTGTTTTTTGCATCGGGCGCGCTCGAACAGCAGACGTTTTACAACGCATCGGGTGCCGTCGTCGCCACCGAAAGCTACACCAACAACGGCGGGTATACGGTCACGATTGGCGGATCGGTGGTCCAGACCAGGACGGTGAATTCGGATGGCAGCTATGACATCCGCTATGGCACCAGCGGCACCATCCTGGGCACGGCCTACGCGTCTTACGACTTCGCCTATACCGCATCCGGTTTCCGCGACGCCGAAACGTTCTATGACGGCTCGGGCACCGTCGTCGGCAGCGCAACATTTACCACGAATGGCAGCTACTCGGCCACATTTGGCGGTGTGCGGGTGCTGGCGCTGACGGTGAATACCGACGGCAGCTACGACTTCTATTACGGTACCAAGGGCACTTTTCTGGGCCAGGCTTACGCCAGTTCGGACAACCTGCATGCTGCATCCGGCGCGCTCGAAAGCCAGACGTTCTACGATGCATCGGGCGCTGTGGTGGGCAGCGAAACCTACCAGGCCAATGGCGGGCACACGGTCACGATCGAGGGATCGGTGGTCCAGGTCCAGACAGGGTACGCCGATGGCAGCTTCCTGATCGAAAACGAAAACGTCCAGGGGCAGGATTTCACCCAGGCCTATATCGCGTTCTATCATCCCGCCACCGCGATCGCCGTGTCCGCAACGCTCGACGACGGGGGCAACCGTTCAAGCCTCGCCGGCGTCGGCCTGAACTGGTCGAATATCGCCGGCGTGGCCCAGGTCACAGACGGCGCCGACACGTTCCAACTGGGCGCCGACATCAACAGCGCGCTCGACATCACCGGCGCTGCCAATGCCACCCTGGCATTCGGCAAGGGCGACGGCGCGCAGATCATCACCGGGTTTGCGACATCGGGCGGGGGCGCGGATGCGCTGTCGTTCAGCCAGTCGGTCTTTGCCGATTATGCGCATCTGATGGGCGCGACACAGCAGCAGGGCAGCGATCTGCTGATCACGCTCGATGCGAACGATACGCTGCTGCTGAAGAACGTGTCGATGAGCAGCTTTACCTCCGCCAATGCACATTTCACCTGAGTACCGGGCCATCGACGTCATGGCGTGGTTAGAACCAGTTCCCGGAAAGCCTGGCCCGAACCGCCGGGGTCATGTCGCCCGCGTAGTGGGCATGCTCGGCTGCCTGTGTGCGCTCATGCCGGTCGCGGCGCGGGCGCAGGCGGTGCAACCGCCCGGCGTCCTGGAAGACGACACGGTCACTTTCCCATCGGCGAACAAATGCCAGCCGCTGCCCGGTCACCCGTGCCGCGTGACCAGCGTGCCCAAAAAAGGCTGGGCACCACCAGCGGTTGCGCTCGATGCCGAACCCCCGGCGACCGAAACGCTCGGCCAAGCGCTGCGCTCCGCCTATCAGACCGCGCCGACCTTGCAGGCGCAGCGCTATCTGCTGCGCGCCAGCGGCGAAGATTACGCGCTGGCGCTGTCCGAACTGCGCCCGACCAGCGAGTTGCAGGTGACCGGCACGTACCAGAAAACCGTGCCCGGCCGCGTGACGCAGGCCACGCGCTTTTTTGCGCCATCGGCGATCATTACCAGCAACACGCTGGCCACCTCGGCGATCGTGACCCAGCCACTGTATAGCGGCGGAAAAGCCTCCGCCGACATCGACGCCGCCAATGCGGAAATCCGCGCCGGCCGCGAACAGTTGCGCGGCACGGAGGGCGATGTGCTGTTGCAGGTCGTCACCTCCTATGCCGATGTCCGCCGCGATTCAGAAATCCTGCGCCTCTATTCGGGCAATGTCCGCCAGTTGCAGGCGATCCTGGGCGAAGTCGGCGCGCGGCGCGAAGCGGGCGAACTGACCCGCACCGACATCGCCCAGGCCGAAACCCAGGTCCAGGTGGCAGAGGCGGCGTACAACACCGCGCAGCAGCAGATGGAGCAGGACCGCGCCACATACACTGCGCTGGTCGGCCACGATCCCGGCGTCCTCGCGCCAGCGCCGCCGCTGCCCAATATGCCGGCGTCGGTCGGCGAAGCGTTCGATTATGCGCAACAGGCCAACCCTGACATGGGCCAGGCGATCGAACTGGAACGCGAATCGCGCGCCAAGATCGCCTCTGCCAAAGCGGAGGGGCGCCCGACCGTGGCCTTGACCGGTACGGCCACGCTGACCGGCGGCGCGGTGCCGTTTTACCTGTATAACCAGGATCAGGTGTTTTCCGGCCAGGCCGTGCTGACGATCCCGCTGACCAACGGCGGCAAAGTCGGGGCGGCCGTGGCGCAGGCCGAAGACCGCAACGCGGCCGACCGCATCGGCATCGAAACCGCGCGGCGCCAGATGGTCGACAGCATCATCAACGCGTGGAATGCGATCGCCACGACCCAGCGCAATATCGAAGTGTCGATCCGCGAACGCAAATCCGCGCGCGTGTTCGACGAAGGCACGTTCCAGGAGTACCGCCTAGGCCTGCGCGCCACATTCGACGTGCTCTATGCGCATTCGACGCTGCTGAACGCCGAAGTGTCATTGGTCGCCGCGCGGCACGATCTCTATGTGGCCGAAGCGACGCTGCTGCGCCATATCGGGCTGCTGGAAGAACGCTCGCTGCAGACCGGGGCAGGGCTGTACGATCCCTCGACCGACCTGCCGCATGCCGAAAGGCGCGGCGCCACCCCGCTCGATGGCTTGACCTTGGCGCTCGATAAAATCGCCCGCCCCGTGCCGACCCAGCCGCCGCTGCAACAGCCTCCGCTGGGTGCCAATGCGCCGGTTATGGTTGTGCCGCCGGTCACATTCCCGATGATCGATCAGGCGCATTATTCGCCGATCGTACCGATCCCTGGCACCATCGGTACACCAATAAAAGACCGGAGCCCGTCGCGGCCATGACCCCATCAGACATCGGCCACGCCAACGACGAAAGCGGGTTGATCGCCTTTGCCGCGCTGCTGCAGATGCACCGGCTGGCAGTCGATCCGTCGCAATTGCGCCATTCGCTCGGACATCACCTGGCGATCACCAGCGGCGATCTGCTCCGGCTGGCCAAAGCGCAACACGACGTAAAAGCACGCCAGGTCACCGCCACATTCGACCGGCTGGCGCGCATGCCGCTGCCCGCGCTGGCCAGTGGCCCGCAAGGCTGGTTTATCATCGGCCGCGTCGAAGGTGACGAAGCGCTGATCCAGTTGACCGTGCCCGAGGCTGGATCGCCGAACCTGCCGATCCGAAAAGTCACGCGCGATGCGCTCGATGCGATGTGGGACGGCGAACTCGTCCTGATCACCACGCGCGAAAGCCTGGCCGCCGATACCAAACGCTTCGATTTCACCTGGTTCATCCCGCAGATCGTCAAATACCGCCGGCTGATCGGCGAGGTCCTGCTGATCACGCTGTGCATCAACCTGCTCGGCCTGGCGGCGCCGCTGTTCTTTCAGAACGTGGTCGACAAAGTGCTGGTCCACGACACGCTCGATACCTTGACCGTGCTGGCGATCGGCTATGTCGGGGTGTCGTGCTGGGAAACGCTGTTCGGCTGGCTGCGCACGCGGCTTTATTCGGAAACCAGCCAGAAAATCGATGTCGAACTCGGCGCGCGGCTGTTTCGCCATCTGCTCGGGCTACCGATCGGCTATTTCGAAAACCGCCGCGTCGGCGATATCGCGATGCGCGTGCGGCAATTGGAAACGATCCGCGAATTCCTGACCAATGCCTCACTGACGGTGCTGGTCGATCCGCTGTTTACGGTCGTCTTCCTGGCGGTGATGTGGGTCTATTCGATCAAGCTGTTCGTGATCAGCATTCTGACCATCCCCGCCTACATCGCGGTCGCGGTGCTGGTCACGCGCCCGTTGCAGGCGCGGATCGAGGAAAAATTCGAACGCGGTTCGGCCAACAACGCGCTGCTGGTCGAAAGCATTTCAGGCATCAACACGCTGAAAGCGGGCGCGGTCGAGCCGCAGTGGCAGGAACGCTGGGAGCGGCAACTCGCCGGGTACAGCTTTGCCAGCCAGCGCGTGATCAACCTGGGCAACACCGGCAGCCAGTTGATCCAGTTGATTTCCAAACTCAATCTGGCGGCGATCCTGTATTTCGGCGCCGAAGCAGTGATCCAGCATCAATTGACCGTCGGCGGCCTCGTCGCGTTCAACATGTTTGCGCAGCGCGTGTCGGGCCCGGTGATCCGCATGGCGCAGTTGTGGCAGGATTTTCAGCAGGTCCGCATCGCGATCGCGCGGCTGGGCGATGTGCTCAACCAACCGACCGAGCCGGGCGCGGGCAGCCGCACCGCCTTGCCCGCGATCAAGGGCCAGGTCGCGTTCGAAAACGTCCGGTTCCGCTATGGCCTGGAAGGGCCGTGGACGCTCGACGACATCAACCTGGCCATTCCCGCGGGCACGTCGCTCGGCATCGTCGGCTCGTCGGGGTCGGGCAAAAGCACGCTGACCAAGCTGTTGCAGCGGCTGTATGTGCCGCAAGCCGGGCGCGTCACGATCGACGGCGTGGATATCGCGCAGATCGACCCCGCGTGGCTGCGGCGCCAGATCGGCGTGGTGCTGCAGGAAAACCTGCTGTTCAACCGCTCGATCCGCGAAAACATTGCGCTGGCCAACCCGGCAATGCCGCTCGACCAGGCGATCCTGGCGGCGAAACTCGCCGGCGCGCACGACTTTATCCTGGGCCTGCCGCATGGCTATGACACCCCGATCGAGGAACGCGGCACCAATCTGTCGGGCGGCCAGCGCCAGCGCCTGGCGATCGCACGCGCGCTCGTCACCGGCCCGCGCATCCTGATCCTCGACGAAGCGACATCGGCGCTCGATGCCGAAAGCGAAGAGATTATCCAGGGCAATCTCAAGGCGATAACCGAAGGCCGCACCGTGCTGATCATCGCGCACCGGCTGTCGGCCGTGCGCCAATGCGACCGGATCATCGCGCTGGAGGCGGGCCGCGTGGTCGAATACGGCACGCATGACGAATTGCTGCGCGCCGGCGGCCGCTATGCCGATCTGCACCGACGCCAGACCGGCGGGCCGACCAGTGTGGAGACCGTCCAATGAGTTCGATCGGTCATTACTGGCGCGTGATCCGCCAGGCGCTGAAGGCAGACGCCGAACAACGCCGCGGACGCCTGACCAGCCACGAAAGCGATTTCCTGCCCGCCGCGCTCGAAGTCGTCGAGCGGCCGGTATCGCCGACCAGCCGGGCCACGTCGTGGATCCTGATCATCGGCCTGATCGGCACGCTGGCCTGGCTGATCCTGGGCAAAGTCGATGTCGTCGCCTCGGCGCCGGGCAAGATCCTGCAAAGCGGAGAAAGCAAGATCGTGCAATCGGCCAGCACGGGCGTCGTCGCCGCAATCCACGTCCGCGACGGCGATCATGTCAAACGCGGCCAGGTCCTGATCGATCTCGACACCACACTCGCCAGCGCCGATCTCGAACAGGCACAGACCGCGCTCCAGGCCGACCAGCTCGAAGTCGAACGCAACCGCGCCTATGTCGCCGCGCTCGACGGCAAAGGGCTGCACTTCAACCCACCCCCAGGCACCCCCGCCGATGTTGCCGCCGCGCAAGCCAAGCTCGTCGCCGCGCAACTGGCCGAAGTCACGTCGACGGTAAACGGCTACAACGCCTCGCGCACATCCTCGATGGCCGATGCCCGCGCAGCCGAAGCCACCCGCGCCAAAGTTGACGGAACAATGCCCCTGCTCGACCGCGAAGTCGACGCGCTACGCAAGCTCGACGTAAACGGATACGCCCCAGGCAATCGCCTGCTGGAACTCGAACGCCAGCGCCGCGTCGACCAGGGCGAACGCGACGTCGCGACGGCCCAAGAAGCACGCGGCGCCTCCGAAGCGCACAAATACGGCGCAGCGATGATCGAAACCCGCGACACCGCACGGCGCCAGGCCATGGTCGAACTGGCCAAGGCGCAGGCCGACGCAATCCAGAAACAGGAAGACGTTACCAAAGCTGCCCGCCGCACACGCCTCGAACAACTGACCGCATCGACCGACGGAACAGTCCAGCAACTCGCCATCCACACCGTCGGCGGCGTAGTCGAGGCCGCGCGCACGCTGATGGTGATCGTGCCCGAACGCGACGACATGGAAGTCGAAGCCAAAGTGCTGAACCGCGACATCGGCTTCGTCCACGAAGGCCAGGCCGTCGCCGTCAAAGTCGACGCATTCCCGTTCACCCGCTACGGCAGCATCCCCGGCACCGTCATCTCACTGAGCCGCGACGCCGTCCCCGACCAGCACTTGGGCGCAACGTTCATCGCGCGCATCCGCCTCGCGCGCGGCACCATCACCGCCGACGGCAAACCCATCCCCCTGGGCGCAGGCCTTGGCGTAACCGCCGACATCCGCACCGGCAACCGCCGGATCATCTCGTGGCTGCTCAGCCCGATCACCACGACCGTCAGCCAGGCGGCCAAGGAACAGTAACCGGAACTTTCAACGCGCCGGCCAGTTTCCAGATCAGGCTGCATGGCCGCGATGGAGAGACCGAAATTGACCGAAGCGCCAGAGAGCGCCGCTCTGAACTACGCCGACGATCGCACCCCGGGCATTACCCGCGTGCGTCGCGGCAAGGGCTGGAGCTTTCATCTGCCGTGCGGCACCCGCATCGGCGACAAGGGCGAAATCAAGCGGCTCGCGTCGATCGCCATGCCGCCCGCATACGAACGCTGCTGGTTCAGCATCGACCCTGCCGGCCATATCCAGGCGACCGGCTATGACGCGCGCGGCCGCAAGCAATATCGCTATCACCCGGCATTCCGCGCGGGGCAGGACGCGAGCAAATACGCGCTGTGCGCCGCATTCGGCGAAGCGCTGCCGGCGATGCGCGCGCGGATCGAAGCTGTCCTGACCGACCGCACGCCCAAAAACCGCGCCCAACGCGCGAACGCTGCCTCGCCGCGATCGTCCGCCTGCTCGACATCGGCCATTTCCGCATCGGCAACGAACAATACGCGAAGGCCAACCGCAGCTTCGGCATCTCCACTTTGCGCAAGCGCCACGTCAATGTGCACGGCAACACGATCGAGCTGACATATCGTGGCAAATCGGGCAAAGTCCAGAACCGCATCCTCCACGACCGCGCGCTGCTGCGGATCGTCAAGGACCTGGCCGACCTGTCCGGCCAGCACCTGTTCCAATACGTCGACGAACTCGGCGCCAAGCACGACATCGGTTCGAGCGACGTCAACCGCTACATCACCGAAGTGATGGGCGCCGAATTCTCCGCCAAACACTTCCGCACCTGGGGCGGCACGCTCGTCGCATTCGAAACGTGGACGGCATCAGGCGGCGCAATCACGCTGGACGCGGTCATGCGCCAGGTCGCCGACGAGCTCGGCAATACGCCCACGATCAGCCGCAAGAGCTATGTCCACCCTGCCGTCATCGCCGCGATAAAATCGGGTGAGCCGCCGCAGCAGAAATTGCCCCGCCCGACGCGCTGGCTCCAACCCGGCGAACGCGCGCTGATCGCATTTTTGCGTGCGCAGGACGGTGTGCCCGAAGCGCGAACCTAGCATATTCGTCATCCCGGACTTGATCCGGGATCCCACTGCCTTTCTATTCGCGAGCCATTCACACCACGCGCGCAAAGAAAAGCGGGGTCCCGGATCAAGTCCGGGATGACGAGATAGGGCTATGGAAGCGCCAAGCCGAAAAAGCGTTAGCTAACCAGCCTGGTTTCGCCGATAGCACAGAAACAGCATTCTGTTCGCGCCGGGGGGATCGATGGGCTCGTTAGAACCTGTGGGCGGCTTTCGCCTGCAGCCACCGCAGCAGCACATTCACCTGGTCGCGCGTCCGGCATTGCTGGGCGCACTCGATCAGGCGTTGCAGCGCCGGCTGCTGCTGTTGCTGGCGCCGGCCGGTTACGGCAAGACTACGCTGCTGAGCCAATGGCGCGCCAGCCTGCATGCCAGGGGCGACACCGTGGCCTGGCTCACCCTGGATGAGCAGAGCGGCAGCGCGTCGGCACTGCTGGCGGCGATCATTCACGCACTGTCCGCGGCGGGGGTGAACCTGGGCGAACTGGCGACCGCGCCGCTGCAGATGCTCGACAGGTTCGGGCCTGCGCGCACGTTCGACATCCTGATGTCCGCGTTGGACCGGGTCGAACCGGGGATCGTGCTGATTGTCGACGATTATCATTTTGCCCAGACCGCCGAGACCGACGACCTGGTCGCCATGTTCATCCGGCGCACGCGCGACACCGTCCACCTCGTCATCGCGAGCCGGTTTCGACCCGGCCTGGTGCTGCCCGCCTTGCGCGCGCAGGGCCAGGTGCGCGAACTGGGCGTGGCCCAATTGCGTTTTCGCATGACGAGGCGCGCGAATTGCTGGGGCCCGCGATCAGCAATGCCGATGCCACGGCGCTGAATGCGCAGGCCGAGGGCTGGGCGATCGCCCTCCAACTGGCGGGGCTGTGGATGCAGGACCACGGCGATGCGGCGGCGCTGTTGCAGTCGTTTTCGGGGTCGAGCGACGATATCGCGCAGTACCTGACGAAGCAGGTGTTTTCGGGGCTGCCGGCCGATCTCCAGGAATTCATGCTCGAGACCTCGATCTTCGACCAGTTCGATGCTACTCTCGCGGACGCGGCGCGCGACGCATCGAATTCGGCACACTTCATCAGGGCACTGCGGGGCCTGAACGGTCTCGTCATTCCGATCGACCCGCACAGCACGCAGATTCGGTATCATCGCCTGGTCTCCGACTTTCTGGAGCAACGGCGTGATCAGCTTGGCGCGCCACGGCTGCGCGCGCTGCACCGCGCGTCATCGACCTGGTTCGCAACCCGCGGCGACATGCTGGCGTCCGCGCGCCACGCAATTGCCGCGGGCGATCGCGGCACAGCGGTCGCGCTGATCGAGCGGGCCGATTGCGTCGGGCTGAGCATGAGGGGAGAGGCCTGGCGCCTGGCATCGCTGTTTGCGCTGCTCGATCCGGCCGAAATCCGCGCGTCGGCGCGATTGCTGATGGCCAGTGCTGTCGTGCTGCTCAAACAGGGCAAGCTCGATGCTGCAGATCGCGTGCTCGCGGATGCGCGGCAACGCGCCGCGATCGAGCTTCCTGAAACCGATCGCGACGGGTTTGTCCGCGACGAATTGATCTTCGTCGCGCTGCGCGCCGGGTACCGCGACACGGACCTGAGCCCCGCCGACCACGATGCGATTGACCGGATTGGCACGGCGATGCTGGGCGGCGACGTGTTTCTGCGCGCTTTCCTGAGCAATATCCTGTGCACCATCCATTTGCGCATGGGCCAGATCGCCAGCGCCGAGCGGCACGCCGACACCGCGCTCGGCCTGTTCGGCTCGATCGGTTACATCTATGGCTGCGTCTTCATCCATATTCACCTGGGCACGGTTCTGCTCGCCCAGGGCCGCCCGCAAGACGCATTGCACTCGCTGGATACCGCGATAACCCTGATCCGCGACCATTTCGGCAGCGACGGCGCGCTGCTGGCACTGGCCCAGATCCCGCTGGCCGAATGCCATCACCAGCAGGGCATCGCCACCGCCGCCACGGCCGGGTTCGAGGCCAGCCTTGCCACTGTCGTTGCGGCCGAAGGCTGGCCGCAGATCTTCGTTATCGGGTTTGGCACTGTTGCCGATCGGGCATTTGCCACGGGCGGGTTGCCCGCGGCAGAGCCCGTGCTGCAACGCGGGCTCGACCTGGCGCGCGCGAACGGGCTGTGGCAGGTCGAAGCGTTCCTGATGGCGCGCCATGCCGGCCTGCTGGTCCGGGCGGATTGCCTTGACGCGGCGCAGCAGCGGATCGGCGATCTCGCGGCGGCCGGTCGTGGTCAGCCAGCGCTGTTGTGGGTGGCCGCCGACGAGCTATCGCTGGCCACGGCGCGGCTCGCGCTGGCGCAAGGTGACGCGGATCAGGCAGCAGCGCTCCTGACAACGCTGATCGCCGATGCCGAACGCGGCGGGCGCTGGCAGTCGGCAATGCGCGCGCAAGTCCTGGCGGCGATCGCGTTGCGGCAACTGGACCGGACCGGCGATGCGACGACGGTCCTGCTGCGCGCATTCGACAGCGCGTGCGCGCAAGGTTGCCGGCAGATGTTCATCGACGAAGGCCGACCGATGGCGGCGCTGTTGCGCGAAACCGCAAAGCGAGGCGGGGGGAGCAGCGCCTTGCGCGCGTTCATGACCGATCTGCTGGCGGCATTCCTGACGTCGGGCACGCCAGACGAGGCGCACACGCCGCTGACCCCGCGCGAACGGGAAATCCTGCGCGCGCTGGTGCAGGGCGGCTCCAACAAGATGATCGCCCGGGCCGTCGGCCTCAACGAGAACGCGGTGAAGTTTCACCTGAAAAGCGTGTTCCGCAAACTGGGGGTATCCGACCGGGCCATGGCCGTCGTGGTCGCCGCGAAACTCGAAATTCCTGCCTGACCGGTCCGGTCACAGCGATCAACCCGATCAGGCCGCCCTCTGGTTCTTGCGGCATTGCGCGTAGAATTTCTTGCGCGGCTTGCCTTTCAGGCCCTTGGCATTCGCCTCGACCACGCATTGCCTCGGTTCTGCCGCAGCGAGCGTCTGAACTCCTGGCGCGCCTGTCGCCTGGGCCATGGCAGCGATCGGGGCAAGCCACGCCAACGCAACCACGATGGACAGGCCAGCTTTGGCGGGCAAACGTTTGCTGAACATAGGCATCCTCCAGGCTCGGGTGGTCGTCGCAGTTATTGAATGGTGGGTGCATTTGGTCTGCCGCCGACATGCTGGCCAACGACCGTCCTCGTCGTCGTGGGCTTTGCGACCGGCACGACCTTTGCCGCAGCAGGCTTGGCCACAGCAGGCTTGGCTTTTGCGCGCGTCGTTGCAACTGGCGCAGGCGTAGCCACCGCGATCACCGGCACGGTAGCCATCGTGGCGAGTCCGGCAGCAAGAGCGAGGATTGCAAGTTTCGTGGACATGGCAGGGTTTCCTTTGCGGCAATTTGGTAAATGCTGGCCGGACGGGTGACGGGCGGAGCCCGCCCGGCCAGACTCCCGCTACAGCGAGATGGTCCAGACCTGGCCGGGGTAGCCATGGCATGTGTTCATGTTGAGCTCGGTGTCGTCGGTGTTTGGCGCGATGCCCAGGCACATGCCCGGCCCGAGCAACTGGCTCGTCACCGTGAACGTGTTCGGCTGGCCGGTCGGGGTCAGCATCCACTGCTGGTTCTTCACGCTGGCGCAGGATGCCATTTTCACCGTGGCGGTATTGGCGGCGGCGACACCCAGGCACATCCCGGGACCGGTGCGCTGGCTTTGAAACTTGACGAATCCGTTGCCGTTCCGCGCGCTGGCCGTCCAGTTTTCGGCGGGGTATCCGGCGCATTTGGCCATGAATGGATGGCTCAGGTCGCCCTCCCTGATGCCCAGGCATTTGCCCGGGCCGGATGCGGCCGAATAGATCTGGGTCGGCGCGGACTGGGCCTGCGCTGCGGGGATCCAGGCCAGGCTGTTGCCAACAGTCAGCAGTAACAGGAACAGTTTGTTCATCACATCGTCTTTCAGCACGCCGGGGAGACGCCGATCAGTATAGAACGGGACTTCAAGGCGGCGAGCACGCATTGGAGTAGGGAGGCCAACTGAATAGAGTAGGGCGGTCGCCGGATTGGGGTAGGACGAGGCGTGAATCCGCCGTTCGGCATGATGGTTCGAAACGACGCCAGGCCCGCACCGATCCGCATGCGGAACTTTCATTGGGAGGGAACGTTTGGGACGATTCCGAATAAGCCACTGATAAAGTTGCCGAAATAGACCATCCGGGGGTGGAGCGTGACAAACCGACGCGCTGATCGTATCTCGACGCGCGCCGGATCGTTCGCGAATCTGTGCGCCAATGCCTGCCTGCGTACCGCTACTTAGTCAGAGCATTAGTGAAACGAGACAGTTCTGTGCTAGTTTCGCTGCGTAACTGCGCCCTGGAGTGTGATCTTGCACGATATTGAACCGTACAGAGCCACACGATGACGCCGATAACCTCGATCCGCATGCTTGTCGTCTCGCGCATTTTTGCAGGGGTGGCGCTGGCAATCGGTGTGCTTGGCCTGATGGGGTATGCGCTGGCGTTGCCGGCGCTGATCACGGTGCACAGCGGCTATCGCGGCATGGCGCCGCTTACCGCCACCTCGATCATCCTGGTCGCGCTGTCGGTCGTCGGGCTGGGCCGGGAAAATCCGGTCACCGCGCGACTGGCTGCCGGGCTGGCGATCTGCGTGGCGGGGATTGCGCTGGTCAGCCATCTCGTGGCCGGTGCCGACGTGGTCAGCCCGTGGGTCGCAAACATGATTTTCGCCACGCCGGCGCAGATCGTCGGGCGGATGTCGTATGGTTCGGTCCTGGGTGTGTCGCTCGTCGCGTTTTCGGTGATCATGCGGCATTCCCAGTCGAGGGCTGCGGACCTGGCGGGTGGCGCTGCGCTGATCGTGTCGGGCGTGGCGGTGCTGGGCTATGCCTATGGCGTGTCCGATCTTTACGCGCTGCCCATTTTCAACACGATGGCGGTCCACACGGCGATTGCGATCGCGTGCCTGTCGCTCGCCTCGCTGTGTGCAAAATCCGACGAGGGTTGGGCCAGCATTGTCGCGTCTGCGGGCCTTGGCGGCGGCGCCACGCGGCGGCAGTTGACGATCCTGTTGCTGCCGCCCGTCGCGGGCTGGGGCCTGTTGCGCGGAACGCTGGCATCTGCGCTGGGGCCGGGTGTCGCGATGGCGCTGCTGGTCATCATCATGATCGTGCCGCTCGCGCTGTTGATCCTGCGCGACGGGCATAACCTCGATGAGCTCGACGCCGAGCGTGCGGCCAAGCTTGCCGTCACCGACGAGCTGACCCGCGTGATGGAGGATCGTCTTGAGGCGCAGGCCGCCGAACTCACGCTGCAGAGCCAGGAGCGGGAACGGGCCGAAGCGGCGATGTACCGCGCCCAGCGGATGGAGGCGATCGGCCAGTTGACCGGGGGTATCGCCCACGATTTCAACAACCTGCTGATGGCCGTCCGCGGCAATCTCGAACTGCTCGAACGCCGCGTGGCCGGCGATGACCGCGCGCGGCGCTATGTGACCAATGCGCTCACCGCCGCCGACAAGGGCGCCAAAGTCACCGGGCAACTGCTCGCGTTTTCGCGCAGCCAGCGCCTGGCGATCCGCTCGGTGCCGCTCGACGATACCCTGCGTAGCGCCCGCGACTTGATCGGCAGCTCGCTGGGGCCCGACATCGATATCGTGCTCGACCTGGGCGCACCGGGCACCTGGGTCGAAACCGATCCGGATCAGCTCGAGCTGGCCATTCTCAACATGGCGGTCAACGCCCGCGATGCGATGCCCAATGGCGGGGTGTTCCGCATCAAGAGCCGCGATTGCACCGCGCGCCTGTCCGAAGACGATGACGAGATCGACTGCGTCACTGTGCTGCTGACCGATACCGGTGCCGGCATGCCGCCCGAAGTCGCTGCGCAGGCTGTGGAACCGTTCTTCACGACCAAGGAACGCGGCAAGGGCACCGGGCTCGGCCTGGCACAAGTCTATGGCTTTGTCCGGCAATGCCGCGGCGACCTGCGTATCACCAGCGCGCCGGGCCTGGGCACGACGATGGAAATGCTGTTGCGCAGCGCGGAGCCGGTATCCGATCCCACGATCGTGATTCATCAGCTTGGCTCGGCCCCGGTGCGGCAATCGGGCAAATCGGTGCTCGTGATCGACGACGACGAAGGCGTGCGCGAAGTCATTGTCGAAGCCTTGCGCGGCGCCGGGTTCGAAGTGGTCGAGGCGGTCGATGGGGCCAGCGGGCTGGACCTGCTGGAAACCTTCATGCCGATCGCCGCGGTGATCGATTTCATGATGCCGGGCATGAATGGCGCAGAAGTCGCCCGGATCGCGCGGCAACGCCGGCCGGGCCTGCCGATCATCTTCGTCAGCGGCTATTCGGATACGCTCGCGCTCGACGGGATTTCGGATGCGATCGTCCTGCGCAAGCCGTTCGACATGGCCGGCCTGCAACGCGCGATGTCTTCGCTGATCCACTGAGGCCAACCCTGATTTAGCCGGCCATTCCAGCCGGGATGTTCAAAAAGCAGCGGATTTTGAAATACGCCTGCGGTCCTGTGGGCCATTTGCGGGGTCCCCCAACCGAACATCGAATGGACCCCGGCAATGGCAATCAAACGTGCGACTGTGCTGCTATCGGCTATTTTCAGCCTGGCGATCTCCACGGTCCTGCCCGCCGCCGCGTCTGCAAAGGACACCGCAATGAGCGAACATGGTAACGTAATCCTGGTCCACGGCGCGTGGGCCGACGGATCGAGCTGGTCGAAAGTCGTGCCGCTGCTGATCGCGCGCGGCTTGCATGTGACCGCGGTGCAGATGCCGCTGACCTCGTTTGCCGATGACGTCGCGACGGTGCAGCGCGCGCTGGCGCTGGAAACCGGCCCGACGATCCTGGTCGGCCATTCCTATGGCGGCGCCGTGATCACCGAGGCGGGCAATGACGCCAAAGTCACCGGCCTGGTCTATGTCGCCGCCTTCGCGCCCGATGCCGGGCAATCCGCCGGCTCGCTGCAGGGCGGCGCACCGCCAGCGCCGATGGGCGCGCAACTGCGCCCCGATGCGCAAGGGTTCCTGAAACTGACCAAGGAAGGCGTGTACGACGATTTCGCGCAGGATCTGGGCCCCGACGAAAAGGCCGCGCTGTTTGCCGCGCAGGCGCCGACCAATGTCAAATCGCTCGGCGGCAATGTGACGACCGCGGCCTGGCACAGCAAACCATCGTGGTACGTGATCGCCAGCAATGACCGCGCCATTCCGCCGGCGCTGGAGGCGACGATGGCCAAAACATTGGGCGCAACGATAACCACTCTGGCTTCGAGCCACGTTGCGATGCTATCGCATCCCCAGGCGGTCGCCGATGTGATCATCCAGGCTGTCGACCACAAATAAGCATGACACTCGCCGGGGGGCGGTTGTGCCCCCCACATACACGCCATCAACGCAAAGGCCGATCCGATGACCGACGAACGCAAGCCCCGTTTCACCACCGCGGCGGGTGCGCCGGTTGCCGACAACACCAATATCCTGACCGCGGGCGCGCGCGGCCCCGCGCTGTTGCAGGATGTGTGGCTGTTGGAAAAGCTGGCGCATTTCGATCGCGAAGTCATTCCGGAGCGCCGGATGCACGCCAAGGGCTGGGGCGCATACGGCAAGTTCACCGTCACCCACGACGTGACCCAATACACCAGGGCGCGGATTTTCTCCGAGGTGGGCAAGACCACCGACCTGTTCATGCGCTTTTCGTCGGTCGCGGGTGAGCGCGGCGCGGCCGATGCCGAGCGTGACATTCGCGGCTTTGCGATCAAGTTCTACACCGAAGAGGGCAATTGGGACCTCGTCGGCAACAACACCCCGGTGTTCTTTTTCCGCGATCCGCTGCGTTTTCCCGACCTCAACCATGCGATCAAGCGCGACCCGCGCACGGGCCTGCGCTCGGCGGACAACAACTGGGATTTCTGGTCGCTGCTGCCCGAAGCCCTGCACCAGGTCACGATCGTCATGTCCGAACGCGGCCTGCCCAAGACGTTCCGCCATATGCACGGATTTGGCAGCCACACGTTCTCGCTGATCAACGCGGCCAACGAGCGCGTCTGGGTGAAATTCCATTTCCGCACGCAGCAGGGCATCGAGAACCTGTCCGACGCGCAAGCCGCGCAAGTCGTTTCGGGCGATCGCGAGAGCCATGGCCGCGACCTGTTCGGCGCGATCGAGGCGGGCGATTTCCCCAAATGGACGATGTCGATCCAGGTCATGACCGATGCCCAGGCGCAGACGCATCCGCACAGCCCGTTCGACCTGACCAAAGTCTGGCCCAAAGCCGATTACCCGCTGATCGAAGTCGGCGAGCTGGAGCTGAACCGCAACCAGGAAAATTACTTCGCCGAAGTCGAACAGTCGGCCTTCAGCCCGGCCAATATCGTGCCCGGCATCAGTTTTTCGCCCGACAAGATGTTGCAGGCGCGGCTGTTTTCCTATGGCGATGCGCATCGCCACCGGCTGGGCGTGAACGCGCACCAGATCCCGGTCAACGCGCCGCGCTGCCCGCATATGAGCTATCATCGCGATGGCGGCATGCGCGTCGATGGCAACCTGGGCGCGACGCTGACCTATCATCCCAACACGCCCGACCTGTGGGCCAACCAGCCCGACTTTTCCGAACCGCCGATGCCGCTGTCGGGCCAGGCGGATCATTACGACCACCGCGTCGACGACGATCATTGGGAACAGCCGGGTAACCTGTTCCGCATGATGTCCCCGGCGCAGCAACAGGCGCTGTTCGACAACACCGCGCGCGCGATGGGCGATGCGGCGGTGCATATCAAACAGCGCCACATCGACAATTGCGCGCGGGCCGACCCGGCTTATGGCACGGGCGTAGCGGCCGCGCTCGGCCTGAGCCAGTTTGCCGGGGCGAAATAAGGCCTGCCGGGGCCTGACGGCATGGATTGGGACCGGGCCAGCGGCGCGCACACCTGGGATTTCTTTCAGGTGCGCGCGTCGGCCCGGTCGGTCGCGCGCGCGCTGGGCCCGGCCTGGCCATCGCGCAAAGGCCAGGCGCTGGTATTCGACCTGCAGCGCAGCGATGACCGGCCGCGCGAAATCCGCCTGAACGGGCAGGGCGTGTGCGTGATCCCGTTTGCGCCGGCACTCCGCGGCCTGGTCGAACTCGGGCTCGATGATGCGGCGGCGCCGGCGGATTTCTGCGTCTACCTGCCGCGCAGTGCGTTCCACAAAGTCGCGCACGACCATGGCGCAGAGCGGATTTCCGAGCTGGCGCTCGATGCGGGGTTTGCGCAGGGCGACGAGGTGTTCACGCATCTGGGCGCCTGCCTCGCGCTTGCGCTGAAAGGCGGGCAGGACTGGAGCGCCACCGTCGTCGATGAACTGGTCACCGCGCTGATCATCCACGTCGCGCAACACTATGGCGGCATGTCCGCGCCGGTCGCGCCGCCATCGGGCGGTCTGTTACCGTGGCAATTGCAACGCGCCCGCGCCGAGTTCGAGGCGCATCTCGACGGCACTGTGTCGCTCGCCGCGGTGGCGGCGGAATGCGGCCTGTCGCTCAGCCATTTTTCGCGCGAATTCACGCGCAGCACCGGCGTTTCGCCGCATCGCTGGATGACGCAGCGGCGTATCGAAATTGCCAAGGACCTGATCATGAGCGGCGATCTGCCGCTCGCCGAAATCGCGATCGCCTGCGGATTTTCCGACCAGAGCCACCTGACCCGCGCCTTTGCCGGCGCAGTCGGCAAAACCCCGGGGCGCTGGCGCAAATCACGGCTGCAATGACGGGATTTACGGGTCCCGTTTGCATGATTCGGAACAAAACAGCGCGATTCAACAATTTTTGATCGCCAAGCCGCTGTTATCGGTATCATCAGGCATTGGCGGACTGCGTTCCACAGCAAGGGGACCCTGGAGCAGTATGGAAAAACGCACGCAGCTTGAGACCGAAATCAGCAACCGGTTCCGCCTCCCCACGCCGACGCTCGTGTCCTCGCCGGGTGCGTCGCCGCCGATGACATTCAGCCATATCGTCTGTGACATCCTCGATCACGGCAAGACCCGCTGCCCGCCGATGGAAGATGCCTATGTCGTCCAGTTGATGATGACGGACATGGCCGACGCGCAATTGTGGCTGAACGGGCGCGAAGTGCCGGTCCAGCCGGTGCCGACCGGCGGCGTCTACATGTTTCATCTCGAAAGCCAGCCGGTCGTCTCATACCACGCGCCATTCGATAACGTGCGGATGTATCTCGCCAAGGAAACGCTCGACGAACTGGCGGACAGCACGCATCGGCGCCGGCCCGACGGGCTGAAGCGCCCGGAATTCGGAGCAGCCGATCCGCTGCTGTATCGCATTGCGCTATGCGTGAGCGATCTGCTGGCGCGCGGCGAAGCGGGCAATCAACTGGTCCTGGACCATGTGGCGCTGGCGTTTCATGCCCATCTGATCGGCACGTATGCGGGGATGCCGCTCGATGGCCGCAAAAATCATGGCGGCCTGTCGCCATGGCAGGAACGCCGGGTGAAGGACTATATCGACGCCCACCTCGGCACCAATCCGGGCCTGGCCGATCTCGCCGCGCAATGCGGGCTGTCGACCAGCCACTTCGCCAGCGCATTCAAGAACACCACCGGCCGCCCGCCGCACAAATGGCTGACCGAGCAGCGGGTAGCAGCGGCCAAGCGCGCACTCATCGACCAGAACCTTTCGCTGGCGCAGATCGCCGCGGACTGCGGCTTTGCCGACCCCAGCCATTTTTCGCGCGTGTTCTCCAAAGCGACCGGCGAAGCACCCGCCGCGTGGCGGCGTATCCGTATCAGTTGAATTCGATGACCAGTGGTGCCTCCGGCGAGCGCTTAAGGGCCTCCGGCGGGCAAGGGCCAAGGGCCCTTGCATCCCGTTACCGTCCGCGTTGGTGTGTCCGTTCGGCGGCGCATCCTGCCGCTGCGTCGGGAGACGATTTGTTCGCTGCGCGGCGGGACGCAAATGCCTGAACAGCGCGCAGTTCAAGACGGTAACGGGTTCCTAGGGCAATGGCCCTAGGCCGCCGGAGGCCCTGAAGTTACGCGTCGAGCGAGCCCACGTCGCGCGGAGCAAACAGCCGCTCGCCCGGCCAGAGCAGCCGCCACACGACCATCACCGGCACGAGCACGGCCATCCCGATCACGATCCCGATCAGCCGCTCTCGTGCCGGACCGATTTCGGCGACCGCATAGCTGTCAGGCACCAGCGTCACGAGGATCGCGAGCGTGAACTGCGTGCCGATATAGGCCCGGCCGCCGCGTCCGTTTTCGATATGGCGCCCGATGAAGACGCCCAGCGCGGTCCCGATGATCAGCGGCACGGCGTGCCCCCGCGCGATCAGCAGAAAAAACCCGGCGAGCGCCGCGCCCGACAGGCAGCCGGCAATCCGGTACAGCAGGCGCCGGCTGACCACGCCAAAGCCATGCGCGCCCATGCTCGACATCGGCACCAGCAGCACCGCCATTACGGTCACCGTGCCCTGCGCCAGCTCGGGAATATGCCAGGCCTGCCACAGCCACGCGATCGCTGCGAGCCCGAGCGCCGCCTGCGCCGCGTGCCGCGCGGCATGGGGATGCCATCCGCCGGGCAGCATCGGCGCGGGGCTGGTGCCTACCGGCCAGCGTTTGCGCGCGGTGTATTGCGAGACCACGTTCACGATCAGGCATGCGGCGGTGCCGACGGCCACCACGGCTATGCGGGTTTCGGCAAAGACCGCCAGCGAGTGCTGCGGATGCTCCAGTGAATCGAACAGGATCATCTCGAACGTCAGCCCGACGAACAGCCAGCCATAGGCGCGCTTGCCCGTCAGCGCGCCATACAGCGTAACCGCGCCGATCAGCGCCGCGCCGGGCGCGACCAGCAATGGCGAACTCGCAAGCACGGGCACCACCAGCAGCGCAATGCCGGCGCCCAGTGCGGTGCCGATGATCCGCAGGATCCCGCGCAGAATGCTTTCCGACAGGTGGCTGCGCATCACCATATAGCCGGAAAACGCCGCCCAACTGACGTTTTTCGCGCCGATCGCATGCGCGAACAGGATCGCGAGCAGCACCGAGACAATGCATTCGACTTCATCGAGCAGGCGCGGGCCAGGCTTTACGAGCGCCGACACTTCGTGCGCGAGCCGCTGGCGGATGTCGGTGACCATGACCAGGGCGTTACGCACCGATCGTGCGCATCGCAATCGCCAATCCGCGCGTTAAACCGCGTATCGGGCAGGTCCCGGTGCCTCTCACCATCTAAGTGCCGACCGGGCACAGTTCCTCGCGCAATTTGGCGATGAACAGCGTCTGGGCCGGGTCCAGCGCCTGGTCCTTGCGCATGGTCAGGCCGATCTTGCGGACTTCGCGCCGATCGCGCCAGGGCAGGATGGCCAGTCCGGGCCGCATCGCCCCGCGCTTGCGTTCCGAATAGGTCAGCAGGCCGATCGCATCGCTGCTTGCGACCATTTCCTCGGTCAGCGGAAACGCGGTGATTTCGCAGATCCGCAAGGGGGGCATCAGGCCCTCGTCGAGGATGACCTCGTGAAAATAGCGGCGGATCGGGGTGCCCAGCGGCCCGACGACCCAGCTTTCCGCGGCAAGCTGCGCCAGCGACCTTGCCGCAAGCGCGCGGGGATGATCGGCGCGTGCGATAAACGAGAACCATTCGTCGTGGAGATGGATTTCGGTCAGCGTGGCGATCGGGGCAGGGCTGCGCAATTGGCCGAGGATGAAATCGATCTCGCCCTTGCGCAGCGCGTCGGCCAGCACGGCGTAGCTGCCGGTCATCGCGTTGAGCCGGACGTGACCATGCTGTTCCATGATTTCGGCAAAGATCCGGACGATAACATCCTGTTCGGAAAACGGCGTCATGCCCACGACGATCCGCCCGGTCACCCCGCCGCGCAAATTGGCCAGGGTCTGTGCCATCGCCGCCATTTCGGCGAGCAGGTGCAGGTGCAGGTCGGCGAGGATCGCGACATCATCGGTCGCGACCATGCGGCCGCTCGATCGGCGGAACGGCGGGCGGCCGATGGCCGCGCCGATTTTCGCCAGCGTACGGCTGACATCGGGTTGCGAAATCTGCAGGTAGCGCGCGGCGAGCGAGGCGCTGCCGCATGTGCGCACCGCCTCCAGCACGGCGAACATCGCCCAGTCGAGCCGGTGGCCGAGTTCGTTGGGCCGGGCGCCCGCTGCCTCCAGCGCGTGTTGCGCGGTGGCGATGCGGGCCATCATGCGGTCGGCATGGACGATGATCATGCTGCCCGGCTCGGTCGGGGATACGCCGGCCCAGCCGCGGTTGAACAGCACAATGCCGAGCACCCGCTCGGCCTGCGCGATATGGCGCGACAGGCTGCTCTGGCTGATCGCGAGCCGGGTGCCGGCCTCGGCCAGGCTCGTCGCATCGGCGACGGCGCTGATCATTCGGATATGGCGGATGGTGATAGACGGGCTCATTATGCGAACCTAGCAAGGCTTATTTCAAAACTTGCATAGGGTGTGCCAGCAGCCCCTGTCTATAGCTCGCGCCGTTAAAAAGCAGATCTCGCGAACGGGACGACATCATGAGGAAGAGGGAGGACGTGCGCTCGTACGAATCCTGAAGCGGGCCGCCTTGCTGCTGGCCATCCACCGTGATCGTCGCCTTTTTCCATGACCTGCGTCGCTACGGACATGGAGAAACGCTTGGAAGACCCCCGTTCCATCATCGCGCGCGAACCGATGCATTACCGCCAGGTCGTGGCGGTCGGCATTGCCACCGCGCTCAACGGCCTCGACGGTTTCGATATCCTGTCGATCAGTTTTGCCGCGCCGGGCATTTCGCGCGCCTGGCATATCGACCGCGCGGCGCTGGGCCTCGTGCTGTCGATGGAGCTTGTCGGGATGGGCGTGGGGGCGCTGATCCTGGGCGTGGTGGCTGACCGGATCGGTCGCCGGCCGACGATCCTGGGCTGCCTGGTCGTGATGGCGCTGGGCATGGCGCTTGCCGCCACGGCCAATTCGGTCGGCGCGCTGTCGGTCTGGCGCCTGCTGACCGGTGTGGGCATCGGCGGCATGCTCGCGGCGACTGCGGCGATTGCGGCGGAATGTTCGAACGCGCGGCGGCGCAATCTGTCGGTCGCGATCATGGCGGGCGGCTATCCGGTCGGCGCGATTATCGGCGGGGTCATCGCCACGACCCTGCTGGCGCGCACCGGCGAATGGCGCATGATTTTCGAAGTCGGCTCGGTGATGACCTGCGCGTTCATCCCGCTGGTGCTGGCCTATGTGCCCGAAACGATCTCGTTCCTCGCGCATCGCCAGCCCCCGGGCGCACTGGTCCGGATCAACCGGACGATGGTGCGCCAGGGCCGCGCGCCGCTGACCGAATTGCCGCCACGGCAGAAAACGATCTCGTCGTTCAGCGTGGCCCGCGCGTTTGCGCCGGGCATGGCGGGGACGACCAGCCTGCTGATCGTGGCCTATTTCCTGCACATGGTCAGCTTCTACTTCTTCATCAAATGGATCCCGAAGGACGTCGTCGACATGGGGTTCGCCCCGGCGGCGGCGGGATCCGTGCTGGTGTGGGGCAATGTCGGCTCCGCCCTGGGCTGCCTCGCGATCAGCCTGGCGACGCAGCGGATCAGCGTGCGCAATCTCACGGTCGGGGCGATGATCGCCGGATCGCTGGCGATCGCGTATTTCGGCCAGGAAAAGGCGTCGCTCGTCCATCTGTCGATCGTCGCCGTGGTCGGCGGGTTCTTTGCCAATGCCGCGACATCAGGGCTTTATGCGGTGATCGCGCAATCGTTTCCCGCCGACATGCGCGCCGGGGGCACGGGCCTGGTCATCGGCATCGGCCGCGGCGGCGCGGCGCTCGGGCCGATCGGCGCGGGCCTTCTGTACACCGCCGGCTGGGGATTGCCCGCGGTGGCGATCGTGCTGGGCGCGGGCACGCTGCTCGCCGGGCTGCTGCTGGCGACGCTGCGCTACAAGGAATCCGCGATTGCCTGAATGGCCAGGCGGCCTTCGAATACTATCAAAAAATGAGGGATATCAATGAAATTACGCACTCTGGGGCTGCTGGGCGCATGCCTGGCCTCAACCCCTGCGCTCGCATCGGAAGACGGCACGCAGCATTTTCCGGTGGGGGTCAACACGATCTCTGCGGGCAACCTGCCGCCGCCGGGCATGTTGCAGTACCTCGACTATTTCCAGGTCTCGCCCAATCCCGAACAGCATGACGGCGATGGGCATGACATCAACAACCAGTTCCACCTGACCGCGGTCGCGGATGCGGCGCGCTTCCTCTACACATGGAAAAATATCCAGGTCGGCGGGCTGCACTACACGACCGGGCTCGTCGTACCGTTCGTAAACCTGACGCTCGATGTGGCCGGGCATCACGGCCATGATTTCGGCATCGGCGATGTCAATATCCAGAACTACCTCGGCGGCCACACTGCCGACAAATCGCTGTTCTACTTCTTCGGCATGGACACGTGGATTCCGGTCGGCAACTACGACAAGAATCGCCTGATCAACACCGGCAACCACTATTTCACCTTCGGCCCGAACGTCGATGTGACCTGGCATCCCGCGCCGCGCTGGGAATTGACCGGATCGATCATGGCCGAATTCAACACCACCAATTCGGCCACGCATTACCACTCGGGCAGCGATATCGATCTCGACTATGGCATGTCATACCGCCCGCTGCACAATCGCAACTTCGGCATTGGCGTGAACGGCTTCTTCTACAAACAGTACCAGGCCGACACCACCGACGGCGTCCGCGTATCCGATGACGGCGACAAAGGCCGCGTCTTCGCGTTCGGCCCGCAGGTGCGTTATGACGTCCCGTTCGGCGGCTTCGTGGTCAAATACCAACACGAATTCGCCGTCCAGAACCGCCCGGCCGGCGAACAGATCTGGTTCCAGTTCGCGGTGCCGCTGACGGGCAAGCCGAAGGCGGAGTGATCTGAAGGGAACGTTCAGGGCCTCCGGCGGCAAAGGGCCGGGGGCCCTTTGAACCCGTTACCGTCTTGAACTTCGCGTTGCCTATGCCTTTGCACCCCGCCGCGCAGCGAATATCGTCTTCCGACGCAGCGGGGGGATGCTCCGCCGAATTGACACGCCAACGCTGACGGTAACGGGATGCAAGGGCCCCTGGCCCTTGCCCGCCGGAGGCACCTCAAGCGCCCGCCGGAGGAACCATTGAAGGTTTCGCATGGTGGCCTGGTTCACCCGAACCGGGCCGTCATTTTTTATGCTGCCGGTGAATGTGCTTCGCACGAGCTTCCATGAAGCTTGGCTGGGGCGGCAGGATTCGAACCTGCGGATGCCGGCATCAAAAGCCGGTGCCTTACCACTTGGCGACGCCCCAACACGAAGAGTGGGCCTATAGCGCGTGCTGCGCGGATGAAAAGGGGGATTTCAGCCGATTTGTTCGAGTGCGGGGATCAGGGCGTCGAAATGGTCGATCACCACGTCGGCGCCGAGGTCATGCGGGGGCAGGTCGCAAAAGCCGAAGCTGACCGCGACCACCGGCAGGCCGGCTGCGCGCGCGGCACCGACGTCATAGGTGGTGTCACCGACGAATGCGGCGCGGTTGGCGCCGCAGCGGCGGACCATTTCGTGCAGCATGTCGGGTTTGGGCTTGGCGCGGCCGTCGCCCAGCGTGTCGCCGCCGATGATCGTCGCGAACCGGTGCGTCAGGCCGAGCGTGTCGAACAGCTTTACCGCCAAGGCCTCGCGCTTGTTGGTCGCGACTGCGAGCGTGACCCCGCGCGCCGCCAAGGCGTCGAGCATGGCCTCGCCGCCCGGATAAAGCTTTGTATGGCGCGCGATGTTCGCTTCGTAAAACGCGACCAGTTCGTCGGTCAGGCCGGGCAGGATCGCTTCATCCACGCCGCCGGTGCGCGCCATGCCATTGCGCAGCATCTGCCCGGTGCCGCCGCCGATCAGGCCGCGTACATCTTCGAGCGGTATGGTGGGACGCCCGATCGAGGCCAGCGCGTGATTGAGCGCGTGGCCAAGGTCCCAGGCGGTATCGAGCAGGGTGCCGTCTAGATCGAATCCGACGCAGTCATAAGGAAAATCAGCCATTGGTATTGCGGATGCCGGAGCGTTCTGGAAACTGCAAGAAATAGCTGGCAAGGACCAAAGCATGACAACACCTGAAACCGCCAGTCCGTCCCTTGCTGTCGTGATCCTTGCCGCAGGCAAAGGCACGCGCATGAAAAGCGACATCCACAAAGTGCTGCACCCGATTGCCGGGCGGCCGATGCTGCTGCACCTGATGGCCAGCGTCGCCGAACTCGCGCCGGAACACCAGGTGCTGGTGGTCGGCAGCGGCCGCGACCAGTTGGAAAAAGCGGTCGGCACCACCGCAACGATCGCGGTGCAGGACCCGCAGCATGGCACCGCGCATGCGGTGCAGCAGGCGCAGGACGCGCTGGCCGGGTTCACTGGCGATGTGCTCGTTTTGTATGGCGATGTGCCGTTTGTGCGTGCGGATACGATGCGAGCGATGATCGCCCGGCTGCATGCCGATGATGCGCCCGCCGTGGTCGTGCTGGGGTTTCAGCCCGATGACGCGCTCGCCTATGGCCGGGTGATCGCCGACAACGGCCTTGTGCGCAAAATGGTCGAGTTCAAGGACGCGAGCGAAGCCGAACGCGCGACGAAATTGTGCAATTCGGGGCTGCTCGTGGCGCGCGCGCAGGACATGTTTGCGCTGCTGGCGCGGGTCGGCAATGCCAATGCGCAGTCCGAATTCTACCTGCCCGACGTCGTCAATATCGCGCTGGCCGACGGCCGGGGCGCGGCGGTGGTGATCACCGATGACGCCGATGAAGTCGCCGGAATCAACAGCCGCGCCGAACTCGCGCAGGCCGAGGAACGCTGGCAGGTGCGCCGCCGCGAAGCTGCGATGGCCGATGGCGCCTCGCTGGTTGCGCCGCATACCGTCTGGTTTGCGTGGGACACCGTGGTCGGCCGCGACGTGATGATCGAACAGAACGTCGTGTTCGGCCCCGGCGCGGTGATCGCCGACAAGGCGGTGATCCACGCGTTCTGCCATATCGAGGGCGCGAAGGTCGCCAGCGGCGCGTCGGTCGGGCCGTTCGCGCGGCTGCGCCCCGGCGCCGATCTTGGCGAGAAAAGCAAAGTCGGCAATTTCGTCGAAGTCAAAAACGCAAAACTGGGGGCAGGGGCCAAGGTCAACCACCTCAGCTATGTCGGCGACGCCGATGTCGGCGCGCAGGCCAATCTGGGCGCGGGCACGATCACCTGCAATTACGACGGCTATTTCAAACACCGCACGGTGATCGGCGATCGCGCGTTCATCGGATCGAATTCGGCCTTGATCGCGCCGGTCCGCATCGGCGCCGATGCGATCGTCGCGGCGGGCAGCGCGGTCAGTCGCGACGTGTGCGACGGCGAATTGCGCCTGGTCCGCGCGGAACAACTGGTCAAGCCGGGCTGGGCCGACCGCTTTCACGACGCGATGAAAAAGAAAAAGGCCGAAAAAAAGAGCTGAGCGGCAAGGCATTGTTCACTTTAGCGGCCTCATGTGACAGCACGCGACTGGGGGCAGGTTCGGCGCCCCCGCTAAAATAACTTGAAGGCGTCATGGCATGTGCGGAATTATCGGGATTGTCGGCAAGGATCAGGTGTCGGACCGGCTGGTCGACGGGCTGCGGCGCATGGAATATCGCGGCTATGACAGCGCCGGGGTGTGCACGATCGACCACGGTCAGCTCGTCCGCCGCCGTGCCGAAGGCAAGCTGAACAACCTCGTCGTCGAGCTGGCGCACAATCCCGCGCCCGGCTCGATCGGCATCGCCCACACCCGCTGGGCCACGCACGGCGCGCCAACCACCAGCAACGCGCATCCGCATGCGACCGGCGAAGTCGCACTGGTCCACAACGGCATCATCGAAAACTTCCGCTCGTTGCGTGAAGAGTTGATGGCGCGCAGCCACAAGTTCGAAAGCGAAACCGACACCGAAGTCGTCGCGCACCTGGTCTCCGAACAGGTCGAAGCCGGCGCATCGCCGACCGAAGCCGTCAAGGTCGTGCTGCCCCGCCTGCGCGGCGCATTCGCGCTGGCGATCGCATTCCGCCAGTACCCCGACCTGCTGATCGGCGCTCGCCTCGGTTCGCCGCTGGTCGTCGGCTATGGCGATGGCGAAACCTTCCTCGGCTCCGACGCTTTGGCGCTCGCGCCGCTGACGCAGCGGGTCAGCTATCTCGAAGAAGGCGACTGGGTGGTGATCACCCGCGAAGGCGCCAGCGTGTTCGACATCGCCAACAACCCGGTGGAACGCGCCATCGTCGCCTCGGGCGCCTCGGCCGCGGCGATCGAAAAGGGCAATTTCCGCCACTTCATGCAGAAGGAAATCTACGAGCAGCCGATCGTCGTCGCCCAGACTTTGCGCTCGTACTTGCGCCGTTACGAACAGGTCGTGTCGCTGCCGCAGATCGACTTCGATCTGGCCAGCATCAAGCGCGTGACGATCGTCGCGTGCGGCACCAGCTATTACGCGGGCATGGTCGCCAAATACTGGTTCGAACGCTTTGCGCGCCTGCCCGTCGATATCGATGTCGCCAGCGAATTCCGCTACCGCGACCCCGTGCTCGAAGAGGGCGGCCTGGCGATCTTCATCTCGCAATCGGGCGAAACCGCCGACACATTGGCCGCACTGCGCCATTGCAAGGCCGCCAAGCAAACGATTGCGGTCGTCGTTAACGTGCCGACCAGCACGATGGCGCGCGAAGCGGACTTGCTGTTGCCCACGCACGCCGGTCCCGAAATCGGCGTCGCGTCGACCAAGGCATTCACCTGCCAGCTCGCCGTGCTCGCCGCGCTGTCGGTGCATCTGGCGGTCAAGCGCGGACTGCTCAGCCGTGAAGAAGAAATGGAAATCGTCGGACATCTCGACGAGACTCCTGCGGCGCTCAATGCCGCGCTGGCGCATGACGAAGACATCGCCAAGATCGCCCCGCTGATCGCGCCGGCACGCGACGTGCTGTATCTCGGGCGCGGGCCGGACTATCCGCTGGCGCTCGAAGGCGCGCTGAAACTCAAGGAAATCAGTTATATCCACGCCGAAGGCTATGCCAGCGGCGAAATGAAGCACGGCCCGATCGCGCTGATCGACGACAAGGTTCCCGTGATCGTGCTCGCGCCATCGGGCCCACTGTTCGAAAAAACCGTGTCGAACATGCAGGAAGTGCGCGCGCGCGGCGGCAAGATCGTGCTGATTTCCGATGCCGAAGGCATTGCCGAAGCGGGCGAGGGCTGCCTCGCGACGATCGAAATGCCCCTGGTCCATCCGCTGATCGCGCCGCTGGTCTATGCCGTGCCCGTGCAATTGCTGGCCTATCACGTCGCGCTCGCCAAAGGCACCGATGTCGATCAGCCACGCAACCTCGCAAAATCGGTCACAGTCGAATGAAAAATCAGGAATAATTGTCGACGCTTACGATTGTGCAAGCTTTGGCGGGCTAAGCTTGCGTCGTGAATCACACGCTGCGCGCTCCCCCCGTCGCCGGACTTCCCGATCCGGCCAAACCCGTCCTGCCGTCGCGCCTGCCGTGGCTGGCCGTGCTCGGGCTGACCGATCCGGTCGATGGCGATTGGGGCCGCTTGCGCAGCCTGCAATTGTCCGGCCTGACCCGGCGCACCATGGCGCGGACTCTGGCGCAGACGCTGTGCGCGCTGCTGATGATGCGCGTGCTGTTGCCCGCCGCGGGCATGACCCTGGCGACCGGCTGGCTGGTCATGCTGATCGCCGCGGTCGTCACCTCGACCGTGGTCGATCGGCGGATGTGCCCGGTCGATCAGCGCCGCGTCGGCCTGCGCGAAATCCGGATCCAGGCAATGGGCACCACCGTTCTGGCGCTCGCCTGGGCGGCCCCGATGCTGGTATTCGGGCGCTGGCTGCGGCCGACCGATATCGCGCTGGTCTGGGCGATCATGGCCACGCTGATGGCAGGCATGGCGTTTGCGCTCGCCTCGGTGCCGTTGGGCGCCGAGATTTTTGCGCTGGTGCTCGGCCTGTCGGGCATCGCCGGGTTCATGGCCCACGGCGAATTGACCGGCGCGGCGATCACCGTCTGTTTCCTGGTCTTCATCATGGTCGGCGCGTTCGAAACCGCGCGCACCGCGCTCGATGCCCGGCTGCTTCAGGCCGGCCTGGTCGACAAGGGCGAAGTCGTCTCGCTGCTCCTGCGCGAATTCGAAGAGGGCGACGCCGACTGGCTTTGGCAGGTCGATCCCGCCCGCCGCGTGCGCAATGTATCCCCGCGCTTTGCCTACGCGCTGGGCGAACAGTCCGAAGACATCGAGGCCCGCCCCCTGGTCCAGTTGATCGCCGGCGAAAGCTGGAGCACCGGCGATTTCCATTCCTCGCTGCACGACCTGGCCGAACGGCTGAAACGCCGCGAAAGCTTCAGCAACCTGATGGTCCGCGCCACCTTGAGAGGCCACAACCGCTGGTGGGAACTGTCCGCCAGCCCGCGCTTCGATGAAAACGGCGTGTTCGTCGGGTTTCGCGGCGTCGGCTCCGACGTAACCGAACGCCGTGCCAGCGAAGACCAGATCGCCTACCTCGCGCGCTTCGACACCCTGACCGGACTGCCCAACCGCCTGCAATTGACCGAAGCGCTCGACACCGGAATGCGCCGCGCCGACCAGTTCCGCAGCCGCTGCGCCTTCCTGATGATCGATCTCGACCGCTTCAAGGCGGTCAACGATACCCTGGGCCACATGATCGGCGATCGCCTGCTCGAACTCGTCGCCGAACGGCTGGAATCGCTGGTCGGCGAAGCAGGCCTGGTCGGCCGGCTCGGCGGTGACGAATTCGCCGTCGTGATGAGCGAAAAGGTCGACAGCGACAAGATCCAGGCCGTCGCGCAGCGCATCATCAGCGGCCTGTCCGCGGCCTACATGGTCGATCACCACGTGCTGTACATCGGCGCCAGCGTCGGCTCGGCCATCGGCCCTCGCGACGGCGCAACCGTCGAAACGCTGATGCGCAACGCCGACCTCGCGATGTATCGCGCCAAGGACGAAGGCGGCGGCGCGCATTCCTGCTACGAACCCTCGCTCCACACCGACGCCGAACAGCGCCGCGTGCTCGAACTCGCCTTGCGCCACGCGCTTGAACGCGACGAATTCTCCCTCGCCTACCAGCCAGTCGTCGACGCCAAAACCGGCCAGGTGCTCAGCTTCGAAGCCCTCGCACGCTGGACCAGCGCCGAACACGGCCCGATCAGCCCGGTAAAATTCATCCCCGTCGCCGAAGACGCCCGCCTGATCGTCCCGATCGGCGAATGGGCCCTGCGCACCGCCTGTCTTGAAGCCGCCCGTTGGCCCGAAGCGATCAAGATCGCCGTAAACGTGTCAGGCGAACAACTGCTCGACGCCCGCTTCTCGCAAACCGTAGTGTCAGCGCTAGCAGCCAGCGGCCTCCCCCCACACCGCCTCGAAATCGAAGTCACCGAATCGGTCTTCCTGCGCGACGGCACCGTCGCCCTCGAAACCCTGCGCCGCATCATCGCCCTGGGCTGCGGCGTCGCCCTCGACGACTTCGGCACCGGCTATTCCTCACTCGGCTACCTGCGCAAAATCCGCTTCTCCACGATCAAGATCGATCGCAGCTTCGTCCAGGGCGCAGCCCGCCACAACGCGGAAAGCCTGGCGATCGTGCGCGCCGTCGTCGCGATGGCGGACAGCCTGGAAATGTCGACCACAGCCGAAGGGGTCGAAACCGAAGACGAAGTGGCGACCGTGCGCGAACTGGGGTGCAAGAAGATCCAGGGGTATTATTTCGGTCGCCCGATGGCGCCGGAGGATGCGTTTGCGCTGGTGGCACCGGTGAACATCGCGGTCGCATAAGTGGCCTCCGGCGGGCAAGGGCCATCGCCCTTGCGTCCCGTTACCGTCTTGACCTGTGTGTTGTCCGTGCCGTTGCGTCATGCGCAAAGTGGGCGGATTGCTGCCGCTGCGCGGCGGGATGCAAGCGCATAGTCAGCGCTGACCTACCAATTTCGTCGTCCCGGACTTGATCCGGGACCCCACTTTCTTTGCTTGCGTGCGTTGATCCGGGACCGGTGGGTAGAAAAACAGCAGGACCCCGGATCAGGTCCCATAGGCGCTAAGTTAAGGTCGCAATGCCTCACATTCCCATCCCCGCTCATCCTGAGCCCGTCGAAGGATGCGCGCTAAGCCAGCCCAGCACCTCGACCGGGGCGCCCAGAACTGACCTTGCGCGCATGCTTCGACAAGCTCAGCACGAGCGGGCTTTGGGGTTTTTTGATTTACCTTAGCGCCTATGGGATCAGGTCCGGGGCGACGATTGTCTTGGGTAGGGTCCTTACGCCGCGACGCCCACAGCGCGCAACACGCTCTCGAACACCACCCGGCCATCGCTGCCGCCATGCGCAGCTTCGATCATCCGCTCGGGATGCGGCATCATGCCCAGCACATTGCCCGCATCGTTCAGCACGCCTGCGATATTGCGCTGCGAGCCATTAACCGGCTCGGCATAGCGAAACGCAACGCGGTCTTCGCCCTCAAGGCGATCGAGCGTCGCGGCGTCGGCGTAGAAATTGCCGTCATGATGCGCGACCGGGATCGTGATCTTCTGGTCCTTGAAGAAACCGTTGGTAAACAGCGACTGGCTGGTGCCCACGGTCAGCGAAATGTCGCGGCAAACGAACTTCTGGCCGTCATTACGCAGCAGAGCGCCGGGCAACAGGCCCGCTTCGGTCAGCACCTGAAACCCGTTGCACACGCCGAGCACCGCAACGCCGCGTGCTGCCTGTTCGATCACGGCCTGCATGATCCGCGACCGCGCCGCCATCGCGCCGGAGCGCAAGTAATCGCCGTAGGAAAATCCGCCGGGCAGGCCGATGAAATCGAGGCCCTGGGGCAGGTCGCTATCGCCGTGCCAGACGCGGTGAACGGTGCCGCCGGTGATCTCTTCGATCGCGACGGCCATGTCGCGATCGCAGTTCGACCCGGGGAACGTGATGACAGCGGCGGTAAAACCCATGGTCAGCTCACCTTTTCGATGCGGTAGTTTTCGATCACCTGGTTGGCCAGCAGCTTGGCGCACATTTCGTCGATCGCGGCGTCGGTGACATCGTCGGCCAGATCGAGCTCGATCAGGCGCCCGGCGCGGACATCGTTGATCCCGGCAAAGCCCATGCCTTCCAGCGCGTGATGGATCGCACGGCCCTGGGGATCGAGCACGCCGTTTTTCAGGCTGACATGGACACGCACTTTCATCGTTCGCACTCTTTCGCCGAAGTTTGTCGGCCCTATGCCTCCAAGCGCCGCGAAGGGCAAGGCTAACTGGGCCAGTCTCGCCATTCCCCGCGCGCCTGCTCATACCAATGCGCGACGCGCAACACCCCGATATCGTCGAATCGCCGACCGGTGATCTGCAACCCGATCGGCAGGCCATCGGCAGTCTGCCCGCAATCGATCGACGCGGCGGGCTGCTGCGTCATATTGGCGGGCATCGTAAACGCGATATGGTCGAACGGGCGCGACGGGTCGTTGTTGGGCCCGGGCAGATGCGCGGGGAAGGCTGGCATCGGCGCAACCGGCGACAACACGAAATCGAATTGCTGGCTGAATCGCACGCCTGTTTCATGGATCGCCATCAGCTGCTGATAGGCCTGATACACCTCAAGCCCGCTCGTCTGCGCGCCGCCTTCGACCCATTGGCGGATATAGGGCAGGATCAGCTCATACCGTTTACGCGGCAATTCCTGAGTCACCGCCCAGAACCGCGTGCGGAAAAACGTGTCGAAACCGTCGAGCATCGCGGGCGTCAGATAAGGCGCGACCGGCTCGACAATCGCGCCAGCCGCCTCGAATACATGCGCCGCCGCCTCGATCGCGGCGCGGACATCGGGCTGCGTTGGCGTGCCGGCACCGGCATCCAGCATCAGCCCGATGCGCAATCCCGTGACATCGCGCTCCAGGTCCATCCACGGCAGGTCCGCGGGCGGCAGGCTCATGAAATCGCGCGCATCGGGCTGCGACATCGCGGTCATCATCAGCGCGGCATCCGCGACGGTGCGCGTCATCGGCCCGGCAACCCGGCCCAGATACGGCGGATCGATCGGCACGCGGCCGTTGGACGGTTTCAGCCCGAACACCCCGCACCATCCGGCGGGCAAGCGAATCGACCCGCCGATATCGGTGCCGACATGCAGCGGGCCATACCCTGCCGCCGCCGCCGCGCCCGCGCCGCTGCTCGACCCGCCGGGCGTGCGCGTCAAATCCCACGGGTTGCGGGTCAGCGGGTGAAAACTCGACAGGCCCGACGACAGCATCCCGTAATCGGGCGCCGTGGTTTTCGCGAAAATGACCGCGCCCGCCTCACGCAACCGTGCCGCCAGCGGCGCGTCGTCCACAGCAGGCGCCAGGTCCATCGCAGCCGTGCCCATCGGCACCGGCACGCCTTTGGTCGCGATCATCTCCTTGATCGTCACCGGCACGCCATCGAGCGGGCCCAGCGCAATACCCCGGCGCCAACGCGTTTCCGACGCATGCGCCGCATCGCGCGCGCCATCGGGATCGAACGCATACGTCGCGCACAGCTTGCCATCGTGCGTATCGACTCGCGCCAGCACCGCCGCGATCACGTCGATCGGCGACAGTTCGCCGCTGGCAAAAGCGGGGCCCAGCACAGTGGCGGGCAAGTCGGCGAGTTCGGTCATCGCCGCATCATGACGCGACAATCACGCAGATCAACCTTTGGCTGGCGCACTTTTCGCACTGGCAGGCATCACAAGGATTTCGAGCGCACGATCGGGCTGCAGGTATCGCGCCGCCGCCGCCTGAATGTCTGCAGGCGTCAGCCCCAGCAACAGGGCCTTTGCCGCCTCGTGCCGCGCAATGCGATCGGGCCGGGTCTGCGCCCGAGCGACGAGCGCCAGCCAGCCGGCATTACCCTTCAAGCCACTGTCGAGCCGCTCGACCAGCGGCGCCCTTGCGCGCGTGATCAGATCGGGATCGGCGGGCGCGGCGATCAGCGCCGCCATCGTCTTGCGGATCGCAGCGCGCATCGCCTCGACATCAGACGTGGTGACCGAAGCCTGCACCGCAAATGTGCCCCAGCCTGGCCACAGGTCCGATTGCGAAGACGAGGCGCGCGGCGAATACGTTTTGCCCATCGTTTCGCGCAGCGAATCCTCGACCGAAATCGTGACCATCGCCTGGACCAGGTCGAGCGTCAGCTCCAGCCGTTCGTCATGATCGTCGGTGGTTGGCCATTCAAACCGCACGATCGCCTGCGCCGCGGGGCCCTTGTGCGGCACGACCAGCGCGCCGCGCCGATCGGTAAACTTGCGCTCCACTGCGGCCGGATCGACATGGAAATCGGCCTCGCGCACGGGCATTGCGCCGAATGTGCGCGCGACATCGGCGATCGCGGCGGGTTCATCCAGATCGCCGACCATGCCGATCTCGATCGCCCCGTGCAGCAGCCGATCACCGATCACCCCACGCAATTTTGCAAAATTCAGCGCGCGATAGGTCTCGATCCCGGCCAGGGTAAAGCGCGGATCGTTATCGGATTCGATCCCGCCCAGCGCATTGGCGAGCGCGGCACGCGGGGTCGCATCGCGGCGGACGATCACATTGGCGATGCCCTCGTGAAACGCCAGCTCGGCCTCTGGGCGATAGCCCGGATCGCGCACCATCGCCGACAGATACGTGGTTTCGAGCAAGAGATCGCGCGGCGTGACTTCGGCCGCCGCGACAAAGGCATCGCCCTGCGCCGTCAACGATCCACCAACCGAATGCCCGGCGAGCAGCGTCTGCAGGTCATCGGCGCTATGTTTGCGCAAGCCGCCGGCCGCCATGAACGACACCATCGTCACCGCCTGCGGATCGGCGCGCGTCGCCATCGGCTGCCCTCCGGCCAGCGCCAGGCTGAGCCAGACGCGGTCGCGATCGAGATCGGTGTGTCGCAAATTCAGCCGCACACCATTGGCAAACCGCACCATGCGAATGCCCAGCACCGGATCGCGCGTGTCGGACACCACCGCGCCCGCCGGCCCGACATCGCCATAACCGAATTTGCCCGTCACCGGCGTAAACACCGCCCCCGGCGCGGCTTCGCCCTCCGCCCAGGCGCGGCGCACGTCGTCCGCACCACCCTTTGGCGCATGGCGGCCCTGAAACCGCAGTAGCGGTGCATCGAGCGGCAGCGCATCGGCGCGCAAGGCATCGAGCACGATCGCCGGCGTGATCGTCGGCGCAAAAACGTTGAACCGGGCGAGCGCATCGGCGGGCGTCGCGGGCACTTTGTCATCGTTGACGACGGTCAGCGCGCCGCGCACCAGCGCCGCATCGGACCGCGTCTGCGCCTCCGCTGCCGCATTCTCCAACCCCTCGCGCAATTCGGCGATCTGCTCGTCCAGCTCGGCGCGGGTAAACCCTTGCGCCAGCGCCTGGCGCAGCGCGGCGGTCGCGGTGATCAGGCCGCGGCGCCATTTGCCGTCCTCGGTATCGACCACCAGATTGGTCGTGCGTCCTGCATGAAACACGTCCGCGGTGCCAAACCCGGCGCCATGAAACGGCGGATCGGCGCGGCGCGACAGGCTCTGGAACCGGCGATTGACGATGCGATAGCCGATGTTGCGCAACAACGCGCGGCGCCGCGTGGCAATCGTATCGGGCTCGTCGATCCACGGCCCGTGGCGCGAAGCGGTCACACGCTCGCTCAACGCCGGATCGGTCCAGATATCGACGCGATTGCGCCGGCCAAGATCGACTTTCCCGGCATCGATCCGCCCGGGCGGCGGCGCAGGATCGGCCTGCCAATCGCCAAAATGCGCGGCAATCGCGGTGTCCATCGTCTTCGCCGGAAAATCGCCGACCACGATCACCGTGGCACGGTCGGGCCGGTAATGCGCATGCCAGAATGCGCGCAAGTCGGCCGCATCGGCCTTCATCACGCTATGCTCGGTCCCGATCGGCAACCGCTGAATATAGGTCGCCTTGGGATAGAGAAACTGCGCCATGTCGTGCCAGTCGGTCAGCGAATAGCCTTTGCCCTCGCGCATTTCGGACAGCACGACGCCGCGCTCGCGATCGACCGCAGCCGGGGTAAACCGCAATTCGCTGGCCGTTTCGCGCATCAGCATCAGCGCCGTGTTGAGCAGGATGGGATCGGCGCGCGGCAGGTCGAGCTGATAGATCGTGCGCTCGAAAGAGGTGGATGCATTGGTGTCCGCGCCAAACGCCAGCCCCGCGCGTTGCAGGACCTTGATCATGTCGCCCTCGGGCACATGCGTGCTGCCCTCGAACGCCATGTGCTCGACAAAATGCGCCAGGCCCCGTTGATCATCGCGCTCGTCAAGCGACCCGGTGTTGATCACCAGCCGCACCATCGCGGTGCCGGCCGGCGTGCCATTGGATCGCACGATCGTGCGCATGCCATTGGCCAATTTGCCAAAATGATAGCCCGGATCGGGCACGATATCGCTGCCCACCATCGGCCAGTCGGGCTTTTGCACCGCCGCAACCAGCCGCGTATCCACCGTCGCACAGGCGCCGAGCAGAAATGTGACAAGCGCAACGCAGGCAAGCCGGAAGGGAAGGGGCATATGTATCAGCATCGGTCCGCGCGCACTGTGGGCTTATCGGCGCGCGCGGGCAATGCTCACGATATTACATTGTGTTTAGTCTGGCAGGACGAGCTCCGCGATAAACCCGTCAGCGTCGCGGTGGAACTCCAAATGGCCGCCCTGCGCAAGTGCTGCGCGCTGGGCGATTGCGAGGCCTAGGCCGGTGCCGTCGCCGCTACGTGCGCTGTCACCGCGCGCAAACGGGATCAGCATGGCGGTTGCGGTCGCGGGGTCGAACCCGGCGCCCGCATCGTGTACCGCCATGCGCAAGCTGGTCCCATCGTTCGTGATGCGAACCGAAATCGGCGATTGGCCGTGGCGGTACGCATTGCCGATCAGGTTAGCCAGCGCGCGCCCGATGGCGTGGGGCCGCATCGGGTGGACCAGCGCTTTGGGCATGACGAGCGCGTGTGCGTCGAGGCCTGCGTCGATCAGGGCCGCGCGAGCCAGTGCTGCGACATCGGTCGGCTGAACCGGTTCGTCGGCAAACCCGTTTGCAAATGCCAGGAACTGCCCGAGCATCGTCTCGATCTGCGCGATCTGGCGCGCGGCGGTCGCGTCCAGTTCGTCGTCGGTGCCGGCCATCATGTCCAGGCACAGCCGCAGCCGGGTCAGCGGCGTGCGCAGGTCGTGGCTGACGCCGGCCAGCATTACCGCGCGTTCGGCGCCCTGTTCGGCGATCCGCGCGGTCATCCGGTTCAGCGCATCGGCGATTGCCGCGATCTCGATCGGTCCGCGCACCGCGAGCGGCGGCGGAGTGCCATCGGCGCGGTAATCGTCGAGGTCGTGCGCCATTTGCCGTAAGGGCTGATCGATCCGGCGTTGCAGGACCAGGCCGCCGGCGGTGGCGACGATGAATGCGATGATCAGCGCGACGGCCAGGCTGACCAGCGCGCCGCCTTCGCGCGGGGCGCCGACGCTGATCCAGTAGCGATCGGGGCCCAGATGCACCAGGAACCACAATTGGCCCGGCCGATCGGTGCGCCAGGTCAGCGCGCTGTCGCGCGGCAGGCGCCGCGCCAGCGCGAGCAGGAACTGGCGCTCGATCAGGGTGGGCGCGCGCGCGCCATCCGACGGCGGATTGTCGGTGGACCGGACGTCCATGCGATCGCCCGTTTTCAGCGCCACGATCAGCGCCGCGCGGCGATCGGCGGGCAGGTCGGTCATCGCGACATCGATCGTGCCGAGCATGTCGGCAGTGACTTCGGCAAAGCGGATCACTTGCGGCCGGATCACCAAAGTCACCACCAGAAATCCGGCCAGGAGCTGCCCCGCCAGCACGACCGCGATCATCAGCACCAGATTGCGGCGGAACAGCGTGCGCAGCATCAGGTGATTTCCGCGTTGTCGGTCAGCACATAGCCGACGCCCCACACCGTGCGGACATGGCGCGGATCGGCGGGGTCATCGCCGATCGCGCGGCGCAACCGTGCGACCGCAACATCGATCGCTCGGTCGGTCACATCGGCATCGCGGCCCAGCGCGCGGTCGATCAATTGCGCGCGGCTGAGCGGGCGTCCGGCGCTGCGCGCGAGCGCGGCGAACAGCGCGAATTCGCGCGTGGACAGCACCAAAGGCGCGCCCTGCCGGGTGACCGCCATGGCCGAGAAATTGATGGTGAACGGGCCGATCGTCATCACGTCGTCGCGCGCCAGGCTGCGATCGGGACCCATCCGGCGCAACATCGCGTGGATGCGCGCGACCAGTTCGCGCGGCAGGAACGGTTTCCCCAGGTAATCGTCGGCGCCCATTTCCAGCCCGAGCACGCGGTCGATCGCATCGCCGCGCGCGGTCAGCATGATCACCGGCGTTTGATCGCCCGCGCCGCGCAGCCGCCGCACGATCGCCAGTCCGTCTTCGCCCGGCATCATCAGGTCGAGCACTATCACATCGGCGGGCCCACGTTGCAGCGCGACATCCATCGCCCGTCCACCCTCGACCGCACGCACGGCAAACCCGTGTTCGCCGAGGAACCGCGTGAGCAGCGCGCGCAGTTCGGCATCGTCATCGACGACGAGCACGCGCGCAGGGTTTGGCGTTGGAGTGGACATCGCCATCATGGGTAACTGCAGATGCGCCCGGCGGCCAGCCGCGAACATGTGACGAGGTGTTACAGCGCCGCCCTTATGTCACATCTGGCGGCACAAACGCCGGTTTGTGACATCGCCGCGTGGCATCGCGGGGCGATTGCAAGCGGGCCGGGGTTGTCCGGTCCACTCGCAAAAGGAACCATGGCATGTCACCTCGTATTCTCGTTTCATCGCTCGCGACTGCTGTCCTCGTGCTCGTCGCGCCGCTGCCCGTGTTGGCGCAGGGCGGCGTGATCCATGCGCGCGGCGCCAATGGCGGCGGCACGGTCGTTGCCGGACCAAACGGCGCTGCGGGCCGCGCCCACGGCACAACGACCGCCAATGGCGCGACCACACGCGCAAGCGGCGGCGCATTTGCCGGCACCAATGGCGCCTATGGCTATCGCTCGTCGAGCACGTCGGTCAACAGCGCCAATGGCACCGCCACGCACAGCGGCGGCGGCACGGCCAGCGGCGCCAACGGTTCGGTCACATCGTCGAATTCGTTCAGCGGATCGACGGAAACCGGCGTGACCGGATCGTCGCAGACGAGCGCGACCAATGCCAACACCGGCAACAGCTATAGCGGATCGACCACGGTCAATTCCGCCGCCGGCCGCCCGGTCCACACCGGCACCTGCACCAATTCTGCCGGCGCGACGATTTCGTGCTGAATGACCCGATGCGCCGGCCGCTGGTCGGCGCATGCTGGATGGAGTTAATAGAATGACCCGATTTCGTATCCTGATGATCCCCGCAATTCTGGCCCTTTCGCCCGCTGCGCATGCGCAAGACGGCGGCGTGCCCGCGCAGGCGTTCGACCGGATCGCGCAGGCCGATCTCAACCATGACGGCGTGATCGATCGGTCCGAAGTCCATGCCGCGCGCCTGTCTGCCTGGCCGCGCATGGACCGCAACGGCGATGGCTATTTCGATATCAATGATGTGCCACCGATGTTTCAATCGCGGTGGAAATCGGGCCGGGCGCAGGCCCTGCTCACCGAATTCGACAAGAACGGCGATGGCCGGGTCAGCCGCGACGAATTCCTGAACGGGCCGATGGTGATGTTCGACCTGATCGATACCAACCACGATGGCCGGATTTCACGCGAGGAGCTCGCCGCCGCGAAGGCCAAGTATCATGGGCAATGAATTTGGCCTGGGCCGCGGTCTTGCCGGCGGCCACCACGGGTTGCTGCTGGTCATGGTCCTGGCCGCGCTTGCCGAAGGGCTGTGGCGCCGCCGCTATGATTTTGCTGCGCTATGGGCCAGCCTGGCGATCGTGATCGGGCAGCAGATCCTGAGCCCGGTCAGCGCGCTGGCGATGGGGCCGGTTTATCGCTGGTTTGCATCGCTGTCGCCCCACGCCTTTCCGGCGAGCGACTGGCGGACCTGGGCGGTCGGGTTCATCGCGGTCGAATTCGCCTATTACTGGTTTCACCGGTTCAGCCATACCGTGCGCTGGCTGTGGGCGACGCATTCGGTCCACCATACGTCGCACGAAATGGTCCTGCCTGCCGCCGCGCGGCTGGGCTGGACCGGGCCGCTGTCGCTGGGCTGGCTGTGCTTTGTCCCGCTGGTCCTGCTCGGCCTGCCGGTGCAAGTCATGGGCGCCTTGCTCGGCGCCAATCTGCTGTGGCAATTCTGGCTGCATACCGAAGCGATCGGGCGGTTGGGCCCGCTCGAATGGGTGCTGAACACCCCGTCAGCGCACCGCGCCCACCATTCGCGCGACGAGGCCTTTCTCGACTGCAATTTCGGCGGCGTGCTGATCGTGTTCGACCGCCTGTTCGGCACATACCGCGCGGAACCCGCCGCGCGTGGTCTCAACTACGGGTTGCACGGGGTAGAGCAGGGCAATGGCGTGATGGCGATAGCGTTCGGCGAATGGCGCCGGATGTTTGCCGCAATGGCCCGCGCGCCGGGGTTTGTGGCCAAAGCCCGGGTGGCGCTGGGCCGTCCAGGCGCCGATCAATTCACAACCGGCAAATCGATATAAGTCCCATCATCTCCGCCCACGCTGATCTTCTGCGTGGCTTTGACATAATCCCCCGGCTTCGCATCGAGCACCGAAGGCACAAACGTCTGGGGATTGCGATCATACAGCGGGAACCAGCTCGACTGGATCTGCACCATGATGCGGTGCCCGGGCAGGAACACATGGTTGGTCTGGGGCAGGGCGAATTCGTATTTCAACGGCACATCGGGGGTGATCGGCTTGGCTTCCGACAGGCTCTGGCGATAGCGCCCGCGAAAAATATCCATGCCCACGGCCAGTTCGTATCCGCCCATCGCCGGATCGCCCGCCACTTCGTCGGGATAGACGTCGATCAATTTGACCACCCAGTCGCTGTCGGTCCCGCTGGTCGACGCGGTCAGGTGGACCATCGGCATCCCGGCAATCGTCACCGCATGGTCGAGCGCCGGGCCGGTGAACGTCACCATGTCGGGGCGGCCCGAAACCGGGCGCTGGTCGGTGGTCAGCCAGGTCTTCCACGGGTTGTTTTCATAGGCGACGAGCTTGTTTGGCCGCGGCAGGAAGGTGACGGGCGTGGCCGGATCGGACACATAGTCGATCCGCGCCGCCGTATCCGACGGCGCCATGCCGAGCGACTTGTCGGCGTGCAGGTACAGCCTGGTCGTCGCGGGCGCGGCGGGCCAGCCGGGCAGGCGTTGCCATTCGTTGGTGCCCGATTGAAACGCGGTGACCGTCGCGACATCCATCGGTTTGTCATACAGGAAATGCGCCAGGAACGGCGCCAGCACGTGCATGCGCCACCATTTCGCGGTGTCGGTATCCCACTGGATCGGGCCGAGCGCATCGGCGCGCTCGATTTCCTGGCCATGATACCACGGGCCGATCGACATATACAGGTTACCGGCCTTGTCGGCGGGTTTCAACGCGCGCCACACTGCCGGCGAGCCATAAATATCTTCCTGGTCCCACAGCGAATGCACCAGCATCGTCGGCACGGTCAGCGGCGCGCGGGCGAGGATCTTGTCCATCGCCTGCTCCTGCCAGAAACTGTCATAGGCCTGATGCGCCTTCAGCTTCTGCCAGAATCCGATCTGGTCGAGGCCGTGTGCGCTGGCCAGCGCGCCCGCAGACCCTGCACGCATGAACATGTCATAGACATCGGCATTGGGCGTTTCCCAACGGTCGGAATTGTCCTTGGTGCCGACCTGTTCCCAGACGTAATCGTCGTTGTACTGGCGATAGGCGCCATTGTGAAACCAGTCGTCGCCGCGCCAGCCATCGACCATCGGGTTCATCGGCACCGCGACTTTCAGCGCCGGATGCGGATTGACCAGCGCCGCGAGCGCAGTGAACCCGTCATAGCTGATCCCCAGGATGCCGACGCGCCCGTTCGATTCGGGCACATGCTTCACCAGCCAGTCGATCGTGTCATAGGTATCGGTCGCGTGATCGACTTTGGTCGGATTGAGCGATGTGCCGACGAACGGCCGGTTCATCACATACGTCCCGCCCGAGCCATATTTGCCGCGCACATCCTGCACCACGCGGATATACCCGCCGCCGATGACCACGTCGGGCGCGCTGTCATACCCATCGATCCGGCTGCCCATATGCGGCGAGTGGCCATAACTGGTCTGGTCCTCGGCATTGTACGGCGTGCGTGTCAACAGCATCGCCGCCCCCTTGGCACCCTTGGGCACCAGGATCACGGTGTGCAGCTTGACCCCGTCGCGCATCGGAACTTCAACCACGCGCCGGTCGAAATCGCGGAATGCGTTGGGCATGACCAGTTTTGCGGGGCGCTCGTCATACGTTGCGGGGGCGGCAATCGCGGGAACCGACACGCCAAGCATGAGGGCAAAGCCCAGCGCACATTTCCAAACCATTGTTTTTGCCCCCACACCGCCGATTCTGCGCGGACGCTATCGGCATCGCCTGTGGGTGGCAAACGCTTATGCCCCTGCAAGCTGCCCAGCCGCCTGCTCACCGCACAAACGCGTTGCATTTGGCGTATCGTAGGATAGACTAAGTTAGATAGACTAAGTCTGGAAGCAACAATGGAAACAGTCAATATTCATCACGCAAAAACCCATTTGTCCCGGTTGATCGACCGGGTCGGCAGTGGGGAGAGCGTCATAATTGCCAAGGCCGGCAAGCCCGTCGCCAGGCTCGTCCCATTGGACGTGCCGAATGCCGGAATGGTCAAGCGCCTGGGTTTTATGGAAGGCCAGTTGCAGACCCCCGCAGACTTTGATCGCATGGGCGAGCAGGAGATCGAAGCACTGTTCGGCGGCCGCTTATGAAACTGCTGCTGGACACGCACCTGTTGATCTGGGCCGCGGCATTTCCAGACCGGATACCCGCCGATGCACGCGCGCTTCTGGCAGACGACGACAACACGCTGTTTTTCAGCGCCGCCAGCCTGTGGGAAGTCGCGATAAAAAGCGGGCTGGGCCGCGAGGATTTCAAGGTCGATGCGCGATTGCTCCGGCGCGGGCTGCTGGACAACGGCTATACCGAATTGCCCGTCGCCAGCGAACACGCAGTCGCGACCGACGGTCTACCGCCAATCCACAAGGATCCCTTCGACCGGCTGCTCATCGCGCAATCGATGGTCGAAGGCATAACCCTGCTCACAGCCGATGATATCGTCAGCCAATATCCGGGGCCGATCCGCAAAATCTGACCGAGCGGAGGTGGACCGGCGGGCGTTTCAGGTGCCTCCGGCGGGCAAGGGCCGGGGGCCCTTGCATCCCGTTGCCGTCCGCGTTCATGTGTCTGTTCGGCCGAGCATCCTGCCGCTGCGTCGGGAGACCATGCGCGCAATAACCCCGACGTCATCCCGGACTTGATCCGGGATCCATCGTGCCTTGCGCGATGGGCTGTCGTGGAAGGGAAAACTGCGCCGTTGTGCGGCTCTACTCACACCGCGTCCGGAGGCACGATGGATTCCGGATCAAGTCCGGAATGACGAGGGTGGTTTTGGAGGGGAGGCCGCTGCGCGGCGGGGTGCAAACGCGTGAGCCAACGCGCAGTTCAAGACGGTAACGGGTTCCTAGGGCAATGGCCCTAGGCCGCCGGAGGTCCTGAACAAACTCAACAGATTAGCATCATGAGCCATTCCCGCGAATGGGACTAAGCCCCGGCATGATCTAAACGGTCGCCGATCAGGCTGCCCAGCCGCGCCAGTTGCGCTTTCAACAGCCGGTTTTCCGATTCGATCAGCCCGGCATGCAGCGCGGCCATGGCCAGCGCGACATCGTGCGCCGCCCAGCCGAGCACCGCGATTTCATCGGGTCGGTACAGCGCGCCATTGCCTTTCAGGTCCATCAGTACGAGCCCGGCCAGCGTGCCATGGTCCAGCATGGGCAGCGCCAGGACGCCGGGCAGGTCGGTCAGCGCATCCGCCAGGTCGAGCGCGCTGCGTTCGGCGCGCATCAGCGCGAACGCTGGGTCATCGACGGGGAGCGTGCGCGGCGCGGTGTCCCAGGATCCGGCCATGCGTTCCAGGATCGCGTCGTGCGTGCGTTCCTTGCGGCGATATAGTGCGACCAGCGCTTCTCCCCCGAACCGCGACACTTCATCTGCAAACGCCCGCGCGAGCGCGCGTTCGTCTTCGAAATGCGGGGCGGACGCGACAAACCGGCGGAGGATCGCCTCGTTCGAATGCCAGCGATGGAAGAACACGTGTTCGACCCGGTGCTCGACCGCGGTGTGCACGCGGTGAAACACCAGATAGACCAGCAGCGCTGCGCCCGCGTCGATCCACGCGCTGTCCTTGACCCAGGATTCGGGCAGCCAGTGTTCTATGCCCCATTCGATCAGGCCAAAGCAGCCCAGCAGCAGCGCGCTGACCGAGCCAAACACCAGCGTGCGATTGAAAACAAAGCCAAGGTCCACGACGCGATATCGCAACACGGCATATGTCAGCACCAGCGGAAAGGCGACCGATGCGAGCAAAGTCGAAGCGGTATTGGCAATGATTTGCGCCGCTCCGCCCAGCACAGCGAGATTGTCGTCACCCAGCAGGACCAGCAGCACGCTGATCACGATCAGTGCGTCAGCCATCAGGACGACGGCGAACCGGTTGCGTTCAGCACCCAGGCCATCGCGCATGCCGCGCCATGCCCAATACCCGGCGATAGCGGGCCCTGTCGCCAAGACAATTGTGTTGGCGATGGCCAGGCCGTGGGACGCCGCAGCATTGGCCAGCGGAAATTGCTTCCACTCGTTGATGACGACAAACATCATGTTGAGCGCCGCCAGCGCGATGAGTGCAGACATCCATAACCAGGTGGACCGGAACACCTTGGCGACAGCCTGATCGTAAAGCAGCATCGGAAAAATCAGCAGGCCCAGGCTGCACAAATTCACTAGCACAACGCCGGTCTGGAACGCAGGCGCCAGCGCAGAACCGGCAGCCCACCAGGGCACATTCGTCCCGGCAAGAAAGCCGATGAGACCAAGCCCCAACGCCAGTGCCGCCGGGTTGCCCCAGCCACGCCAGATCACGGCAACACCCAGCAAAAGCGCAAACGCGCCCCCGCCAAGCACCGCAAGCGATAGCGCAAACCAGTCCGCGCGGGGCGTCCTGGGCGGCATTGCTGCGTACTGCATGCTGGTATGGCGCAAACGATGCGATCCGGGCCCCGCCGGCCGGATGATCACGCCAACGTGCGCGCCGGGCGCCGGGTCGGATCCGATCACGATGGCATTGTCAAACCGGATCGACGAACCCGGCGTTATGCCAGCCCGATCGGCCGGTCCGCCGGGATCGACGCGATCAATTTCAAACCAGCCCGGTGCAACGGACGAAGCGTGGTAGCTGGCACCTGGCCGTCCGACACGCGCGGGCCCCATGATCCCGATCCTGTCCGCCAGTGTGATCAGTTGCGAAACGCAAATCGCGACCGCTAGCAGGCACGCAAGCGCGACGACCAGCCTCGGCCAACTGGTGAATAGCGGGTGCCCGTTCCGATCTGCTGCCTGACCGTCCCCGGCACGCCCGTCGCTCATACAAGATACCCCCGCCGCTTGCGCAGCAGGGGTAGCGAGCATGGTAGTGCGGTCAACCGGTTATGGAACCGGATGACCCCTTACTTCTTGGTGCGCAGCTTGCGGTGCGCGCCCAGGTCCAGCACTTCGGACGGGCCGCCATCGTTTTCCAGCAGGCCGAGCCGGCGCGCGACTTCCTGGTAGGCTTCCTCTTCGCCGCCCAGATCCTGGCGGAAACGGTCCTTGTCGAGCTTTTCGCCGCTGACCATGTCCCACAGGCGGCAGCCGTCGGGGCTGATTTCGTCGGCCAGGATCACGCGCGCATAATCGCCGTCCCAGATACGACCGAATTCGAGCTTGAAGTCGACGAGGCGGATATTGACCGCCGCGAACATGCCGCACAGGAAATCGTTCACGCGGATCGCCATCGACGAAATGTCGTGCATTTCCTCGTTGTTGGCCCAGCCGAAACACGCGATGTGTTCTTCGGAAATCAGAGGATCGCCGAGCGCGTCGTCCTTGTAGTAATATTCGATCAGCGTGTGCGGCAGCGGATCACCCTCGGGGATGCCCAGGCGCTTCGAGATCGAGCCGGCGGCGACATTGCGCACGACGACTTCGATCGGGATGATTTCAACCTGGCGCACGAGCTGTTCGCGCATGTTGAGCCGGCGGATGAAATGCGTCGGGATGCCGATATGCGCGAGGCGCGTGAACACATATTCGCTGATGCGATTGTTGATCACGCCCTTGCCGTTGATCGTGCCGCGTTTCTGCGCGTTGAACGCAGTGGCATCGTCCTTGAAATACTGGATCAGCGTACCGGGCTCGGGGCCCTCGTACAGGATCTTGGCTTTGCCTTCATAAATCTGGCGGCGACGGGACATGGGTCAATCTTCCTGTGGCAGCGGGCGCTCAGACTAGCGCCTTTTCAGCCGATACAAAACGGGGTGAGCCAAATATCCCCGGCATAACGTGAACGCCGGGGGGAATGCGAAGGCTGGGCGCATAGGCCAAAACACCCGCCTACGCAATCGCGGCAGGCATTTCGAAAAAATCGAACAAGACGTGGTGTTTTATCCGACTGCACAGGAAAGCGCGCGTGGGCCATTGGAACATTGCCCGCCGTGGCCACTTGGCCAAGGCGTCCCCCATTCGTCCCAAGGAGTCTCCCCATGAGCAAAGTCCTCGTCCTGTACTATTCGAGCTATGGTCATATCGAAACGATGGCGCATGCCATTGCCGAAGGCGTCCGCGCCACCGGCGCCACCGCCGACGTCAAGCGCGTGCCCGAAACCGTGTCGGACGAAATCGCCGCGGGCGCGCATTTCAAGACCGACCAGTCGGCACCGGTCGCGACGATCGACGAGCTTGAACATTATGACGCGATCATCATCGGCACCGGCACGCGCTTTGGCCGGATCGGCTCGCAGATGGCGGCATTCCTCGACCAGGCCGGCGGATTGTGGATGCGCGGCGCGCTCAACGGCAAAGTCGGCGCGGCGTTTACCTCGACCGCCAGCCAGCATGGCGGCCAGGAAACCACGCTGTTCTCGATCATCACCAACCTGCTGCATTTCGGCCTGACCGTGGTCGGTCTCGATTACGGCTTCCAGGGCCAGCTTGGTCATGATGAAGTCACCGGCGGCGCGCCTTATGGCGCGACCACGATCGCCGGCGGTGACGGCAGCCGCCAGCCGAGCGAAACCGAACTCGCCGGCGCGCGCTACCTGGGCACGAAAGTTGCGAACACCGCGACCAAGCTGTTTGGCTAATACCTGAACCCCATAACAAGTTTCGCTTATCCTGAGCTTGTCGAAGGACGCGCGCGGTTCGTGGGCTTGGTCTGCTGGTTAGCTGGACCGACCGTGGGCGCGCATCCTTCGACGGGCTCAGGATGAGCGGGGTTGGGTGTGATCAGGCTTTCCAATGGGGGTGGCACTTCGGTGCTGCCCCCATACATTTTTCTGATCCTGGCATTTTGCCGTGGCGCCCCGGGCATCAAGGACATTATGTCCCGCACAATCCAACCGATTGCCCCGGAGATACCCGATGCCCCGCGCCGCCACGCTCGCCCTGCTCGAAACCTACTACGCCGCGTTCAACGCGGGCAATTGGGACGGCATGCTCGAATGCCTGTCGGACGATGTCGCGCATGACCTGAACCAGGGCGATCGCCAGGTTGGCAAGGCGCAGTTCCGCGCGTTCATCGCGCACATGGAGCGCTGCTACAAGGAACGGCTGGACGACATCGTGCTGATGGTCAGCGAAGACGGCACGCGCGCGGCGGCGGAATTCGTCGTCCATGGAGCGTATTTGGCGACCGACGAAGGCCTGCCCGAAGCCGCGGGCCAGACGTATGTGCTGCCCGCCGGCGCGTTCATCGCGATCGCGGATGGCAAGATCACCCGGCTGACGATGTATTACAACCTGGCCGATTGGACCGCGCAAGTCGATCCAACGGCGTGACGATCGCGGTTCGCCCCCTGACCGGCGACGAACTGGCGCAGGCGCTGGACCCGCTGGCGCAATTGCGGATCGCGGTGTTCGCGGCGTTTCCCTATCTGTATGACGGCGATGCGGCTTACGAGGCGGACTACCTGCGCGAATTTGCCGCCGCGCCCGATGCGGTGCTGGTCGCCGCATTCGATGGCGCGACAATCGTCGGCGCGGCGACGGCGGCGCCGATGGTGCACCAGAAGGCCGAGTTTCGCGATCCGTTCGCGGCGCGTGGGCTCGACGTCGCACGGCTGTTCTATTTTAGCGAAAGCGTGCTGTTGCCGCAGTACCGCGGGCGCGGGATCGGCCATGCGTTCTTCGACCACCGCGAGGCCCAGGCGCGCGCGTGTCACGCCAATGCCGCCTGTTTCGCCGCCGTTATCCGCCCCGGTGATCATCCCGCGCGGCCCGCCAATTATGCCCCGCTCGATCGCTTCTGGACCGGGCGCGGCTATGCCCAGGTGCCCGACCTGGTGACGCAACTAGGCTGGAAAGATCACGGCGACGCGGATGAAACGATGAAACCCATGCAGTACTGGCTGAAGCAATGGTGACGACCCAATGGCGCGTGGCCGCCGCACAATATCCGATCGACGCGCTGGCCGACTGGGACGCCTATGCGGCCAAACTGGCGCGCTGGGTCGAACAGGCGGCGCAGGCCGGCGCGGCGCTCGCGGTGTTTCCCGAATACGGCGCGATGGAACTCGCGAGCCTCGATCCCGCGACAATGGGTGACCTGCAGGGCTCGATCGAAACGGTATCGGCGCTGCTGCCCCGCGTCGACGCATTGCACAGCAAACTGGCGGCCGAACATGCGATCTGGATCGTGGCCGCGAGCGCGCCGCGCAAGCGCGCCGATGGCAGGTTCGTCAACACCGCGCGGCTGTTTTCGCCCAGCGGTGCCTCGGCGCATCAGGACAAGTTGATGATGACCCGCTTCGAGCGCGAAGAGTGGGGCATCGTCGGCGGGGACCAGCTCAACCTGTTCGACACGCCGCTGGGCAAGCTGGCGGTGCTGATCTGTTACGACAGCGAATTCCCGCTGCTGGCGCGCGCCGCGGTCGAGACGGGCGCGCAGGTCCTGCTGGTGCCAAGCTGCACCGAAACGATGCGCGGATACTGGCGCGTGCGGCTGGGCAGCCAGGCGCGCGCGCTGGAGGGGCAGTGCTTTGCGGTGCATAGCCCGACCGTGGGCGAGGCCGCTTGGTCCCCCGCAGTCGATTATAACCGGGGCGCGGCGGGGATCTATGGCCCGCCCGATCGCCACGAAGCGTTTGCCATGCCCGAAGACGGTGTGCTGGCGATCGGCGAAGAATCGGCGGCGCAATGGGTCTATGCCGACCTCGATCTTGCGCAGGTCGCGACCTTGCGCGCCGATGGCGGTGTTTTGAACACGCGCGACTGGGTCGAACAACTGGGTGCCGGACAACTGCCACCAGTGACTGTCGTCGATTTGACGTGAACGCGTGCCACGGTACTGTACTGATTGAACAGGGAGTTTTTGATATGCGGATGGCACGACGCGATTGTCTGGTGGCGGGCGGCGGGATTGCAGCGGCGCTGCTGACCGGCCTGGGGACCAGCGCCCGCGCGAAAGCGGCGCGCCCGGTCAAGCCGGTGGTGCTCGGTCATCGCGGCTGCAGCGCGCTGCGCCCTGAACATTCGCTGGGCTCCTATGCCAAGGCAATCGCCGACGGTGCCGATTATATCGAGCCCGACCTGGTCGTGACCAAGGACGGCGTGCTCGTCGCGCGCCACGAAAACAACATCATCGAAACCACCGACGTCGCCGCGCATCCCGAATTCGCCGCGCGCAAGGCGACCAAAATCGTCGACGGCGTGTCGCAGACCGGCTGGTTCACCGAGGATTTCACGCTCGACGAACTGCGCACCCTGCGCGTCAAGGAACGCATGGTCGGCGAAGGCCTGCGCGTCGAAAGTCATTCCTACGACGGCATGTTCCGCATTTTGACTCTCGCGGAAATCGGCGATTTCCTCGCGGCGGAATCAGCAGCGCGCGGGCGGATCGTCGGCCTGATCCCCGAAATCAAGCACTCGACCTATTTCGCCGGAATCGGCCTGCCGATGGAAGACCGCTTCCTGCGCGGGCTCGGCGAAAGCAAATACCTCGGCGTCGCGCCAGTGATCGTCCAGTCGTTCGAAATCGCCAATCTCAAAATGCTGCGCCGCGTGCTGGGCGACAAACCCAATGTGCAGTTCATGCAATTGATCGACGAAGACGCGCTTCGCCCCGCCGATGTGGTTAAAGCCGGCGGCACGCTGACATATGGCCAGATGATGAGCCCCGAAGGCTTGACCGCGATCGCCGCCTATGCCGACTGGGTCGCGCCATGGACGCGGCAACTGATCCCGCTGGGCGCCGGCGACAAGTTGGGCGCGCCAAAGCCGGTCATCGCCGATGCACACCGCGCCGGGCTGCTGGTCGGATGCTACACCTTCCGCCCCGAAAACCAGTACCTCGCCGCCGACTTTCGCAACGGTGCCGGCGCCAACACCCGCAATCCCGAAGGCAGCGTCACCGAAATCCGCCGCTATGTCGCCGCCGGGCTCGACGGGTTTTTCACCGATGATCCAGCCCTGGGCCGCCGCGCGCTCGATGGGCAGGGCGCCGCCTGAACGCTCCAAATCGGATGAATTTGTTGCGGGCCGGCCAAGGCGCTGGACATTTCGGTCCGTAACGGGTTGAATCGCGGGCGGGGGAGGATGCGAACCTGATCGGTTGATTCCAATCAACCATAGGATCTGCATTCCGCGATGAGCCAAAAAGCCGTTCTGTTAGTCTGCCTGGGCAATATCTGCCGGTCGCCAATGGCCGAAGCCGCCCTGCGCGCAGAAGCCGTGGCCCAGGGCCTCGCGCTGACCATCGATTCGGCCGGAACCAACGGCCTCCACACCGGCGAAGGCGCCGACCCGCGCGCCATCGCCGAAGCCGCCCGCCACGGCATCGACCTCTCAACCCACCGCGCACGCCAGTTGACCGAAGACGATTTCCTGCACTTCGGCCACATCTACGCACTCGACCACCAGAACCTGCGCGAAATGGCCCGCATCGCCCCGCGCCGCCCCCTCGCCAAAGTCGGCCTGCTCCTCGACACAGTGCCCGGCCGCTCAGGCGAAGCAGTGGTCGACCCGTATTACGGCACCGCCGAGGATTTCGCGACCGCATGGGACGACGCGGCCGAGGCGGCGAAGTACATCGTCGCGCAGTTGGCGCGGTAAGGGCGGGCGCTTAAGGGCCTCCGGCGGGCAAGGGCCAAGGGCCCTTGCATCCCGTTACCGTCCGCGTTGGTGTGCCTGTTCGGCGGAATATCCCGCCGCTTCGTCGGGAGACAATGCGCGCAATACCCCCCCACGTCATCCCGGACTTGATCCGGGATCCAGCGGGCCTCGCGCGATGGGCCATCGCGGAAAGGAAAACTGCGCCGTTGCGTGACTCCGCTCACACAGTGTCAGGAGGCACGATGGATTCCGGATCAAGTCCGGAATGACGAGGGTGGTTTTCGGGTGAATAGCCGCTGCGCGGGGGCGCGCAAACGCTTGGGGCAACGCGCGGCTCAGGTAACGGGTCCCTAGGGCAATGGCCCTAGGCCGCCGGAGGCCCTTAAATTACGCCGTCTCCCGCACAATCAACTGCGGGGCAAACTGCACCGACTGCGTATCCGCCCCCGCCATCCGGCGCAGCAGCAAGTCGACCAGCATGCGCGCGCCGCCTTCGATATCCTGGCGCACCGTGGTCAGCGGTGGGTGTGACAGGCGCGCCAGCAGGATGTCATCGAAGCCGACGACGGCCATGTCGCGGGGGATGCTGATGCCGTATTCGCCTGCCGCGCCGATTATGCTGATCGCGCCGACGTCGCTGCCGGCGAAGACGCCATCGGGGCGGTGGCCGGCGGCGAAATAGTCGTGCGCGGATGCGCGGCTGGCGTCGGGGGTGATTGCGCTGGCGACGATGGCGGTGTTGCGGCGGATTTCGTCGGGCAGGGCGGAGATGAAGCCGGCCTGGCGCGCGGTGAATTCGGGGGCGTCGAGATGGCCGAAGTAGGCGAGGCGCTTGCACCCGCGCGCGACGAGGTGGCGCGCGGCGAGCACGCCGCCGGCATAGTTGTCGGAGCCGACGGTGGTATAGGCATTGCCCGGGTCGTAGGCGCCCCAGACTACCATCGCGCGGTAGTGTTCGGCGGCGCGGTTGAGCACGGCGCCCTGGTCCGACTGGCCGACCATGATGACCCCATCGGTGCGGCCCGACCGCACGAAATCGTCGAGCCACATGTCGCGTTCGGGCACGACGCGCGATAGCAGCAGGTCATAGCCGCGTTCGGTCAGCGCCTCTGCGAGATGGCCGAGCATGGTGGAAAAGAACGGGTCGGACAGCGCCTGGCCGCGTTCGTGGCCCAGCGGCAGCAGCACGCCGATCGCGCCGGTGCGGCCCAGGCGCAGATTCTGCGCGGCGACATTCAGGCGGAAACCGTGTTCGGATGCGATCGCGCGGATGCGGTCGCGCGTGGTCTGGTTCAGGGTGCCTTTGCCGGTCAGCGCGCGCGATACGGTGGAAACCGAAACCCCGGCGATGAGCGCCAGATCGGATATACTGCGAACCGATGACGTTACGGCACCCATGATGGCTTGTCCCCCTATTATGGCGCGTCGATTAGGGTGTAATGCGGGAACACAAGCCCGACCCGCCACTCACAACTAGCCAAGTCTACCGCATTGGTTTTCCACGCGCAAAGCCTATTCACCCGTACCTTGTGGTTAGGCAATCGATAGCTATTATAAATCGGCCAGAGTTTTTGGCGCGATCCAACAATTGGTCCGAAATTATTCCGGCGCGACCACGATTTTTAACCGGATCAGCTTGCCGTGATGACCAACTTTGATGTGGTGTTCGCTGACGAGTTTGATTTTCAGGCGCTTTGCCTGATCGGGCGCGATTTCCAGGGTATAGTCGCCTGGACGGACCTGTTCCATCAGGACGAAACCATCGCTTTCACTGCGCACGTGCGCGACACGGTGGCCTTTGGCGTTGATCAGGTACAGCATCAGCCCGGCAACGCCGCGTTTGTGCGTGCCGCTGGCATAGACCGCGGTGCCTTCGATATCGCTCAACCGCTGGATCGCGAATTGCACGATCGGGATGCGGCCGGGGCGGGCGACCAGTTCGACGCCCGGGCGTGATGCGGCCATGGCGATGTCGGGCAATGTCGCGCCGTCGATCTTGACCACGGTGCGCGTGCCGTCGCCGATCCCGGTCAGCACGGCATCGCCGCCGGCGGTCGAGGTGATATGTTGCGAGCCGGTGAAGAACCCGACTTTTCCGATCAGCGCCTCATCGGGATCGCGCTGGTCATCGCCGTTGAGATCGTCGAACGCGCGCACCGCGACCGCGCCGCTCGATGACAGGCCGGGCCGCGCGATGAACATCCGGCCGTCCAGCGGATTGCGGCCAAAGCTGAAACCCAGCCGCATGGTGAACGCATAATTGCGCGAGGGCGCGGTGTAGGTGGAATCGAACGACAGCGCGAACGGCCCGAATTTGCGCGTGCCCGATAGCCCGATCGTCGTCTGGTGGCTGTCGAAAGTCTGGGTCAGCGACGCGCGCACGCTCGCGCGCGTGCTGATGTCGCGATCAACTTCGGCGCTGACCGAAGTCACCGATGGATGCGCGCCCAGCCGGTAGGCGACTTCGCCGCGATACTGCGTGTGGCTGCCGGCAAATGTCGTCAGGTCGAACGTCCCGATAGTCTGGTGCGTCGCGGCGCTGCCGGGGCTGGCGGTGTCGGTGTAGTTGATCACATTGGCCGCGAGCACGCGGCCGACGACGAAGGTCTGGCGGAACGCGGCGGTGTCGGTGGTCTGGCCATTGGCATACGTCAGGTGCTGCCAGGAAAACGTCAGCGGCATCGTGCGCTGGCCGATGTGCAGCGTCTTCGACAGATCGAATTCGGTCATCGAGGTGAGTGGCAATCCGCTGGGCGAGCGGACTTCGTCGATGAAGCCATGGCTGTAATCGGCATGGACCGCGACGATCGTCGTGCCCAGGAACCGGCCCGCAACGCCCAGCTCCAGCGCAGTCGCGCCGTTCGATCCGATCGCGGCATCGAGCCGTGCCGCCCATCCGCCAAGTCCGGTGCGCAGGCCCGCCGAACCCATCCAGTGCTGCGACCCGCTCGATTCGAACAGCGCGCCGCTGCCGACCACGGTCACCGCGCTGGTCAGGCCGTATTGCACCGCAAAGCCTTCGCGCCAGGCGCCATAGTCGAGCGTCGGGGCAAAGCCGGGCGGCGTGACATTGATCACGCCCTTGTCCTTTTGCACCGCAAACAGGTTGTACGTGAACACGCCTTTGGCCAGGCGCCCGTCGCCGACGCTGACCCGGCGCACTTCCTCGCGCCGCTGCCCCTGGGGGCCATAGAACACCAGGCGGAAGACATTGAGCCCAAATTCGACCGGGACTTTCAGGAATTCGTACTGGCCATTGACTGCATTGCGGGTCGATCCGACGAGCGCGTCGTTGCGGTACAATTCGACTTCGAACCCGGCCTGCAGATCGCCGCGAAAATCCATCGTTTCGAACACCGACGCGCGCTCGATCGGTTCGTTGGTCAGCGCAAAGCCGCGCCCGGCCACGCCGCGCAGGCCGACCGGCATGGACTCGGTCGCGACATCGCCCATTTCGAATTCGGTCGCATGCAGGGGCCCGAGCAGATGCGCATCGGGATCGCGCCGGCCCAATTCCGCGCGCGCCGCAATCAGGCCGCTCGTCGAGGACACGCTGAGGAATGTGCGCGCGGTCATGAACAGCAGGTCGCCGTCCGCGCGCAGGTCGACTTCAGGGTGGGTGGCGATCCCCTGCGCCCCGGTCATACGCAATTCCGCCTCGGAAATAGGCACATCGTATAGCAGGTAGGGTGTGTCCTGGCGCTCGAACACCGGGGCCGGGGCATGGCCGCCGGCATTGGCGAGCCGACCTCGTGCGGTTTCGCGATCGGCCTTCTGCTCGAACGGAAAAGGTTCGAGCGTTCTGACGACTACTGACTGTGCACGCAGATCCGTGGTCAGCTTGATCGGCAGGATTTCGGACAGGCGCTCGGCCTTGATCCACATTTCGCCGTCATACGCGGCAAAATCGGCCTTGTTGACCGGGGTTTCCTTGCCCGCCAGGGTGAGCGTGCCCGCGCGCAGGTTGATCGACACCGTGCGCAGCGGTGACAGGTACCAGCCATTGGCATAATGGCCATCGTCGCTGACGCTGATCGGCAGGTCGAGAAACCGCGCGATGTCGCTCATCGGCAGATAGACCCCGCCGCGCAGGCCATGCGCGGTCAGGGTGTCGGTCATTTCGCGGTGCTGGGTGCGGATTTCCAGGATGAGCTCGTCATCGGCGGACAGCGTGGGATAGGCGTTGGCGACCGGCTGGCCGGGCGTGGCGGCGCGGGTCGGTACGCCAGGGCCGGGCAGGGGCGGCGTGCTGGGTGGCGAGGCGATCTGCGGCGGCGCGGGATCGGGCTCGGGGTCGGGCGCGGCAAGCGCGGCCACCGGCATCGCAAACAGCGCGGTTGCGGGCAGTACGCACCAGCGGCCCGCGCCGCGGATGCGGGCGGGCTGGTCCGGGGTGTAAACGGAGGTCGCTCGGGGCGCCTCCGGGCGCGTCACGGCACCGTGAAGTCCTGCCTGGCCAATGGCTGGCCGGGGGCAAAGTCATCGTCGATGTAACTGGCTGTCAGGTGGCTGCCGCTGGCGGTAAACCGGGCATCGACCTTCGGATCGACCGCGACAGTGACGCTGCGCTGATCGACTTCGGTATAGACGCCGACGCCCTTGATCAGCGCGATCGGCTTTGGCGCACCTGGCGCGGTAAACGTGATGTCGCCGAACGACGACCGCGTGCCACTGCGCGTGACGGTGATGTTGATCAGGCGCTGCCCTGTGGGCGTGGTAGTGACAGTCAGGTCTTTCAGCCCCGAAGTGAGCGTGGTTTCGCCGACGCGGATGATCACCGGGATCGAAATGCCGAACCGCGGCGTGATCTTTACGCCGATCCCGCTGGGCGCGGCGCGGCCGTTAGTGGCCTCGTCGATGGTCAGCCCATCGTCGCCCGGCGGCACCGCGATCGTCGAAAAATGCGTGCGATATTCGCCCGGCGGCAGATCGGGCGAGACACGCGCCATGATCCGCACCATCTGCGATTCGTTGCCGGGCAGGGTGAAGCGATGCGGCGACCAGCGGACCATGTCGGCCGCGCCTTTCAGCCGGGCAAGCGCCGGATCGCCGGCCTTGACCGCGCCGGGCTCGGCCAGGCGGCCATCGCCGGTCATCACCATGTCGCCGACCGTGATGTCATAATCGCCAGTGTTGCCGGTCTTGTTGTAGATCCCGACGCTGGCGACGCGATTGCGATCATCGATCACGATGCGCTTGGGATAGAGATTGATATCGCCCATCCCGCCGACCGCGCCGTCCGGCGCCTGCGCCGAAGTCGGGCCCTCGGGCACGGGCGCACTCTGCGCAAACGCGCCGATCGGCATGGCCGAGCAAAGCAGCAGCGCCAATCCGGCACGCGCGCTGGCAATGCGGAGAGGGGCCAAAGGCACGATCATTTTTGGGTACTCCACTTGTGGCATCATGCGCCCGAACCAAAACATCCGGCGCGCCCCGCAAAGGCGCGCCGGTGTTTCGGGTCGTATTGCGCGCAGCAGCTTACTGGTAAACCACCGTGGCGTTATAAGTGCCGGTATAGGCGCCGGCAGTTTCGGTGCCGGTCGCGGTCAAGGTGCCGCCGACCGAAAACGCATATGTGCCGGCGATCGTGGTCGTGCCGGTGGCCGACGACGGCGATGTCGAAAATGACATCGACTTGGCGCCATTGGTGATCGTGCCGCTGGTGGTGGAAATGCCGAAGGCGCGCGCAGGGTCACCCACGAGCGAGAATTGATCGGCCGAGGTGATCGATCCGCCAGGCACAAACCCGACATCGCTCGTCACCGAACCGGACCCGCTCGACGAAACGACGACGGTACCGCCGCTACCAACCGTGAACTTGCCGAAATTGAGCGCAGCACCCGGCGTGTGGATCAGCACGATCGGCGCAACGATCGTTGCCGTGGCCGTACCCGCGGCGGTCGACGTATTGCCCGACGCGGCATGCGCCGCAGTGGCGCCACCCAGCAGAATTGCGGAAAGCGCGACGATTGAAACAGAATATTTCTTCATGCTCAGGATCCCCCTCGTTAAACAGCGAGGGTTCGCTACGATCGTTGCTGATCGCATTTATCCCCCCGATGAATTGGGGAATAAGCCAATATGGTTAACATCCAGTTAGGTATAAACCGCAATTGGTTTTTTCGGACGTTGGTATTCGGCGCCTGATTTATTTGTTATATATTAGTAGTTTGATCGTGTTTCAACTGTTCGGAAACGTAAACGCCCGGCGTATTTGATTGGCCAACCTGTCGGTTTTGTTCAGGGCCTCCGGCGGCCTAGGGCCATTGCCCTAGGAACCCGTTACCGTCTTGAATTGCGTGCCGGCTACGCGTTTGTGCGCCCCGCGCAGCGGCGTCATTGTCTCCCGACGCAGAGGCGGGATGCAGCGCCGAACCGACACATCAACGCGGACGGTAACGGGATGCAAGGGCCCTTGGCCCTTGCCCGCCGGAGGCCCTTAAACGATCAGTTGTACGCAACCGTCGCGTTGTACGAACCGTTGTACAGGCCTGCGGCTTCGGTGCCGGCCAGGGTCAGCGTGCCGCCCACGGAGAACGTGGAGACGCCCAGCAGGCTCAGCGTGCTCGATGCGGCCGAGGGTGTTGTGGTGAACGGGATCGAGGTTGCGCCGTTGATTACGGTGCCGGCGGCGGTGCTGATCGTGAAGGCGCGCGAGGTGTCGCCCTTGACCAGGAACTGGTCGGCGGCTTCGGTGGTGCCGGTTACGAATGCGACATCGCCGGTGGTGCTGCCGGCGCCGGCCGAGGTTACGACGACGCTGCCGCCGGTGCCGGTGTCGAACGTGCCGAAATTCAGCGACGTGCCGGGCGTGTGGATCAGGGTGATGGCCGAGACGATGTTGGCGACGGCGGTGCCCGATGCGGTCGCGGTGCTGCCCGACGCGGCGTAGGCAGGTGCCGAAACGGTTGCTGCAGCGGCGAGCGCCAGGACGGAAGAGAGCAGAATTTTCTTCATGGTGTAATCCTGAGCGTTGGTCGGTCAGTCACGTCGGCCTGCAATGAACAAGTCCGATTTTGCGACTGACCCGGCCGATGGAAGCGACCGCGTTTGGCGATGTCTGCTTCCTAGGCTGCGAGGATTGATAGAGTGGCTAGTATTTATACTTACGAAATCGTTGATGCATCAAAATGTGCTGCGAAATATCGCGGAAATCAGCCATTTTTATTGATCAAATCGCGCGTATCACGGTTAATATCCGAAGAATTTATTTGGAATTAACGACGATCGTTCATGACGTCGTGCTGGCCATCGACAACGCCGATCGCGCTCATGTGCGCGAATATGCTGGAGATTTTGGCGTATTGGCGTTCAACGAAATGGTAAATTTCAGAACCGTAACCGCGCCAATGCGGTTCTTTTTGAAAACCCGTGCGGTCCGGGAAACGTTTTTTCGCGACTTATCGATCAAGCGTAGCTGACGATTACCGTAAAGCTGGCGCGATAGCGCGCAGGGGGCAGGTCGGGGGGCAGGGTGATTGTGCCGCCCACTTCGAAGTGGTCGGTGCCTGCGGCATCGAGGTGCGGCGCGGTCGCGCTGCTGGCGCTGCGCACGGTCAGGCCGTTGACGGTCAGCGCGGGCAGGGCCGCTGTTGTTGAGAGGCCGGTGCCGGTGGCGACGATCGTCGCGGGCAACTGGATCGTATAATTACGCTGTGGTTCGCCGGTGACCGAAAAGCGTGCGGCATGGGCATCGGCGCAGACCGATCCGGAGCAGGCGGCGCTTGCCCCGCCCGAAAACTGCGCGCCCGCTGCGCCTGGGCTGACCGTTACGGTGCCGCTGGTGCCATCGACGTGCGTGATATCGCCAAAGTCCATCGGCGCGAGCGCGATCACGCGCAGCGGGCTGACGATTGTCGCCGATGCGACGCCCGCCGCCGTTGCGTGTCCCGCGGCCAGCGCGGGCGCGCTCCACGCGAATGCTACCGCCGCGATGATGCCCAGTCGCGCGATCATCCCAGCACCTGCGTGACAGAGGTGATCAGCATGACGGGGAACACCATCTGCGCGCCGCGCGTGCCGCTCGTGATATTCAGTGTGCCGCCGACATGAAACACGATCGTGCACGTCGCGGTTACGCACGTGGTGGTGATCGTGCCGGTCTGCCCGGGCTGCAGCGTTGTCAGGCCCGGCAGGTCGGTGGTGAAATTCGACACGGTGCCCTGCACGCCGTTGACGGTCGTGCTATTGGCGCTCGGCATGGTTACCTGGATCTGCAGCAGGTAGAAAATGAACAGGCCGCTGGCATGCGTGTAGGTCATCGTGAATTGGGCCGGACTGCTGGTGCTGTCGCCGAGCGGCAGCACGCCGTTGTTGGTACTGGTGCCGTCGGGCGCGATCGTGCGTGACCCGCTGCCCGAAACGACTAACGTACCGAAAGATAACGGTTGGTTGGCAATCGCGGTAAACGTCGCGGCAGTCGCGGCGCGCGCAGTGCCGGGCGAGGCCGCGATCAAGACGGGCACCATGCACGCGAGCAGTCGTCCGGCGCCAATCCGGTACGATAAACGGAGCTTTGGCATGGCGGCTCGCACTGCACTTCCATAGGGCCCTCTGGCTGGACAGCGCAAGGCAGCGCCCTGCGACATGCGTCTGCATGTGGGACAAATGCGCGATCGGGGGCTTTGGTGGCATCCGGCGCAAAAGAAAGAATCCCAACCCGGCAAATAGAGATTGTGCGCAGGGCCATTGCTCAAACCCCGATCTGCCCGGTATGCGGGGCCCATCACCGATTGTCGGTAATCGTCGCCCCATCTGCAGGACACGCCACCTTGGCCCATTTCTACCTGGCCCAAATCGACGGACTGCATGCCTTTGCCGGGCTTCTCGTGGGATTTCTGGTCGGGCTGACCGGCGTCGGCGGTGGTTCGCTGATGACGCCGGTGCTGGTTCTGTTGTTCGGGGTCAGCCCGACGACGGCGGTCGGCACCGACCTGCTGTTTGCCTCGACCACCAAGATTGCCGGCTCGGCGATCCACGGCTCGCGGTCGAGCGTCGACTGGCGGATTGTCCGGCGGCTGGCGATGGGCAGCGTGCCTGCCGCGCTGCTGACTTTGCTGCTGATGTCGGGGCTGGGGCGGCCGCCGCGCGCGGCCAATCACACGATGATGGTCATGCTGGGCGCGATGCTGATCCTGACGGCGGTCGCGACACTGTTTCAGAAACAGCTTGCCGCATTTGCCCAACGCGGTGCGCCGGCGGCCGGTGTCGAACTGCCACCGGTCAAGGCTGCGCCGACGATTGCGCTGGGCGCTTTGCTGGGCGTGGCGGTGACGATGTCGTCGGTTGGTGCGGGTGCAATCGGCGTGACCGCGCTGTTGATGCTGTATCCTGCGCTGCGCGTGGCGAAGATCGTGGGTAGCGACATTGCCCATGCCGTGCCGCTGACGATGATTGCCGGGGCGGGCCATTGGGTGATCGGCGATGTCAATGTGGTGCTGCTGGTCAATCTGCTGATCGGGTCGCTGCCGGGTGTTGTTATCGGCAGCCTGTTGTCGACGCGTTCGCCCGATTATGTTTTGCGTCCCGTGCTGGCTGTCGTGCTGCTGATTTCCGGGTACAAGCTCGTCACTGGCTAGGGGTCGCAGCAATGTCCGAAGAGCGTGAAACATTTCCTGGTTTTGACGGCAAGCCGCTGGCGCTGACGCGCATGGGGGAAGGCAGGCCGGTCATTCTGCTCAACGGGCTGTTTTCGTCAGCCGATACGAACTGGGTGCGGTTTGGCACTGCGGCGCAATTGGTGGACGCCGGTTTTGCCTGCTTCATGCCCGATTTGCGCGCGCATGGGGGCAGTGCTGCGCCGCATGATGACGCTTCCTATCCGACCGATGTGCTCGTCCGGGATGCGCAGGCGCTGGTCGCGTATCTCGGGCTGGATGATTTCGACCTGGTCGGATTTTCGCTCGGGTCGCGCACGGCGGCGCGCGCGGTGATTGGCGGCATGCGCCCGCGCCGGCTGGTGCTGGGCGGGATGGGGCTGGAAGGTCTTGCCGGCTGGGCGAGGCGGCAGGAGTTCTTTCGCGGCGTTATCGACCGGTTCGGCACGATCCGGCCTGGCGATCCGGCGTATATGGCGCAGCAATTCCTCAAATCGTCAGGCATCGATCGCGTCGCGGTGCGGCATTTGCTGGGCACGATGGAAGATACGCCGCCGGCTGCGCTGGCGGCGATCACGATGCCCACGCTCGTGTTGTGTGGCGACAAGGACGACGACAATGGGTCGGCCGACAATCTGGTGAGCGCATTGCCCAATGCCACGCGCGGCACGATCCCGGGCACGCATATGAGCTGTGTGACGCTGCCCAATCTGGGCGCGGCGCTGGTCGAATTCCTGCGCTAATTAGGGTGCTTGCCGCTGTGCAGGGTTTGTGAGACACTCGGGGTAATAAAAAAGTATACCCCGAGGATGTCTGACTATGAAATCGGTGTTTCCCCCGATAGCCAAGGCCACAATTCCATTCGCGCTTGGTGCTTTGGCGGCGGTAGCCAGCTTTTCCACCGCCGCAATGGCCGATTCGTTCGTGCCCGTTTCCGCTACGGAACCTGCCAGCATTGTGACGGCGTTGCAGGAATCGGGCCATCAGGCGGTATTGACGCATGACGACGGCGGCGACCCACTGATAAAGGCGAACATCGGCGGCTGGACCACGCAGATCGTGTTCTACGACTGCAACGAAATCGCCCACAACGCGTGCCAGTCCGTACAGTTCAACGCCAATTTCACGCCCGACAAACCATTCGACGCCGCCGCAGCCGCTGCCTTCGTGCGCGACAACCGGTTTGGCGCGGTGACAGTCTCCCCCGATCACACGGTCAATGTGACCTGGGACGTAATCACCGGGCGCGGCATCGACCCCGCCGTGTTTACGCTAGTGGTCAAAAGCTATCGCCTGGCGCTCGACACGATCGGCAGCGAAGTGTTCACCCCCGCGCACATGCCCCACCTGGCCGACGCGCGCCGCTGAACTGGGCGCTGGTTGTGGGGGCGCTTAAGGGCCTCCGGCGGGCAAGGGCCGAGGGCCCTTGCATCCCGTTACCGTCCGCGTTGGTGTGTCAGTTCGGCGGAATATCCCGCCGCTGCGTCGGAAGACAATGGGACCGCTACGCGGGGGCGCGCAAACGTATAGCCAGCACGCAGTTCAAGACGGTAACGGGTTCCTAGGGCAATGGCCCTAGGCCGCCGGAGGCCCTTTTACAAAACGCATCACCGAAACGGCGGCTCATTGAACGCGCGCAATTTGCGGGAATGCAGCCGGTCGCCCTGTTCGCGCAGCAATTCACACGCGGTCGTGCCGATCGCCAGATGCGCGGCGATCGCTTCTTCGTAGAACCGGTTGGCCTGGCCGGGCAGCTTGATTTCGCCGTGGAGCGGTTTGTCCGACACGCAGAGCAGGGTGCCGTACGGTACGCGAAAGCGATAGCCTTGCGCCGCGATTGTTGCCGATTCCATGTCGATTCCGACTGCGCGTGACAGGTTCAGGCGGCGTGCCGAGTGTGAATAGCGCAGTTCCCAGTTGCGATCGTCGGTGGTGACGACGGTGCCGGTGCGCATGCGGCGTTTCAGGTCGGTGCCGTCGATGCCGCTGACTTGCTCGGCGGCGGTCTGTAGGGCGACTTGCACTTCGGCGATGGCGGGGATCGGGATTTCGGGCGGCAGCACCGGATCGAGCACGTGGTCGTCACGCAAATACGCGTGGGCCAGGACATAATCGCCGATCTGCTGCGTGGGGCGCAGGCCGCCGCAGTGGCCGATCATCAGCCAGGCCTCCGGGCGCAGGACCGCCAGGTGGTCGCAGATGGTTTTCGCATTGGACGGGCCGACGCCGATATTGACCAGGGTGATCCCGGTGCGATCGGGCGCGATCAGGTGATAGGCGGGCATCTGGTGGCGGCGCCATGCGGTGTCGGACAGGCGGTCGCGTGCATTGTCGGTGGGCACGTCGATCGACAGTCCGCCGGCGCCGGTCAGCGCGACAAAGCGTGTGCCATCGAGCTGCCGCCCGGCCCAGTCGACGAATTCGTCGACATAGCGGTGGTAATTGGTGAACAGGATATAGCGCTGGAAGTCTTCCGCGCGCGTGCCGGTGTAATGCGCCAGCCGCGCCAGGCTGAAATCGGTGCGCAAGCCGTCGAACAGCGACAGCGGCATCGGGCCATCGCCGCTGTCGTATTCGGCATCGGCGATTTCGTCGCCGATCGCGGCGAGATCGGTCGAGGGGAAATGCCGCGCCATGTCCTGCGGTCGGACGACGCCAATGCCGGCGCCGAATGCGCCATCAAGCACATAGGGGAACGGGATTTCCTGGGCCGAGGGATGCACCGTGACGACGACATCGTAGTCTTCGAGGATCAGGCGCAATTGTGCGGCGAGGTAATCGGCGAAGAGTGCGGGGCGGGTAACCGTTGTGGTGTAAACGCCGCGCTGGGTCAGGCGGCCGAATGCGCGGCCGGTCGACAGGTTGTCGGGGTCGTTGGGCAGGTTGATCCGCAATTCGGGGTAGGCGTATGATCCGTCGTCGCGCCGGCTGATCGGCGGGACGGTGCCATCGGTGGCAAAGGCCGTAATATCCGCGCGCAAGGTTGCGACCGCGCTGTCGTGCAGGCGGGCGAGTTCGGCCAGGACGGCGGCAATTGTCGTTTCGTGATCGGTCATGCCAAAACGCTATCGCGCTTTGGTGACATTGGAAAGGCGCTTAGGGCCTGACGAGATCGAGGCGCGATGTCACATGTGGCGCGAGTTCGTCGGGCCAGAAATGTACCTGGCGCAGATCGCCGGTGGCATAGCGGCTAACCTGATCGGCGAAATGGGGCGAGGCGGGGTCATTGCTTTCGCCGCCGATGCTGACCGCGCGGGCCGAAACGCGCGGGCCGAATTCGACGACCGCGACGAAGCTGTTGCCGCTGGTGCCATAATAGCGCGTCGTGCCCGGATAGCGCCGCGCGCCGAAGGACGCGAGCGAGCCCCAGCGCGCGCTGGCGAACGGGATCGGGGTCGAGGGTTTCTTGTCGTCGAACACCTGGTCGATCGCGCCGTCATTGCGTTGATAGCGGTTGATCTGGCCCCATGGCACGCGCCAGTCGCCAAAATCGGTGCGCAGCCGGGTGATCGCTTCGTCGAGTGCGGCCAGGCGTTGGGCGGGGGTGGCGCGTGTGGCCATCCAGTCCCACACCGACAGTTTGGCATCGGCGGGGGCGACTTGCGCGGCGTGCATTGTCCACAGTGCTTCGCCCCAGTTCACTGCGAGCGTGGTCGCGGTAGAGTCCATGGCCCAGCGGTGGTCCCAGCCTTTCAGTAGTGCAATCGCGGCCTGGCGGTCGGCGTTGCTCGGCTCGGCTTCGCCGGCTGTGATGAGCGGCGGCAGTTGCCGATCGAATTCGGGTAGCCAGGAATCATAGGCCGCGCTGATCAGGCGATCGAGTGTGAAATCGGCGCGTGCGCTCAGGACGCGCGTCGCGTGGACGCCGCGTGGGTTGGCGCCGACCTGGTCCATGTATGCGGGGTAATTTGCTTTGGCCGGGCTGTCGGGGCCGGCGGCATGCCAGGGCGCATCGTTGCTGTTATAGGCCCAGCCGGTCTTTGGGTTGAGCACGCTGGGCAATTGGTCGAGCGCGTGCAGGCCGTGCCAATCAGTTGCGGGATCGCTGCCATCGACGGGTTTGGTGTAATCGAACCGGGCGTCGCGGACTGGCACGAATTGCGCGTGCAGGTAGGCGATGTCGCCGCTGTCGTCGGCGAACAGCGTGTTGTTCGAGCTGTTCGCGCGCAACTCTGCGACTTTCAGGTATGATGCCAGGTCGTGGGTTTTTGTGCGCAGGAAGCTCTGTTCGAGCGCGGGGACGGGGCGGTTCATCAGCGCGAAGGCCATCCATTTGCCGCCGTCCTCGCGCACGATCGGGCCGTGGTGGCTGGCCCAGGTGACGAAAGTGCGCGTGCCCATCGTGCCGTCGGGGCGGCGGTATTGCAGGGTTACTTTGGCCGGGGTCAGCGGGCGGGTCTGTGTGCCGTATTTGTAGGCTTTGGTGCCATCGGGTGCGTCGACCACAGTTTCGGCAAATTCGTCGACATTGTCGATTCCGCTCGATGTGTGCATCCATCCGGCGTGCGGGTTGAACCCCTGATAGACGAAGAACTGCCCCCAGGTCACTGCGCCATAGGCGTTCAGGCCCTGGTCGCTGGTCATCTGCAATTCGGAGCGGAAGAAGAAGCTGGTGTGCGGGTTGATCAGCAGCAGTGCGTGGCCGGCGGCGGTGTGCGCTGGGGCGATCGCCATGCCGTTCGATCCTGATGGCTCGCGCCAGATCAGGCCGCGCTCCATTGCGGTCATCGCGACCTGGCGGTGTTCGTAGAATGCGCGCAACTGGGTCAGGGGCACGCGTTCGATGTCGCCGCCGATGCTGCCTTCGGTGAAGGACAGCGCCATCCACGGTTCGAAATGGGTAAGGACTTTGGGTTTTGTTTCGGGGTGATCGGCGAGGTAGGCGTTGAGGCCTGATGCCCAGGCGTCCATCAAGGCTTTTAGCCACACGGGGCTGGTTGCGTAATCGGCCTGCAATTTGACTGGATCGATAAACAGGCGTTGGCGCAGGTCGGTCCAGATTTCCTGTTCGCCTTCGGCCTCGGCGAGGCGGCCCAGGTTGACGAGGTAATTGCGTTCGATCCGGGGGAAGTCGTCCTGCGCCTGGGCGTAAATCATGCCGTAGACAGCGTCGGCGTCGGTGGTGCCGTGGATATGCGCGATGCCCCATTCGTCGCGGGTGATCGTTACGTGGTCGGCGGGTTTGGCATTGGCGAATGTCGGCGAGGCGAACATCAGCAGGGCGATCGCAAGACGGCGCATGGCATTATTCCTCGAACAGGCTCTGGCCAAAAGCGCCAACTTATCCTCATCGTCGTCCCGGACTTGATCCGGGACGACGGGAGGTTTTTGTGTTGCCGCTTTGTGGGCTGATCTCTTGCTAGCCGCGGTTTGGGTGGATCGCCAACACTTGATCGCTGGGCTAGGGGAGGGGGATGGATATCGCTCGTATCATTGCCGACCAGACGTTGACCCGTGCCGACATGGCCGGGCCGCGTGCGCATCTGATTGACTGCGATCTGGCCGATGCCGATCTGTCAGCGCTCGATCTGACCGGCTGGCGGTTTGAACGGTGCGATCTGCGGCGCGCGCAACTGGCGAATGCGCGGCTGGAGGCGACGCAGTGGCAATCGTGCCGCGCCGGCATGGCCGCGCTGACGGGCGCCGACCTGACCGATGCGGTGCTGACGTCGTGCGATTTCAACAATGCGCCTTTGCGGATGGCGCGGCTGGCGGGGGCGCGGTTTACCGGGTGTAAACTGACCGGCGCGGACCTGTCCGATGCGACCGCGATCGATGTGCGGTTTTCCGAATGCCTGATGATCAATGCGAAAATGCCAGGGTTTTCGTTCAAGCGGCAGAATTTGCACAAAGTGGATTTTACCCAGGCCGATCTGCGCAAGGCCGATTTTCGCGAGGCGGTGCTCGATGGGTGCAGCCTGCGCGATGCCAATCTGGCGGGCGCGCGGTTTGACAAGGCGGATTTGCGCAGCGCCGACCTGGGCGGGTTGCGGCTGGTTGACGCTACGCTGTTTCGTGGCGCGGTGATTTCGCGCGAGCAGGCCGCGTTGTTGATTGCCGAACTCGGGCTACGGTTGGGCTGATGTATCGTCTCGACGCTCCTGCGGACCAGATTGCGGCGGCGCTCGGCGCCGAGCCCGGGCGTGATGTTTGGGAGGGCGGGGGCGTATTGCCCGGTGGTTTTGCGCCGGTGGTGGTGCAGGGCAAGGAAACGCGCCGTCTCGTCCCGCGCCTGTGGGGCGTGCCGCCCCCGCCGCGCGGGACCAATGTGGTGACGCATGTGCGCAATCTGGAAAGCCCGTTCTGGATCGGAACTTTGCGGCATACTGAGTTTCGCTGCCTGATCCCGATGACTGCGTTCCGCGGTGGCAATGCGTGGTTTGGCGTGGAAGATTGCCCGGTGTTTGCTGCGGCCGGGATCTGGCGCGATTCCGAAGTGGTCAGTTTTGCGATGGTGACGATTGCGGGGGACGGGCTTTATCCGCTCGAACGGGTGGCGACGTTGCCGCTGATTTTGCGGCCTGAAGATTATGGGAAATGGCTGCGGGCGGACTGGAAACTGGCGCAGGATCTGGTGCGGCCTTCGACGCAGCGGTTTCGCGCGATCACGTATTCCTGATCGGTTGCAGTTCATTTTGCTGAGGGCCTCCGGCGGCCTAGGGCCATTGCCCTAGGAACCCGTTACCGTCTTGAACTGCGCGTTGCCTATGCGTTTGCGCGCCCCCGCGCAGCGGCCATCGTCTTCCGACGCAGCGGCAGGATGCTCCGCTGATCAAGCGCACCAACGCGGACGGTAACGGGATGCAAGGGCCCCTGGCCCTTGCCCGCCGGAGGCCCTTAACGCCCGCAGGAGGGCGCGCGCCAAACACCAAGACCCTCGGCTGCGCGCGTCTCTCGACAGCTCAGGATGAGCGGGGTGGTCGTTTTGTGATGGGAAGAGAGGTGGTTCGGCATGAGCGGGGGTAGGGGGTCTTTGATGGGAAAATAGGGCGGAGTTGCCTCAGTCCTTCATCATTCACGATCCGTCCGCGTCGGCAATCGGTCGAACGGGAGCGTGCTGTTGCCCACGTTCAGTTGTGCGTTCATCATTGCGCTGCGTTGGGCGCGTTCCTGGTCGCCGGTGCTGCCGATAGAGACGAGGGTGGCCTGGCTGGTGATGAAGTCTTTCAGGCGCTTGGTCAGGGCGGCGGCCATGTCGGGTTTGCCGAGCATTGAGAGCATGTAGCGTGCGCCATCTTTGCCGAAGGCGACTGAGTGCACTTCGGCGACCCATAGGCGGAAGGTCATGCCTTCGATTTGCGTGACCTGGCTGCTGGCGTGCAGGTTCGAGGTGTAGCGGTTGCCCTGGGCGACTTCGGCGGCGGCGAAGGTGCCGTTCATTTCCATCCATATCACGTGGGATTTGAAATCGAAGCGCAGGCGGAGGAACCGTGCGACTGCGAACGCGGCTTTGGCCAGTGCCCAGACGAACAGCGTGCAGGCGGCGAGCGAACCGACGCCTGAGCCGCCGCCGGTCAGTGCGCCGACGAGGAGGAAGCTGGCGACTGAGGCGACCAGGACGAGCAGGAGCGCGTAGCCGTTGATCAGGGTGATGATCATTGGGTTGCCCGATGCGAAGGGGCGATCGTCGGTTGGTTCGCCTTCGATCCGGGCGCCATCGATGACGAAGGGGACGGGCTGGGTTTCCTCGACGATGCTGCCGTGGAATTCGCCGGTGCGATCGGCCAGGTTGACCTGGGGATCGATGCGGCAATAGCGGCGGTTGGGGATTTTTTCCCACCAGCCGTCCTGCATCGCGCGCATGAATTCGGCCGACAGCATCGCGGGATTGACCGAGATGTTCCAGGTGTCCTGGATCATTGACACTGTGGTCGATGGTGCGGCCATGCGGTGGCGCACGACGGCGGTGAAGAACAGGGCGTGCAGGATGCCGGCCAGCACCAGCAGCAGGAGCAGCGTGGTTGCGCCGATGCCGAATGGCGGGCTGGGCAGGGCATTGCCGACGAGCGCGATTGCGACCGGGCCCATGACCGAGAACGCGATAAGCGCGGCCATTTTGGGGACTGATAGTACGCTGATGCCGAGGTCGGTGTTGGCGCCCGAGCGGGGGTTGAGCAGGCTTGGTGCGGAGATGACGAACAGGATGATTGCGACCCAGCCGGATACGCGGCCGCCCTGGCCGTCGCCGAGGATGGCCGAGACGAGCAGGCCGGCGAGCAGGGCGACGGTGAGGATGCCGGCCTGGAACTGGCGTTCGGCGAAGGCGCGGACCGGGCGCGGGGCGTAGATCAGGTCGGGGACCAGTGAATAGAGCAGGCCTGAGAGCGGATCGGCGGGTTCGGGGTATTCGAGGGCCTGTTGGCGCAGCGATTCCTTGATGACCGTTTCGGCGGGTTTGCTTGTGCCGATCTGGTCTTGCGACAGTTGCGGGGCGAGGCCTTGCGGGCGGCCGCGGCCGAAGAAGAAGCGTAGCTGGCTGAACACCTGGAACAGGAGGTATCCGCCGACCATCATCAGCGCGAATGCGACTGCTGCTGCGGCCAGTGCTTCGACGTGGGCGCCGCTGCGCAGGGCTGCGCGGGCCTGGAATAGCAGGATAAATCCGGTCAGGCCGGATATTGCTGCCGCTGCGCCGACGAACCAGTTGTGTTCGCGCAGGGGGTTGGGGAAGGTGAAGTTCTGACTGCTGCTGCTATATTCGTAGCTCACAAAGCCACTCCACTCATTGATTACCGTGCTCGCGGGCCTTGTGACAGTGCGCCATATCGCGCGCAAGCACGCAATCCTCCCCGGGACGGGGAGGGGGCCCGCCCGAAGGGTGGTGGAGGGGGGTGGCGCCACGCGGTTTGGGGGTGGGGCTTGCTGGTTCGGCGTTTGCGTCCGGCCGCGCCGCCCCTCCACCACAGCTTCGCGTGGTCCCCCTCCCCGTTTCGGGGAGGATTTTTAGGGTGCGCTTGCGGCGTTTAGTGTCGCGAGGTCGTCTGCGGTCAGTGTCAGGCGGGTTGCGCCGAGCAGGTCTTCGACTTGTTTGACTGATGTGGCGCTGGCGATGGGGGCGGCGATGCCGGGTTGGGCGGCGATCCAGGCCAGGGCTACGACGGCCAGGCTGACGCCGTGGGTCGCAGAGACCTGGTCTAGTGCGGCCAGTACGCGCGGGCCGTTGCCCTTGGCGTATTTGCCGACGCTGTGGGCGCGGGCGCCGGTGATGTCTTCGGGATTGCGGTATTTGCCGGTCAGGTATCCGGCGGCCAGGCCGTAATAGGGCGTCATGCCGATGCCGTGTTCGACGCAATAATCCTGCACGGCACCTTCGTATTTGCCACGTTCCAGCAGGTTGTATTCGTTTTGCAGCGCCTGATAGCGGGCGAACCCGCCCTGGGTCTGCGCGGAAATGGCGCTGTCGAGGCGGTCGGCGGTGAAATTCGACGCGCCGATCACGCGCACTTTGCCGGCGGTCACGAGTGCGTCGAACGATTGCGCGACTACGGCCTGGTCGGTCTTGGCATCATCGCGGTGCGCCAGGTAGAGGTCGATGTAGTCGGTGCCCAGGCGGCGCAGTGAATCCTCGACTGCGGTGGCGATGTTTCCCGGTTCCAGTTCCTTGCCGCCGGCGGTTGGCAACATGCCGACTTTGGTGGTGATCTGTATGTCGTCGCGGCGTCCGCGGTGGCGCAGCCAGGCGCCGATCACGGTTTCGGATTCGCCGCCGACATGGCCGGGGACCCACTTGTTGTAGACATCGGCGGTGTCGATCATCGTGCCGCCGCCGGCAACGAATGCGTCGAGCACGGCAAAGCTGGTCGCCTGGTCCGCAGTCCATCCGAACACATTGCCCCCCAGAATCAGCGGCGGCGTGGTCAATAGGGATTGTCCAATCGGGCGAAGCTGGGTCATGTCGGTCTCCTGTAGGGGCGGAAGCTTGGCCCGATATAAGGCGCGCGGGGCAAACGCCAACCGGCACCGGCAAAGGATATTGGAATGAAACGATTATTTGTCGGCGTGGCGCTATCCTGTCTGGTGTGCGCAAGCCCGGCGTTTGCAAAGCTGGCCCCGCCCGAACAGGCGATCGTGGCCGCGGCGGATGCGGGGACGCAGGCCGATATCGCGTTCCTGGAGAAAATTGTCGCGCAGAACAGCGGCACGCGCAATCTGGATGGCGTGCGCAAAGTGCGCGATATGGTCCTGCCCGAATTGACCGCGCTGGGCTTTGCCACGCGCTGGGTGCCGATGGATGCGGTGCACCGCGCCGGGCATCTGATCGCGACGCATGCGGGCAAGCCGGGCACGACGCGGATGCTGCTGATCGGGCATCTCGATACCGTGTTCGAACCCAGCTCGCCGTTCCAGACGTCCACGCTGGAGGGGGATAAATTGCACGGCCCCGGCGCGTCGGACGACAAGGGCGGGGTGACCGTTATGATCGCCGCATTGCGCGCGATGAAGGCGGCGGGCACGTTGGCCCATGCGAATATCGAGGTCGTGCTGACCGGCGATGAGGAAGGCGCGGGCGAACCGGTCGAGATTGCGCGGGCCGACCTGGTCACCGCCGCGAAACGCGCCGATGTTGCGCTCGATTTCGAGAGCCTGGTGGTGATCGATGGCAAGGATTACGGATCGACTTCGCGCCGGTCGGCCAGTCTGTATCGCATCACCGCGACGGGCAAGGCGTCGCATTCGGGCCAGGTGTGGTCGGCGGCGGTCGGTGATGGCGCGGCGTATGAAATGGCGCGGATCATCACCGCATTTCGCACCGAACTGCCCGAACCCAACCTGACGGTGAATATAGGCATGCTCGCCTCTGGCGCGACTGCGACGCTCAGCCCAGGTGAGGGTGAAATCGCGGTGACCGGCAAAGCCAATATCGTGCCGCCCATTGCGGTCGCGATCGGCGATTACCGCGCGCTGACGCCCGAACAGATAGCGCGGGTCAAGGCGAAGATGATCGCGATCGTCGCCAGGCACCTGCCGATGACCGATGCGAAAATCGATTTCAAACAGGCGTATCCGGCGATGGCGCCAACGGCGGGCAACCAGGTTCTGCTCGACAAGCTCAACGGTATCAATGCTGACCTGGGCCTGGCGACGATGCCTGCGCTCGATCCGATGCGGCGCGGCGCGGGGGATATCAGCTTTATCGCGCAATACGTCGATGGTCTGGCGGGCTTTGGCTTGTCGAGCACCGGCGAACATACTCCGGAGGAACGCGCCGACCTGTCGAGCCTGCCGCGCCAGACCAAGCGCGCGGCGCTGTTGATGACGCGGTTGAGCATGGAGAAGGCGAAACGGTGACGCTGGTGTTTACCAGACGCGTTTGACCACAAGATCGTCAAATAGCGTTTCTCTCGACGAGTACATATAACTGGCAAGCGACAGACGGGAGAATAGGTTCGTACGGTTGATTGCCATGGCTCTGGCGTCCCGGGTCCGACAGACGCAAATCGACGCGACGAGCCTGACGTCAGCGCGAATGATATTGGTAGAGCATTTATTAGTTTTCTTATTCTCAAAGGCGCCTCGCAGTTCGGTCTCTAAAAATAAAAAAGGGTATATATGTGGTCGAAAGAAAAAGTGCGTGCGCCTTTAAGTATCTCGATCGGGATGTTGTTTTTACTAAACCTAAATGGTTGCGACGGGCGAGGCACGGACGGAAATAAGAATTCGTCAGGAAGTGGTGGTGACGGATACAAGCCGTCCGCACAGCAGCTATCCGACGTAGAATATTTGGAAAAAAATTACTCTTCAGAATCAGAGTCTTCGTGTGCATCAGAAGCAGATGAATATCTTCGATCTATTGCTAAGTTTGACTTCGGTTGGGATGATGATGCCAAAGGTATGTTTGGGTCAAAATTTAACAAGTACATGAAATATGTGTCGGAATCTGGTGTAATTACGCTTGTATCTGATCGATCAAAGCTCCAAAATGGCTTTGGTGCATGGCAACATGTCAGTATTTATTGCAGGTATGACACTCAAGCAAAAAAAGTTCTGGGTTTTGATTCCACTCCGCCGATTCCGATGAATACCGCCACCAACATCGAACCTAGCGATCAATTGGTTCCTCCATCGCCTGTCGATGCAAAAGACGAACCCACACCTGTTGGCACGCCTTCTGCCCGAGTGGAGTCATTTGAAGCGCCAGCAACCGAGCAACCTGTCGTGCCACGATCTCCACAAGCTCCCAAAGAAATCGACTGTAGTGTTTCGCGCGACGGCATCTCATCGATGGTGTGCAGCAATCCCAGCCTACGTGACCGAAATTCTCGCATCACGTCGATCTTCCGATCGCTTCTTTCCCGATCCACGCCGGGCGCGCGAGATCAATTTTTGCAGGAGCAAGATTTATGGTTCAAAGAAAGAAATGACTGTAGTAGCCAATCTTGCTTGGCCGATGTCTACAGCCGAAGAATGCATGCAGTGACAACAGAAGCGTGGGCGCAGTATAATTCTCAGCACAGCAATCGCGCGCAGCAGCCAACAGAGCCTACGGCGCTGCCAAGTTGATTTTTCGAGATTTTTTGTGCGGATTTTTTTGATAAAACGAATTAATAGGTCCGTCGCTACCAGACGCGTTTGACCATAAACCCGTCGAACAGCGTTTCGTTCGACACCAGCGCCATGTCTTCGGCTTGCGCCTGCGCGATCAGCAGGCGGTCGAACGGGTCCTTGTGAGCGATTTCCATCGCGCCGGCGGTGCGGGCATGGCGGACGCTGATCGGCAGTTCGGTAAAGCCTTGGGCGGCGATGATGGCTTCGAAATCCTGCGCCAGCAGTGCTGCGTGCGGCAATTTGCCGATGCGGACTTTGGTCGCGATCTCCATCGCAGAGGCGGCGCTGACGGCGATCGTGTTGGCTTCGTCGGCGATGGCTTCGCGGGCGGGCAGGCTGAGCGCGTCGTCGCCGGCCAGCCACCAGATCAGCGCGTGCGTGTCGAGCAGCAGTTTCAAGCCATGTCCCATCCGGCCAGTTCGTCATCGGGCAAGGGCTCGTCGAAGCCGGGGTCCATCGCGATCCTGCCCTTCAACGCGCCGAACTGGCGGCGTCCGCGTGGTTCCAGCGGGACGAGCCGTACCACCGGAATATTGCCGCGCGCGATAACGACTTCTCCGCCCGCCAGAGCGTCGGCAATCAGGCGAGACAGGTTGGTCTTGGCATCGTGAACCGAGAACTGGGCCATCGCGGATCTCCTTGGCTAACCATATAGCTAACCGGGCGTTGCAGAGCCACAAAAAAACCCACCCCCACAATCACGTGGGGGTGGGCCTGATTATGCACGCATCGGGTGTTTAGTGGTGACCGCCGCCGCCGTGTCCACCACCACCGCCGCCGCCACCATGACCGCCGCCACCGCCGCCGCCGCCATGGCCACCGCCACCGCCGCCGCCACCACCGTGGAAGCCGCCGCCACCGCCGCCACCGCCGCCGTGGAAGTTACCGCCACCGCCGCCGCCGTGGAAGTTACCACCGCCGCCACCGCCGTGGAAATTGCCGCCGCCGCCATGATAGCCGCCACCGCCGTGGTATCCAACACCGCCGTGATAGCCGCCGCCGCGATAGCCACCGTGGCCGCGCCAGCCGTAGCCGCCGCCCCAGCCGTAGCCGCGACGCCAGCCGTATCCGCACCAGTACCAGCCGGGACCGTTCCAGCCCTGGTACCAGCAATAATTACGGCCGCCGAAAATGAAGGGATCGATGCCGACGCCGATCACCTGGGCTGTGGCGACTTCGGGCATGACCACGGTTGTGCCGGTAATGCTGACGGCCGCCAGTGCCGCTGCTGCAAGAAACCTGTTCATTGCGATTTCCTTATCCGATTTGGAGCGCGCCATCGCATGGTGCGTGGCCGCCAGTAATAGCAACCTGCATGAACAACGCCTGTCCAACCATTTTGGTCCGGGGCGGCGTTGTTTTTCCCGGTATATTGGCAAATGGTAATGGTGCACCGAGAGCCGCCGCCGGCTGCCAATTCCTCCGATTTGAACGCAAAACAAGATGACCAAGAATTATGGCAGAAATCCGCGCGCCATGCGCTAAGCGGTGTCGCGGTAGCCAGCGCCGTATGAAAGGTCCCCGCCGATGAACCCGATTGCGACCACCAAGCATATTCTCGAAGCGGCGGAGGAAACCATTCTGCACGAAATTCGCCTGTCGCGGCGGGCCGACCGGTTGCGGCATTCGCGCGCGGCCAAGGACGGGGCGCCGGTCGTGGCAACGCCGCTGACCCTGGGGCAGAAAGTTGCCGATATCGTGGCGTCGACGATGGGCTCGTGGAAGTTCATCATTATTCAGTCGGGTTTCCTGCTTGTGTGGATCGTGCTGAACGTCACGGCCTATGTGCAGAAATGGGATCCCTATCCGTTTATCCTGCTGAACCTGGCGCTGTCGTTTCAGGCGGCCTATGCCGCGCCGTTCATCATGATGAGCCAGAACCGGCAGCAGGACATCGACCGCGAGGCGGCGGCCAGCGATTACCAGGTCAATATCAAGGCCGAGCTGGAAATCGAGCTGCTTCACCAGAAGCTCGACCAGTTGCGCGAGAGCGAAGTCTTTGCACTGACCCAGGCCGTCGCCGACCTGACGCATCTGTTGCACGAGACGAAGGTGGAACTGTGCGAGCTTTACAAGGAACGCGGCGAAATCGGAAAAGCCCCTTCAGGCGCGTAACAGGCCGGTCCTGCGCCAGCGCCACGAAAAGCCGAACTGCATTGCGGCGATCAGCGTGATCAGGCCCGCAAAACCGATCGCTTCGGGGCTGGTATGGCCTGTCGCGTCGCGGGTCATGTATTGCGTGAAAAACTGGATCACGACGGCCGCGAAACAGATCAGCGACAGCGGCACCGCCCAGGCGCGGCGGGCGACCATGGCCAGCGCGCCCAAAGTTCCGACTGTCGTGCCCACGGCATACACGACCCATTCCCAATGCGGCATGGCCATGTACATGCCGGCCTCGTTCGCCGGCAATCGGGCGATGTCGGCCGGGGTCATCGTGAAATCGTGCACGAACGACAGCAGGCCCATGGCGTTCCACAAGGTCAGCAACAGGCCGACGATGACGACTTTGCGCGTTCCGATCATCGGCTGCTTCCCCCTGGCCGCAATAGGTCTGCTGCAATATACGCTTTCGTGTGGCTTGCTCCAACAGAATTGCCCATGGGGTCGCGCGAACATGCCGGAACATATCGGCCGTAGCGCGCGTTGATGGGGCATAGTTCTGGGACAATTTACCATGCCGCTCGATCTCGCACCGCGGACGTACCGCCCGTATTTTGCCGCGCTGATGACTTTCCCGGCGGCCTGTTTCGTCATGACCGCCGTGACCGACCTGATCTATGCGCGATCGGCCAATATGACGTGGGAAACGTTTTCGATCTGGCTGCTGACGATTGGCCTGATTGCGGCGGCCGTATTTGTCGTGATCGGCCTGGTCCAGGCGTTCGGGCAACAGCGTTGGCCTTCGATGATTACCCGCGTCGGGTATGCGATCGTGCTGGTGCTGTCGGTGTTCAATGCCTTTGTGCATAGCCGCGATGGCTATACTTCGGTGGTGCCGGGCGGGCTCATGCTTTCGATTGTCGTGGTGCTCGTACTCGCGCTGACCTGGGTGATGAACCTGAAACGCGCGCCGCGCCGGTCGCATTCTGCATCCTTTCTGATGAGCGGAGAGTCGTGATGCGGCGTGCTTCCTTATTCCTGCTTTGTGCTGGCTTGCCCTTGCTCGCGCTGGCCGGCTGCCACAGCAAAGTTGCGTCGCCCGATGACCAGGTCGGGCCCAATGTCACGCTGCCCGATCCGCAGGCCTATCTGTTGCCGCCGATGAAGATCGCCCCGGTCAAACCCTGGCAAAATGGCGAGATGCCGATTGCGGGGGCGGGGCTGAAAGTCCAGCCATTCGCCACGGGTCTGATCCATCCGAGATCGGTGTTCGCGCTGCCCAATGGCGACGTGCTGGTTGCTGAAACCGATGGGCCCAAGCCGCCGCTGAACCGGCCCAAGGATTTCATCATGGGGCTGATCCAGGCCAGCGGCAAGAAAAGCGGGCCCAAGGCGCCCAACGATATCATCCTGTTGCGCGACACGCAGCATACCGGTGTTGCCGACCAGCGGTTTACGTTCCTGACGCACCGGCATTCGCCGTTCGGCATGGCGCTGATCGGCGATAATCTGTACGTGGCCGACACCGACGCGGTGATCCGCTACCATTATACTCCGGGCCAGACGGTGATGACCGATCCGGGCGAGAAGCTGACCGATCTGCCTGGTGGCCCGATCGATCACCATTGGACCAAGAGCATGGTCGCCAGCCCTGATGGCACCAAGCTGTATGTCGGGGTTGGGTCGAACAGCAATATCACCGAAAACGGTATGCCCGCCGAATTCGAACGCGCTGCGATCTGGGAAATCGACGTGGCGACGGGCGCGCACCGCCTGTATGCGACCGGCACGCGCAACCCTGTCGGCGTGACGTTCGAACCGGTCACGCACAAGCTGTGGGCGGTGGTCAACGAACGCGACGAACTGGGCCCCAACCTGGTGCCCGATTACCTGACGTCGATCGCCGATCACGGGTTCTATGGCTGGCCGTACAGTTATTGGGGCCAGCACCTCGATCCGCGCGTCAAACCGCAATCGCCGGAGATGGTCGCCAAGGCGATCGTGCCCGATTACGGGCTGGGCTCGCACGTCGCGCCGCTAGGTATCGCGTTTTCGACGGGGAATGCGATCCCGGCGCAGTACCGCGGCGGGGCGTTTGTGGGCGAACATGGCAGTTGGGACCGCGATCCGTTCAACGGGTACAAGGTCATTTACGTGCCGTTTGCCAATGGGCGTCCTTCGGGCAAGCCGGTCGATGTGTTGACCGGGTTTCTGACTGCCGATGGGCATGCGCGTGGGCGGCCGGTTGGGCTGGCTACCGGGCTTGATGGGGCGTTGTTGGTTGCGGACGATGTGGGAAATTCGGTTTGGCGGGTTAGCGCGGCGCAGTAGGTGGCCGCTGGTCCTTAAACCAGTCCCGCTCGTCCTGAGCCCGTCGAAGGATGCGCGCCAATGCCCGCCCAACACGTTAACAAGATCGCCTGGAACATCTGTTGCGCGCATCCTTCGACGGGCTCAGGATGAGCGGGGTTAGGTTTCAGAGCGCATACGGCAAGTGACGTATCTGTGCGCTACCCGTTTGCGGCTAGCGTGCGCGCGGGAATCAGGGCGGGATCGAGCGGAATACATATGAAAAATGGTCTTCTCAGCCTCGTGCAGCCCGCAATCCTGGCCGTGATCCTGCTGTTCTGGACGTTCGCGCCGACCGCTTGGACCACGAGCGGCACGTCGATCGCGATCGCTGCGCTCGGCACGACCGCGCTGATCCAGGGGCTCGAATGGGTCAAGGAGCGCCATGTCGGCTGGCGCATAACCTGGCGCGAATTCCTGACCGATGTGTTTTATGTCGTGCTCGGCTTTACCGCGATCGATTTCCTGTCGTCGCACCTGGCCGAAGACCCGCTGAAAGCTATGAAGCTCGCGCTGCATATCAGCACGCCGTGGGTCGCGCATATGCCGTTCCTGGCGCAAGTCGCGATGGTCGTTTTCCTGATCGAATTCGGCCAGTACTGGATGCACCGGGGCATGCACAATTTTACCCCGCTGTGGCTGGTCCACGCGCCGCACCACCACATTACGCAATTGAACGCGATGAAGGGCGCGGTCGGCAATCCGATCGAGCTGTTCCTGATCAGCCTGTCGGTCATCGCTCTGCTCGACGTGCCACTGCCCGCCGTATTCTGCGCGGCGAATATCGGCGTCGCGGTGTCGTCGTTCGCCCACGCCAATGTCCGGCTGGACCCGCCGCGCTGGTACGCGTTCTTTTTCACCACGATCCAGCACCACAGCAAGCACCACTCGGTCCCCTATGAAGACACGCGCTGCAATTACGCCAATTCGCTGATCCTGATTGACCGCATGTTCGGCACGTTCAGCCCGGGTGAGGCCGAAGTCGTCGGCCAGGACGAACGCAAGCGCCTGTCGATCCGCGAGCAGTGGATGTTCCCGCTCGTGCCGGTAATTGCCACGATCAAGGCCCGCCGCGCACAGACGGCGACCGGTTCGGTCTAGACGCCGCGCCGCGCATATGCTGATGGACCAGTGATTCAACCACAGGACCCATGCGACAATGCCGATCAAACTCACCCTGACCGAAGACGAAGCCGAAATCATCCTGGACGCTCTCGAAGCGGACATGGAAGGCTATACCGAGTCAGCCAAGGAAGCCCGCGGCAACAACAACCGCGTCGACGTGAAAACGTTCAGCGAAGCGGCTGAGCGGATTGCGGCGTTGATCGGGCGTATTCGGCCTTTGGTTGAGTAATAAGTGTAGGCCTCGGGCGGCAAGGGGCAGGGGCGCTGACAAAAAATTATCGTCGCCCCGGACTTGATCCGGGGTCCCGCTGCCTTTCTGTTCGCGGGCCGCCACTTGAACCACGGGCGTAAAGAACAGCGGGATCCCGGATCAAGTCCGGGATGACGTGAATATGGTATGTTAGCGCGTATGGGCTGACCTGAGACCGAGGTGAAACAGGCCGGTCCGGTGCGCGCCAGATAGCCGTCCTGCCAATCGAGCACGGTCAGGTAGTTGGTCAGCCGGTTCAGCTCCAGTTTCGCGAGCAGCGGGTTGTCGTGATAGGGCGTGACCGCTTGGGTCACGGCTGCGGCCCACGGGGCGTTGGCGTCGAATAACACGCCCAGGCCGAACACTGCCGGCACATGCGCATAAAGTAGCCGGCGCGTTGGGGTTTCGGCCTCGCGGCAGAAATCCTCGATTGCAGTCAGCACGCCGTTGCGCGTGCCGCCTTGTTGCAGGGCCCAGGCGAAATTGCCGGATCCGCGAAAGCCGCGATCGATGCGGTAGCCTGGATTGTCGGGGGTGACGCCGGCATTGTGGCTATGAGGCCGGCGGTATTCCTGGGGGATGCGCTTGGGCGCGTAATACATGTCGCGGCGCGCGCATGGCCAACCGACATCGTGGAGGATCGCCAGCAGGGGGCGGCCGTCGCGCCGGGCCAGGGCATCGGCTGCCTGCAGTTCGTGGAGCACGGTGTAATAGTTGTGATCGCCGTCGATCAGCCAGGCATCGATTGCGGACAATTCGCCGATGACCTCGATGCTGGGCTGGGGAATGTGGCGCACATGGGGGTGTGTGGCGGCCCAAGCGACAAATCCCGGACCTGGTTCGGGGTCGATTGCGATCAGGTTGCCGTTTTGCTGTGCGCAGAAATCGGCCAGCAGGCGAGTCATGCCGCCGTGCTCGGCGCCGATTTCTACTATTTCGCGTGCGTTGGCGAGTTTGAGCACATTCAATATCAGGTCGCTGAATTCTGACATTGAGTGGATCAAAAGCTCGGTCATGTGTTTTCGCCCGTCACGCTGTGTGCTTTGCGGTGATAGCGGGGAGGTGGTTACGGCGGGTTAGGCACGTCGTTAGGGGCTTGTGCGTAGTGGGGGCGATGCGCGCTACGTTCGCTGTTGCGCCCGGCCGCGCCGCCCCTCCACCACGCTGCGCGCGGTCCCCCTCCCCGGGACGGGGAGGATTTGGACTGTGTTTGTCCTGCCTGCCGCAGGCAAAGAAAAAGGCGCCCCCCTTGCGAGGGAGCGCCCTTTTCATCGACCCATCGTGAACGATCAGGCGTCGGCGGGAGCCGCGTCGTCGTCGAGCAGGTCGGACGAGATTTCGCCCGGTTCTGCGTTGGGGTCGTAGGCTTCGGTGAAGCCGCCGCTTTCGCCGTCGAACATGGCGTCGATGACGTCCACGCCCTTCGACTGCAGTTCGGCTTCATCGGCCGAGCGTGCGACGTTGGCTTTGACCGTGACCGACACTTCGGGGTGAAGCTGGACGCGCACGGTCGAGACACCGATGAACTTGATCGGGCGTTCGAGCACGACCATGGTCTTGGTGACTTTGCAGCCCTGGGCGATCAGGCCGTCGGCGATGTCGCGGACCGAGACCGAACCGTACAGTTGACCGGCGTTGGACGCAGCGCGGATCAGCACCACTTCCTTGCCTTCAACGTTGCCGGCTTCGGCCTGGGCTTCGTCGCGACGGACGGCATTGTCGGATTCGATCTTTGCCCGGTTGGATTCAAAGATTTTCCGGTTGGCGGAATTTGCGCGCAGTGCCTTTTTGTTCGGCAGCAGGAAATTGCGTGCGTAGCCATCCTTTACGGTGACTTCGTCGCCAATTGTGCCCAGCTTTTCGATGCGCTCGAGCAGGATGATCTGCATGGTGTGCGCTCCTTACTTGACGAGGTACGGCAGCAGGCCGATGTGCCGGGCGCGTTTGATCGCCTGACCCAGTTCGCGCTGCTTTTTTGCCGAGACCGCGGTGATGCGGCTGGGGACGATCTTGCCACGTTCAGACATAAAGCCCTGCAGCAGGCGTACGTCCTTGTAGTCGATCTTGGGCGAGTTCTTGCCCGAGAACGGGCAGCTCTTGCGACGGCGGAAAAACGGACGAGCCATGGTTTATTCCCCTTCGCGTTCGCGACGACGCGTGCGTTCGCGGTCGTTCTTGCGCATCATGACTGATGGGCCGGCTTCGAGTTCTTCGACGCGCACGGTCATGAAGCGGATGATGTCTTCATTGATCGCGGTCTGGCGTTCGAGCTCGGCAACGACGCCTGGAGGGGCATCGATGTTGATCAGCACGAAATGCGCCTTGCGGTTTTTCTGGATCTTGTATGCCAGCGACCGCAGACCCCATGATTCAACCTTGACGACTTTGCCCTGGTTGGTCTCGATGATCTCGGTGGCGGTGGCGGCAAGCGCGTCGACCTGAGCCTGGCTCAGATCCTGACGCGCAAGAAAGACATGCTCATACATTGGCATGGCCGTTGCGTCCTTAATACTATAGCCGATCGCTGGCTTGTCCGCGGGATTGCGGGGCCCCTCCGGCTTTCTGTTGGTTTTCGTTTCGGGTGCGGTTGCACGCACGGAGCGAAGCGGTGGCCCTTAACGACTGATGGCGCGAATGCAAGGTTTAAAAGCCCCGCCCCTCAGGGGAGGGGTTGGGGAGGGGTGTTCGGCGCCTGCGCGGGGCCGTGCCTTCCTCGGGCGTTGGACACCCCCACCCAACCCTCCCCCTGAGGGGGAGGGCTTTTTAAGTCTGTTTCTGGACGAGCGCGATGGCGGCTGCCACGGCGGCTTGTGGCGTCAGCGCCGATGTGTCGAGCAGGGCGGCGCCTTCGGCCTGGCGCAGGGGCGCAGTGGCGCGGTTGGTGTCGCGTTCGTCGCGGGCGGCCAGGTCGGCGGTGATGGCTTCGCGGCTGACGTCTTCGCCGCGTTTGCGCATTTCGAGGTAGCGGCGCAGCGCGCGGGCGGCGACGCTGGCGGTGACGAACAGTTTGGCGTCGGCGTGGGGGGCGATGACGGTGGCGATGTCGCGGCCGTCGAGCACGGCGCCGCCGGGCTGGTCGGCGAAGGCGCGCTGACGGGTGAGGAGCGCGGCGCGGACGTCGGGGTGGATCGATACGCGGCTGGCGAGGGCGCCGGTGGCTTCGCTGCGCAGGGCGGGGTCGGCGAGCAGGGCGTCGGGGAATGCGGTGCCGGCGAGTGCGTCTGCGGCATTATCGGGATCGCCGTGGCCCAGCATGACCTGGTAGCCGACTGCGCGATAGAGCAGGCCGGTGTCGAGGTGCGGCAGGCCGAAATGCGCGGCGAGCGCTTTGGCGATCGTGCCTTTGCCCGATGCGGTGGGGCCGTCGACGGCGATGATCATGCCGCGCCCGTGGTGGTCAGCAGGTGTTCGAACATCGGGAAGCTGGTGGCGATCGGGCGGGTGTCGTCGACGGTGACGCCGGTATCGCTGGCGAGGCCGCCGATCGCCATGGCCATCGCGATGCGGTGATCGAGGTGCGTGGTGATCGCGATGTTGCCGCTGCCGCGCAGGGGTTTTGCGCCGCTGCCGTCGATGATCAGGCCGTCGGGGGTTTCCTCGACTTTCGCGCCCGCCAGGGTCAGCGCGGTGGCCATGGCGGTGATCCGGTCCGATTCCTTGACGCGCAATTCTTCGAGGCCCGTGGTGACCGTGCGGCCGTGGGCGAGCGCGGCGGCGACGAACAGGACGGGGAATTCATCGACCATCGCGGGCACGACGGCGGGATCGACGGTGATGCCGGTCAGTTCGCTGGCGCGGACATGGAGGTCGGCGACGGGTTCGCCACCAACTTCGCGCGGGTTTACCTCGACGATATGCCCGCCCATCAGGCGCAGGACATCGAACAGCGCGGCGCGGGTGGGGTTCAGCCCGACGTTTTCGACCATGAGGTCCGATCCGGGTACGATCAGCGCTGCGACGACGAAGAACGCGGCCGACGAGGGATCGCCGGGAACGGTGATCGCCTGGGCGCGCAGTTCGGGTTGGCCGGTCAGGCGGATGACGCGTGCGCCGTCTGCGTCGAGTTCGACCGTGAGTTCCGCGCCAAATCCGCGCAGCATGCGTTCGGAATGGTCGCGCGTCGGCACCGGCTCGATTACCGTGGTGACGCCCGGGGTATTGAGCCCGGCGAGCAGGACCGCGCTTTTGACTTGCGCGGAGGCGACGGGCAGGCGGTAGGTGATCGGCACCGGGGTGTCCGATCCGGTCACGATCAGCGGCAGACGGCCGCCGGGATAGGCGGTGAACGTCGCGCCGGTTTCGCTCAGTGGCGCGATCACGCGGCCCATCGGGCGTTTCGACAGGCTGGCGTCGCCGATGAAACACGCGGTGATCGGATGGCCCGCGACCAGGCCCATCAGCAGCCGGGTCGATGTGCCCGAATTGCCCATTTCGAGCGCGCTTGCCGGCTGCATCAGGCCGCCGACGCCGACGCCCCAGACCAGCCAGTCGCCATCGGCCTGGCGCTCGATCGTGGCGCCCATTGCGCGCATCGCGGCGGCGGTGGCCAGTACGTCTTCGCCCTCCAGCAACCCGGTCACGCGCGTTTCGCCCACTGCCAGTGCGCCGAGCATGATCGAGCGGTGGCTGATCGATTTGTCCCCCGGCACGCGGATTGCGCCGGTCAGCGGGCCCTTGCTGACGAATCGGCGAGGGGTCGGGGCGGTATTTGGCGAATGCGACACGGTGGGCCTTGCTGGTTGGGGAAAGCGTGCTGGATTGCGCGCGGCTTTTGACAGCGGCGCGCGCCTATGGCAAGGCGCCGGCTCTGCATGGGCATCAGCGGTTTGCCAGCGCGCTTTCGCTTGCCCATGACCCACGCGTTTTTTGCGACCGACCCTGGGCAGTCCGGGGCGGGCAGGACTTGAGGAAACTTCATGGTCAAGCCGGAATGGGGTGCCAAGCACAGCTGTCCCAAGTGTGGCACCCGCTTTTACGATCTGGGCAAGGACGACCCGGTAACTTGCGTCGAGTGCAAGTATGCCTGGCATCCGGATCCGGTGCTGAAATCGAAACAGCCGATTCCCTATGCCGAAATCCAGAAGGAAAAAGTCGAAGTGGTCGCCGATGGTGACCTGGCCGACGAAGATCTGGACATCGACGAAGACGGCGATTCGCCCGACAACGATGTCGACCTGGGCGGCGACGATGACCTGGGCGTGCCCGGTCACGACGGGAACGACGAAGAAAGCTGATCGGATTGCGGCATCTGTTCCGTTTCAGGAGCAGGTGCCGCGTTCAAAAAGTGCCGGGTGTTTAAAAAGCCCGGACAAAAAATTGCGCGACTTGCGATTTCGTCTTGCAAGCGCTCCGGGCCTGCCATAAAGGCCCGGCTCCCAGCGGGTCACCCCGCCGGGCGCAATGCCTCCCAGGGCATTGTCGGGAAACACGTGGGGCCTTAGCTCAGCTGGGAGAGCGCTACGATGGCATTGTAGAGGTCAGCGGTTCGATCCCGCTAGGCTCCACCAGTTTCCTGATTTAAAACCTTGAAATTTTAGGTTTTTCCAGATGGGCGCGTGAGTTGTTCCCACATCTGTTCCCACCAATACCCCGGAAAGGGATGGATCGGGCTGGAACCTGATGGATGGTTTGCGCCGATTTGATGCGCGCTGCGATCTTTTAGATGCCCTGCAGCTTGCCACCGGAAATGCCAACTGAGTAGCAGCCCCGCGAAGTCGATCCGGCAATCGCCTCCATGGCTGGCCAGATTGTCAAAATGCGCGCCGTCATGCGGGGCAGCGTCAGATCGAGAACCGCGGGCAGGGGGAAAAATCCAACGAGTCCAGCGCGGAGGAATAGTTCACGCGAAGGGCGCCGCTTGGCAATCTGCCGATCGCCCGACAGAACGCACCAGCCGCCCTCCTTTCCCAGCCGCTCGATCCATTCCTCGTCCTTGAGATCGCCGGTGCCAAATTTGTCTTTGATATGGATGACCTCGTGAGTGCCCTTGAGCAGTTCGCCAAGGCCTCGGCCGAGTAATGGCGACAGATTGTTGTCGACCATTAGCTTCATGCGGCTTTGCGTGCGTGAAGCTGTTCCTCGTAAGCGAGCGCGTCGCGCACCTGGCGAAGCTTGAGCTCGTAAATCAATGCCGTTCGCTCGATTGAGCCCTCTGCCTTAACGGCCTGCGCGACTCGCGCTGTCGTGATCCCGCTGCCGGCGATCGTCGGCGCCCCGAACGCAATGTCCGGATCGGCAACGATCGACTTGCGGCCGTGCAACAGCCACCAGCGTTCCGCGCCTGCATCGCCAAAATCCAGGTCGTCGAGGCTCGGCTCTACGACGCGACGGAATACGCCCTGGCGCCGCTTCAGGTCGACCAGATCGGGATCATCAAGGCCACGGGCAATTTCCAGGAAAATGGTTTTCCCATCGGTCTTGAACTGGCGGGTTGAGAACGGCCGTTCATCGCGCACCAACTCGCGCGCTCGCTCGATGCAAATCCTGATCGTGGGCAATCCGAAACCCTTGGCTCGAAGTGCGTTCACCACGCGCGCCTCGATCAAATCGCGAAACCCCAGCAACAAGCCATCATCGTCATGGGCGTATTGCGGAGTCCAGAGACGATCCTCAGCCTTGTCGCCGTGAACGTAACCCTGGAGCCAGCGCCTGAGCGTGCCAGGACGCATCCCGATCATGCGGGCAGCTTCCGGGGCCGAATATACCCCAATGCCATATGCAGCCTGGTCCATGCGAAGGGTATAAGCCAGAAGTCCTACCAAACGGCAATTACTTTCCCGAGCGCCTCGCGCGCGGGCGCGGAATGTCCTCGACAATGCGCGCAAGTAGGGCGCCATGCGGCTCAGGTGCGGGAATGTTCGCAGCGGATAACCATGCCGTTATTATACGCCGCCTCGCGCGCCCGCGCGTAGCGTTGCTTTGCGCCCACCAGATTTTCGGTGTCTTCTGGCAGATCGACTAGACCTTGCGATTCAAGCCACCCCCCGCCTTGGCAATATGCTGCCCATGAAGCACGCCATGACCTATCCGCAACGGATTTTCGCAGCCCTTCGTATGCTCGGCCTGTGGTCGAACAACTGGCCACCGCATGGCGGCCGGCTCATGCAAGACGTAAACACCCCTCGCAAAGTCGATCAGGCGTGAGTTGACACCACGATAAGCTGCCACTGGATCGGCGCATAGGTTGCATGTGTATGATGGTTTTGCGGCGGCAGGACGTGGTCCCTGGTCGAAACGGCCTCATGCCCACAGACTGCGCAACGATAGATCCCTGAATAGGGCGCTAACTGTCCAGGATGGTGCAGTGCATCAAACGCCGCATTTGCGTTCTGCACCAAGAACCCGCCGTATTTGTAGTTTGCCATTCGCCCCCCGACTCGATGCTGATCGGACATCATCCGCGCCGTAAGCCCACGAGTCCACCCGCGCGATTCAATGCCGCGAGCCAGCCGCGATACTAGCCCCTAGATCGCAGTTCTCCTGATCAAGCTTTTACGAAGAATTCCACCCCGACGCCCGGCCGGCTGCGACGGCGGGCACGGTGGATAGGCCCCGTCACGCACCTGAGCCAACCAGGTCTGCATGATGGGGCCGTTGGCCACTGGTCGATTCGCAGCGACCGATCGCAGAAAGTTCAACCCGATGTCCGCAATCGAAAACGAAACGCCAAATGTTGTCGGCATCCGCGATGGCTCACCGATCGCCCAAGATGCCGCCGAACAGCCCAAAGTGACCGGCGTTGTGGTCGATTATAACTCCGAGCTATATCCGGCTGGATGCCGCACGTATTTGCCTCAGGCCCACGGCCTGATGGATTTGCTTTCGCGCCCTCAGTCAGCTCCCGCGTCATCTGCTGTCACACCATTTCCAGCGTATGGCCTACCTGATCCGCAGCCAAATGCTGGAATTGACCTCCATCTGGGGACGCCTGACGAATGGCTGGAAACCGCTATCGCCCACTGTAAGACTGAGCTCGGTCAAGGGATCGGCAGCGGAACGGTCAGCGTTTCATCTGCTGCGCTGCACTTGGTTCTTGCGCGCCTTGACCAGCTTAAGCGTGTCAGGACGGCGATCATGTTGCCGTGACGGGGAAGAAAGAAACGGAGGGTACATGCCTCGCAGACTAGGCAGGAATGCAACTTAGCGCGGGCTTGATCGAAGGCCCAAATCTTATGCCTGGCACGCTATTGGCCTGCTGCTCGCGATCCCGATCATCCATGCTCTGTATTACGGTTTTCATGGCAGTTTGGCAGGTCGGCAAATCGTCATAAAGCCGGCGCGTGCCGGGCAAACCGAACAGCTCATATCGCTTCTGTGTGTCCGCGAACGATTGAGCAGCGAGCCTCTTCTCATCGTTCGCGAGCCGAATTTCTAGGTCTGCTACGCGTGCTTCAAGCCCGATCATCCGCTGCTTGGTTTCCGGGTCCGAACGCTGACAACCTGTGACTGCTAGTAGAGCGAGCGCAATGTAGAGCTTTCTCATGGCTTCCCCGGTTCTTGGAGAGAGCGAGGCTAGGCGGCGATCATGCAGAGTCCAGCGTCAATGCGCCTTAGGCTCGCGCCCTGTTTGCAACCCAATCGCCCAATCGTGCAAGCTGCCGGGATGCTGCGACCCCTGCGCCACGTCCACCATAAACTGCGCAGATCGCGCGGCCTGCCCCGGAACCAAGCCAGTAGCCGCGCCAGCCGCTTCCAACGTATCGCGAACCGGTTCTTTCACATGATGGCCTTTAAGCCCGTGCCCGATGTCATCAGCGACCTTGACGATTGAATCCATACTGCGCTGCAAAGGCGTCACGCTCGGGTTCCATGTCTTATGGCCCGCGACCTTATTCCAGATCGGCTCGACCATGCTGCCTGCAACCGGAAGGGGGCCGGCTTGTTCGGCAATGAACTTCTTAGCCCACCACGCCGCCCAGGATTCATCCTTGTCCGGTCCTTGCGCACCAAATCCCATACGAATGGTCTGGGAAAGCACGGTTGACATGATGAACATACTAAATGCCCGCGCGGCCAATTCCGGAAGGTCACGCGGATTGCGCGCATCTGTACCGCGCAGATCATGCAAAAGTCGGCTCTGACGCTGGTAGAGCGCAGAATAGGGTGTGTAGAATGCGGTCAGCAACTTAATCGCCGGACCCCAGCGACCTTGACCGTTCATCATAGCGGGAAGGTCCTTGGCCCCATGGCCCCCGGCCCCGCGCCTTACGATCTTGTCTGCATAGGCGCGCGCATCGGCTTCATCCATGCCTTCGCTCAGCGCCTTCGCATGAGCCCCGATCCAGGCCATTGCCGACATGCGCTGCACGATAAAACTTATGCCGTACATAGAAAATTGCCGCGCCTTCACCGCAAGCTCTCGTGTCTTGCTGAGCGCCTTATCAATCGGTCCAGTGTAAGCGAACTTACTCACCATGTCGCGGATCGACTGGTCGTAATGCTGGCCGATCGCCTTGACCTCTGGCGACATTTCAATGACGCGGCGCACGCTATCTATTGGACTCTGCGTCGTCGCCCAAAGGCCGTGCCACATCCATCTTGTGCCAATCTCGCCCACGCCAAAAAGACCGATAGTTGTATGAACAGCCACCGTTCCCGCATTGAACCCGAGCGCCGCGACCGTCATGTTCGACCGGGCCGCATTGATCCATTGGCCCACAGCCTCATTGCCAACCCGCTCCATAGCCCAGCTATTTGCTACCTGTTTGACGAACGGCTGCAGCATCGCCGCACGCTCAGGGCCGAGCGTGTTTTTGACAGCGCCGTGCATCGCAGGGTCATTCGCAAATTTCCACGCCTGAATAATTGCCTCGCGATGCGTGACATCGTGGATGACCTCACTGAAATGCCGATTGATTACACCCAAGTCGAGCAGGATCGGGCGGCGCACACTGTCCGCCCGGGCCTGCGTTGACGACGCTCGCGTGGTGGCATTGACATAGTTAGCGTTACGCAGGCCGCTTTTCATCGCCTCTTGATCAGCAGATCTTGCATTGATCTTAGCGTCATAGATGGCCGGCCAATAACCGCCGCGCATTTCGGCGTGCGGCGTCGAGAAAGTCAGCGCCTCAACCTTTTCTGGAGCAATGCCGTTAACGCGCTTTTCCATGGCCGCCAGCTCCGGGAAGTAAGTTTCCGCCTTATCCCACAGTGCTTGCACAAAACGCCACTCGCCCGGCGTCAGGGTGTCATTCAGAAATTGAGTGATCGAGTCCTGATTGATGCGGTAGCCATCGGCAACGCGCTGCAAATTGCCTGCGTTTCCTCGGTTTAGCGCCACTGCTATGGCCCGCTGGCGGGTCAGCGTAGCCATATCAACGACCGATCCGTCTTCAAACTGGACATGTCCCCAAGGCGTTTGCACCCGATCGAGCCAGCGCGCCGCGTCCTCTTTCGGAACGGCGTTGAACGTGTCCTTGAGGAAGCCTTGGAAGTCCGAAAACATCTCTCGCTCACGCGCCTCTGCATCCGCCAGGGGACGGAAAAACACCCGGTTCCAAACGCCATTCGGATCATTGCCGTCCATAAAATCGACAATGGTTTCCATTTTCTTCATGGCGGCATCGATGCTGTATATATTCGCCTTGAGGTTCTCCAACACGCCAGCGCCATGAATTTGGTCGATTGTCTTGGGGCCTTGCTGGCGCATCTGAGCAGCGCCAGCCTTGACCTCGTGCCGAATCGCCGACCATTCACGTTCTTCCTGATTGTCGAGCAACGACTGTTTCAGCTTGCCCAGATGCATGACCTGATCGACCGCATCCTTGAGCCCGAGGAACTGGTCAACCGGCAGACGTGACCAATGCGTGCCCTTGATCGTCGCTTCGAAACTGTCAGGCGCAACCGGGTCATATCCCTCTGCACGCCGAGCCTCTGCCCACTGCGCCCACTTGTCCTGCTTATCGATCGACCGCTGCGAGCGCGGCCCCAACTGCACATCGTCAAGCAAAGCGTGTGCCTGGTCGAGATAATCCTGATCTACCGACTTCATCGTTTTGCGCTTGGCGATCTTGGCCATCGCATCCTGCGCCTTGGTCACTTCATCGCGCGCGTCGGTAGCCTCGCGCAGCAATGCCGACGAGATCATCTGTTTCTGCTTGGCCGCGAACGCCTCGTCATACTTGCCAGCGATGATTGCCTTTTCCGCCTCGCGCCCTGCCTTGGCCATAGCCAGCGCGTGCATCTGGATCGCGCCTGCGCTTGCCTCATCAGTGATCGTACCCCCGCGCACCTTGTCCCGCGCCCATGACCGGGCGATGCTGTAGAGCGCCGCGACGTTGCCAGACTGGCGGCCCAGGATGCGCAGTTCGGTTTCGAGCAGCTTGCCAGCCAGTTCATTGTTGACCGCCGAAACCGCCTCATCCTCGATCGAACCATCATTGAACGGATCGTCACCATGGCGCCGCGCCATTTCTGCATCTGCCGCATGGTCGATGATCCGGGCCCTCAATGACCGGCCATCGCCGCTAGCCTTCGCATCGCGGTTCGCGTGTTCTGCACCCATCAGCGATTGGATCATTTCCTCGCCAGAGGAATAGCCGGCCATTTCCGCGATGTCGTCAGGATGCGCGCCACCTTCGCGCACATGGGGTTTTGAACCACCCGAGGGCATCAGGCCCGGCGCATCCTCGCCCATGCGATCGACAAGCCATGCCTTGCTGATCGGCGTTTCCTTCATCAGGCGCAGCGCGGTGAATAGCGGCGTTTCTTCAAGCCATGCGGCTTCGTCAGTGCGAACGCCTTTGCGCTCGTCGTTCCACGCTGCCGTGTGCTGGCGACGGACAGTCTCCATGGTCTTGGCCAGCAGCTCGGATTGCGCTTCGTCGCGCGCGCCCTGCGTCAGTTTGGCATAGGCCGCTGATTCCGCATCCGACATGCCAAGCGCCTTGGTATCCACGATAGCCGGTTGCAGCGACAGATCCCGTTGCTTGGCCGCGATCTCATCGTCGGTCGCGATCAGGCGATCAAATACCTGGCGAATTTCCGGCGTGATCGGCGAGCCCAGAGCTTTGACGGTCTTGTAGATATTGACCATCCATCCCCGGATTTTCTCGAAGATCGGTGCCATCGATTTCGTCGGCGCTTTGCCTTCCATCAGGTAGCGCTCGATACCCCTTGCGAACAGTTCATGCGCGTCGGTCGGGATCGTGCCCTCTTCAACGGGATGACCATTGTCCTTGAACCACTTCTGCACGGCATCCCAATCGCCATTGATCTGGTCGGGTGCGTCGGGGTGCTGTGCGTCGAAGCGCAGTTCTTCAAGCCACTGGTGCCCAAGTTCATGGGGCAGCGTTGACAGGTTGGCTTTCTGGAACAGTTCGATTGTCGCGGGGCCTGAGCCCCAGCCATCAGGGGGCATCTTGATTTGGCCGCGTGGGGTGTCGTCCTGGCCGAATACCCGCCCGCCAGACATAGGCTCCTTAGCTTTGTCCTCTACAAACTGCCGAACCTCCTTGTCCGACATGCCAGACGGATCGCGCCCCTCGTTCTCGATCATCCGCCGCAGATCATCACCTGCCGCGCGCATCGGATCGACCTTAGCCTCCTCGGCATAGCGCGGACGCCCGCTCAGTTCATCGCTGATCGCCGAATGCAGATCATTGGTATCGAGTTGCGTCGGATCAGCGCCAGCCAGTTCTGGGAAATACCCAGCTTCAACCACAGAGCGCATTGTCGTGTCGTGGCCATAGTCGCCCTCGCCAGACAGGCCACCGGTCAGCATATCGGGCTGTGTGGTATCGCGGATCAGATTTTTACGCCCCGGCTGCTCACGGTGCCATGCATCGGCGCCCATGGCTTTCAGATCGCCGCCGCTGTCGTTCATGCCGCCGCGATCGGCGATGAACTGCAACAGCGACTTGCCGCCCTGCTTTTCGGCAGGCTTAGCTTTGCGCATGGCGTTGATCGCCAGATCGAGATTATCTGCCTTGCGCGCAGCTTCGAGCGATGGCGGCAGGACGCGAATGATCCGCGTGTCGAAGTCGCCGGGCTGCATCGTCTTACCCAGGCGTTCGGCGCGGGCGCCTGCACGAGCTGCGACGATCTGCGCATATGTCGATGAGACCTGCGGCGTGAACCCGGCATTCTGGAATTTCTCGGTTGCCTGCTTGATGAAGCCAGCCCGGGCGTCTGCCTCGTTCTGTCCGGCGCGATCGGCATCGTTGATCTTGTCGAACGTGTCGCGCGCTGTCTCGTCCAGCTTGTCGAGCATGGCACGCGCGTCGCCGCCTGAAACTCCCTCTGGCCGTAGCTTCACGCTGTCCTTGATCGCATCCAGCGCTTTTGAACCGGCAAGATCGCCAAGCACAAAACCGGTTGGCAGCGCGACGTCAGAGCCTGTTGCCTCAGCTTCCGCGATCTTGTCGGCATAACCGCGGAATGGATCGTTATATCGGTCGTAGCTGCCGGACTGTTGATAGGCGCGGATAGCTTCTGTGGGCACGTAGACGTCTTGGACGCCATGATGGTCGCCAAGATACTTGATGAGCGCCGAATATCCATCTGGATCACGGGCGCGGAAGGTTGAGTCCTGGCCAGCCTTTATGACGCCATCGAGAACTTGGGCGTCGCTCAATCCTTGCACAGCACTCGCGATGTCGGGCAGCAGCGCATGGCCGGTCTGGGCAAGCTTGTTCTGCACGTCTGCCGGATCACCTGTCGCATGATCCATTGCCGCATGCATGCCATGCATCATCAAATCGAGCGCCACCATCGACAGCGCGCTTTCGCCAGTCCCCTCACCGATGGATTTATTCGGGTTTACGGTCTGCTGTTCGATCGCGTTCGATCCCGCTTGCATCGCCGTGCCGAGCATTGCGGAACCGACCGCGCGGGTGGCCATGTCGCCAAGCCTTGCCACACCTTCACCCGCTGCCTGGACGGCATAGTTCCCGACGATCGTGCCTCCGGTTGCACGGGCGGCAGAGGATGCCACAACATCGCCGAGCGCGTCCCCGACGATAGGCGCGGCATAAGTGCCCAACAGGCCGAACGCATGGCCGGCAACCGCCTGAAAGCCTGCGTTGGTCAGCATTCCGACGTCGCTTACCGCGGTGCCATACTTGCCCGCCGTCTTTGCCGCTTCGACCTGCGAGCCCGCGCCAGATGCTCCCATCGCAGCGGGCGCAAATTCACTGGCTACAGCATAAGGCGCCACACTTCCGACCAAGCTACCGGCCTTCGACGTGATGCCATGCGTTTGAACTTGAGCCGCGTTTGATTTGCTCGTGGCGTCGAATATGCCCGGCAACGCTCCGATCGCTGCTCCAACAGCCGTAGGACGCCCGCTGGTCGTGTCAGGCGTATTGTCAGGCAAGCCGATAATGTAATGCCCTACGACACGGTCAGCCAGCCCACCGATACCGCGCAGGATCGTTGCAACGCCAGATGTTGCCGTAGATATGAAGCTGTGGTCAAAATCGCCAGACTTGGCGCCGCCGACCAGATCGGCAACCGCGCCTACAGGGCTGCGTTGCCCTCCTCCGTCGAGCCACTCCCATGCCTGGCCCAATATCCCAAGCGATTGGTGATCATCTCCCGCCGCAACGGCCTGGCGCGGGTTCTGTGCAAGGTATGATCCAACCACTGGATGGGCTTGCGCGACTGCCGCCATGTTGTTCGCGCGGATAGCCGTTTGCGCCTGCGGAATGATTCCTTCCACTTGCGCAGGCGAGACGCCGATCTGTTTCGCGACGCTCGTTTGTGTCGCCATAGTGTCGGGCGCGGGCCCGGCATTGATAGTGCTTCGGACCTGGGCGCTTTGTTGGTCGCGGAAGTATTGTTCTTCTGGATCAACTTGCGGCGCTGGCGAGGCAGGCTTTGAGGGCTGGCCCAGCTTGGGAATGATGTAATCCGGCATGTGCGCATGTTACGGGCGCAGGGGCCGGGTTGAATCGCTTTACCTAATTTCCTTGGGAGGCGTTGTCGGCGGGTGCTTTTTGCTGCTTCTCTGCCAAAGCCTTCGCGCGCTTCAGTTTAGATTCGTAACTTTCCCCCGTGTCTACGGTAGGGGGTTGTGGAGAAAGCGAGGCCTCCCATGACAACGTTTGCGGGTTGCAGCGAGGGGATTTTCTGCACGCTCTCATTCGCACAACATGGGTAACAATGCCTGGAGAAAATCGGCGTTCTGCGTAAGCAAGAACACTATCCATGCTTTCGGGAGTGCGGACGCCTTGCTCAGACGCGATCTTGATAAAGGTTACTTGGCAAACACCCCATGTTGCCGTTGCAATGTCTTCAGGGCTTTCCCCAGAAGATTCCAGCGCGACAACTTCATGCCTCATACATGCGATAGGCGGAGGCAGATTATTCGCCGAAACTGCCGCCAAGACTGCAAGTATTATCACGCGATGATCTCCAGGCACTGAATTGCCAGAGGCATGATATTCCGAACGTAGCACCTTTTCAATGAGCGGATAGCACAGGGATGCGCTCGCAGGGTATTCATCGGACCGCCCCTTGCGTTGTTAATGATGCAGGTCGCGCGTTGCGATATAGGCATCCACGATCTGCTCATCGGACGGACTTATGCCATTTCTCTGCGCCTTCGCGGTCAGACGCTTGCGGTCCGCGTCCGGAACATCGTTGATGCCCATCTTCATCGTTGGAATTTGCGAAGTGGTGTCGGGTCCAAACCAATTGTGTGTCGTCGTTAGAACGGCCCCAGCTGCGTTCTGCGCGAAGTCCTGCCATTCCGATGTTGTTGGTGACCGCCCTTTGTCCTTGGCGAACTGCTCCGCCTGCATTCGCGTGCTTTCCAGCATGGCTGCCTTCCGCGTGTAGTAGCTGTCCTTAGTCACACGGTCGATAAGCGAGGGTTGCGGCAAAATATCCTGATGGAATTTGCTGAAAGTGTCGATCGCAGTTGCTGCGCCCTTATAGGGATCCCACGGCTGCGGTTTTGCCAACGCAGCCTTCGTCTCAGCCTGCAGCACGCGAGCTTGGTTCCACTGCCCCGCTGTCATCGCGCCGGGCTGAATGTTCAATGAGGCAAATCCCGCCGGGTCGGTATATCGCATGATCTGCATATCAGCGTAGGCCCGGCTCCCCACGTCTCGACCGTCTGCCTTGGCTTCGGTTTCAATACCTTTGGCAACGCTAAGTTTGTAAGCCGCAGCATCGCCAGGCCTCATCTTTGCGATCATGGCCGCGGGGATCATGTTGGGATTGGGATAACTATTGCCGTGATTGAGTGCATAATTGGACACCCACTGCTGCACATCGTCAGCGGCTTTCGAGAAGCCATCGTTCAGAGCTTTTTTGTCAGTCTCAAATCGCTCCTTGGCATACTTTTCGAACTCGTCATGTCTTGCGTCACTCCAGTCCTTTGCGTCTCTGCCACCGGCTAGAATTGCTGCCTCGTCCCACTGGCGGGGTGCGTTTACATCGCCCACAACTTGCGCGGCTCCGGACTGGCCCTTGCCGATCAGTGATTGGGGATCGACATCGACACCGTTGTGCTGGATCTGGACATGCACGTGATAACCGGTCGCGTCGCCGGTCTTACCGACCGTTCCAAGCACCATGCCCTGTGTGACTTTGTCGCCATCATTGGCCGTTATCCCGGCCAAATGCATATACTTGCTGATTAGCCCATTGCCGTGATCGACAACGATGTAATTGCCGCCGCCGTCTGGCTGAAACCCGTGCCGCAATACCGCTCCATCTGCCACGGGGTGGATTGGTGATCCCGCTGGCGCTGCGTAATCAGTGCCTTTTGATCCGCGCGCAACATGGTCTGCAAAATCGTCTGTAACCCGCGCGCCAGCGACAGGCACGATATACGAACTACCGGAACGTGTCAACGCAGATGAGACAGCCGGATTGGGAGATTACGCTACCGCGAGGAGCTCGCTGCTTGGCGGGTTGATCCAGACAGCGGTTGGCTTGAGTGGCGGCTG
>Ga0302310_10000035_pt1 | contig 113424 bp, 95 predicted proteins | sample III_Palsa_N1_2_FD_200451 | JGI IMG/M metagenome (GOLD analysis project Ga0302310, IMG submission 200451) | Peat permafrost microbial communities from Stordalen Mire near Abisko, Sweden - III_Palsa_N1_2 | ecosystem: Environmental > Terrestrial > Soil > Palsa > Peat permafrost | place: Sweden...
CTTGAATACCCGATCCATCCGAGTGAGTTTCAGCACGGCCATGACGCCGGGCGTTACGCCGCAGATGTGCAGCCTTCCCGTATGCCCGAGGTGCTTGAGTACATAGACGACGGCGCCGAGGCCGCTGCTGTCCATGAAGCTTACCTGGCTCATGTCGAGCACGATATTGCGCTGTCCCTGGTCAATGCGTGCGACCATGGCTTCCCTGAAACTGGCGGCTATGACCGCGTCGAGTCTCTTTTCCTTGAGACTAACGACGAGGCACCCACCCTCCGACAAGTCTTCCATCAACACGACTAGCCCTCCTTCAACAGCACGTCAGATGACCTGCTGCAGGTCCCAAATCTCCGTGGCGTATTCCCGAATCGTGCGGTCGCTGGAGAAGCGTGCGCTGCGCGCCACGTTCAGGATTGCGCGCGCCGCCCATTTGTCGATGTCGCAATAGTCCTGCGCGGCCTGCTCGTGCTTGCGAGCATAGTCGGCGAAATCGCTCAGGTGCATGTAGTAGTCGCCCTGCTCGAGCAATGCTCGGGCTACAGGCGCGAACAGATCACGATCCTCGGCACTGAAGGTGCCGTCGGTCAGGCGCGTCAGGATACGGCGGACGTGTGGGTCGCTGTCGTACGCGAGGCGTGCGGCATTGCCGGCCATGCGGCGCTCGATCACCTGGGCCGCCGTGAGTCCAAAGATGTAAATATTGTCGGCGCCGACTTCCCGTGCGATCTCTACGTTGGCACCGTCCAGCGTGCCGATAGTCAGCGCCCCGTTCATCGCCAGTTTCATGTTGCCGGTGCCTGACGCCTCGTAGCCGGCGGTCGAGATCTGCTCGGAGAGATCCGCGGCCGGAACGATTACCTCGGCAACGGATACTTTGTAATCGGGGTAGAACACCACCCGCATCGAGCGGTTGACGCGCGGGTCAGCATTGACAACGCGCCCGATGTTGTTGATGAGCTTGATGATCAGCTTGGCGAGTGCATAACCGGGGGCAGCCTTGCCGCTGAAGATGAAGGTCTTCGGCGTCGGCAGCCTGTAGCTGTCTTCCGTCAGGCGACAATACAGATGAATGATGTGTAAGGCATTGAGGAGCTGTCGTTTGTATTCATGAATGCGCTTTATCTGCACATCGAACATGGAGGCGGGGTCGATCGTGATCCCTGTGACAGCACGTACGCGCTGGGCTAGATCTGCCTTGTTGTCCAGCTTGACCTTCGCAAACGCGGAGCGGAAGGCCGAATCGGCGGCCAGCGGCTCGAGTTTCGACAGCTGTGCCAGGTCGGCGACCCAATCCTTGCCGAGTGCGTCGCTGATCAGCGCCGCGAGACGATGATTGCAGTTCAATAGCCATCGACGGGGCGTTACGCCGTTGGTCTTGTTGTTGAAGCGGTCCGGCCAGAGCTCGTAGAAATCGGGCACCAGCTGGCTCTTCACGAGCTCGGAGTGCATCTCCGCCACGCCGTTGACTGAATGGCTGCCGACGATGGCCAGGTGCGCCATGCGGATTTCCTTCTGCGGGAGATCCTGCACGATGGACATGCGTTGCAAACGGGCCTCATCACCCGGGTGTCGCAAGGCGACTTCGCCCAGGAAGCGACGATTGATCTCGTAGACGATCTCGAGATGTCGCGGCAGCACGCGGCCGAACAGCGCCGCGGACCATCGCTCGAGGGCTTCCGGCAGCAGCGTGTGGTTGGTGTACGCCGTGGTCTGCTGGGTGACCTCCCAGGCCGCATCCCAGCTCATGGAATGCTCGTCGACCAGTGTGCGCATGAGTTCGACGACCGCCAGCGACGGATGCGTATCGTTGAGTTGAATGGCGTTGCAGCGGCCGAACTCGTCGATGCGATGGCCCGCCATGGCGTGGCGGCGGAAGATGTCGCGCATCGCGCACGCGACGAAGAAGTATTCCTGGATGAAACGCAGCTCCCGCCCCGCCTCAGCGGAATCGGAGGGGTATAGGACCTTCGACACGGTTTCGACGGCCACCTGGCGCTCCATCGCGCGCAGATAATCGCCATCGTTGAAGATTGCCATATCGAACTCGGCCGGAGCGCGCGCGGTGTACAACCTAAGGAAGTTGACGCTGCGGCCACCATAGCCCACGACGGGAATATCGGCGGGAACACCAATCAGCGTGCTCCAGTCCATCCAGTGGGGGTTGTACTGGCCGTCGCCATCGAGATCTCCCTCGACGCGACCATAGATCGGGATCATCGAACTTTGCTCACGGCGTTCGACGTGCCAGGGTGTGCCGTGCACGGCCCAATTGTCGGGTTGCTCCCGCTGGTAACCGTTCAGGAAAGTCTGGCGAAACAATCCGAACTGATAATTGATGCCGTAGCCATAGCCCGGATACGAAAGACTCGCCAGCGAATCTAGAAAGCAGGCGGCCAGCCGACCCAGTCCGCCATTGCCGAGCGCAGGGTCGCACTCGGTCTCGAGCACGTCGGTCAGGTTCAACCCCATATCCGATGCGACTTCCGCACAGATATCGTAGAGACCCAGGTTGCGCAGGTTGTTGGACAGCAGCCTGCCGATCAGAAATTCCATCGACAGGTAATGAATCTGCTTGGCGCCCGACTTGATGACCCGCTCTTCGGTGGAGTTCATGGCGCGAATCACGGGTTCCCGTATCGCCAGCGCCAGGGCCAGGTGATAGTCCTCGGAGTCCGCGTTATCCGGGCTCTTGGCGAGCGTGACTTCCAGGTGGTAGTCGACCGCGCTGCGCAGTGATTGACGATTCGGACGCGCGCCGACTTTGAGCCTCGAGGTCATGGCTCAGGTTAACGGTCAACCGAATCAAAACCTTTAGGCGAACCGAGCGCTGACGCCCCAGGTCGCGCAGGTCTGCCTGCAAGCCGATGAATCTATTAGTTTAGTATCGCTTTGGGATCGACTTCACAGTTCGCTACCCCGGCTTCGACGGACGCATCAGGGGCGCCAGCAAATCCATGGGGAGTGGGAAGACTATGGTCGAGCTCTTCTCGTTGGAGATGTCGGCGAGTGTCTGCAGGTAACGGAGCTGCAGCGATGCCGGCTGGCTCGAGAGCAGCTCGGCTGCCTCGGCCAGCGACTGTGCAGCTTGTTTTTCACCTTCGGCGTGAATGACCTTGGCGCGGCGCGCGCGCTCTGCTTCCGCCTGACGAGCCATGGCGCGGATCATGGTCTCGTCGAGATCGATGTCCTTGATCTCGACATTCGTGACCTTGACGCCCCATGCCGCTGTGTTCAGATCGAGCACTTGTTGAATAGCCGCATTGAGCTTGTCCCGTTGCGACAGCAGCTCGTCCATCTCGTGCTGACCGGCCACCGATCGCAGCGTGGTCTGCGCAAGCTGGCTGGTGGCCTCGTAAGGATTGACGACCTGCAAGATGGCCTTCTCGGGATCGACGACCCGGAAGTAGACGACCGCGCTCACTTTCACCGAAACGTTGTCGCGCGAGATGACATCCTGCTTAGGCACATTGAGGACGACAGTGCGCAGCTCGAGCGTCTTCATCTGCTGAATGACCGGCAGCACCAGCCGCACACCCGGCCCCTTGACTCCGGTAAAGCGGCCGAGCGTAAACATTACGCCGCGCTCGTACTCTTTCAGGATTCGAATCGAACTGAATGCGACCAGCAGTAGCACCACGACGACGATCGGAAAGGACAGGCTCATACATGATCTCCTGCTGGTTCTATGCGGGTTCTACCCAGAGCGTCAGTCCGGAAACGCTGACGATGCGCGCTTGCTGACCAACGTGCAAGGCAACAGGCGCATGCGCATTCCAGAGCTCCCCACCGTAACGGACGACGCACTCACCGCGCGACAGCGACACGACTTCGACGAGTTCTCCGACCATCGCCTCGGCACCGGTTGTCACCGGCCTGCGGCGTGCACGCACGGCCAGCCACGTAATCGCGGCAACCACGAGCGCACCGGCTATCGCAATGCCAACTATCAGAGGCAGCGCCATATGCAGTCCCTGCGAGGGATTGTCGAACAGTAGGATGGATCCGATGACAAATGCGATGAGCCCGCCGATGCCCAGCGAACCGAACGCCGGCATGAAAAGCTCCAGCACGATCAGTCCCGCGCCCAGGATCAACAGTGCTACGCCGGCAAAATTGACGGCCAGCAACTCGAAGGCATATAGCGCCAGCACGAGCGAGAGCGCACCAACGACCCCCGGCAGGACCGCTCCGGGATTATAGCCCTCGAGTAGCAGACCATAGATTCCGATCAGCAGCAGGCCGTAGGCGATCGTCGGGTGTGTCAGCATGATGAGCAATTCATCGCGCCAGTCCGGGCTGATGCGGGTTACCGCCACGCCGGCGGTGTGCAGCACGATGTCGCGTTCCGCGATCCGCACCTTGCGGCCATCGAGCTGACGCAGTAGATCGGGGACATCGGTTGCGATCAGATCGATCGCATGTTGGGCGAGGGCGTCCTGTGCGGACAGACTGGCCGCGCCTCGAACGGCGCTCTCTCCCCAATCGGCGTTTCGCCCGCGCAGCTGCGCCAGCGAGCGGATGTAGGCCACGGCGTCGTTGACGGCCTTGCGCTCACTCGCCGTGCTGACTTCAGGCGCCTTGGATGATTCCGGCGTGCTGGTCGGAGGGCTCGAGCCCTTCTGGGCGTTCGGTGTCACCGGAGGCGCCGGCGAAACCGGTGCACTCGGCGTCTCGCCGCCGCCGATCGAAATCGGCGTAGCGGCGCCGAGGTTGGTCGCCGGCGCCATCGCCGCAAAGTGACTCGCATACAGAATATAAGTGCCCGCGCTGGCCGCTCTCGCACCGCCTGGCGCAACGTAGGTAACGACGGGAATTGGCGAGGCCAGGATTGCCTTGATGATGGCGCGCATGGAGGTATCGAGACCTCCCGGCGTGTCCATCTGCAGAATGATGACGGCGCTGTGCCGAACAACGGCGTCACTCATGGCTTGAGCGACGTATCGGCTCATGGCCGGAGCGATCGGACCATCGAGTTCAATTACGGTGGCGGCGCCGCCGGCAGCCGCGACTGCATCGGCACCCTGTGCACCGGCTGCAGACCCAAGCAGGAGACCCATCACGAGACATCGCGTGATGCAACGCCATCGCCTGCTGCTGCAACGTACCGCGCTCACGAGGATCCCCTGCGACCGCAATCTGTACCCGGTTTACGGATAGTAGACCCCGGGGCCCTCGCTGCGAAGCCACGTGTGTGCTCAAATGAGGGGCAGATGACCCTCGAGCGAGCACTCAAGACCCGCGACATCGTTCTATTCAACGTAGCAGCCATCGTGGGGATGCGGTGGGTGGCACTGGCGGCAGCCAATGGGCCCTCGTCGCTGCTGCTATGGGTGCTCGCCGCATTCATGTTCTTCATTCCACAGGGATTCGCGGTGATCTCACTCGCGTCGGCTGTGCCGGAAGAAGGAGGTCTGTATGTGTGGACCTCCCGGGCATTCGGTGCACGGCAGGGATTCCTGGTGGGCTGGCTCTACTGGGCGTCGAACGTTCTCTATTTTCCGACCCTAACGCTGACCACGGCGGTCTTCGCTCTGTACGTCTTTGGCCTGAAGTATGCAGCGCTGGAGCAGAGTGCCGGCTACATCACTGGCGCGTCGCTGACACTCTTGGGTACGGCACTGGTCATGAATCTCTTTGGTTTGAAGGGCGGTCGATGGCTGCAGAACATCGGTGGCCTCGCCACCTGGCTGCCGGCCATTGCTCTGGCGGTGGTGGGCGTGGTGGCGCTGACGCATGGCGGGTCGGCGACACCCGTTACGCCGAGGTCCCTGATACCGCAATTCGGTCAGCTGCCGACGATTCTGTTCTTCGCCAGTCTCTGCTTTGGATTTGCCGGGCTCGAACTTGCTCCCATGATGGCGGGCGAAGTCGTCGACCCGCGCCGAACTTTTCCGCGCGCCATCGTCATATCCGGCATCACCATTGCGGCCTGCTACCTGATCGGCACGATTTGTCTCATGTGGGCAATGCCCACGGCCGAAACCTCGATCATCTCGGGTGTCAATCAGGCGATTGCCACGGCCGGCGCGCGGCAAGGACTGGCCTGGCTCGGACCCCCGGTGGCGCTGATCATGGCCGTAGGTGGTCTTGGTGCAATCGGCGCGTGGCTGATTGGATCATCGAGACTGCTGTTCGTCGGCGGTCTCGATCGACTGCTGCCGGAGATCATGAGCCGCACGCATCCGCGTTGGAAGACGCCTTATGTGGCGCTCATCGTACAAGCCGCGCTCTCGGCGCTGTTCATTGTGGCCGCGACCCAGGGCGACACGGTACGAAGCGCCTACCAGAAGCTCGTGAACGCGACCCTTATCGTCTACTTTATCCCGTATCTATACATGTTTGCGGCTGCCATGAAACTGCGACGCCAGATCGCCGGCAGCGAAGGCGCGATCCCTGTTCCCGGCGGCGCCGCCGGCAGCTTCTTTTGGAATGGACTCGGCTTCCTGACGACTCTCATCGCCATCGTTCTGGCGCTGATCCCGCCCGCGGACGCCATCGACAAGACCGGCTTCCTGGTCCAGGTGCTCGGAGGGTCCGTCGGATTTGTGGCCACCGGTTTGATTCTGTACGCGCTGGCTGCGCGACGCGGCTGCACTACCTAAGCCGAAAGTCATTCTGACGCGCGCAGGCGCGCGAGGCGAATCAGCGCATCGATAAAGAGCGTCAGTATCGACTCGGCCGCATCCACGGTCATGTCCTGTGGGCTCGACAGCCTGAATAACTTCACACCTTCGACCAGGCTCATGAACCCCATGGCCATCTCTTTAGGAGGAGCCGCTGCAGGAATGCCGACGCGCGCATAGAAGTGCTCGATGAACGCGGCGATGAAATCGCGTTTCTCGATCATCAGCGCATTGAGTTTGCTACGAAAGCGGGCATCGCGCGCGGCAAGCATGCGCGCTTCGGTCCAGTTCATGAAGCCTTCGTTGCTACGATAAAGCTGCGCGTACATCTGGATGACACGTTGCTCAAGCTGCTCGGGCGCCAGGTCCGCGACCAGCAGTTCGCTCATCGTGTCGTGTGCCTGACGGTGATCGCGCCGCAGCAGCTCGATGAATAGATCGCTTTTGCTGCGAAAGTTGGAATAGAAGGCACCGCGCGTGTAACCGGCCGCTGCAGCGATGTCCTCGACACTCGTGCCAGCCAGGCCTTTCTTTGCGATAACCGACTGCGCCGCATCGATCAGGCGCTGCTGCGTCTGCTCCCGGCTCTCTTCCCGCGACAGGCGTACACGCTTCACACGCTTCATTCACGGATGTTATCACAGCACCGTCACGTTCACATGCTTTATTGAATTCAAATACAGGTCTGTATTAGAATGCTACCTCGAATCCAGAATGTCGCCGCCCCGAACTGGAGCCGGGGCGGCGCTGAATTGCCGGCAAGGAGACAGCGTGATCCCCCCAATTTTGACGTACACCACTCGCCGGTATCGGCAACGCGCCTCTGCTGCTGCGCTGATCCTGGCGGCGCTGCTGCCGTTGAGCGCCTGTTCGCACCATGCGTCGACTCCCGCGTCACCCCCGCTGGTGGTGGCGCTGCCGGTACATCCGCAGCAGGGCGGTGGCCCGGATGCGCTGCGCTTTCCGGCGGAGGTGGCATCGCGTTACACCAACGTCATGTCGTTTCGCATCGCCGGCAAGATCATCGAACGCAATGTGCGTCTCGGCGATGCCGTGCGACAGGGGCAGATTCTGGCGCGGCTGGACCCTGCCGACGCGCAGCAGCAAGCCACGTCAGCGCAGGCCGCGCTCGATGCGGCGAAGCATCGGCTGACCTTTGCGCAACTGCAGCTCGACCGCGATCGGGCGCAGTCCGAGCAGAACCTGATCGCAGCGAGCCAGCTCGAGCAGACACAGGATTCCTACACCGCGGCGCTGGACGCGCGCGAGCAGGCTGCCGCGCAACAGTCCGTGGCGCAGAACAATCTGCAATACAACACGCTGCGCGCCGAGCACGACGGCTTCATCACCAGTGAGAACGCCGACACCGGCCAGGTGGTCGCGGCCGGGCAGGCCGTTTACGGGTTAGCCTGGAGCGGCGACACGGACGTCACTATCGATGCGCCCGAGGGCCGACTCGCCTCAATCACCGTGGGTCAGCAGGCCATCGTGACGTTTCCGGCCCTGCCGAATCGGCGTTTCGAGGCACGCGTTCGGGAGGTCGCTCCGGCCGCCGATCCACAGAGTCGTACCTACCGCGTGAAGCTGTCGTTGTCTCCACCGAATCGCGACGTGCGGCTCGGCATGACGGGCGAGGCGACGCTGGCGAATGCCGGAGGGCAGGGCGGCGGCACCGCCGCAGTCGGCAACGGCGCCGCTACGTTCGTGGTGCCGGCCACCGCCATCTTTCACCAAGGCGCGCAACCCGCGGTCTGGGTGGTACGTCCCAAGGACTCGACGCTCGAGCTGCGCCCGGTTGCCACCAGTCGCTACGACGCTGCGACCGCGACGGTGACCTCGGGGTTGCAGGATGGCGACCAGGTCGTGCTGGCCGGAGTTCATACGGTATTCGCCGGCGAGTCGGTGCATCCCGTGCCGCCGCTGTTCACTTCGGCCGATCGATGAGCGACGCGCCCCCTCCGGTCGCGTCCGCCGAGCATGGCCGGTTTAACCTTTCGAGCTGGACGCTGGGGCACCAGGCATTCGTGATTTTTGTGCTGGTGCTGCTGACATTGTTTGGTGTTCGATCCTATTCCCGCCTGGCGCAGTCCGAAGACCCGCCATTCACTTTCAAAGTCATGGTGATCCAGACGTTTTGGCCGGGCGCCACTGCGCGCCAAGTGCAGGAGGAAGTCACCGACCGGATTGCGCGCAAGCTGCAGGAGACCCCTGATGTCGACTTCCTGCGCAGCTATTCCCGACCGGGCGAGTCGCTGCTGTTCTTCACGATCCGCGATGCCGCGCCGCCATCCGAAGTACCGGCCACCTGGTACCAGGTGCGCAAGAAGGTCGGCGATATCGCGTACACGCTGCCCGCCGGTGTGCGCGGGCCCTATTTCAACGATGAATTCGGCGACGTCTACACCGATCTCTACGCACTCGAGGGTGACGGTTTCTCGCCGGCGCAGCTACACGACTATGCCGAGCGCATGCGCATCGAATTGCTGCGCGTCCCCGGTGTCAACAAGGTCGACTTCGTCGCCGACCAGGAACAACGCATTTATGTCGAGATCGCCAACACGCAGCTGGCCAAGCTGGGACTGACCCCACAGCAGATCGCCTCGGCAGTCGATGCACAAAATTCGGTCACCGCGGCGGGCATCTATCACACGGCGGATGATCGCGTCTATGTACGTCCCGGCGGTCAGTATCAGGACGTGGAGGCGCTGGCGAACACACTGATCCGGGTCAATGGCCGCGTGGTGCGGCTGGGGGACATCGCGACCATCACGCGCGGCTATACCGACCCGCCCACTCAGCAAATGCGATTCCACGGACAGACCGTACTAGGCATCGGTATCACGATGGCGCCTGACGGGGATGTGATCGAACTGGGCAAGTCCCTCGACGTCGAGACACAACGCCTGCAGGCTGGGCTGCCGGCGGGTATGAGACTCACGGAAGTGTCGAGCATGCCGCACGCCGTGGCGCGCTCGATCGACGATTTCGTCGAGGCAGTGGCCGAAGCCATCGGTATCGTGCTGATCGTCAGTCTGCTCAGCCTCGGCGCACGCACGGGCACCGTGGTGGTGATCTCCATTCCGCTGGTGCTGGCCGCCACCTCGCTGTGCATGTATGTCTTTAATATCGGTCTGCACAAGGTATCGCTGGGCACCCTGATACTGGCGCTCGGACTGCTGGTCGATGATGCAATCATCTCCGTCGAGATGATGGCTGTGAAGCTCGAGCAGGGATATGACCGGCTCCGGGCTGCAGCCTTCGCCTATACGAGCACAGCGTTTCCGATGTTGACGGGGACGCTGGTGACCGTCGCGGGTTTCCTGCCGATCGCACTCGCAAAATCGGCTACCGGTGAATACACGCGCTCGATCTTCGAGGTGTCCGCCATTGCGCTGCTGCTGTCCTGGCTCGCGGCCGTGGTTGTGATTCCCCTGCTCGGCTTCCACATTCTCTCGGAACACCCGACTCGGCGCGCCTCGAATTCTGACAAAACTGCGCATGACGCGCATCACGATGAGATATACGGAACCCCGTTCTACGCACGTCTGCGCGGCTGGATCGGCTGGTGCGTGGAGCGGCGCGGGTTGGTGTTGCTCATTACGCTGGGTCTGTTTGTGATTTCGCTGGCGGCGTTCAGGCTTGTGCCCCAACAGTTCTTTCCGAGCTCTGACCGGCCCGAGCTGCTCGTGGATCTGCGACTGCCCGAGGGTGCCTCCTTCGAGGCTACACTCACAGCCGCGCGGCGCTTCGAGACCACGATCGCCCAGCGTCCGGAGATCGATCACTACATAGACTTCGTTGGTGCCGGCGCACCGCGCTTCTATCTGCCCCTGGACCAGCAGCTCGCCTCACCCAACCTCACGCAGTTCGTGATCACGGCCAAGAGCGTGCGCGACCGCGAGCGGCTGGCTTCGGCTCTGGGCGAGATCCTGCGCACGCAATACTCGACCATGCGCACGCGCATCACGCGACTCGAAAACGGGCCGCCGGTCGGCTTTCCGGTGCAGTTCCGCGTGACCGGCCCCGAAATCGATACCGTCAGGCGCCTGTCCGACCAGGTGGCGGCCATCATGCGCGCCGATTCTCGCACCACCAACGTGCAATTCGACTGGGATGAGCCGGCAGAGCGGTCCGTGCGTTTCGAGATCGATCAAGACAAGGCGCGCGCGTTGAATGTGTCCTCCAAGGATATTGCCGACTATCTTCAGATGTCACTGGTGGGCTATACGCTCAGCTATTTCCGCGAGCGCGATCAGCTCATCGGCATCGATCTGCGCGCCCCGAAAGCCGACCGGATCGATCCTGCACAGATCGAGCGACTTGCACTGCCATCGCCGATCGGGACCGCAGTACCGTTGTCGGCTCTGGGGCAGTTCACTTACGGCCTGGACTACGGGGTGGTGTGGGAGCGCGACCGGCAACCCACGATCACCGTGCAATCGGATGTGCGCGCCGGGGCGCAGGGCATCGATGTGACACACAGCATCTATGCCCGGCTGGCCTCCCTGCGGCAGCAGCTTCCGACCGGCTATCGGATCGATATCGGCGGCGCCGTGGAGGAGAACGGCAAGGCGCAGGCATCGATCGTTGCGCAGATGCCTATCATGGTGATCGTCGTGCTGACGCTGCTGATGATGCAGTTGCAGAGTTTCAGTCGAGTGCTGATGGTGGTATTGACCGCGCCTCTGGGACTGATCGGCGTGGTGCCCGCGCTGTTGTTGTTCGGCAAGCCTTTCGGCTTCGTCGCCCAGCTGGGTACCATCGCGATGCTCGGCATCATCATGCGCAATTCCGTCATCCTCGTGGATCAGATCGAGCAGGATATCCGCGGGGGACACACCGCGTGGGAGGCCATCATCGGGGCCACGGTGCGACGCTTCCGGCCGATCACCCTGACCGCGACTGCGGCCGTGCTGGCGCTGATTCCCCTGCTCCGAAGTAACTTCTTTGGACCCATGGCAACCGCTCTCATGGGCGGCATCACGGTGGCGACCATCCTGACGCTGTTTTATCTGCCGGCACTTTATGCGCTGTGGTTCCGCGTCAAGCGTGACGAGACAGCCGGGGCGATGCCATGAGCGCTGTCGCTGCCATTGCCCGATCAGCGCTCTTGCTGGCGTGGGCGCCGTTCTTAGCGGCCTGCGTCGGTGCACGGCCTCCCGCGTCCAATCTCACGGACTCGCCTGCGCAGTATTCAGCCGGTGGGGCAATGCACTCTGAATCGACGGCCGACGACTCGACTCAGCGCCTGAAGCTGGGCGCCAGCCCGGTGCCGGACTGGTGGCGCCTGTATCAATGCGATGCACTCGATGCGCTGGTCGAAGAAGGGCTGGCGCATAGCCCGTCGCTGGCCGCCGCACAGGCGACCCTGAAGGCGACGCACGAACAACTGCGATCTCAGATCGGACAGAACTTGTTCCCGAACATCGATGTGGGGTTTGCACCCAGCCGGCAGCGCGCCCTCGGACTGCCGGTGCTGTCGCAGCCAACCTTTCTCTACAATGTGTTCGCACTCGAGGCGCAGGCGTCCTATAAATTCGACTTCTTCGGGGCCTCGATCAATGCCGACCGTGCCTTGGCGCATCAGGTCGAGCAGCAGTCTTTTCAGTTCGACGCCACTCGACGCGCGCTGGCTACGAACATCGTCATAGCCACGATCAATGCCGCCGTGTTGCAGGAAACCGTGGCTGCCAACGAGGCGCTCGTGGCGCTGGCTGAAGAGTACGCGCAGCAGCTCGCGGCGCGCGAAAAGCTCGGCAGCGTCTCTCATGATGAGGCACTGGCCGCCGAATTGAGCGCCGCCAACCTGGCCGCGACCTTGCCGGCGCTGCGTGCTCAACTGCTGGCCGTGCGGCACGCGCAGGCGGTACTGCTCGGACGCACCCCTGATCAGGCGCCATCGCCGTTGTCACTCGAAGCATTGCATGTGCCGGAGGATGTGCCGGTGTCGGTGCCTTCCGATCTGCTGCATCAGCGACCCGACATACTTGCGGCAGAGGCCGGTATGCGTGCGGCCGCCAATGAAGCGGGCGCGGCAGCGGCTTTGCTGTATCCGAGTTTCGCGCTGTCGGCGGCCTATGGCCGCGGCGGTTTCGACTGGTCGACATTCACGAGTCCGGCCGGTGCCATCTGGAGCGTCGGCGCGACAGTGACGCAGCCGCTGTTTCACGGCGGCGCATTGCGCGCGCAGAAACGGCAGTACGCGCAGCTGTACGAAGCCTCGCAATCGGCCTACCGCCAGACCGTACTGGCCGCGTTTGAGAATGTCGCAGACACATTGGCATCCCTCGAGGCGGATGCCGACGCGCTCGATCAATCAGGCCGCGCCGCAGAGGCGGCGCTGCAGACACAGAGGGACACTCAGGCGCGCTACCACCTCGGCGCGTTGCCCTGGGTGGCAGCGCTGTCAGCCAGCCAGCAGTACGAATCGGCGCTGGCATCGCTGGCGCGGGCACGTGGTGCGCGACTGGCCGATACCGCATCGCTGTTCCAATCCATGGGAGAGATCCCCGTCACTCGCAAGCACGGTCTGTTTCTCGACTGAGCGTCACCATCGCCATAGCTGCCAATGCTGTTAGCATGGGGGGCCCGGAGGAACTAACCGATGAGTTGGCGGGGATGGATGGCCTTCGCGGCGCTCGGAGTGATCTGGGGCCTGCCGTACTTTTTCATCAAGATCGCAGTGCAGGAGCTCTCGCCCCTGGTGGTCGCCTGGGGCCGCATCTCGCTGGGGGCACTGATCCTGCTGCCAATCGCATGGCATCGCGGCGCCCTGCGCAACCTATGGCCGCATAGAGTGGCAATCGTCGCCTTTGCATTGGCTGAATTCGCCGTTCCCTTCTGCACGATTTCCTACGGCGAGCGCTGGATCGCCTCGTCGATTACCGGAATTCTGATCGCGACCGTCCCTCTGACGATTGCATTGATCTCGCGATTCTTCGGCCTGCACGAGCCGCTGGGCGTCTGGCGCCTTACCGGGCTCATCATGGGATTCGCCGGAGTGGCCTCGCTCCTGGGCTTCGGAGCCATCTCGGGACCCGCGGGCTGGGCCGGCGTGGGCTGCATGCTGCTCGCGACCATCGGCTATGCCATAGGACCGCTCATCGTGCAGCGGTACTTGAGCGGCGTCGATTCCTCGGGTGCTGCGGCGGCCAGTCTGCTCGTCGCCAGCTTCGTATTGCTGCCCTTTGCCATGTACGCGTTTCCCAGCCGCATGCCATCGACCCTCGCGCTGACATCGATGGCTGTTCTCGGCGCCATCTGCACGGCGCTCGCCATGTTGCTGCTGTTCTATCTGATCGGGCAGGCTGGCGCCTCGCGTGCGTCCGTCATCACCTACATAAACCCGGTCGTCGCTACACTGCTGGGAGTTTTGATTCTGCACGAGCGTCTCGGAGTCGGCGGTATCACTGCATTCGCCCTGATCCTGCTCGGATCCTGGCTGGCGACGCGGGGCCGGCGCCGATCGGTCAGTCCGACGGATGACACGCCAGCGCGTCACTGCGAGGCGTGACCACCAACGCTCCATCTTTCACTGTGGCTTCGACTTCGTAGACGATCACGCTCGCCGCCTCGTCCCATTTCTGCTCGCCGAGACGGTCGAACTCTTGCTGAAAACAATCCTTCTGGCGATTCGACTGGGCCGTGCAGCGACCCTTCGCCATCGCCTCCCTGGCTGCCCGATAGCCTTGCGAGCAGATTGAGAGCGATCCGGCGCTGACGCCCGTATCGCGTACCAGTGCATCGCGACAGGAGTCACCTCCCGTTGGGATAGAGCAGGTGCCTGCAAATACGCGTTGGTAGCGCAGTCTCAACATGCCCTCTTCGTAGTCGATGGACTTGATCCCGTGCTGAGCCACATCTTCCAACACCGCCTTGCGGTCAAAGAGCCGCAGCACCATGAACCCAAGTCCGCCATTGATGCCATCCGGCGCATCGAAGAAGGCGTAGTCGGCTTTGACGCCCCTGAAATAGCCGCTCCAAAGATCGGCAGGGACAACGTATTCCAATGCCTCGCGATCCTCGTGACACTGAGTGGCATTACGCGACAGCACGGGGAGCAGCGCCAGCCGGTCCGCTCCGACCTCGCCATAGTCGACCTGCTTGATGACGATGGAACGATAGTAGAAGCAGGTGACCTGGCGCCGTATCTTGGGATTCTGCGGATCGGCCGCGAGCCGCACGTTTCGTACCTTTAAGGGCGAATCGAATGGGCCCGAGGCCAACAGCGGCGCCGGCACTGCGCAAGCGATCATTGCAAAAGCCATCGCTCTCATGACCATCAATTGCCAGCCGGCGACGCGTCAATCGGCGCGCAATTCGTGCGGCCTGACATCGCGCAATCCTGGATGCGCGACATGTTTTGCAGCACTCGGACCAGGAATAGTCCGCCCACCACCAGCACGATCACGACCACAAGTCCGATAACCGCGCGGCGACGTGGGTCAGGGGTCGGTACATCAGGTGGTGCCGGTTCGGTCATACTTGGACAATGAAAATACCATCCATCGGAGGCCTCGTCTGTGCCTTGTCATGGATGTTCCCGGCATTATCCCTGGCATCAGGGGGACCCGCCGACCTGCCCCCGGGCCCGCAGCCGCCCGAGGCCACCAAGGCGATTGCCCGTGAGCTTCTAAAGGGCCTCGTCGAGATCAACAGCACCCATTCGTTCGGCTCGACGGTGGCTGCAGAGTGGGTCGCCTCCCGCCTGCGAGCCGCCGGCTTCCCGTCCGAAGATCTGACACTGATCGCGCCGCCCGATCAGCCTGATAGAGGCAATCTGATCATTAGGTTGCATGGCCGCGGGAAGGGCAGGCCGCTGCTTTTTATAAGCCATCTGGACGTCGTAGAAGCCATGAAAGAGGATTGGTCCGTCGATCCCTTCCTGCTCACCGAACAGGAGGGCTATCTCTATGGGCGCGGGACATACGACATCAAGGGTGACGATGCCGCGCTCGTTGCCAGCCTCGTGCGTCTGAAGACCGAAGGCTACATTCCCGATCGTGACATCGTGATTGCGCTCACGGCGGACGAGGAGACTTTCGGCGAATTCGATGGCGTCGAATGGCTGCTTCGGAATCACCGAGACCTGATCGATGCCGGTCTGGTCCTGAATCCAGACGCGGGCGGCGGCATGTCCTCGGGGAATCGAAGGCTGTACATGGGACTCGAGACCAGTGAGAAGAGTTACGTGACGTTTGAACTTGAAGTCACGAACAAGGGCGGACATTCATCGCTCCCCGAGCCGGACAATGCCATCTATCGACTTGCTGCGGGCCTCAGCCGCATTGCCAGGCTGGACTTTCCCGTGCGGCTGAGCCCGACCACTCGCGCCTATTTCGCGGCACTGTCCAAAACCGAGTCCGGCCAGTTGAGCCGGGATCTGATGAAGATGGCCAACGGCACCGGTCAACTCGATCGGGCAGCAGTCCATCGACTCGAAAGCAGCATCTTCTACAACGCCATGCTGCATACCACTTGTATCGCCACGATGTTGTCGGGCGGCCACGCCGAGAATGCGTTACCACAGCGCGCCGGAGCGACGATTCAGTGCCGAATGCTGCCCGACGACTCCCAGGCAGCTGTTCAGGCGGCGCTTGCCAAGGCGCTAGCTGATCCCGCCATCCGGATTTCCGTCATTTCTCCGGCTCTCCCGGGCCCTGAGTCCGTCGTGACGCCTGCACTGAAGCGCAAGTTCGAAGGCGTCGTGGGATCCATGTGGCCGGGCGTACCGGTGGTGCCGGATATGGACGCTGGCGCCAGCGACAGCAAATTCACGCGCGCGGCCGGCATTCCAACTTTTGGCCTCACCGGGATTTTCACCGACATCGACGACAATCGCGCCCACGGGAAGGACGAGCGCATTGCGGTCAGCGGATTCTATGAAGACGTCGAGTTCACCTATCGGCTCATGAAGGCGTTCTCGGCGGCGGATTAGAGACTCCCGGTCGAGTCGGCTCAGGCTGAACCCGATCGCCGCGCCAGCCACTTATCAAGATGACTCGCAAACGCATTGCGATCAGCCTGTGTGAGTGGGGGAGGGCCGCCACCGACGATCGTGCTGGAGCGCATCGTATCCATGAAGTCCCGCATCATCAGTACACCCCGGATAGTGTCCGAAGAATAGAGCTCGCCGCGAGGATTGAGGGCCTGTCCACCCTTGGCAATAACCTCAGCTGCAAGCGGGATATCCGCGGTAACGACCAGGTCGCCGCTAGTCACGCGCTTTACAATCTCGTTGTCCGCGACATCGAAGCCTGGGGAAACCTGCAGCAACCGCAGGCTCGGAAGTCGCGGGTACTGGAGCGCCTGGTTCGCAACCAGCGTCACGGTGACGCCGGTGCGCTCCGCCGCGCGGTACAGGATGTCCTTGATGACCTTGGGACAGGCATCGGCATCGACCCATATGCTGGGAGGCGTCACATATTGCTGCATTGTTTCACTATGTCACCCTTTCAAGTATGATAAAGGACGTTATCATACTTAATAATGGCGGCGGTAGGTTCCTCGGTATATGGCCACGGGTAAAGAACTAAGCCGCGCCGCTGGCCCAGGCAAGCGGCAAGCGGTGCCGGTGCTCTACGCGCCCACCGCGCACGCCGCTAAGCGCTTCATCGAGTACTTTGCCGCTAATATCAGGAATCCCAATACCCGACGAGCGTATTTTCACGCGGTTCAGCAATTTTCCGCGTGGTGTGAGGCGCAGAAACTCACCGAGATACTTGATATCGAGCCCCTGCACGTGGCCGCCTACGTCGAAGTATTGGTCAAGCGGCTCGCCAAGCCATCGGTCAAACAGCACTTGGCGGCGATCCGTATGCTTTTCGACTGGCTGGTCGTCGGCCAGGTCATCGCGAGCAATCCGGCCGCGCCGGTAAGAGGCCCGAGGTACACGGTCAAGAAAGGCAAAACGCCGGTGCTCGCTCAGGATGAGGCACGCGAACTCCTGGAGTCCCTGGATGCCTCCACTGTTGTGGGTCTGCGCGATCGGGCCCTCATTGCGACCATGATCTACACATTCGGACGTGTCGGAGCGGTCATCAAGATGCGGGTCGAGGACTACTATACCCAGGGCCGCCGCGGTTGGGTCCGGCTGCATGAGAAAGGCGGCAAGCGGCATGAGATGCCCTGCAATCACAATCTCGAGGCCTACCTTGACGCCTATATCGCTGCCGCCGGCATAGCCGAGGACCGCAAGGGATATCTGTTCCGCAGTACCCGCGGCAGGAGTCGGCAATTGACGACCAATCCTCTCGCCCAAGCGGATGTGTATCGGATGATCCGTCGAAAGGCGATTACGGCGGGGATAAGGACGCGAATCGGCAATCACACATTCAGAGCCACGGGTATCACTCAATATCTGCGTAACGGCGGACGCCGTGAGCTCGCCCAGCAGATGGCGGCGCACGAATCGCCCCGTACAACGGCGCTATATGATCGCCGGGACGACGAGGTCGCGGTAGCTGAAGTGGATAGGATTCTCATCTGACAGCAATGCAGTGACGTCCTCTTCAATGCAGTGCCGTCGCCACCGCTGAGAAGAACTCGTTGTCCAACTCATGCTGCGTCTTGCCGACGGGTTTAGCACGAGCGCTGAGGACGACGATCACCAACCGCTCGCGGGGATTTACGTACAGGTATTGACCGAAGATACCCACCGCCTCAAAAGCGCCGGCATGAATCGGGTCACTCTGCGGCGGAATCCACCACATGTAACCATAGTCCACGCTCTTGCCACCGATGCTGTGCGGTACCCCGGCTTCATTGAACCATCCATCTGGAACAATCGAGCGGCCATTGAGCCGGCCGTTATCTGCAACAATCAATCCAAACCGGCCGTAGTCGCGCAGCGTCGCACTCATGCCGGTACCGGCCCATACCATCCCCTTGGGGCCGTCCACCCACCAAGTGGCGTCCTGCTCCATGCCCGCCTTGGACCAGATCTTCTCCGCGAGATAGTCAGTCAAAGGACGCTGAGTTGCGCCCTCAATTACGGCTCCGAGCACGAAAGTCTCGCCGGTACTGTAGTTCCAGACGGAACCCGGGGCAGCAGCGCGCGACAGCGAGTTCATGTAACGCAGCACGTCGCCAGGTTTGCCGGTGAGTTGTAACTGCAGGACCTTGCGGCGGTCGGATGTCGGATCGGTGTAAGTCTCGTTCCAGCGCACACCAGAGCTCATGGTGAGCACTTGGCGGATACTGACGCTCTCATAAGCACCACCCCGCAAGGCAGGGACGTAACGACTTACCGGATCATCCAAGGTTGAAATCGAACCATCGAGCAGTGTCGCGCCCACCAGCGTCGAGGCGATCGACTTGGCCATCGAGAAGGAAGCCCAGCGCGTGTCCGGCCTGATGCCGAGTTCATAATCTTCCAGGACGATCTCCCCGTCCTTGAGCACCAGCAGCCCCGCAACCCGGTTGGTGCTCAGATAATCGTACAGATCAATGCTGCGTCCTTGATCCTCAAAGCGAACTCCAGTCAACGGCCGAATGCGCCTCGGAATCGGTCGTGCGGGACCCCCGCGGTGCGCGATGCGGACGGGCAGTAATCGCTCCGTATGCGAGAGCGTTATTACCGCCACATCAGGCAACATCGCGCCGTCGTACATCTGCTGCAGCCCGGCGATCCCCGCCGCCCAAGCGTGGCTCAGGGGCAATAGCGCGAATACCATCGATCCCAGCAAAGGCCTCAAATCAACGTAAAGCATCTAGCACGAGACCTGAGCTTTCCAGGTCTCGATTTCATCACGATGCGCGGCATCGTGATGAGCCATAAAGCTCGGCATGTCGCACAGCGATACTCGGCCCACCCCGTCCTGCTGCCCAACCCGATTCCAGGCTTCGGCTTTCAACGTCCGGAGTATGGACAGGTTTCGTCGCCGGGCTTCGCGAAACGCGACCAGGCCTTCCTGCAATGAAAGCGAGCGATATTGACGAGCAGCGGCAATTGCGGCGCCGTCAAAATCCGGTAGCCTCGGTTCAGCTTCGGTCAGAAGCCTATCGATTCGCTGACCAAAGCCTTCACGCTCGAGATCGGCGAGATGCCAGACTTGCTCCACCGGTGAGAACAAATCGTTGTGGCCGCGCCGGCGCGCGATCTCAGGCGTCAACACACGCATCGTCGCTTCAATATACCGCGGCATATTCGCGAGCGAGGCCAGGAGAGCTTCACGTTGCGCTACCGGCAGGGACATATATTGCATTGGTTCATCCTCCCCTCACCACAGATTACGCACCGCACATTTCTGGTCAAGCATCGAGGTGATAGAGTCCGGAGCACGCCGGATCGTCGGCTGGAACAAGCCGCCTCATGCTCTCGATAAGCCATCTTCAGAAACGCTTCGGCCACCGCATCGCCGTAGATGACGTGTCGTTTGACGTAGCCATCGGCGAAACCGTCGGCCTGCTGGGGCCCAATGGTGCGGGGAAGACCACGACGCTGTCCATGATCAGCGGACTGTCGCAACCCGACGGCGGCACGGTGTCGTTTCAGGGACAGCTTCTCGATCAGAGCGCCAGTCGATTCAAGCGTCGTGTCGGACTCGTGCCGCAGGACCTCGCCCTCTATGACGAGTTGTCGGCCTCGGCCAATCTGGAGCTATTCGGAGGATTGTATGGCCTGTCCGGCAAGCGACTGGCCGACCGCGCCGATGATGCACTGGCGTTGGTTGGACTCGCCGATCGTCGCGGCGACCGCGTCAAAGGCTTCAGTGGCGGCATGAAGCGTCGCCTGAATATAGCCGGAGCCCTGCTTCATGACCCGGAACTGATATTGCTGGACGAGCCGACGGTAGGCGTCGATCCGCAGTCGCGCAATGCCATCTTCGAGAACCTTGCCGAACTCAAGCGACGCGGCAAGACGCTCCTGTACACGACCCACTACATGGAAGAAGCCGAACGACTTTGCGATCGAATCGTCATCATCGATCACGGCAAGGTGATCGCGAACGACACCGTACGCGGATTGTACCGGCGCCTGCCTGCGACAGGCGCCGTGGTACTGGAATTGGACGGTCCCCCGGTGTCTGATGAGGTGCTGGCTGGACTTGCGGCACTGCCCGGAATTTCGGCGGCATTGCCAGATCCTAAAGGCATCTGCCTGGAAGCCGGAGACTTTGGCGCAACTCTGGCGCTGGCACTGACGCAGCTCACCACTCTTGGCCTTCGGGTGACCTCGATACGGTCCGGGCGCGTCAGCCTGGAAGACGTCTTCATTGCGCTCACCGGGCATGCTTTGCGCGACGGGGCCGTAGCAGCGGCAACGCCATGAACTTCGCCGCAATCCGCGCCTTGGTACGAAACGATGTGCGCATCTATATCACCGACCGACGTGCCGTTATCGTCGGCGTGCTCGTGCCCGTGCTAATTGCCGCATTCTTCGGCTACGTGTTCGGCGGTAACGACCGGTCGGAGGAAGCCGGGAAGATTCCGATCGCTGTCGTTGACGAGGATCAGAGCGGCGTTTCGCGTGCCATCACCGCGGATCTGGGGAAGGAATCGCTGCTCACCGTGCAGGTCATGACTCGCTCACAGGCCGAGGAGCGCGTGCGTGCGGGCAAAGTGCAGGTTGCGGCCATTATGCCGGCGGGTTTTGGCGATGCAGCCACCAGGGCGCTATTCAGCGGTCGGATGCGGCCGCAAGTCGACCTGTTGATCGACCCCAGTCAGTCGATGAGCAGCCGCGTCGTCGAGGGACTGATGGCTCAATATGGCATGCAGGAAATCACCAGGGAGGCTTTCAGCGATGGCGCTTCGACGTCCGGCCTACAGCGCGGTCTCAGCTTGCCGTACGTGATCGCCACGAGCAGGATCACATCTTCCCAAAACACTCCCTACAACGGCTACGCGCACTCGTTTGCGGGCATGACCGTCCAGTTTATTCTCTTCGCCGGCATAGATGCCGGCGTGTTGTTGCTTTTGACCCGCGAGCGCGGCATTTGGCAGCGCATCCGCTCGGCGCCTCTAAGCAAGTCGCAATTCCTTTTTGCGAGGACCCTCGCAACGACGCTGATCAGTCTTTTTCAATTCGCGCTTATTTATACCGCGGCGATCCTCATCTTTGGAGTGCGCATCTCCGGCAGCATCCTCGGCTTTATCCTTCTGGCTATCGCCTTCTGCCTGCTGAATGCCGCTTTCGGACTCATGCTGGCATCGATCGGCCGCAGCGCCTCTGCAACCCGGGGTTTTGCGATGGTAGTGACATTGCTGCTGGTGATGCTCGGCGGAGCCTGGGTACCGTCCTTCGTATTTCCGAAGTGGCTGCAGCAGGCCTCGCTTGCCGCGCCAACGCGATGGGCGGTCGATGGTCTGGACGCCGTCACCTGGCGCAGCCAGGGACTTGGCGCCGCGGTTTGGCCCGTCCTTGTCCTCGGTGCAACGGCGGCCATCTGTCTGACAATTGCGATATGGCGCTTCCGCTGGGAGGACTAGCGCTATCACCACACCCTGCAGCGTTTCGTTCCGGTCATCGGCTGCCCAACCTTGCAGCTGAATGCCTTTTCGAACTCGGGCATGTTGACGACCAGTCCGTTTACGCGGTACTTGCCCGGCGAATGCGGGTCTGTCTTGGCGTGCACCCGCAGATTTTCAGGTCGATCGTTTTCGCAGGCCCATTGGCCGTAGCCCACGAAAAATCGTTGCTCAGGCGTCAGGCCATCCTGATCATGCAGGGTCTGACCCGCAGTCTGAGCGATCCAGGCCATGTGCGCCAGAATCAAACCACCCAGATCGGCCGTGTCCTCGCCCAGAGTCAGACGACTGTTGATGTGGATGTCATCCACCACGACATACTGCGCGTATTGATCGACGGTGCACTGCGCACGCTGCTTGAACTTCCTGGCGTCGGCGATCGACCACCAGTCCGATAGATTTCCGGCCGCATCGTATTGACGGCCTTCGTCGTCGAAGGCGTGTGTCAGTTCGTGGCCGATGGTGCCGCCGGTGTTGCCATAGTTGGGTGCATCGTCCATGGCAGGGTCGTAGAGCGGCGGCTGCAGCACGGCGGCGGGAAAGTTGATGTTGTTCATCTGCTCGTCATAGTAGGCGTCCACCGTGGTGGGAGTCATGAACCATTCCGAACGATCGAGGGGCTTGCCGATCTTCGCGATCTGGCGCCGCGATTCAAATTCAGTCGCGCGCATGGCATCGCCAAAAAAATCATCGCGGCGAATGACGATCTCGCTGTAGTCGCGCCAATGATCCGGGTAGCCAATCTTATTCGTGATGGCGTCGAGTTTCACGAGTGCACGATGCTTGGTAATATCGCTCATCCAGCTCAGGCTCTCGATGTCCGCGCGCATCGCCTGCTCGATCTGAAGCGTCATCCGCAGAGTCGAGGCCTTAAGCTGTGGTCCAAAGGACCTGGCGACAAATTCCTGGCCCAACGCTTCGCCGAGCAAACCGTCCACCTGCGCTACGCACCGTTTCCAGCGTGGCGGTTGCGTCGCCACGCCGCGAAGTACGTGACCGAAGAAGGCGAAGCGTTCATTTTCAAAAGCCGTCGACAGGTACGGTGAAGCACTGTGCGTGACATGCCAGCGCAAGTACGCCCTGATGTCCCCGAGACTGGTCGTGGCCAGCACGTGGCTGAGCGCGGCGTAGAACCTGGGCTCGTTGACATTGACCGCCCGGATATCGCCAAGCCCCAACGGAGTCAGATACGCGGACCACTCGAAACCCGGCGTCAAGCGCTGCAAAGCGGCTGGAGTCATCTTGTGAAACAGCTTATGAGGATCGCGCCTGTCGACGGGAGTGAGAGAGGCCTTGGCCAGGGCAGTTTCGATACGCAGCACGGCCGCGGCGTTGCGTGACGCCGTTTCCGGAGCATCGCCTAGAAGTCCAAACACTCGCGTGAGATGTTCGCGGTACTGTCCGCGAATCTCTACGGAGCGCTTATCGGTATCGGTGTAGTAATCGCGATCCGGCAGACCCAGCCCGCCGGCGTCTGCCTGCGCGATGACCTGGGTGGAATCGCCGTAGTCCGGCGCCGAGCCGAACCGGAAGAAGGGTGTCACGTCACTGCTCTGCTGATGCAGGACCACCAGCAGCCCCGGTAGCGCCTTTTTGGACGGCATCTGGGCGATACGCGCCAGCAGGGGTGCCAGCGGCGTGGCTCCGAGCCGTTCGACGCTCGCCTCATCCATGCACGCGGCAAAATAGTCGCCGATTTTCTGCTGATTGTCGGTGCGGCTCGCAGTGTCGCGCGCAAGGCCGTCGAGTATCCCCCATAGCAAGCGCTGATTGTCCTCGTACAGTTTGCCGTAAACGCTCCAGTTGGCCTGATCCGGCGGGATCGGGTTGCGGTCTCGCCAGCCACCACAAACGTACTGATAGAAGTCCACGCAGGGATCCACCGTTCGATCCATCGCGGAGACGTCGAGGCTCGGCGTATATGGCAGCGCCTCCAGCGGCGTATCGGTGGCTGGCGCGCCCGACTCGTGTGAGGGCTCCTGCGCAATAGCGGAAGAAAACGGCACCGCGCCGGCCAGAGTCGATGCAACGATGCCCAGAATAAGTAAACGCACAGTGCCCACCCCGATTTGCTGCTGCCCGGATTATAGTCGCTGCGCACGTAGGACAACTCTCACACGGAGAGGCCGTCGCGGACGGGCGAGATACCTGCTAGCTTTCTCCTAATCACATCAAGCGACGGTCTCAGGGAGGGATCGAAATCGCCGTGCCGGACGGATCCGAAATTTCCAGCGCCGATCTGGGCTTTCTCGCCGGGGGCGGTGAGATGGGCGCGCGCATGCGAAAGCTCGATTGGTCCCGCACGCCCCTGGGAGCCCCTCAGCGCTGGCCGCAGTCCCTTAAGACCATCGTGCGCGTGATGCTCGATTCGCGCTACGCCATGTGGATGCTCTGGGGGCCTGATCTGACCTTCTTCTGCAACGACGCCTATCTGCCGACGGTCGGCATCAAGGGTGGCTGGGTGCTCGGTGCAAGATCGGACAAGGTCTGGGAGGAAATATGGCCTGACATCGGACCCCGCATCGACCATGTGCTCGCGCAGGGACAGGCAACCTGGGACGAAGGACTACTGCTATTCCTTGAGCGCAGCGGCTTTCCCGAGGAGACCTATCACACCTTCTCTTACAGTCCCGTCTACAACGATGAGAGCCGGATATCGGGCATGCTCTGCGTCGTCACCGAAGTGACCGATCGGGTCATCGGGGAGCGGCGGTTACGTGTGCTGCGCGACCTTGCGGCGCGACCGGTCGGCGCTGAAAGCGTCGAGGAAAGTTGCCAGCGACTGTGCCGGGTGCTGACGCAATATCCGCTCGACGTGCCGTTCGCCGCTCTCTATCTGATGGACCAGCCAAGCCAGGACGCGCGCTGCGTGGCGCGAACCGGGGCGGCGGGGGCGGCCGCGCTACCCGCTTCTCTCTCGCTGGCGGACTCCGCGTGGCATTTACCGGCACTCTTGCGCACAGAAGTCGCTCAGGAACTGCCCGATCTGCCCTCGCTGGGTATCCATATTCCGGCTGGTCCGTGGCCCGATCCTGTCACACGGGCGTTGCTGCTGCCGTTGCAGGACGCGGGCCGTGACGGACTTGCCGGCTTTCTGCTTGCCGGTGTCAGTCCGCGGCGGCCGATCGATGAGGCGTACCGCTCCTTTATGACGCTGATCGCCGGACAAACCGCGACCTCGATTGCCGATGCGCAGGCCCTGGAGGCACAGCGACAGCGGGCCGAGGCGTTGGCCGAGATCGACCGGGCCAAGACGGCTTTTTTCTCCAATGTCAGCCACGAATTCCGCACGCCGTTGACACTTATGCTGGGTCCCGTCGAACAGAGCATTGCGGATGCGCGCGTACCGCGAGAGGTACGCGAACGACTAGAGCTGGTGCAGCACAACTCGATACGACTGCTCAAGCTCGTCAATTCGCTGCTCGACTTCTCGCGCTTCGAATCCGGCCGGGTGCAGGCCTCCTTTGAGGCTACTGACCTCGCCGTACTGACCGCCGACCTGGCCAGTACCTTTCGCTCCGCCATCGAGCGCGCGGGACTGCAGTTCCAGGTGCAATGCGACGACCTGGGTGCGCCGGTTTATGTCGACCGGGAAATGTGGGAGAAGATCGTTCTGAATCTGCTGTCGAACGCGTTCAAGTTCACGCTCGACGGCGGCATCAGCATCCGTCTGCGCGGCGAACGCACGGCGGCAGTGCTGGAAGTGGCCGATTCGGGGGTGGGCATAGCCGTCCACGAGCTGCCGCGGCTATTTGAACGCTTCCATCGCATCGAGGGTGCCCGCGCCCGTACACACGAGGGATCCGGTATCGGGCTGGCGCTGGTCCATGAGTTGGTCAAGATGCACGCGGCCACCATCGAGGTGACCAGCGTACCTGGAGAGGGTACGACCTTCCGCATCAGTATTCCGTTCGGGACAGCTCATCTTCCCGCTGAGCGGGTCAAGGCCGTGCAACACGACACACGGCAGATCCGCTCGGCGCAGGCGTTCGTGCAGGAGGCGCTGCGCTGGCTGCCCGAAGCAGCCGTCGACGGAATGACGGCACTGCCCGTGCCGAATGATCCTGGCTCCATACCACCCGATCGGCGCTTCGCCGCGACGTTTGGCTCGCGGCTCGTCGTGGCCGACGACAACTCCGACATGCGAGCCTATCTGCATGGATTGCTGGCGCCGGCCTACACTGTCGAGCTGGTCGCCGATGGTGAACAGGCATTAGCCGCCGCACGCCGGCAGCGACCAGACCTGGTCCTCGCCGATGTAATGATGCCGCGGCTCGACGGATTCAGGCTGGTCGCCAGTATTCGTAACGACGAGGCCCTGCGCAGCATACCCATCGTCCTGCTGTCCGCGCGCGCCGGCGAGGAGGCCAGGATCGAGGGACTGGATGCCGGTGCCGACGACTACCTGACCAAACCCTTCTCCGCTCGTGAACTCGTGACGCGGATCGGCGCGCTGCTCGAATTGGGGCACATGCGCCGGCGCGCCGAGGCCGCGCTGCGCCGACGTACCGCCCAATTCGAGACGCTGCTCAATGCCTCGCCCATGGGCGTTTATGTGATCGATGCGGATTTCCGGATCATCGAGGTCAATCCGGCGGCCCGCCCCGTCTTCGGCGATATGCCGGATCCGATCGGACGCGACTTCGCTGAAGTGGTTCATAATATATGGCCAACGGAATACGCTGAGGAAATCGTCCGACTTTTTCGGCACACCCTCGAAACCGGAGAAATTTATTCGACGCCGGAACGCGTCGAACGGCGACTGGATCGGGAAATTGCCGAATTCTACGAGTGGCAGATCAGCCGCATCGCGCTGCCGGATGGCCGCGACGGTGTGGTGTGCTACTTCCGCGACATCTCGGCGCATGTCGAAGCCCGCCGGGCGCTGGAGGTCGCCGACCGCCAGAAGGACGAATTCCTGGCGATGCTGGCCCACGAATTGCGCAATCCGCTGGCGCCGCTGCGAAATGCCAGCGAACTGCTCAGCGTCATCGCACAGCAGGAGCCTCGGGCACAATTCAGCGCGGGGGTCATCCGTCGGCAGGTCTCACAGCTGTCACGACTGGTCGATGACCTGCTGGATGTCTCGCGCATCACCCAGGGTCGTATCGATCTTCAGCGCAAGCCCCTTGAGCTTGAATCCATCATCGCCCAGGCCCTCGAGACAGTGGAGCCGCTGCTGCGCGAGAAGCGTCACGAGGTCTCCATCATTTCAGGCTTCGATCATATTCGCGTCAACGGGGACAACACCCGGCTGGTCCAGTCTGTCGGCAACGTATTGACCAATGCGGCCAAGTACACCAACGATGGCGGTGAGATTCGCGTCCGTTCCGCTATTGACGGCACCGACGCGTTGCTCGAGATCACCGACAACGGCGTGGGTATTCCTCCGGACCTGCTGCCAAGGATATTCGACCTGTTCGTCCAGAGCGATCGTACGCTCGACCGTGCGCAGGGAGGGTTAGGCATCGGTCTCGCGGTTGTGAAGCGGCTGATCGAGATGCACGGTGGGCGCGTGGCTGCACATAGCAACGGCATCGGTAAGGGCACTCGCTTCGAGATACGGCTGCCGCTGGTCGAGCAGTTGGAAATCGGCGTCACCGAACCGGAAGTAATCGAGACCACTCCAAGGCGCGTCCTGATTGTCGATGACAACTCTGACGCCGCCGACATGCTGGCCTTGCTGCTGCAACTCGACGGTCACCAGGTACAGGCCGTGTACTCCTCCCGCGATGCGCTCGAGCGCGCGCAGTCCTTCCATCCGGACATCATGCTGCTCGACATCGGCCTGCCCGAGATCAATGGCTACGAGGTCGCGGAGCGCCTGCGCGCCATGCCGCAACTCAAGGACATTCGCCTGGTCGCCGTGACCGGCTACGGCCGGTCCGAGGACCGGGCGCGGACGCGCGCCGCGGGATTCGACGATCACCTCGTCAAACCTGTCGAGGCGATTGAACTTAAGCGGGTGCTGGAAGTTTGTCAGCGGTAGATACTTTGTTGACAATGGAGCCCAGCGCGGCTGGTCGTGCGGAGGTATCTCCATGAAATGCCTGAACCCCCTGCTCTTCATCGGTCTCCTCGCGCTGGCGCCGGAACTTCAGGCCGATGTGATGTATCGGACCGTCGACGCACAGGGACATGTCACGTATTCGGACCGGCCGCTGTCGCCCACCTCCCAAAGAATTTCGGTCGATGTTACCGGCCCGAACGCGTCCGAGGCTGCGCGGCTGAGCAAGGAGCAGGCGGCGGAATCCGCAGCCGATCAGCTGCGCATGCAACAAAGCCAGCACGATGCGGAGGAAGCGAAAAAGGCGGCCGCGCGTGACGCTGCGCAACAGCAGCGATGCAATGCGGCACGCGGGCGCTACGCGAGCTACGCTGCCGGTGGACGCCTCTTCAGGACAGACGCTGACGGCAATCGCGTCTTCTTATCGGACGAAGAGATCGACGAGCAACGGACACTGGCAAAGGCGGCGATGGACTCCGCCTGCGGCGCGTGAGGCGCCTCAGGCGAGGTCGCCTGCGGGTCAGGGATACTCTGCGGGCAACCGCCGGCCACGAACGATATCAGCGCCCTTTTCGGCGATCATGATGGTCGGTGCGTTGGTATTGCCCGCCGGTACGTTGGGCATGATCGATGCGTCGATGACGCGAAGCGATGTCACTCCCCTCACCCGCAACGCTTCGTCGACCACGGCCATGGGGTCCGCATCGATCCCCATCCTGCAGGTGCCGACCGGGTGCTGAGTGATGGCGCCGACCCGGCGAACAAACGCCTCGAGCTGCGCGTCGGTCTCGATTCCTGGTCCCGGTTCGATTTCTTCGCCGATCAGCTGCTTCAGCGGTTGCTGATCGTAAATGCGGCGGCATGCGCGAATGCCGCGGATCATGCGCGCCATATCCGACGCTTCCCGAAACAGGTTGAAAAGAATCCGCGGCGGCTCGAGCGGATCGGCCGACCGCAACGACACTACCCCGCGGCTGTCCTGCCGGATCATAGACACACCCACGCCAATGACATGTTCAGGCGCCTTGCCTATGAACGGGTACCATACCTTGCCTGCACTCATTTCCGCGGCAATGCAGGTCAGCTGCATATCAGGGCGATCCAGTTCCGGCAGGCTGCGTATGAAGACATGCCCCGCGGCGCCATTGGTGGCAAACGGGCCGCTGCCGAACAGCGCCCAGCGCATCAACGACACCAGGGCACGATCGGCACGCAGCTGCGACACGAAGCGTGCCGTGTGCGCTTTCCAGCCCAGGAACAGGAATGGGTGCTCGACGAGATTGCGCCCGACGCCGGCAAGATCGGCGATGGGTGTGATGCCATGGCGTTTGAGCTCATCCGCGGGACCCACACCCGACAGCATGAGCAGCCACGGTGAACCGTAGGCGCCGGCACTGAGTATCACTTCGCGTTCCGCTCGTATCTCGGCCCGGCGACCGTCCGTGACGTACTCGATGCCAACCGCGCGTGTGCCATCGAACACAATGCGGGTTGCCTGCGCCCCGCTGAGCACCGACAGATTGCGGCGACGCCGCGCCGGATCGAGGTAAAGGCGCGCCACATTGCCTCGGCAGCCGTCCTTGATCGTCATTTCACTGCGGGCGGCGCCCTCGGTCTGCGCGCCGTGAATGTCATCGGTCGCCGGATAGCCAGCGGCGATCGTGGCGGCGCGCAGTTCCGCATACATCATGTTGGTCGGCGGCACATGAACCTCGAGCGGGCCGTCGCCGCCGTGATAGGTGCCCTCGCCGAGCCAGCTCTTCTCCGAGCGCCTGAAGTAAGGCAGCACACTGGCGTAGTTCCAGTCGTGCAGACCCTCCCGTGCCCAATCGTCATAGTCGAGACGATGTCCGCGCGCATATACCATGCCGTTGATGGCGGTCGAACCGCCGAGCGCCCTGCCCCTGGGAATCTCGACACGCCGGTCGTTCAGACGCGGTTCGGGCTCGCTGACGAAGTTCCAGTTCAAGTCCCGGCGCAGCACGTAACGCGGAAATCCGATCGGCATGTCTTTGAGCAATCCCGTGGCGGGACCGCCGGCTTCGAGCAATAGGACACGAACGCCCTGCTCTTCGCTCAGGCGATTGGCCAGTACACAGCCGGCCGAACCCGCGCCGACAATGACGTAGTCATGAGTGGCGGCAGGTATCAACCGCCGGCGCTCGGATAGAAGACCTCGTCGGTCTGGATGATGGGCATGACCTTCGTGAAGAGCGGCACCTCGTTGATGAGCTCCTGCGCCCGGATCGCCATGGCGCGCTCGTACGCCGGCCAGTCGGCGATCCAGATGCTGATGACCGCGATATAGGTTGGCGGCGAGCCGTCGGGCCCAGGCTGGCCGCGACGCACTTCGAGCCCGTGCAGGCTGCTGCCCAGGATGTCTTCGATCAATGGGATATGGCGGTTGCGATAGAACTCAAAATCGAATTGCTCGTTCCCCTTGGCCGGATAAAGCACGGTGATGCATTTCATGACGCTGTCCCCTCGCCTCTTCAGGGCGCTGAATTTGAATGTCAGAGGCTACGTTACCGGAACCTGGGACCCGCCACGCGACCGACAATGAAACGGCTTGCTACAATCCCTTGCGCTGGCGGATGTAAAAGGAGAATAAACATGCCCATCACGACGGCTCTTTATGCCGGTCTTCTCGGCCTGATCGCCTTCGCAGTCGCGTTCCCGGCCGGTCGGCTTCGCGGACGGCTCAACGTCCCGGTTGGCGACGGCGGCAACCCCGAACTGCTCTGTGCCATGCGGCGGCACGCCAATTTCACCGAGTGGGTGCCGCTGGCGTTGATATTGATTGCACTGCTGGAACTCAACGGCGTTTCGACGACCGTGATTCACGTGCTCGGCGCAGTCCTGGTGGTTTCACGAATCTCCCATGCCGTCGGCCTTCGGCCGGATACCATCAAGAGTGTGCCGCGTCTGCTCGGGGCAACCGGCACGGTGCTCGTGACGGTGGTGGCCTCGGTGTGGTTGATCCTGCTGTACCTGCGACACCCGGCTTGAGCGCTTCGGCGCGCTCAGCTGTCCGCCTGTTGGCGCAGGTAGCCCAGGTGGCGCTGTTATTCGCGGCCGCAGTTGCCGTACAGGCCGCGCCGCATCACAGCGTGGCGCAGCTGCAAGATTGGGTAGATGAGGCGAGCGCGGGGCTGGACGTTCACGCCATGGAAGCATTGGCGCAGATCGAGGGCGCGGATCGCCGGCTGCTGGCGGTGCGCGCGTATCTGCGCGCCGGCGACGCTCTGCCGCAACGCTGGAGCTGGTCGGCACAGCGGCTTGCGGATTACGCGTCTACACCGGAGGGTCGCGCGGCAAATGCCGACATTGACGCGGTTGTCGCGACCTTCGCGGCTGCCAATCCCGGATTCGCGCTCGAGGTCAACCGGCAGCCGCGAAGTCTGGAGCTGCAGCTGTCACACTGGAATCAGAATGCCTCGGTGAAAGCGGTGGCGGCATCACTCATCGAGTCGCTCGAAGAACATTTCAACGGCAGCGAGGGCAATCCCACCGCCGGCCAATTGCGCGCCGCGCTCATCGCATGGGCACCGGCGGTCGCCGCCACACTGGCAGCACCGGGGCTGTCGGCGCACGGCCAGGGACGCGCCTTCGATTTCCAGGTGCTTCACGAGGGTCGCGTTATCGCGGGTCTCGATGCAGCCGGCGCACGCAGGCAGTGGGACGCGGCCGGATGGACGCAGAAGCTGCACCAGGCGATGACGGCTGCGCGCGGCCGTTTCACGGGGCCGCTGCAGTCTCCCTACGAGCCCTGGCACTACGCCTACAACCCCTGAACTCAAGTGCGGCTCGTTAGGGCAGCGGCACCAGGTCCGGTTCGAGCCACGCCCGCCTAGCCTCGGCACTGAAGAGGCGATGAGGCGAGTAATGCCGCAGTGGCAGATTTTTATCGCCCCATTGTTCGATCAGGGCATGCGCCAGCTCATCGATCGGGTCGCTTAGGTCCACCGAGCGCAGGAACACGCGGATCACGTGCAGGTAGAAGCGCGTGATGGTCTCGTGGTAACCGGAGTGTGCGGTATTGGGCACGCCTGTGGCTTCGTTGTAGGTGCTGATTCGCTCACGCAGCAGCTCGAGCGCCGCTGCGTCCGGGTACTGCAACGCGTGCCACAGACCCACACGCAGATGCGCCTGGTGAGTCCACGCACTCTTTGGCAGCGTTCGCGCGATGAATTCGCGCACGATGCGATCGGTTTCCAACTAACGGGCACTGAGCAATCGGCCGAGCGCCCGGAACGCGGGCAGCGTGATGGGGTCGTTGGCAGCGCTAGAAGCGATGGGGTGAGAGGCGAAACGCGCGACTACGAACTCCGCGCCCGGCGCCACATAGAGTCGCTGGCCATGAATGCCCCGGCCCTCGAAAACTCCCATGTCATCGTGGGCCACCCACCACATGTTGCGATAGGAGTAGCCTCCCAGCAGCGAATATCCCGCGCGCGCGAACCGCGCGGGATCGGCGCCGCGGCGAATGTCGGCCACCACGGCCTCCGGGATTACCTGGTTTCCGCGCCAGGCGCCGCTACAGCGCATCAGCTCACCGAAACGGCCGAGGTCGCGCAGCGTGGCGGAAAGACCGGCCCCTCCCATGGGCACTCCAATGGAATCCACTGCCAGGTAGCCGTCTTCATTGCACCCTATTCTCGACCAGATGCGCTCGGATAACAGCTGCGCAAAGTCGAGGCCGGTGACGCGTTTCATGACCCAGCAGAGCAACTCGGTGTTGACCGTCTTGTAAGCGAAGGCCTCGCCGTGAGCCCCGTGCGGTCGCAAGGTCAGCAGATATTCGTAGTAATTGTCGGCGCCGCGATAGTCCGGCGGCCGCGGACGAAACCCGCCGGCGCGGAAATAATCCCAGATCAGGGCGCGCGGATCCGAATACTCCTCCACGCCCGCAATTCCCACCTGCATGTCGAGCACCTGTCGCAATGTGGCCGTCTCGAATGCGGTACCGGTGGTTTCCGGAAGGTAGTAGGGAATCGCGCGTTCCTCAGCCAGCACGCCCTCGTGCAGCAGCATCGCGGCCAGTGTCGCCGCGTATGACTTCGTTACCGAAAAGCACAGGTGAGGTCGATGCGGTTCCAGCGCCCCGAAGTAGCGTTCATAGACGCGCACGCCGCGATGCAGGACCAGTATGCCATCGGTGTAAGTGCGCACCAGCGAATCGGGCCAGGTGTGCGATGCGCCGTCGAGATCGGTGAAAACCAGCTCGTCGATCGCGGCCTCGGCGTCATGCGGCACGGTGCCAAGATCACTGGGGGCACCGCCGCCGCGCCACACCGTTGCCGTGGGCACGAGCTCGCGGATATGCGACAGCGCCCAGCGGTTCTGCGGATGCTCGAGGAACCGGTCGTCCTTGAAGCGAACCTGCTGCGCCATCGGCGGAGGCGCACCCTGCATGAATCCGAATTGCGGCGTTGATGGCGTCAGATCCCGGCGTACCATTCGTAGCCCCGATCCTCCCAGTACCCGCCCTTGCCGCCACCGATGCCGTCGAGCCGCGCCACGGCTTCGATACGCATCAGGTATTTGGCCTGCTTGTAGCCGAGCTGTCGCTCGACCCGCAGGCGCAGCGGCGCGCCGTTGGCTACCGGCAGCGGCCGGCCATTGAGCTCGTATGCGAGCAGCGTCTGTGGATGAAAGGCATCCATAAGATCGATGCTTTCGTAGTATCCCCCATCCCCACGCTCAAGTTCGTCGGCGCAGAACAGCACGATGAACCGGACCTCCGGAGCCAGTTGCGCCTGCGCGAGCACGCTGCCCAGCGGTACCCCGGTCCACTGGCCGATGGCGCTCCATCCTTCGACGCAATCATGCCGGGTGATCTGCGTGCGCGCCGGCAGCGCGCGTAGCTCGGCGAGCGAGAGTGCCAACGGACGATTCACCAGGCCGCCCACCGTCAGACGCCAGCCCTCGAAATTATCTGTCAGCAGTTGGTTGTAGAGGGCGCCACGGGGCCTCGCGGTTCCATTGGATCGAAACACCGGAGACAGGTCCGCGGTCGTGAACTCACGTGCCAGGGATTGTCCAACGATCAGGCGCTGCGCGCGATAAGTGAGCTGTTCCGCACTGCTGAGGATGCGATGGAAGGACGGCGACTGACTTAGCCGGCCGCATCCGCCCAGAAGCAGACCGCCGAACGCGGCGGATCCGCGCTGCAACATCTGCCGACGCGTCCACATCTGCCGCGTCATGACTGCTTACCCGGCGGGACGACGTACCGGCCCGTGATCATTGAACGCACCTCGTTCCAGGGGCCTGCCAGGACGACCATGATCAGATGCACCAGGATAAAGAGCGCGACCAGCATCGCGGCCGCAAAATGAATGGTGCGCGCACTCTGCCGGCCGCCGAACAGCGTCAGGAGCCAGGGACAGGCGGCATCAAAGCCCGGGGACATCGTGAGTCCAGTGGCGAGAATGATCGGCGCCAGCACGAAAATCACGCCCAGATACGAGAGCTTCTGCAGCACGTTGTAGTGCTTCGCGTCCGCCCCCTTCGGGAATCGAAGGCGCAGATGATTCCATATGTCGTGCGCAATGTGCGCTGGCGCGATTTCGGTGCGCTGAGGCAGCAGGTCATGGCGCACGTGGCCGCTGATCATGCTGATGAGAAGGTAGAGTGCGCTGTTGAACACCAGCAGCCACGCAAAGAAGAAATGCCAGCGCCGGCCGGTCGACAGATCCTGCCAGGCGGGCAGCGTCGCCCAGTGCGGGAAGCCATGGGCTCCGATCGCCAGCAATGCGTGATCGGGGCTCGCGCCGAATTGACCCCAGTACAGAAGCGGGTCGGCGTTGAAGATCTGTAGCCCGCTCATGAGTACCAGGAACACGCACAGCGCATTGATCCAGTGAAGGCAGCGCGTCGCCAGACTGTGTCGGCGGATGATTTCCGGTGTGCCCATGAGCGTGCCGTTATGAGAGCAAGCGGCGCCTTATCTGACGTTGATGCCATTCTAGTGTCTAAACCCGGAACCGTGCGCATAAGATGGGGTCATGAAAAGGCTCCCCAGTCTTATCCTCGCAGCCGCGCTGGCGACCGTGCAGTCGGCGCAGGCCGCCGAGGCGGCGCCGGCTGCCGATGCCGCGGCAGTTCGACTGGAATTCATCGCGGCAATGCAGCGGCTGCAATTGCCCGCGTTGCAGACAACCCCGGGTTCGGAACCGCAGGACTCGCAGGCACTTCAATCCTATGTCATTTACGACTATCTGACGGCTGCGCGGCTGCGGCGTGATCTTGACCTGCGCCCGGGCGATGAACTCGACGCGGCGGTGGACGCTTTTCTCTCGGCACACGCGCGACAGCCCGTGGCGCGGGCCTTGCGTCACGACTGGCTCGCCAGTCTGGCCGAGCGCCGCCGCTGGGACTGGTTTATTCCGCGATCGACCGACGTATCGGACCCCGCGTTGATCTGCGATCGTCTCCAGGCGCGCCTGGACACAGGAGATCTCAAGGGACTGGCTCCGGATGTGCTGGTGCGCTGGAATGTGCCGCAGAAGCAGCCGCGGGAATGCGACGGTGTGTTTACTTGGCTGCGACAGCAAGGGCTCATCTCACCGGCACTGGCCGAGGTGCGCACGCGTGCAGCGCTGGCCGCCGAAAATCCGCGGCTCGCGCGCGAGTTCGCCGTTGATCTTGCGCCAGCCGCCGCCGCGCCGCTGCTGCAATGGGCACAGCTGCTGGAAAATCCCAAGTCCGCGCTCAACGCACTGGCGGCAAGTCCCCGCGCCCCGGTCGAGACCGACGCGCTCGATGCCGGCGTCAACCGGCTGGCGCGCAGCGATCCGGGCACGGCGCTGGGCCTGCTGCCTCGACTACTGTCGCGGCCGGACATGTCGCCTGGACTGCGCGGACGACTCGAGCGCGATGTTGCACTGGGTGCGGCCTACGACCGGCACCCTGCCGCCCTCGCCGCTCTCGCCGACGTTCCCGGGGACACGAGCGATGATGAGGTCTGGCAATGGCGCGCCCGCGCCGCGCTGTGGTCCGCGGATTATCGGCAGGCGTTGACCTGGATCGAGCAGATGCCTGCCGGTCTCGCCTCGCAACCGCGCTGGCGCTATTGGCGCGCGCGCGCCGTGGCTGCGACGCAGGGCGATGCCGCGGCGATGCCTCTCTACGCCGAGATAGCGGGGCTACGTGATTACTATGGTTACCTGGCAGCCGACCGTCTGCACCAGCCCTATTCGCTCAATGCGCAGCCATCGCTCGACGATCAGGCGGCGCAGGCGATACTCGCCGCGCAACCGGGGATGTTGCGAGCGCACGCGCTGTTCGATTGCAGCTTCAACGACGAGGCAATCGCCGAGTGGGCGAATGAATTGAGCGATGCGACGCCCGCCGTGAAGGTGCAGGCGGCGCATCTGGCCGCCGGCTGGGGCTGGTACGCCCAATCCATCGCGACCCTTGCACAAGCGGGCGAATGGAACGACGTGCGGCTGCGCTACCCTCGGCCCTACGCCGCGACGATCGGCGCAGCCAGCACGCTGACCCAGGTTCCCGGCGATTGGATACTGGCCATCATGCGCCAGGAGAGCCTGTTTCGCCGCGACGCGGTGTCACGCGCGGGCGCCCGCGGCCTGATGCAGATGCGCCCGTCGACAGCGACCGCGCTCGCGCATCGTTGGCAATTGCCGAATCCGACCTCGGATGCACTGTTCGATCCGAACGTGGCCGTCACGCTCGGCGCTACCTACCTGCGCGAACTGCTCAACCGCTACGACGGGCAGCTGGGACCTGCGCTGGCGGCCTACAACGCGGGTCCGCTGCCCGTTGCCCGCTGGCTGCCGGGGCACCCGATGGACGCGGACATCTGGATCGAAAACATCGCCTACGGCGAAACGCGCGACTATCTGCAGCGAATCTTCGAGCACATCGTCGCCTACGCCTGGGCGCGTGACGCCGAGCCGCCGCGGCTGGTGTCGCTGCTGCCACAGATACAGCCATCCCTTACAGCGAGCGCAGGAAATTGAGCAGGTCCTGCTGCTGTTGCGACCCCAGGCTGTTGAACTGTCGAACGATCTGGTTGGCTTCGCTGCCCTGGCTACTGTGAGCCTGAATGGCTGTAAGCAGGTTGCTGGTCCGGCCATCATGCAGGAAGAAAACGCGCTCACCCAGCCCCCAAAGAGGCGCGGTCCGGAATTCATCCGGACCGGCTGCACCCTGACTGATGCCATCGGCAAGGCCCTGCCCCATGTGATGCACGATAAGGTCCGAGTACAGATTGACCTGCTGGCCCGACAGCGCGGGGCTCGGATTGCGCGATGAGCCTGTGGCGATGGCCGCGCCTGTCGTGAACGACGGCGTGTGGCAGTCCGCGCAGCCGATGCTGATGAAGTCCGCACGGCCGTTAATCGTCGAGGGCGTGGACGGTGCGGGCGGCGGCGGCGCCAGCATTCGCATGAAGTCGGCGAAGGCCTCGATGTCGGACAGCACTTCCATCGAAGTCGAAGGGGTCGTCGATAGGAAATTGTTGGTGTCCTCGGGCGTGCTGGGATAGGTCCGACAGGCGGCGGTTTCGTCGCGCTCCTGCGGGAACAGCTGGTTCGAGATTCCCATCTCGACGTTGTAGGCCTCGCCGGCAAACATCAGCAATGACTTGTTCTGCGCCTTCCAGCCAAAGCGGGTGATGGTGCCGTCGTTGGCACTGAGGTTGGTGTTGCCACCGAGAATGGCATTGGCGTGGCCGTGCACGCCGGACTGGTTGTTATGCGTCGCATTGTTGCTCATATTGGCCAGGATCGACGAGTCTGGAATTGCTTCGATGAGGCCGGCACCGAAGAGCGGTGTGGGAATACGGAAGATGACATTAGAGTTGCCGCCCTGCCCCGTGACCGGATCGCCCGATGGTGTGAAGTTGGGTTGCGTGATGGCGCAACTGCCGGCGTCCGAACGTCCTGTGACCACGAAAAGATTGTGCACACTTCCATCGCGGACCCCATTGTTCTCGACCAAACGCGCTTCGCGCACCGGCCCGTTAGCGGTAATGAACCAGGGCACCGTGTTTCGGGCCCCATCCGCGCTGGAGATGCCAATGAGAGGATTCTCCGGCGGACTGCTGCCGCCCACATTGGGCTGCGCATGGCAGGACACACAGGAATTGGAATTGAACCGCGGCCCAAGGCCGTTGCCCTGGGTGGCATCGGCGCCGCTGACCACCTCGATGGTCTGGAATCGCGCCAGCCCGTCGTCGAAGTAGTCAATTTCGTCCTGGCTGAGGCCTGGCAGCGGGATCGGGGGCCCATTGTCGGTCGCGCTGTGACGAACGCCCGGATCGCTGGGCTGCGCCTGTATGCTGGCCGCCGGAAAGGCGGCCAGGGTCAGCAGAAGCGGCCAGGTAAGCCCGTGCGTGTGTGCAAAAGTGGCCATGAGTAACCCTCCGGATCTGATGTAGATTTTCGAGCGCCATCGGATGGCAAACTCCAATGGATCCAGGTATATGCGCACTTGCCGGGGTGGTCGATGTGACGCGGTCTGGCTACGTCTCCCAGGGACGACGGCTGTGTTCCATCGCAACTTTTCCGGTCCCGCGGGGTTCTGGGACTAAACGGACACCTTTCTGTGCAAAACCCCTCCACGGAGCCTGCCCGCTTAGCGGAATTCACGACTTTTATGCGTGCTTACAAGGACATGGTCTTTTCCACCGCCACCCGGCTGCTGGGCAACGACGCGCAGGCCGAGGACATCTCGCAGGAGGTATTCGTGCGGGCCTACGCGCATTTCGATGAATTGCGTGGCAGCGCAACCAGCGGGGGCTGGCTGAAGACCGTGGCGACGAATCTGGCGATCAATCACTTGCAGCGGTATCGGCGGCGTTGGCGCCTGTTCTCCGAGATGGAGCCGGTGCAGGAGGATGGCGGCGAGGACGGCGCTGGAGTGGAATTTCCTGTGCCTGACTCGATGCCAGCGGAGCTGGATACCGAACAGCATCGCGCATTGATCGAGGATGCCTTGCGGGAGCTGCCAGCCGATCAGCGGGCAGCGCTGGTGCTCTATCATTTCGAGGATTTTTCGTATCAGGAAATTGCGGCACGCCTCGGAGCATCGCTGGCAAAGGTGAAGACCGACATCCGGCGTGCACGCTTAGGCCTGCGACCCTTGCTGGAAGCCCGCGGCATCGGCCGCGTCAGTCTGGAGCATTGAACGGATATGAGTGATCGGGATGAAGCGGATCTGAAGCTGGAGCGACTGGTCGGTCAGGCGTTGCGGGAACTGCCGATGCGCCGTGCACCGTCGAACCTGGAATCGCGCGTGTTCGGGGAACTGGCGCGGCGCGCGGCAATGCCGTGGTGGCAACGCAGCTTCCTGCAATGGCCGCGAGCGGCACGCGTACTGCTGCTGGGTGTGTGCACAGCCTTAGGCGCGCTGACGATTGTCGGTGGTACCCGGATCGTCGTTAACCTGGGTCCGGCGCTGGGACCGGCGCGTGAGCTGGATCGGGCGCTGGCACTGCTGAGTGCGTCAAAGGATTTGATCGCGACCCTGGTGGGCACGATACCGCCGATGTGGATTTATGAAGGCCTGGCGTTGGCGGCGGTCTTGTACGCCGCCTTGTTCGCGCTGGGTGCCGCGGCTTACCGCACCCTTTACCTGGAAGCCTGATTGGCTGGTGGACTCCGATGATTAAAACAACCATGCGAGGCCTGCTCGCAGCCTTCATACCGGTGTTGCTCGGTACCCTGGCAGGCATTGCACAGGCGCAGTCCGCTGTGTCCGACGCAAACAGCGCGGACGATTCCGATCAGTCGGAGCACGTCGAGCACCAGCACCATCGCATCCGCCTGCATCATGAGCATCACGGCGGCGATGACAACAATGTATTCAGCGTCGGCAGCGACTCGGTACTGACGGCGGGGAAGCACGCCGATTCCGTGGTCGCCATCATGGGCTCGGCCATCAGCGAGGGCGATGCCGACAGTGCGGTGTCGATACTGGGTTCGACGCATGTCACCGGCACCCTGACCGACAGCGCGGTCGCAGTTCTCGGCGATGTCTATGTCGATAGCAAAATCGACGGCGACGCCGTGGCCGTGCTTGGCAACATCGAGCTCGGACCGCACGCCGAAGTCGGCGGCGATGTCGTCGTGGTTGGCGGCAAGCTGCAGCGCGATCCCGACGCTATCGTGCGCGGCGAGGCGCAAACCGTGCTCAGTGGCGACTTCGGCGGCTTTGACTGGGTCAAGCCCTGGATTCGGCACTGCCTGTTTCTGGGACGGCCGCTGGCGCTCGTGCCGGGCATCGGCTGGGCCTGGACGCTGGCGCTGAGCTTCCTGGCGCTGTATGTCCTGCTCGCCTTTCTGTTCCGCTCAGGCCTGAACCAGTGTGTGCAGACATTTGAATCGCATCCGGGGCACTGCATCGTCGCGGCACTCATTGCCGCGCTGGTCTCTCCAATCATCATCACATTGCTGTGTGTCACTGTGATCGGCATCGCGGCGGTACCTTTTGTCGTGGCCGCCCTCTTCTTTGCCGGTCTGTTCGGCAAGGCCGTGCTGCTCGCGTGGATCGGCGAGCGCTTCATAGGCCGTCCGCAGCCGGAGCCCCAAGGCCATGCAGCGCTGGCAGTCCTGCTTGGCGGTACCATCGTACTGGTGCTCTATCTGGTACCGGTACTTGGCTTTATCGTCTACAAGCTGCTCGGATTGCTCGGCTTCGGCGCGGTGGTCTACACGCTGCTCCAGTCGCTGCGCGCGCGGCGTACCGCCACGGCTGAAGTCGGCTCCGGCCCCGCAGTCGCGGCTGCTGTCAGCGCTGGTGCCGGAACCGACTCCCCTCCTCCGCCGGCCGCATCAGCTACTGCAGCCGCGGCAACTGCGACTTCGGCCGAATCCATTGCAGTCGCTGCAGCCAGTGCGGCATCACTGCCTCGGGCCGGATTCTGGATTCGGATCGTGGCGTTGCTGCTCGATGCGTTCATCGTCGCCATCGTGGTGGGCGTATTCCATCACAAGGCCGATGTCGAACTGCTGTTACTCGCCATCTACGGCGCGGTGATGTGGAAGTTGCGCGGAGCCACCGTCGGCGGCATCGTGTTTGACATGCAGGTCGTACGCCAGGATGGACGGGAGATCGATTGGGTCACCGCCTTCGTCAGGGCGCTGAGCTGCTTCCTGTCGCTGGCTCCGGCCGGACTCGGTTTCCTTTGGATCGCCTTCGATAGTGAGAAGCAGGCATGGCACGACAAGATTGCCGGTACGGTGGTGGTACGAACCCGCAGGCGACTTACGGCCTAGCGGCAATCAGGGCGATGCAGCAGCGTTGCCAGGGCGGCGCAGGCGTTGGGAACTGAGGGCGCATTTTCCGACAGCAGCGAGTCGGCTTCGCGTGCCGAGAGATTGCGTCGCTGTGAGCGCAGCAATGCCACGACTCCCGATATTTCCGCCGTTGCCAGCGAGCTGCCGGAGTAGAAGTCATAGTGGCCCATGGGCGCGAGCGATATGACGTCCCGGCCCGGCGCGCGCACGATGTGATCGTTCAATCCGGCGCTGCCGCTTCCATTCTCGATGGCATCGACCGCAATCACGGCCGGAATGTCCGCGGGGAAATCATTTCGAAGCCCGCCGAGCGGCACGGCGCCCACGACGATGGTGCCGCGATCGAGTGCGCGTTCGACCAGCCGTGTCAGCAGCGGATCGCTCGGGCCAGCCAGACTCAGATTGATGATGTCGGCGTGTGCCTCGATCGCAGCCGCCAGCGCCTGGGCCAGCGTAAAGGTATTGCACAGCGCCTGTGAGCCTGTAGCAGCCGCACGCCAGCAAGCCTTGTAGAGCAGCAATTGCACATCGGGCGCCACTCCGACGATGCCGATGCCGTTGTTCGGGATCGCCGCAATGACTCCCGCCACGGCGGTGCCGTGGGCATCTTCCCCGAACGCGCGACGATCATCATCGACGAAGTTGGTCGATCGGGCGGTCGTTGGCAGATCGGGATGGTCGAGTTCGACGCCGGTATCGATGACGGCCACGCGCACACCGGCGCCACGACCCAGCGACTGCGCCTCGGGTATCGCCATCCGCCTCACATTGTCCTGCAGCGGGGCGTAGGGATCGTTATAGCCGTTGGATGCGGTATCGAACTGCTGCAACGGCTGGACCGATTCGACTCGTGAATCGCGCGCCAGCGCCGCACGCACCCGCTCGGGGTCCGCCTTCTCCGGCAGCGCAAAGACCAAGCAGTGCACATCCAACAGTGCGATGGGCCAGCTCGAGGTCTCGCGCAGGCCATATTGCGCGGCGAGCGCGCGGCTGGCATCGCGCGCGCTGCCACCCGCCTGATAGCTACCAATGTTGTCGTAGCCGCGCCCGCTCGAAGCCGCGTGCAGTGGCGGGGGGTTGATCGGATTGCGAACCGTCACGACGAGATAATGCTGTGGTGCATCACGAGCGGATTCAGGTAGCAAGGCACGTGCGCGCGCGGCCGGCCCCGCACTGCAGGCGCCCAGCAGCCACGCCATCGACACGGCCGCGATCGCAAGGAGCACGCGGCGTCCACCCTCCCCCATCTGATACATTTGCCTATTCAAAGAGTTATCTCAGTCACAGCACGGCCGAAACGGGTGCCCACGCGTGAGTACCGCAGGCCGCCCCAGGGGTTGTCCTAGAAGCGCAACAGGGCCGAAAACGTCCAGGTGCCGTTGGCGCTCTGATCCGAATACAGGCGCCGAACCGTATCGTCCGCAAAGTAGTAATTGAGCTCGAGGGTGAGGCGCCGGTAGACATAAGACGCGCCGATATCGCCGGCCCAATAGCTGACGCCGAACAGCCGCTGCAGATCGTAATAGCCGATCCCTGCATCCACCGACAGGTCCCGCCACACGGGCCACCGGCCGGTCAGTTCGAATGCGCCCGAGGGGCGGTGTTCCGCAAACCCGGAATTGGAGTAAGCGGTGGTATCAGGCTGGAACGACAGCGTCGCAGCAATTCGATCCAGGTAGGCGGCGCTGACCGAGATCTCATCGTAATCGTAGTGAGCCGGACGCGGGTCATCCAGGTAGGTGTAGTGGGTGTAGGCCAGGCGCGCGCTGAAATCGGCGCCAATCGGCCGCGTCACGCCGCCGTAAAGATCGAGTTCCTCGGCCCCGCCAGCATGTGGATAGGGATCCACATTAGAACCCCAGGCGCCTACGAACCAACCAAGCGGGTTCTGGTAGTTGCCGCCGAGCTGCAGGGCCCCGGTTTCATAGGTTTGGGACACGCCGCGGAAAATGTAATCGGTGGTGGCTCCAAGCGAGGCGCTCCAGGTACCGTCCGCGCGGCAGGCTGATGTCCAGGAGAGCAGTAGCAGCCCCGTGGTCCGGAGCAGGTTTAGCGTCGTAGGTCGGGGTCGATTCATCGGCCTTGCAGTATACGGGCTGGCATTCAACCGCGACCCGCGGCAAACCTGTCGATGCGGCGCTACAGCCCCAGATCGCTGAGCCCCGAATGAGCGTCCGGCCGTCGGCCCAGTGGCCAGTGAAATTTTCGCTCGCCCGCGGCAATCGGCAGATCATTGATGCTGGCGTAGCGGCGACTCATGTAACCCTGCGCAGTGAACTCCCAATTCTCATTGCCGTAGCTGCGATACCAATGTTCGGAATCGTCGTGCCATTCGTACGCGAAGCGCACGGCGATACGATTGCCGGTGAAGCCCCAGAGTTCCTTGATGAGCCGATAGTCGAGTTCCCTGGCCCACTTGCGCTGCAGGAACTGACGCACCTGCTCGCGGCCCTCGGGGAATTCGGAGCGATTGCGCCAGCGCGTATCCTCGGTATACACCAGCACGACACGATCGGGGTCGCGCGTATTCCAGGCATCCTCCGCCAGGCGCACTTTCTGCGCTGCGCTTTCCGCCGTAAACGGCGGCAGTGGTGGCTTGCTCTCCATATCGAATTCCCGCCAGCAGTGAGGAAATCATACGCTATCGGATGCGAGCGGCGTCCAACGCGATTCCCGCCTCGAGATGCGCTGCGCGGACGATTCGCCGTCATAGCTCATAGCCACAGGCGCGGATAGATCGCCCGGCATTGGACGCAGCGTTCGCAGATTCACGAGTCCGTATCCGGAGGCGGCGGATCGCATGGTGGCTCCCAGGTAGGCGCCGCATCGACGACAGATGAGAAAATCCGCCGTGCGCGCTCCGAAGCGATAGCGCTGCAGATCGGAGAGATCGCCGGCGTGAAAGCTCAAGCTGCCTGTGGGATCCGATGACGTCAACGCGGCGTGCAGCCGGCAGAAAGCGCATTGGCATGCGCGCACCGGCCAGGACGCCGTCGCCAGTGAGGTGTCATAGCGATACGACACGGCGCCGCAGTGGCACGCGCCCTCATAGCTCCGGATCCTCACAGCACTTCAACCGCACCGCCATAGGCCGAGAGCGCGCGATCGGCAGTGACAAATCGCAGTGGTTCGCTGAAGGCCTGCGCCAGCAATAACCGATCGAAAGGGTCGGCGTGATGAAGCGGCAACTTTGCAACCGCCGCGGCATGATCCGGCGTCACCGACAGCGCGTGGAAGCCGCTGGCTTCGATCGCGGCGGCGAAGTCCTGCGCGTCGCCATCAATCTTGCCGAGTCGCGACTTGATCGCGATCTCCCAGATGGATGCCGCGGAGACATAGACGGCCTGGGCGGAAGCCAAGTAGTCGCGCGTCACAGCTTTCAGGTGGCGGCTGGCAGTCACCGACCAGATGAATACATGCGTATCGAGCAGCAGCCGCATCAGCGGCCTTCGAACTGCGACAGCACCTCGGCGGGCAATGGCGCATCGAAGTCCGCGGCTACCTTTACCTTTCCCTTGAGAAGGCCAAAGCGGATCGAGCGCCGCGCCGGCTGCAGACGTGTCAGTCGGGCGACCGGCTTGCCGCCACGCGCAATGATGACGTCCTCGCCTGCCGCAGCCTGTTCCACCAGTTTCGACAACTGCGTTTTGGCCTCGTAAATATTGATGGTGGTCATGACGACTTAGTCTAGTCTGGTCAGAGCGCTTTGTCAGTGTGTGAGTCGTCATTCACCGGGCGCGGCTTCATGGTTCAGCCTCGATCCAATTTTTTAAAACGCTCTGAAGAGAGGATTTATAGGGGAGTTACAGGAACTACAGGAGTGCGGTTAAGGCATTGAAATATAAGCCTGAAATGGCCGATCTTGGTAGTGATGCGACGCTTTGCCGGCAGAGTTGTCACCGGATCCCGTAAGTGATGTCACGCCTGCAGGGAGAGTTGTTACGCCAGGTTGCTGGGCGCTGCGGGAAAAGCCTTTTACAGCAGAGGGTTAGCTCGAGATTGGCAGAGATGCAACGCCCTGGCTTTTACCCTCCGCAAGCATCTAATTTTCCAGCTAATTCTCAAGACGACATGCGATCTGCCGGGGCTTCAGGCGGCAGAGATGTCACGGTTTGCCGATCAGCGCGCCAGAACTCGGTGATCGCGCGGCACATGAGGCCGCGAAGGTGCCAGCACCAGCCCTACTTCGGCTGGCTTGACGTTGGCCTCGGGATACACGGCCATTACGCGCTTGAGGGAATCGAGAAAGAAATGGCGGAACTTGCGCGGTTCCGCATAGCCGTGACCGAACTGTCCGGATAGCTGTGCCCAAGTAACCGTGTTGGAGCGGCTGAGATTGAACAGGCGGTGCACGAGCCATGCGTAGACGTCGAGATCCATGGGGCTCTTGCGCAACTGTCGGATCGCCGCCGTTGAGAGCGGCGCCGAGCGTTCGAGAATGGACTCGAACAAAACCGAAGACAGCATCAGGGAGCTGCCCTGCCCTACCAGTTCCGACTCGTCCCACCATAACCGAGCTTCTTCGGCGAATAACGCCTGGCGTATATGGAGCCCGGTGCGGCCGGCGGCGTCCCGGATATTTTCATCGATGGATACGGCGCAATGAATCAGGCGTAACAGCTGGTTGGCATAGACGCGCAGCGAACCGCGCTCGCCGCGCGTAATGGGCACGTCCAGGCATCGCAGGAATTCGTGCACCGTCTTGCCGAGATAAATCTCCGGAGAGCGCGTTCGCACGGCTTCGGAGGCGCAGTAAATCGTCAGTAATCGCGCCGGCACGCCATAGGGAAGCCCGGTCTCGCGGCGCGTCGCCGAGAGCGTGAGTTCGAGCCAGCCGTTGCGGCGCGTGAATGTTGCGGTATCGCCTGGATCGCCGTGTGGAAAGGAGCATTGGATCAGCGGCACGTACTGGAATGAAATTCCAGTGGTCAGCGTTGAGGGGACGCCCGGCGAGAGGTTCCCTGCAGCAGGCGCGGCAATCAGCGGGGGCAGCAGCGCGCCCACATTCGACGCAGGGGCGGCTTTGCGCTCGGTGCGAGTGATGCCTTTGACGGCTACGTCCGGAAACGCATCCGCTGCCAGCGAAGGGAAACGTGCGCGGACGAGCGAGGGTGGGTATCCGCTGCGGATGAGCTGGGCGGCGATGCGGGCTGGGGAGTATCCAAAGTCCGCGTAGAGTCGACAGGCTTTCTCAAGCTGCGCACTGTAGTCCGGACTATCGGTGGCGTCAGCCATGCTGCTTGTGCCTGCTCTGCTCCCTGTGTGGCTTCATGCACGGATTTCTGTTAATTTCCACCTGAAATCCGTGGACGACGGCCCCTGAAGGAGTTGAGTGTGCCAGCGGTACGCGCGATTGACAAGCTAGGAGATATTCTCGCCAACAGCGAGACCTTCCTCGACCGGATGCATGCCCTCGGCGTCGAACCCCACCAGCGAAAGACATTCCAGCGAGTATTCAGCCCCAGCGAAGCGGCCGAGATGGTCGGGCGCGACCGAACCACGTTGGCGCGTGCCGAGGCGGATATCGGGCTCGCGGACACACCGCGCAATCCCGGCAACAACCGACGAATGGGTTATACGCTGGCGCAGGTACAGGCCTTCCGGGCTCATTTCGGCACGCTGCCCTGGCGGGATCCCGCCACGGATGCGCCGCTCATAGTGGCGTGCCAGAACTTCAAAGGTGGCGTCGGCAAGTCGACTACCTGCGTCAATTTTGCCCATTACCTGGCGCTCAAGGGCTATCGGATTCTGGTCATCGACACGGACAGCCAGGCGACGACAACGTCTATGTTCGGCTATGTCCCCGATGCCGACATCACGCAGGATGATACCGTGCTGCCCTATCTGGCCAGCGATCAGGCTTCGCTGCTGTACGGGATACGGCCGACCTATTTCCCTGGCATAGACCTGATCCCCGCCTGCCTGGCTTTGTATGAAGCGGAAATCGCGATAGTGATGCGCGTGGCTGGTCAACCCACCCCCGCGCAACGAATCGCCTTTTTCAACGAACTGAAGTTCGGCATCCAGACGGTGGCCAACGGCTACGACGTCATCCTCATCGATAGCCCTCCGGCGCTCGGGATGATTTCCGTCAACGTACTCATGGCCGCCGATGCGCTGCTGGTGCCTTCGGCCGCACGCATGTTCGATTTCTCCAGTACGGTTCAATTTTTTCGAATGGTCCATAACTATATTGGCCAGCTTGATCCGCAGAAAAGCTACCGCTGGATATCGGTGCTGACGACGCTGTTCGACCGCCGTTATGAAAGCCAGAAGCAATTTTTCGAGGTCATGCGCGCCTGCTTTGGGGATTCGGTATTTCAGCGCGTGTTCTTTCATTCCAGCGCTGTCATCAATTCCGCTGCGCAGTTCCTGACGCCTTACGAGCAGACGAAACCTGATCGGCACGTACTTGAAATGATGGATAACGTCTTCGCTGAAATCGAGCTTAGCCTGCTGCGGGAATGGCCGTCCAAGGCGACCGCGCTGAGTCAGCGGGGGATCACTTGAACACCGAGTCAACCGTGGTTTCGTCACGAAACCAAAGTAACCTATTGAATCACAAGGGGCTATCCGCATTGCGGGTAGTGTAATCCTAGGAGCTAGCATGGCCAGCAGAATCTTTGGCGGCGCCAATCTCAGCGATATTGCCCGCGCGGCACGTGAGCGTCCGGAGGCCTCGGGCGAGGGCGACAAGGCGGCGCCTGGGCGGCCGGTGATGGCAGCGGCGGAGCTTGCACTGACGGGCAGGGTAGTGCCGCCCCTCGAGCGCGAGAACATCTTCCAGGTGGATCCGCGACGGTGTCGAGCCTGGTCCCACCACAACCGAACGGCCGGCTGGTATACGCGCGATCGGTGCCAGGACCTGATCGAGTCCATTGCCAAGGACGGGCAGCAGGAACCTGTAGTCGCGCGCAAGCTCGTCGAAGATCCAAATTTCGACTACGAACTCATCTATGGGATGCGTCGGCGATTTGCCTGCGAATACCTCAATTCGCGGCTCAAGCTGCGAGTCATCGAAGCGGACGATGCACGGGCGGCAGTGCTGATGCACATCGAGAATGCCGATCGCCAGGACATCACTCCGATGGAGCGCGCCCTGTCGTTCCAATCGCAGCTGGAAGCTAAAATATTTCCCACGCAGGAGGCGCTGGCCGACGCCATCGGACTCACCAAGGGGCAGGTCAGTAAACTCGTTAAAGCCGCCAGCCTCATGCGGCACGCCACGCTGACCCAGTTATTTGTCGACAAAAGCGCCGTGCCGGTGGATGCCGCCTACAAACTGGCGACGTTATGGGAGCGGCCCGGAGCTAAAGAAGTCATCCTCAAGGCGGCGCAGAATCTGCTCCAGAAAGAGCGGGCAGGGCGCTCCCCCGTCGATCTGATCAAGGTGCTGCTCGCGAGCCTGGACCGGTCACGCAAGTTCGAGCCAGTGCAGAAGCAATACAATCTCGGGGCGATCGGACGCGTGGTGGTGACACGCAATGCGCGCGGTAAGGTGACGCTGGCATTCCCGCAGGGGTTGGCGACGGCGGACAACTCGTCTGTGGTCGCTGCCATCGAGCAGATCATGAAGGATCTGAGCTGAGTCTTGCTGCCCAGCGTGGAACATCTGGTTAGCGGGCGAGCGTATCCTTTGACTTAATGTCAACAATGTCAGTTGGATACACGAGCTTCGCGGCCACGTCTCGTGGAACATCGGTGCTCGAAAGCTAGCCGCCGCGTTCAAGGGTAACATGTTACCCTTGAGTTACCCGACGAAGGGCTAATCCATGAACCGGAAACTGACTGACCAGCAAATCGAGCAGGCAGCCGAATCCATGCGCGGCGCCGGTCAGGCGGTGACGGCTCGCGCACTGCGGGCCGTTTTGCGCGAGCGCTATGGCGTCGTCGGCAAGGCGGCGCGCCTCACTTTGGCGTGCCGCGGGCTACGCGAGCCACTGCCAGATGCTCCCACCCTGGCCGGACTGCAGCAACGCCTGGAGATTGCAGAGCGGGGCAGGGCTGCTGCCATGGAGGAGCGCGATCGAGCACTGGTGCGAGCTGAACGAGCGGAGGCCAGGGAGACCGCTCACCAGGATCGATGGGCCACCGAGATTCATTCGTTGCGCGAGTCCGTCGAGCAGCTCAAAGGAGAACGGTTGCGCCGTCAGACTCTGGACGACCAGGTCGTTCGCCTGCAGCGCGAGCTGCAGGTGCTGCGTCGACGACTGACTGACTATGAGGATCCACCTGGCAGCTGAATCCCGCGTCGATGTTCGCCGGTAAGCCACTCGGCTTTCCTTGTGGATTGACCCGCACGGCCCAGGGGCGCGTACTGTCCGCGCTAGCCATTGATCTTGGGGGGCTGCCATCGACAGGCGGAATTTTTGCAGGCTGTCCGCCGCAGCGGCGTTGGCGTTGACCTCGTCCGGCGGTCTCGCGGCGGGGGCCGATGTGGTCCCGATACCCACGAGCCTGTCCGTCTATAAAGTCATATTCGATGATCAATTTTCAGCTGCCCGTGCGTTCGGCGCATCCGCAGAGCGCAACGGTCTGCGCACGGCCGTCATTCGCGGCGATATCACGGCGCTGTGGCTCAATGACCTCAAAGGCCATTGGCAGTCGGGTGGGGCCGCGATCGCCGGCATGACGACGCCGCGAGCGCTGCTGTGCCTGGAACAACTGGCTCACGATACGTGGCGACGCGTCCTGGAGCGCGTCGAGTATCCGGCCGGGCGCGCAGGGTCCGATCCCCAGTTGGTCTCCTGGATCATCGGTCTATGAGAGTGCCACCGGGCGTCAGCGTCGATGATTTCAGCAGCGCGCTGACGGAATTCAGGCGAGTCGTGGGCGATGAGTGGGTGTTCACGAGCGATGAGGATCTCGATCTCTACCGCGACGCCTATTCCCCGTTCCTGAACGAGCCCGAAGAGCGGATGGCGTCAGGAGCGGTGGCGCCCGTCTCGACCGAAGAAGTCCAGCAGATCGTTCGTATCGCCAATCGCTACCGCATTCCGCTCTATACGATCTCAACCGGCAAAAATCTTGGCTACGGAGGTTCCGCGCCGGCGTATTCAGGCAGCGTGGTGCTCGACCTGAAGCGCATGAACCGTATCCTCGAAGTCAGCGAGGCCAATGCCTACGCTTTGGTCGAGCCGGGCGTGAGCTACTTCGATCTCTATCGTTACATCCAGGAACGAAAGCTCAAAGTCTGGATCGATTGCCCGGATCCGGGCTGGGGTAGCGTCATCGGCAACGCCATCGATCGCGGCGGCGGTTACACGGCCGCGAACTATCGCAATCACTTCGATGCTCATTGCGGCATGGAAATCGTGCTGCCGAACGGTGAGCTGTTGCGCACGGGCATGGGTGCCATCCCGGAGGCCCAGACCTGGCAGCAATTCAAGTCGGCCTGTGGACCCTGGATCGACGGCATCTTCTCGCAGTCGAACTACGGCATCGTCACCAAGATGGGCTTTTGGCTGATGCCGCAGCCCGAGGCGTATATGCGATGCGCCGTATCGCTGTCGCGCTACGCGGACTTAAATCCGCTCGTGGAGACTCTGAATTACCTCGAGAACAGCCGCATCACCCAAGGCTTCCCGGACATTTCCTCGCCACTGCTCGGTTACGGCCCGATCGGGCAGATCCAGCTGTTCTTTGAGCGCGGTCCCGGAAAGAGCTCACCGGAGCAGCAGAAGCTCGTGTCGGAGGCAACGCTCGGCTTTTCGCCGGAACTCGAGGCGTACGCGGTCAAATCAGGCACTGCTTACTGGGAAGTGCTGCTGAGCTACTACGGTCCGATGGAAGTCATCGAAGCACAATGGCGGGCGACGCAGCGGCATTTTTCAGCGATTCAAGGCGCGAAGTTTCGGATCGTCGACCGCGTGACGCTGCCGCTCGATCCGGCAAAGATCGAGAGTTATCACGAACCCGAATTCGGTGTGCCTTCGCTGCGAGCCTTTTCTATCGGCGCCAGGACGCCGTGGACTCCGACGCCTTCCAAGGGGCACATGTGGTTCTCTCCCATCATTCCGCGCACCGGGGAGGCCATCATTGAGGCGAACCGTGTGTTTGGCGCAGCCGCGCGCCAACTGGATATGCCTCTGTTCCAGACGTTCTCCTTGCCGGCATGTTATTGGGAGCGGTCGTTCATCTTCATCCTGGCGACTCCCGTTACCGAGGATCCTGCCACCAACCGACACTATCGCGAGGGTTTCAAGAAGCTCATCGAGATCGGCGGACAGCATGGTTGGGGCGAATATCGCACCGCTCCGGTGTTCCAGCAGGCGGTCACGGACGTCTATTCGTTCAACAATCACGCGTTGCGCGGCTTCCACGAAACGCTCAAAGACGCCATCGATCCGAACGGCATCCTCTCGGCCGGGCGCTATGCGATCTGGCCCAAGCATCTGCGGGGGAAGCAGTCATGAAGAGCGCAGGCGGGCTGTTTGCGCTCGCTTCGTTGCTGATATCGATGCTGGCACTCCCCGTGATCGCCGACGAGGTGGCACCCGAGTACGCCGCGGGCCGCGAGGTGTATCTGAAGTGGTGCGCGCCATGCCACGCGCCTGGAATCACTCATCCGGGTACTCACGCACTGATGACGAAGTACCAGGGCGTCAAATCGGGGGTGCTGCTGGAGTGGACCGATCTGCCCGCGAGCACCGTCAAGTATACCGTGCGGCATGGCATCTCCGTGATGCCCCAATTCCGGAAGACCGAGATCAGTGATGCCGAACTCGACGCGCTGGCGCGATATCTGTCGCGCAATACGCCCCAGCGTTAAGCCTTCAGAGCTGCAGCAGGACGGCTGCGAGCTCGTCGGGGCAGCAGAAGAACGGCGAGTGATCGGACTCGAGCGTCACGCGCTGAGCGCAGGGCAGGGTGGATTGCATGTGGCGCTGGGCGGCGTGAGTAATGGCACGATCGGCGGTGCACTCCACATAGACGCGAGGCACGCGGCCGAAGCGTGCCGCCGTGGTGCGCACCGGAGTGGCAAGCGGCGCGAGCGGCTCGGGCTTCAGCAGCGAACGGGCCAATGCCACATCGTCGTCGCTGCAGCGGCCGTAGAATGCTTCACGGATGGCATCGTCGCGCAAGGTTGCGGTCTGATGATCATCGGCGACGGTCATCGCAGGCGGCACCAGCGATTCCGGTTGCTCGGCAACACTGTCAACCAGGGAGCGACCATCCTCGAGCAGAAAAGCTGTGACGTAGACGAGCACGCGGATGCGTTCCGGCATTCTCTCGGCCACTTCGGACAGCACAATGCCGCCGCGGCTATGACCGACGAGCACGATAGGCTCGTCGGCCGACTCGGCGACGGCTGCGATCTGATCGGTCCAGGCGCGCAGCGTCACCAGCCCCGGCGGCGTTCCATCGATACCGAGTGAAAGCAGGTCGGGCGCCATGACACGATGCGAAGCGCGCTGCAGGCGCGCGACAATGCGGTGCCAGCACCAGCCGCCGTGCCATGCGCCATGCACCAGAACGTACGTGGCCATCGTTGATCGCTCCATCGGGGCTTAGGGAGAATTTGTGCGCGCCGCAGTTTATTACGGTAACCGCGACTTGCGGCTGGAATCTGTACCGGATCCGGATCCCGGCCCCGGGGACGTCAAGCTACGCGTGCTCTATAACGGCATCTGCGGCAGTGATCTGCACGAGTACTACGATGGGCCGATCACTACCCGTACGACGCCCCACCCGCTGACCGGCGTCGCCAATCCCATCATCTTGGGCCACGAGCTGTGCGGCGAGGTCGTCGCGCTGGGGAGCGGCGTTGAGGATCTGGCGATGGGCGACCTCATTGCCGTCGATCCGCTCGAGAGCTGCGGTCGCTGCATCTGGTGCCAGACCGGGCAATACCCGCATTGTCCGCTGGTCGCATTGCATGGCTACAACCGCCGCGGTGGCGGCCTGGCGGAATACACCGTGGTGCGCCGCTCGATGGCGCACCGACTGCATCCCTCGATGAGTGCGTTACAGGGAGCGTTAATCGAGCCGCTGTCGGTGGCATGGAATACCGCCAACCGCTGCCGGCTCGAATCCGGCCAGGTCGCCGCCATCCACGGCGCAGGGCCGATCGGCATCGGCGTGTTCCTGACGCTGCGGCGGCGCGGCGTGGACAGCATCATCTTTGATCCTTCTCCGGGTCGTCGCGCGGTGCTCGAGGGTCTGGGGGCACGCTCCGTATTCGACCCCACCACCTGTGATCCGATCACGGTGGTGCGGGACTTGACCGGTGGCGCCGGCGCGCACGCTTCGGTCGATGCGGCGGGTGGCGCCATCGCGTTTCGATCGATGCTGCTCGGCACGCGCGTCAATGGCACGGCCGTGGTGGTGGCCATCCATCACGCACCGGTGGTCATTCCGCCGTTCGATCTGTTGATGCCGGAGGTTTACCTCACGGGGGTGGCCATGTCGGCGAATGCCTTTCCCAGCGTCATCGAGGAAGCCGCGCGCGGAGCCTATCCGCTGGACGGCTGGGTGGAGTCGATTCCATTCGACGGACTCATCGAGCTCGGCATGGAGCGATTGCGGCGCCAGGAAGGACTCAAGATTCTGGTGGAGGTGAAGCAGTGAAGATCCAGGACTTGTTCAAAGTCGAGGGCTATGGCGTCATCGTGACCGGTGGCGCCAGCGGCCTCGGACTCGGTTTCGCCGAGGCGCTGGCCGCCAACGGTGCACGCGTGACGCTGCTCGATGTCGATGCAAAAGCCATCGAGGCCGAAACGAAGCGGCTGTGCTCGCGCGGCTGGACGGTACGAGGCGAAGTCGTCGATGTTCGTGATCACGCAGCCATTGATCGTGCCTTCGACGCAGCGGTGGCCGCATACGGGCGACTCGATGTGGTGTTCGCCAACGCCGGCATCGATTCAGGGCCCGGCATCGTCGGCAGCTGGGTGGGATCGGAGCGTCCGCGTAATCCCGAAGGCGCGCTGGAGCGCTATACCGATGAACGCTGGAACCGCGTCATCGACATCAATCTCAACGGCATCTTTGCCACGCTGCGCGCCGGCGCGCGCCTGATGCGCCCGCAGCGCTCGGGCCGCATGATCGTCACCTCATCGGTCGCCTCCTATCTGTGCGAACCGGCGATCGGCTCCGCCTACATGGCCGCCAAGGCCGGCGCCACGCATTTCATGCGCTGCGTGGCACTCGAGCTGGCGGCCTACAACATCACCGTCAATGCGATCGCACCCGGGTTCTTCGTCACCAACATTGGCGGCGGGCACGCCAAGAATCCGGCCGTGCAGGAAACCGTCGGCAAGATCGTGCCAATGCATCGCGTCGGATTTCCGGAGGATATGGCGGGCCTGGCGCTGTTCCTTGCATCGCCCGCGTCCGCTTATCTGACCGGGCAGCAGATCTCGATCGATGGCGGCTGGTCCCTGGGCGTTGCCGACTGACTCTCAGCTCACCAACACACGAGGAGAAGCGACATGGGTTTGGTTGGATTCGGGCAACCCGATGACGGGATCATTCAGATGGCCTATGTCGTGCCTGACATCCAGGCAGCCATGCGGGCATGGATCGATAAGACCGGAGTCGGCCCCTGGTTTGTGCTCGATCACTTCACGGGGATCGATCCGCAATATCGCGGTGCGGCGTCGCAGGCCGATGTGTCGCTGGCAATGAGTTTCGCGGGTCATATGAACATCGAACTCATACAGCCTAACAATGACGCGCCATCGGTGTACCGCGAATGGATCGAACGGCGCGGCTACGGATTTCATCACTGGGGTCGCGCCACGTGGCACTTCGACCGCGATGTCGAGCGCTATCGGTCCGCAGGCCACGCGCTGGTGTTTCTGGCGGCGGTGCCCACCGGGGGACGCGTAGCCTACATGGATACGACTGCTCAAATGCCCGGTTACGTCGAGCTGATCGAACTCGGTGGCGGCTTCGAACCGGCCTTCAGCAAATTCTATCGTGCGAGTATTGGCTGGGACGGCCAGGATCCTGTGCGTTCGTTTATTTGACTCGATTCATCGTTCGACCCGAACCTCGAGCAGCATGGGAACTTTGGCGGCGAAGACCTGTTGCAGCGCTGCGTCCAGATCTTCACATTGATCGACTTTAAGCGAGCGGACGTCATGCCCCGTCGCCAGTGCGCAGAAATCAAGATCGGGCAATTGCACACCCGGCAGTTCGCTTATGTTGAAGTGACGGCCAAAGTCCTCGAGTGCCTGGTAGCTCGCGTTGTTGACGATGATGAAGGCGACTGGAACACCGAGCCTGGCGGCGCTCCATAGTCCCTGGATGGCGTACATGGCCGAGCCGTCGCCGATCAGCGCGATGACTTTTCTCTCCGGTGAGGCCAGTGCGACACCGACGGCCGCCGGCAAGCCATGACCCAATCCCCCGCTCGCGCAGGTGTAGAAGCTATCGCTATCAACCATGGGTAAACGGTCATGCAATGCGCCCCGGCTGCTCGGCGCCTCTTCGACCACGATGCTGTTGGCGGGGCGCAGTGCCGCGATCCGCTGCAACAGGTAGGCGTCGGTGAGTTTGCCGCCCGGCAGCGGCGATGCGCGCGGCGGAATGTTCGGCGCCGTGCGCGATGCGCCGCCCTGGCCGCGGGCGTCCGCAGACTGCGCCAAAAGGGCGGCGACGCCGAGCTTGAGATTCGTGACGATGGAGATGCCTACCGGACAGCGTGCCGCTGCCGCTGGGTCGTCCGTCAGTTGCAAGAGCTGCGCTCCGGCGGGGATGTGCGGACCCTCGCCTTCCACGTGGTAGGTGAACACCGGCGCGCCAAGCACCAGGATTAGATCGCTGCCGGCCAGCTGCTGCACGATGCGGGCCCGATCGGCCACCAAAAACCCCGCGAACAGCCTGTGGTTCTCGGGAAAGCTATTGCGCGAAGACATGGGACTTGCCCAGACCGCGGCCTGATGCATCTCTGCAAGCGCTACGGTCTCATCCCAGGCGCCATCACGTGCCACCGAAGCACCCACCACGATGACGGGTTGCCGTGCGCGGGCAAGCTCTGACGCTGCCTGCGCGAGCAGCCCCGGATCCCCTGCGACACGCGAACTTACCTGCCTTGCCGCCAGGGATGAGCAGGGCCGATCCCAATCATCCACCGGGATTGACACAAATGTGGGTCCGCGAGGCGGCTGCATGGCCACGTAATAGGCACGTGCGATGGCGGCAGGTACGTCAGCGGCGCGCGCGGGCTCCACGCTCCACTTCACATAGGGTTTGGGCAGCTGCGGTGCCTGCTCCGAATAGAGAAATGGTTCGAAGGGCAGAATGGATCGCGCCTGCTGACCGGCCGTGATGAGCAGCGGCGATTGATTCCGGAACGCCGTGAAGATGCTACCCAGTGCGTGGCCGACACCGATGGCCGAATGAAGATTCACGAGCGCAGCGTCGCCCCGCGCCTGGGCGAAGCCGTCGGCCATGGCGACCACCACCGATTCCTGCAGGCCGAGTACATAGCGGAAGTCTTTTGGGAAGCTGCGGAACATCGGCAGCTCGGTGGAGCCGGGATTGCCGAATACCGTGGTCAGTCCAAAATCGCGCAGCAGCGCGAATGAGGCCTCGCGTACCGTCAGTTCGCTCATCAAAGGCGGATCACGACTTTGCCAAAATGCCCGCTCTGTTCGAGATGTCGGTAGGCAGCCGGCGCCTCATCGAAGCCGAAGACATGATCGATCACGGGCTCGAGCCGTGCGCCGGCGATCGCCGCATTCATGCGTTCGAAGTGTCCGCGTGAACCCACGAATACGCCTTGAATGCTGGCCTGCTTGGCCAGAAGGCCATAGGGAATCAGGGGCTCTTCCCCGCGTCCCGTCAGTACGCCGATGAGTTGGATCCGGCCACCGGCGGCGGCGGCGGCAATTGACCGGCCCAGCGTTCCGGCACCACCGACTTCGATAACGTGGTCGACTCCACGGCCCTGTGTCAGGCGCAGCACTTCAGTTTCCCACTCGGGGGTTGCGCGGTAATTGATTCCGGCTTCGGCACCGAGCGTGCGGGCTCGCTCGAGCTTGGCGTCGCTCGAAGAGAGCGCGATCACGCGCGCACCGGCCAGGCGCGCGAACTGCAAAGCGAATATCGAAACGCCGCCGGTGCCGATGATCAGTACCGTCTCGCCGGGGGCAACGCGGCCATTCTCGACCAGGGCATGCCAGGCGGTAACCGCTGCGCAGGGCAGGGTGGCAGCGGCTTCGGGCGACAGATGGGGAGGAACGGCAACGGCATCCTGCTCATCGAATACCGCGTACTCGGCCAGAACACCATCGGCGGGCGGCGCACCCAGGGCGGCGCGAGGCCCGTCGGGTACTCTGCCATCGATCCAGCCGCGAAAGAAAGTGCCGCACACGCGATCGCCTACCTTGAATCGCGTCACACCGGCGCCGACCGCAGTGACTGCTCCGCTGCCGTCCGATAGCGGAATTGTATTGGTCGCCACCGGGCCACCAAAATAATGTCCACGCGCGATCATCAGGTCGCGGAAATTTAGCGAGGCGGCCTGCAGCCTGACAAGGATTTGCTTCGGCGCGGGCACCGGATCGGGGCGTGTGCCGCGCTTCAGCCCATCGAACGAAGTGCTTCCGGCGACGATCTCAAACGCGCGCATCTTATGACCTCAATGCCGACAGGGCAGGTTGCAGCCCTTGATGCATTATCGCAGCCTTTCTATCCAGACGCTCTCCAATGGGAGCGGCCTCAATCGAAACGGCGATTCGCTCCCAGTTGAGACTGCACGGCCGGAGCAACGCGATCATGGCATCGAGAGACACCCATGAATCAATCGCACCGGACGCAGCTGGCGCCCGCGTCGAACTCGACGCTGACAGCCGCCATTGTTGAATTGGCCCGCGAAGCCTCGATTGAACTCAACGTTCAGGACGTGGTGCATCTGCCGGCTAGCCGTGCGCTGCTGCCGCCGGGACAAAGGATCTATGTCAGTTTCCTGCCAAAGCAAACCTGGCAGCAGACGGTGGCGGCCAGTGTTGCGTTGAGATCTGCCGGCTTCGAACCGGTGCCGCATCTGCCGGTACGCCTCATTCCGGATCAGAAGACACTCGAGCAGATGCTGTCGGACCTTGTCGAGCAGGCGCAGGCCCGTGAGGTACTGTTGATTGCGGGCGACTATGACTCCGTTGTCGGTCCGTACCAGAACGTCAGCGATGTGTTGCGCGCCGGTGCGCTCGAGCGCGCGGGCATGCGACGAGTTTCTTTGGCCGGGCATCCCGAGGGACATCCCAAGGTGGCGATCGATGTCATACGGCAGGCCGAGCGCGAAAAGCTGCAGCTGGCCGCAGATGCCGGTCTGATCCCGCGCTTTCTGACCCAGTTCTTTTTTGAGCCAGAGCCATTCCTGGCGTGGATCGAGGAACTTCGTTGCGACGGAATCCGGGTGGAAACGGTCGCCGGTATGGCGGGGCCGTCCAAGCTGTCGACGCTGCTCAAATTTGCCCTGCGTTGCGGCGCCGGGCCTTCTATTCGGGCCTTGGGCGCAAGGCCCGGCTCTTTTGCAAAGCTGCTGGGCGATCACGGACCGGAAAATTTGGTGCGCACACTGGCTGTCGCGCGTCTTCGCGGCGATACCGATTTCTCCGGTATTCACCTGTTTTGCTTCGGCGGCTTTCTGCGCAGCTGCGAGTGGCTGCATGCCATTGCCGCAGGCCGCTTTCGATTGACCGACGACGGCGGATTCGCGCAGGGATAACCGCGCTTTACGCCTGACGCGTTCGCCAGCCTTCGTGGTAGGCCTCGCGCGCGTCGCGTGCGTAAGGCACCGCGGATACCTTGACCTGCACCTCCAACTGCTTGTGTCGCTCGACGGGCGGCTTGCTGGTACCGCCGTTTTCCTCGCCCCAGACCAGCGTCAATACGTCTCCGGTGTGTACTTCGGGATCGACGATGCCCAGTGACAGCGCGGTGCGCTCGTTGTAGCTGTAGCCGCCGAACATCGAGAAGCCGACCACCTTCCCATTGAGCAGGATCTTGTCGTACGAGGAGGAGGAATAGTTCGCCAACGGGAAATCGAAGAATTTGTAATGTTCGCCGCCCGGTATCAGCAGCGAGGTGAGGATCTTGCCCACATCGGCGGCATTCCATTCGAATGTCACTTTCCGTCGGGAAGGCTGCTTCGCCTTCTTCTCGAGCGCTTCGCGTCCGATGAAGTCATGGTCGAATTTAACGAAGGGGCCATAGCCGAGCTCGTAGGGGGTGGTGTAGTAATCCTCGATGTTGTCCGATACGAAGCTTCCGCCGATGGAGCCGGTGCCCTCATAACCGCCGGCGGGCAGCCACTCGCGGTACTTTTTCATCTTTTCGCCCGTATAGACGGCCGGCAGCGGTGAGGGAATCCAGCCGGATTCCAGTGTATTGCTGGCGTAGGCACGCGAGCCGACCGCCGTCAGGCCAAATTCCCTGCCGGCCTCCAGAATGACGTCGCGGATTTCATCACGTTGCTCGTAGGGGCCCCAGATCTCCAGGCCCGGCGCGCCCGCCATGCCGTGACGTAGCGCCCGAACCTTGCGGCCCTTGATGTTGATCGAGTCCATGGTGAAGAACTTCACGTCCGGTATCGGGCCGCCGTTGATCTTCTCGAGCACCTTGGCAGCGTTTGGTCCCTGGATCTGATAACGGTAGTGGCGGCGCACCACGGCATTGCCGCGCGGATGCGAAGGCGAACGGTCATCGCGGATCAGATCGACCTTGTAGCCGCCTGTCTGGCCATGAAATTCGATCCAGTTGACCGTCGGTGCCCGTCCGACGAACAGCAATTCGTTGGCGTCGAGATAGAACAGGATGCCGTCGCCGATGACGTAGCCGTCGTAGCTGCAGGGCACGAACTGCTTGGCCTTGTTGGGCCCAAAATTGGCGAAGCTGTTGATGGCTAGGTGATTGAGCAACTTGACGGCATCGGGGCCCTTGACCGTCATCTCGGCCATGTGATGCGACTGATCGAACAAAACCGCGGTTTCCCGCCAGGCGCGCTGCTCATCGCGCCAATTGGAGAACTCGCTCGGCACCACCGGATAGACGTAGGCGCCAATCTGTGAATTACGCAACAGCTTGACCGGATTACCGGCGCTGCGCAGCAGTTGTTCCAGGCTGGATTGGGCCATAGCGGTGCTCTCGATTTCGGCTGACTTCGCGTGGACCGTGATTAAAAGGCGCGTCTGACCACCCGGTCTCGACTGGGAGGGAAGCGGGTCTTCGATTAAACGTGCAGCCGGTACCGCCCTCTGCCCTAGATCTTTTGCGCCAGGGCGACGATCAGTTGTCGCACCCAGGCGTGGGCGGGGTCGGACTCATTGCGCTTGTGCCAGAGCAGGATTTCGTACTGCTCCGGTGTCGAAAAGGGGGGCAGGAAGGTCTTCATCGGGGTCGAGTCCGCAAACAGCTTGACGACGCGATCGGGAACGGTGGCTACATAACGGGTACCCGGCAGAACCAGAGGCAGATGCAGCAGGCTCGGAACCGTCAAGTGAACGGTTATGTCGGCATCGAACAATCGACGGACCAATTCTTCCGCGGAGGCGGTATAGCCGCTTGGGCGGCCGAAGACATGCGGCAGCGCATAGAACTGCTCGGCCGTCAGCGAGTCGCCAACGGTCGGGTGATCGCGGTCCACTGCGCACAGCCATTGAACGGGGCGCAGGCGCACACTGTGAAGGCTCTCGGGGTACGAGCGCACATCGTAAAGGCGAAGATTATCCAGGCAGAGACACAGATCGGCCTCGCCGTACTCGAGCCGTGACAGCGCGGTTTGCGAGATAAGCTCGATGTGAAAGCGGATCCCCGGTGCCTCCACCGCGACACGCTGCAGAATCGCCGGCAGCAATCCGGGCACGGCCTCTTCGGACACGATCATTGTGAAATCGCGCTGAGTCGTCGCCGGTGAAAAAGTCGGCTGGGTGCCGAGCGTTGCCTGGATCAGCAGCAGCGCCTCGCGCACCGGCTCCACCAGCGAGAGGCCGCGCGGCGTGAGTTCCAGATCCCGCCCTACACGCTCCAGCAGCGGGTCGTTGAAATAGTCTCGCAGCTTATGCAGCGCCGCGCTCATGGCAGGCTGCGATACGAACACTTTCTCCGCGGCGCGCGTGACGTTTTTCTCCCGCAACAGCACGTCGAGAGCTATCAGCAGGTTGAGATCGAAACGGTGAAACTGCATGATGCCGCACTGTCCCGGATGATGATGAACATGGTAACAGAGCCAAGAAAATCGCACGAAGGCCGGATACTGTGGCGGCCGGACGCGGAGCGCATTGATCGCGCCAACCTGACTCACTACATCGACTGGCTGGCGCAACGCGGTCGGCGCTTCGATTCCTACGAGCAGCTGCTGCAGTGGTCGCTGGACGATCTGGATGGCTTCTGGGGCTCGGTGTGGGAGTATTTCAATATTCTCAGTTCGCAGCCCTATGAGCGCGCACTCGCACGGCGCGAGATGCCCGGAGCGGAATGGTTTCCGGGAGCGCGGCTCAACTACGCCGAGCACGCACTGCGTTTCGAGCGGGAGAATGCGGAAGCGCTGCTGTACCTTAGCGAGCGTCGCGGCCTGCAATCGCTATCCTGGCCGGAATTTGCAGGCCAGGTGCGCAAATTGGCCACGCGACTGCGGGCGTTTGGGGTCGTGCCTGGCGATCGCGTCATCGCTTACCTGCCGAATTCTCCCGAAGCGGTGATCGCCATGTTGGCCACCGTGAGCGTCGGCGCCATCTGGGCGAGCTGCGGGCCGGATTATGGAACCCGCGGCGTGGTCGATCGCTTTGCGCAGCTGACGCCGAAGATCGCATTTTTCGTCGATGGCTATTCGTACGGCGGCAAGACCTTTGATCGGCGCGATGAAGTCACCGCCATTCTCAAGCAACTGCCGACCCTGGAGCGCGTCATCTCCGTCAGTCATATCGCGCCGGCCGATCAGTGGAATCCGACCGATCACACATTGCGTTGGGATGATGCGCTGGCGGGCCCGGCAGTCTCGCGCGAGGATTTCAAGTTCGAGCAGGTGCCGTTCGATCATCCTCTGTGGATTTTGTTCTCATCGGGGACGACGGGCCTGCCGAAGCCGATCGTGCACTGCCACGGCGGCATGACGCTCGAGCAGTGCAAGGCGGTCGCATTCCAGATGGATTGCCACCCGCGCGAGCGGATGTTCTTCTTTACGACCACCGGCTGGATGATGTGGAATTTTCTGGTCAGCTCGCTGCTGGTCGATGTGGTACCAGTGCTGTACGACGGTAACCCTGCTTATCCGACACCGGATGTGCTGTGGAAGATGGTGGCCGATTCACGCGCCAGCTTCTTTGGTGCCAGCCCGACCTACATCAGCATCCTGGAGAAAGCCGGCATCGTACCGAAGGATCGATTCGATCTTTCCTCTCTGAAATCCATCCTGCTCGCCGGCTCACCCGTGACGGCTGAATGCATGGAGTGGGTGTTCAAAAACGTGAAGCCGGATGTGTTTGCACACTCCGGTAGCGGCGGCACCGATGTGTGTACCGGAATGGTCGGCGGGGTCGTCATACAGCCCGTGTATGCGGGCGAAATTCAGGCTCGCCAGCTGGGCGTCGCGGCTCATGCGTTCGATGAAAGCGGTCACGCCGTCATTGACGAGGTCGGCGAACTGGTCATTACGGCTCCCATGCCGTCCATGCCGGTGGGCTTTTGGAACGACGCCGATGGCAGTCGCTATCGCGACTCGTACTTTGACCTGTATCCGGGCGTTTGGCGCCACGGGGACTTCTTCCTGGTAAACCGGCGCGGAGGCTGCTTCGTGCTGGGCCGCTCGGACGCCACGCTCAACCGCCACGGCGTGCGCATCGGCACCGCGGAAGTTTATCGATCACTGATCAGCGTGCCGGAGATAGAGGACGCGCTGATCATCAATCTTGACCTGCCAGGTGGCCGCTTCTTCATGCCGCTGTTCGTGAAATTGCGGACTGGATTTGAACTGGACGAGGCGCTCATCGAACGCATTCGGGCACAGATGCGAAAGGACTACTCGCCGCGGCACGTACCGGACCGGATTTTCCCCGTCGGCAGGATCCCCTACACGCTGACAGGGAAGAAGATGGAAGTTCCCGTGCGCCGCATACTCATGGGTGCGGCGCCGGAGAAAGCTGCCAATCGATCGGCCATGGCGGATGCAGGTGCGCTCGATTACTTCATTGAGTATGCCCGGACGCAGCGCGACTATTCGCTTTGAGTTGAGCCCCGTAACGCTAGGCCGCCACCGGCGTGTCGCGGCGGTACTCGCGCGGCGTCAGGCCGAACTTCGCGCGGAAAACACGGCCAAAATGCGTCGGACTGTTGAAGCCGTAGTCGAACGCAATGGCGGTGATGGTCCGGCCGCGCTGGGCGCTGCAGACAAGCGCGCGGGCGCATTCATCGAGGCGGCGGCGCACAATGTAGCGTGCGACAGTCTCGTCCCGATCTGAAAACAGATGGTGCAGGTAGCGGGGTGTCATCTTGCAGGCCTCCGCAATGCGCGTCGGTGTCAACTCCGGGTCGTGCAGGTGAGCCTCGATGTAATTGATGATGCGAATCCGGTGAACGGTCGCCAACGAGAGCCGATCGGGCTGCGCCCGGCCGATGTCGGCGTAAGCGGCACCGAGCAGGTCAAGGATGGCGACAGTGACTCGCCCCGCGGTGGCCTCGTCGAGTGCCTCGGTGCATTCGACCCAGAAGTGGCGCAGGAATCGCGATAGCAGCCCGCAAACCCCGCTTGACGCCGGCATCGGGATTGCCACCAGGCTTTCCGGGCACGCGATATGCCGGCGCAATTTGGCGTCCGGGATACCGATCACGAGCATGCGATTGGCACCCGGGAAAACGATCTCGTACTGCCGCGTGCTGTCGCAGAGCGCGAAGTCACCCGGCTTCAGGCAGGCTTCACGACCGTTTTGCCGGTTGATGCTTTCCCCTTCCATCTGCAACTGCAGAAAGAACATCGAATTGCGGGTTCGCGCGACGTGGGCGCGGGAGTGCCGCACGACCTGAGCATCGGAGTAGACGTCGGCGACCGTGATATCACCGAGCGTGGTACGCGCAATAGAGCCGTTGAAGCTGCGCACGTCGGCCGGGTCCGAGACCAGGGGATTGAAGCTGTCGGTGGCGTAATCGTTCCAGTGATCAAGCTTGCGTCGCTGATCGAGCCCTATCGTCGAAAACGAATCGATGTGCATCATCTGCTCCCCCTCCCGAATTTTGGCGCGAGTTTTCGACTCGCTGTGTTCCCGTTATATAAAACAAACACTTCGGTCCACCAATTCTTTCAGCTTATACGTGCTATTCGTCTGTACGCTGCAACACACATATTGCTATGCAACATAAGATAGCCATCTCTGCGGCGCCGTCGCCACAAGGTAAGCTGCCAGCCCATGAATAACGATCCGCGCGAGCTGCTGGCCAGCAGCCCGATGACACGAATGCAGATGCTGGTAATCGCCATCACTCTGGGTCTGACGGCACTGGATGGATTCGACATACTTTCCATCAGCTTTGCCTCCCCTGGTATTGCGCGCGAATGGGGCATCGACCGCGCGGCGCTCGGCGTCGTGCTGTCGATGGAGCTGCTTGGCATGGCGCTGGGCTCGATCCTGCTCGGAGGAGTGGCCGATCTCATTGGACGACGCCGGATGCTGCTCGGCTGTCTCGCGCTGATGACGCTGGGCATGGTCATGGTGGCCGGTGTCCACAATCTGAACGCCCTGTGCGTCTGGCGGGTCGTCACCGGACTGGGGATCGGCGGCATGCTGGCAGCCGTCAATGCGGTTGCGACGGAGTTTTCCAGCATTCGCCAGCGCGACCTGTGCGTTTCCATCATGGCGATCGGATATCCGCTGGGTGCGGTTTTCGGCGGCATGGTGGCTGCACATTTGCTCAAGGGCGGTAATTGGCGCACCGTGTTCGAGTTCGGCGCCATCTGCACGGGAATATTTCTCCCTGTCGTATTCCTATGGGTCCCGGAATCCATCGGGTGGCTGTGCCAGGCGCGGCCGCCAGGTGCCCTGGATCGTCTGAATCGAAGTCTGACGCGGCTCGGATACCAGCGCGTCGAATCCCTTCCTCCCGCGGCACCTCAGAAGACTCGCAGTTCGCTGATCAATCTGTTCGCCGGAGGCCTGGCGCCGATCACGATTATTTTATCGGTCACCTACTTTCTGCACGTGACGACCTTCTACTTCATCATCAAGTGGGTGCCGAAGATCGTGGTCGACATGGGCTTTGCGCCGGCGTCGGCCGCGGGCGTATTGGTGTGGACCAACGTCGGCGGTGCCCTGGGCGGCGCGGTACTCGGGCTGCTGACCAAGAGAGTCGACCTCAAGCTGCTGACGCTGGCGGTGTTCATCGGCTCGAGCATCATGGTCGTCGTGTTCGGGCGCGGCACTGCCGATCTGGCGCAGCTCTCGCTGATCTGCGCGCTGGCGGGATTCTTCACCAATGCCGGCATCGTGGGCGTCTACGCGCTCGTTTCGCGAGCGTTTCCGACCCCGTTGCGGGCATCTGGCACCGGATTCGTCATTGGAGTCGGACGCGGCGGCAGCTTCCTCGCTCCTATCGTTGGCGGGCTGCTGTTCCAGGCCGGCATCGGTCTCGGTGTAGTGGCGCTGATCATGGCTTGCGGATCGCTGCTCGCGGCCGTCTGCCTGGCGATGCTGCCCAAGCGCGCCAGCGCTCCGCACAGCAGCGCGGTACCTGAATCGTTGTGATCTGAGTCCGCTCTTCGCGCTCAGGACTGTGCGGTGGCGCGCGTTCCGAGGTCAGCGCGCCATCTATAAAGGTTTCGCGTTCCGGGGCCAATAGCTCCTCAACGTCATACCCATGACGGACATGCGTGAATCATGAGGAGCCCCGACAATCGGTCGACACCGTCAGGTGTCGACCAACCGGTCTCTGAGCCCTTATCTGTGCTGACAGCCGCTCGCTGGATTCCCATGGTCGCGCAGGTCACCGGCTATGGGGTCACCATCACTGACGCACAGCGGCGGCTGGTCTGGGTGAACGATAGCTTCACGCGTATGACCGGCTACGCCGTTGACGAAGCCTCCAGTCAGAAAACCAGCGACCTGCTTTATTTCGAGGGCACGGATGTCGAGACGGTCAAACGCGTACGCGAGGCGTTTGCGGCTGCTCGCGGAGTGCGGTTCGAAGTTCTGGTGCGCAGCAAGGATGGTCGCGAATGGTGGCTGGATACGGACGCGCGCCCGCTGTTCGACTCGGCCGGCGTGCTGCAGGGCTGGGTCTGCATTCAGGCGGATGTGACCGCTGAAGTTCTCAAGCGTGAGGCGTTGCGCCGCAGCGAAGAGCAGCGCGGGCTTGTGGCTGAACGACTGGCAGTGATCGCCGACAACGTGCCGGGCATGATTTTCCAGATGCGCCGTACTCCGGATGGACGCGGCGAGTTCCTGTACGCCAGTCCGGGCTCGCACCTGGCCTGTGGACTGACACCGGAGGAACTCAGGAACGACAGCGATGCATTTATGAAGATCATGCACCCGGATGATCGAGAGCGCGTAGCGGAGTCGATTCGCCGCGCGCGGGCCACGCACGGTCGGCTGCACATTGAACATCGGGTCCTGAGACCGGACGGCGCGGTAGGTTGGGTCGAAGGCGATGCCGTGGCGCGGGAGAATGAAGACGGGACCACGATCTGGAATGGCTATATCGCCGATGTCACCGCCGGCAAACGCGCACTCGAAGAACTTCGAGTCAGCGAGGCCAACCTGCGCAATCTCTACGATCTATCGCCGCTTGGGATTGCGCTCACCGACATGAGCGGACAGTTCCTTCAGACCAACCGGTCAGTGGAGATCATTACCGGGTATACGCAGGAGCAGATCCTGCAGTCCAATTGGTCGATATTCGCGCTCCGCCAGGGCAACTCCGAGGAACTGCCGAAGCTCGAAACACTGGTCAAGGATGGCCGGTTTGGACCGGTGGAGATGAGCCTGCGTCGTCGCGACGGCTCGCGCGTGCCCGTGCAGATCATGGGCATCATCGTGCAGGCGCAGGATGGCACGCAGCGTATCTGGTCCATGCTCGAGGACATCAGCGTGCGCAAGCGCTCGGAGCAGCATATCTCGTTTCTGGCCTACCACGATCCACTGACCAGCCTCGATAATCGCCTGGGACTTCGCTCGAAGCTCGAGGAGGTGCTCAGAGCCTCGATGCGGGCGGACGTTCTGACCGCGGTCGTGCTGATCGACCTGGACCGATTCAAGCACGTTAACGATACGCTCGGACATGATGTGGGTGACGAGCTGCTGGTTGAAGTTGCGCGACGCCTGACCCTGACAGTGCGCGATGCCGACGTCGTGGCGAGACTCGGTGGCGATGAATTTGTCCTGGTCCTGGGTGGTCTGCCGGATCAGAACCATCTCGATGTCATCATGCAGAAGATATTCGCGGAACTCCGCGGCAACATCGCGCTTTCGGGACGAGCCGTCTACACGACCTGCAGCATTGGGGTGAGCATCGCGCCGCGCGATGGCAATGACAGCTCGACACTGCTCAAGCATGCGGACTTGGCGATGTACGCGGCCAAGGCCCAGGGCGGCGATTCGTATCGCGTGTTCGACGACTGGATGAGCCCCGGTACCGATCGGCTGTCGCTCGAGGTCGAGCTGCGCACCGCGGTCGAGCGTGAAGAATTGGAGGTCTTCTACCAGTTACGCGTCAACACCGTCACAGGCCGGCCCACCGCGCTCGAGGCACTGCTGCGCTGGCATCATCCGACCCGCGGAATGGTGCTCCCGGGCGTGTTCATTCCAATTGCCGAAGAGACCGGGCTCATCGACTCGATAGGGCAATGGGTGCTCGAGAAGGCCTGCCAGGATCTGCGACACTGGCTCAATAGCGGCGGGGAAGCGCTGCAGGTGTCGGTCAATCTGTCGCCGATACAGTTTGCACGCGAAGATCTGCCCGAGCGAATAACTACTGCGCTCTCCGCCGCGCACCTGTCGCCGCAGTTGCTGGAGCTGGAGATCACCGAGACGCTGGCAATGCGCTCACCGGCGCTGGCGGCAAGACACCTGGCGCGTCTGCGGACCCTTGGGGTCTCGGTCGCAATCGACGACTTCGGCACCGGCCACTCGTCACTCTCGCGCCTGAAGCTGCTGAACGTCAATTGCGTCAAGATTGATCAATCACTCATCAAGGACTGTGCGGCCAATGCGCACGATGCGGCGCTGTGCCGGGCAGCCATTGCCCTCGGACTGGCGCTCGGATTGGAAGTGGTCGCGGAGGGGGTCGAGACCGAGGCTCAGCGGCAGTTTCTGGCGCTGGAACACTGCAGCACCATTCAGGGCTATCTGATCGCACGCCCCATGCCCGCGGCGGATGCTTTTGCGCTGGCGCGCTCATTGCTTACCGTGCCCCGTATGCACGGGGCATTCATAACCTAGCTGACCCCGGTACCGCCAGGGCTGCTGAGGCGCCGCCTCAGGGCTGCGACATCGTCAGCGCTGGATAAATGTATCCGTCGATGACCTGGGGCTGTTTGTAGACGTTGTTTTTGACGTTGAATTCGTCAACGATCTTCGACGAACCGTAGATCGAATCCAGCCCGTCCGCCTTGACGAATACCTTCTTTGCTTCCGCGATATTCAACAGGTGAGTGCCGGCTAGCAGCGGTTTGTATTGTGCCGGTGTCAGCCCGACTCGCGCCGACATGATGCTGATGGCATCGTCCTGTGTCTGGGGATCATTGATGTATTTGACGATGCGATCCCATAGTTGCACCATTTTCATGTAATCGGCGCGGTGCGCGGCGAGGCTCGACGGGCTTACGATCAGCACGTCGTATATGAGCCCGGGTGCCTGGGCGGAGGTGTAGATCGGGCGCGAGCCGGGTAGCGCCTTCATCGCCATGCCGGAATTGGGTTGCCACGCAGCAATGGCATCGACCTGGCCCGAGGCCAGTACCTGCGGCGTTTCGTTAGTCTTCGCGTTTACGAGCGTCACATCATTTTGCGTCATGCCTGCCTTTTTGAGGCCGTCGAGCAGCAGCAGGTGGTCGACGAGTCCCACCTCGACGCCGATCTTCTTGCCCTTGAGCTCCTGCATACTCCTGATGCCGGGCCGGGCGATGATCATGTCGTTACCGTTCGAGTAGTCGGTCACGAGTATCGTGACATTACGGGCGCCCGAGGCGCCCGTGACGAGTGCATCGCCGTTGGTGACGAAATCGCCGTCGATCTTGCCGGCGGCAAATGCGTCCATCGAGGCCGAATAGTCGAACCAGGTGAAGTTGATATCAAGACCGGCCTGCTTGAGCCAACCTTTGTCGATGGCGACCTGCCATGCCACCCAGCCCGGCCAATCGCTGTAGCCCAGCGAGATGGCGGCGGCACTCACGGGCAACGCCTTCAGCATTGCGGAGGCGCAAAGCAGTATCGCGTACGCTATCCTTAAGATTCCTGAACGCATGCCGGCAACCCCCGTCAGATAAATCGAGTCGATTCTGTTAGTGTCGTACGGGCTGCAAGGCTCGTGCCGCTGTCCGCGGTTGGATCCCGCCGCGATTGAGCGGCAATTCGCCGATCGCCGCACCTGCTTAGTGCCAACTAGATGCCGCCTGCGCGGGGGTGGTGCGTGTCGGTCGCGTTGGCGAGGGCAGCAAAGTATCATTCCGCTTTAATCCCTGGAGGCCGATGCGCCTGCGCAACTTCGCACTATTCGTTGCTTTCATCGTCGGTTGTCCGATGGCGGTGTGCCCTGAGCCGCGTGACGAATCAAGCTCTTATGGGATCTCTGCAAGGACCGCGGTCATGCCCTATCTCAATATGCCGCATCGGGCCGACGGCCCGATGCCGCGGCTGCTGTCTGAGACCGGAGCATTCGCGAACGTCCGCCGGCTAAGACCCAACGGGGCTCTGCTTCCCTACGATCTCATTGTCGCATTCTGGTCTGACGGCGCGGTCAAGTCGCGCTGGGCCGCGATCCCGAATTCGAAAGTGAAATTCTCGACCACCGGTGAATGGCAGTTTCCAGCCGGTACCGTTTTCGTCAAGCACTTCGACCTGCCGGTCGATGAGGCCAACCCCAACGTCCGGCGACGCCTCGAGACACGGCTTCTCGTTCGGGATAGTACCGGCGGCGTTTACGGTGTCACTTATAAGTGGCGCGCCGATGAGAGCGACGCCGAACTGCTGGCCGGCAGCGTGACCGAAGACATATCGATCAGAACAGCCAGTGGCGGTGTTCGACATCAAACATGGTACTACCCCAGCCGCAAAGATTGCCTGACCTGTCACACGGCCGGCGCAGGCGGTGTGTTGGGAGTCAAGACACGCCAGATGAACCATGACTTCACGTATCCCGGCGGCGTTACGGATAACGAGTTGCGGACCTGGAGCCATCTCGGGCTGTTCGATCCGGCCATGAAGCCCGAAGACCTGTCGGGCCTCCCGACGCTTGCCGCGGCCGACGATACGACTCGAAGCCTGGAGGATCGCGCACGGTCGTACCTGGACGCCAATTGCTCGCACTGTCATCGGCCCGGGGGAACCGTGGCTTACTTCGATGCGCGCTATACCACACCCCTCAACGATCAGGGCCTCATCAACGGTCCAGTGCTCATTGACCAGGGGATCGATCGGCCGCGCATCATTTCTCCCCACGATACCTGGCGCTCCATCGCCTATATGCGCGTCAGTACCAACGGCGATATCCGTATGCCGCCGTTGGCTCGAGAGACGATCGACGACAAGGGTGTCGCCTTGCTGGGTGAATGGATCAACAGTCTTCCGGGCCGTCCGGTCTTAAGTCCGCCGACCATGTCGCAAGCCGGCGGCACGTTCAGCACGACGGTCGAAATCGTGTTGCAGGACGCCGAGACGGGCGCCGACATTCGCTACACCGTGGACGGCAGCGAACCTGGAACGTCGGACCCTCGCTACGAGACCCCAATCAAGCTGACGGCATCCACCATTCTGCGTGCGCGCGCTTACAAGGACGGCTTTACGCGCAGCATTACTTCCCAGGAAGTCTACGTCGTCGGGCCTTAGCGTCCCACGATCGCGATACCCCACGGGCTCTCACCCGCTTTGATCCGCGCGGTTTCCTTGTCGGTGCGCAGGTCGACGACCGAGATATCGTTGGACGGTCCATTAGCCGTATAGAGGTACTTTCCGTCGGGCGAGATGACCAGACCCCACGGCCGTGTGCCGACTTTGATGGAATCGAGCAGCTCATAGGTGTGGCTGTCGAGCACCGACACTGTGCCGGCACGGCCGTTGCTGGCGTAAACCTTCTTGCCGTCGGGCGACACTTTGACACTCATGGGTCGCGAGCCCTGTGGCAGGGTGATGGTCTTCAGAACCTTGTAATTCGCGGTATCGATGACATTGAGCTGGCCAGTGGATTCGGAAGGTATAAAGCCGATGGGGCGGTCCAGCAGAAAGGCCATCGAACGCGGACGCGGGGGTACGCTGAAGTGACCGACTACCTTGAAGCTCGCAGTCTCCACGACGAACACTTCGCCGCCTGCTTCGCACGTCACGTAGAAGGTCTTGCCGTCGGGGGAGGTGGCCACCCCCTCCGGTTCCTGCGCTATGGGGATGATGTGTTCAACTTTGCCGCTCGAGAGGCTGATGACGCTGGCGGTCTTGACATCCTCATTGGAGATGTAGAGTTCGGCGCCCGACTTGCTGAGCGCAAATTCCTCGGGGTCCGATCCGACCAGTAGCTTATTGACAAGCTTGTGTTGCGCGACATCGATAACCCCGATGCCGTCTGCCGCCTTGTCGGCGTGCGAAGCTTCATCATCGTCATCGTCCTTGCCGCGCTGAAAGACCGGGTTGCCCTGTGCGTCAATCTTGGGCACCGCGATCGGCGTTCCGCTCAGTGCCACATACACCAGCTTGCCATCGGCGCTTGCATGAATGCCGCGCGGTCGTTTGCCCACGGCGATGGTGGCCGCGGGTTGCAGATCAGCCGCGTTGATGACGGTGACATCGGCGGATCGCTCGTTGGAGATGTAGAGCTGAAAGCTTTCGCCGGTCTGCGCTTGCGCCAAGCCGGGTATTGCCAGGCTCAGCGCGCTCAACATGGCGGCGAGACACAGCGCCCGGGAAGCTTTGGTAGACGATTTCATGAGTTATGTCCGTGACACAGAAGCCGCGCGATTATAGGCGCCCGGCGACCTCGGTTCACGTCAGACGATGCCGCGACCGAGGCTTGGAGCTAGTCGCGGAACACGAAGATCTGCAAACCCGCTTCTCTTTTGCTTCGGGACTTGTTTTTCGTCGATTGCGAGCGCTGAAACAGCCAGCGATTGCTCATTTCGGCCCAATCGCTTACCTGGGGACGGATGAATTTGATGAATTCGCTGAAATCCTCGTCCGATACGGCGACGATCGAGGTGCGATCAGGCCAGCCTTCGAGCAGAGCAGATCGCGCGCGTCGATTGAAATCCCCTGTACTGAATAGCCGGCGGACCGAGCGGATCAGGTGCGCCAGGATCAGCGACGCATTGCCCGTGAACAGCACGGTGCTGTTGATCATCGCGACTTTGTCCCGACCGACCCTTTCCAGCACGCGCGTTTTGGTGCCGAAACCCACCACGTCGGCGACCGACCAGTGCGGAAAGAACTCCTGCGCAAGGGCGGTGAAGCTGCACCCCTTGCCCTTAACCAGCGGCAGCACCGCAGGCCGGCCGGTGTCGTCCCGGTACCTGGGGTTTTCCACCCACTTGTTCAGAAGATTTGCCAGGCATTCCGCCTCGGCCAGTACCGCCGCGAAGGCACTCTTGCGCCCGGGCCTTTCGCCCGACGCGCTGGCCGCCAGTTCAACCAGTTTGCCGGCACTCAGGCCGTAGGTTTTCAACGTTGCCATGCAAACGCTGAGCAATTCCCTGGCAAGCGCTTCGAGTACGATTTTGTCGCCCGCTTTGGTGGTGACCGTGGCACGGGTCCTTCCGCTGGTCGTGGTTCGAGTCACGGCTCCTCCCTCGTTGTCCTTAACGTTCCGTTTCGACAGCCGTCAATCCGACTCTAATGCGCTTTCCGGCACGTCGTGATCGGACATTGCCCGCCAACACGGTCAATTCCTGCTCCATCGCCGTCAGGAAAGTGCCTGTACGACGCGCGATCAAGTCGCGGATGATGGGTAGTCGACCTGCGTCGATTTCGATCGAACGGGTGGACTCATAAAATCGAGGCGCGTCCGGCCGGTGTAGATTGTGTGTCAATGTCTCCAGCAGCTCGCGCGCCTGCGCCCCCATCTCACCGATACTGCCTGGATTGATGCCCTGCATTCGAAAGGTGCGATTGCGCACCCGCAGGCGATGCTCGGACAGTAGCTGAACCAGGCCGGCGCGATGCAGCTCGGCCAGCACTATGCCGGGTGATGCCCCCGGCAGATGTTCGAGCACCAACGAATGAAAGCTGGGCTCCTGCTCCCTTTCCGAAAGATCCCTCGGTTTGCCGCTGCTATCGAGATACTTTGGCTCCGAATGCCATGCCTCCAGCACCCGGCCGGCGGGGTGTCCCTTCTGCTCGCGCGCCGCGGAGATACCAGGGGGCTCGGCCAATATCCGGCGGACGAAATTGCGATGCACGCCGGTGACGAGTGACACGCGCACATCCGACGGGTCGACGGGTGTGGCAGCAGATTTCGCCAGCCAGTCGCGCGCCTTGTGTACAAACACGCTGCGCAGCAGGCTCTCTGCCTCCGGGCTGGTGATGCCGAGTTCCAGAAACAGCTCCACCAGCGGTTCGACCGCTGACATGGCGGCGCGCGCCAGCGCCGCTTTACCGCTGCGGCCCATCAGCAGCCTCCACTATGCCAGGCGGTGCCGGCCCGGCGGCAAAATTAAGCTCCATATGCCATTATTATGGCATACGATGCTGCCACATTTATAGCATAATAGCGGCACGCAATCGGAGCGGCTCCAGTGAAATCGCGTAACAGCAGGGATCTCACCATCGTGTCTCCGTCCGTAAAGGCGGAACGCTCGCCGCGGCGGTCCGCACGTGAGGCGTGTCGAACAGAACCGGCATCCGCCAGACGGGCGGAGCGTTCCGCTCGAGTGGATGAAAAATTCCGCTACTTCGTGGACTCGAGCGGCCGCCAGCATTTCAACTTCGTGCAGCGCGTGTGGCTGCAACCCCAGCTCGAAATGGCCGTCACGCCAGTGCCGACCGTCGCTCTCGAGACCCTGGCGGTCAATCTGTTGACGGAGGTTACGCGGGAGCGTGACTACGTCGCGGTAGTGGGCGTCACGTCGAGGCGTGTGATGCAATTGGCGTCAAAGTTTTGTGATGAGTGCCTGTTGAGCGCGCATGGCAATGGCTGGGTCATTCCGCGAGCGAGCGTGAAATCCTGGGTGGCGTCACACCTGCGGAAGCGATCGCCAAGCTCACCGTAGGCGATCAGGAGGCGCGTCTCTGCGCCCTAGTTACCGCGAAGCGCGTAGTCGCGTTGGCGCTGGACGTAGTCCACAAAAAAGTCGAAGGCCTCGGGCTCGGCCGCGACACTTCGATTTATTGCCTGCTCCGGCGGCATTCCCATCAACAGGCGCCGCACCGGGACTTCCATTCTCTTACCGGTGCGCGTGGTCGGAATGGCAGGCACCTGGTATATCTTGTCCGGCACATGTCGCGGTGTGTAATCCTGCTTCAGTGTGGTCCGGATTTTCGCATCGAGCGCCTGGTCCAGCGTTGCGCCTGGCGCCAGCTTGACGAACAGGGGCATGAAGAACCCGCCATTCGGTAGATCAAGGTTGACGATCAGCGAATCCTCAACCTCATCGAGACGCGCAAGGCTGCGGTAGATCTCGGCAGTCCCGATTCTCACCCCATAGCGGTTGAGCGTGGCGTCGGAACGTCCCAGCACGCTGCTGCTGCCATCGGCGCTGATTCGAAAGAAATCGCCGTGACGCCAAATCCCTGGATATTCCTGGAAATAAGTGTCGCGATAACGCTGTCCGGTGTCATCGTTCCAGAATTTCAACGGCATCGAAGGCATTGGCTCGGTGAGGACAAGCTCGCCGACCTCATCGATGACGCTCTCGCCGCGCTCATTGAACGCCTTGACCGAGACACCCAGCGACGGCGCCTGGATTTCACCCGCCCGAACGGGCAGCGTGGGCACACCACCGACAAAGCCAGTGCAACAGTCGGTACCGCCGCTGCCATTTGACAGCCAGAGATCCTGCTTCACGTTGCGATAGAACCACTCCATGCATTCAGGGGTTGCAGGTGAGCCCGCCAGCACCACGGTCCGCAATTTCGACAGGTCGTATCGGTCGCCTGGGATGATACCGGCCTTGGAGAGCTGCTCGACATAGCTGGGACTGGCACCGAATGCCGCCACACCCGCATCCTGTGCCAATTTCCACAACACGTCGGGCTGTGGATACGCCGGATGCCCGTCATAGAGCACCGGAACCGCTTTGGTAAGCGGCGTACCGACCAGGAAGTTCCAGAGCATCCAGCCGCTGGTGGTAAAGAACAGCAGCCGCTCATCCGCATGCAGATCGAAGTGAAAGGTCCCGTTCTTCAATGTCTCGAGAAGCATGCCGCCGTGTCCGTGCACGATGGGCTTGGGCAATCCGGTCGTGCCCGAAGAAAACAGGATCCAGAGCGGATGATCGAAGGGCACTTCTTCGAACCGGAACTCATCGGCGGACACGGGAGTACCGCTCAACACCTCATTCCATAGCAACGCCGACTCCGTGGGCGGTCCGGGCTCATCAGGGCGCAGGTACGGCACATGTATGACATGCTGCAGGCCGCCCATTCCAGCCACGATCTGGCGCATTTCCGCTCTGCGGTCAAAAATCTTGCCGCCGTATCGGTACCCATCCGCACACAGCAGCAACTTCGGTCCGAGAGGCGCCAGCCGGTCCAGCGCGCCGCGGACGCCAAAGTCGGGGGAACAGACGGCCCAGATGGCGCCGATAGCGGTGGTGGCGAGCACGGCCACCATGGTCTCGGGGATATTGGGCATCACCGCTGCCACCCGGTCGCCCGGCTGGATCCCCAGCTGGCGCATCCGCGTTGCGAGCGTCCTCACATCACGGGCGAAGGTGTCCCACCTCATGGTGGCCAGGTCTCGCCCTTCACTCATGTACAGAAACACTTCCCGACCGGGCTGCTCCCCGCGCAGAACGTGTCGTGCATAGTTCAGGCGCGCCCCCGGAAACCATTCCGCCCCTGGCATGCTACGCCGGCCCAGCACACGGATCGGCGGACTGGTTGCCTCGATGCCAAAGTAATCCCAGATGGCCTGCCAGAATCCCTCCAGATCCTGAACCGACCAGCGCCACAGGGCTGCATAGTCGTCGAAGCGCCTACCGCGCTCATGTTCCAGCCACTGAGAAAATCTGGTGACATTTGCATGCGCGCGTCGCTCGGCCGAGGGCGTCCAAAGAACGTCGCCTGCTTTCACATGACCGTCATCCATAGGCCCCTCAATTTAGGTCCGGGATCCCGAAAGTCAATTCACTGTCGGTCGAGTCTTAGGGCGGGCGAGCCGGTCCCCGCATATATGCAATAGACTGTGCGGCGCAGCGTCAGCGTGCGCCGGGGCGGCGTTGGCGCCGGGATTGCGCTGACGGACGATAGGCCTTGCACCGTAGGTCAGCACGGGGGCCGTCCCGGCTTTGTATGCTTCCAGAGGGGTGGCCAATGAATGACACAAATGGGGTAGGGCCTGCAGCCGATTCCGCACGGGGGTTCCCCTTGCCCAGTTCGCTGCGGACGCTGGCTGGCACCGAGTCCGCGCAGGCGGCTTATCCCTACTACATGCAGTTCGGCCCCGACGACGATGAGCGCTTCTGGTTCTACAACTCGATGCATTTCCCGGAGCCCATGTGCGCTTTCGATATGGTGACGGCCGAGGCGGCCTACTGTGCGCTCGGCGCCGCCAACACCCGGGTTCATTGCCTGCCCACCACGCTCGGCATCGATTACCGGATTATCAACGGACGCGTCTACATCGGTGGAAACGCCGTGACGGACCCGGCTGAAATTGCGCGGCGGACCGTCGAATTCCAAAAGCGCGCGTTCTACTACTACGAGAATTGGGAGCGGCTGTACGCGCAATGGCGGGACAAAATGATGCGCCTGATAGGGGACGCCCAATCGCTTGCCAAGCCGACGCTGCCTGAGTTCGAACCGCTCGCGAACGTGCATGCCGGTCGAGGGATCGCGTCGAATCACGATCTGATCGACATTTACAATAAGACGCTCGAGGGCTACTTCCGAATGTGGCATCACCACTTCGAGTTCCTGCTGCTCGGGTATGGTGCCTATCTGACCTTCTTCGCTTTCTGCAAGAAGGCATTCCCGGAGATCAGCGATCAGACAGTGTCGCGGATGGTGGCCGGTATCGATGCCGAGATCTTCCGTCCGGATGACGAGCTCAGGCGGCTGGCACGATGCGCGGTCGAGATGGGAGTCGACGCCCACTTCCAGGAGGAACGCACTCCGGAAGCGATCATGAGCTCGCTGAGCGCAGCCGGAAAGCAGGGTGAATTGTGGCTCAAGGAACTGCAGGTTTCTCGCGATCCCTGGTTCAACATCAACGTCGGTGACGGTTTCTATCACTATCACCGCTCATGGAACGACGATCTGACGATGCCCTTTGCGGGGATTCCAGGCTACATCGCTCGGGTGAAGGCGGGCGAAACGCTGACGCGCCCGGTCGAAAGACTCCGAGCCGAGCGCGAGCAGCTGGTGGCGGACTACCGCGAACTGCTGGGTTCGGATGAGGAGCGCGCCGCGTACGATCAGATGATCTCGCTGGCGCTGCGCGTGTTTCCATATGTGGAGGGGCACAAGTTCTACTGCGAGCACTGGTATACGAACCTGTTCTTCAACAAAATCCGAGAATTCGGGGCGTTACTCGCGGCCAACGAATTCTTCGGGCATGAATCGGACGCTTTTCAGCTGACGCACTATGAACTGCAGTCGGCGATCATCGACCTGATGACATCCTGGTCCACCGGCTCGCCGCCCAGAGGGCCCGCACGATGGCCCAAGATCATCGCCGAACGTCGCGCCGCCTTGGCCGAATGGGCAAAGCACGAAACGCCCCCGGCGCTGGGCCCGGTACCCGACATCATCGATGACCCGGCCATCGTCATGCTGTGGGGAATCACGAGAGAAAGCCTCAATGCCTGGCTCAACTCAGGCACCGGTCAGGACAGCAACGAAATTCGCGGCTTTGCCGCATCGAACGGCGTGGTGGAAGGCCCAGCGTGCGTGATCAAATCGGTCGAGGAGATCGGTCGCCTGAGGCAGGGAGACATTCTCGTGTGTCAGATCACGAATCCAACCTGGGCTCCCATTTTCCAGAAGATCGCTGCGGCGGTATCGGACATTGGCGGGTCCATGAGTCACGCCGCGATCGTAGCGCGCGAGTTTGGCCTGCCTGCGGTGGTTGGAACCGGCAACGCGACTTCTCGCATCAAGAACGGGCAACGGCTTCGCGTGGACGGTGGACGAGGCGTCGTCACCATACTCGACTGATGCTCAACAGGCACGTCAGTTGGTTCGCCGACATCGGATTGCAGGATCGGCCACGGGTCGGCGGCAAGGGTGGAAGTCTGGGCGAACTGCAGCGTGCCGGGTTACCGGTGCCGCCGGGGTTCGTGGTCGCAACCTCGGCATTCGAGCAGAGTCTCGATGCCATCGAGCGCGCCGCACCCGTTCGGGCGAGTGTGGCAACACTCGATGCCCAGGATCTGCCCGGGATCCAGGCGCTCTCAGGGACGCTGCGGAATCGGGTAACAGAGGCGGACTTGCCGCCCGAGTTGATCGAAGAGATTACAGCCGCTCACTCGACACTCTGCGGCGACGACCCGAAGCAGCCTGTCGCCGTGCGATCCTCCGCCACCACCGAGGATGCCAGCGATGCCAGCTTTGCGGGGCTACAGGACACCTACCTGTGGGTCCGCGGTGCCGACCAGATGCTGCAGATGATTCGCAGCTGCTGGGCCAGTCTCTACTCGGTCGAGTCGATCAGCTATCGACGGCAGCGTCAATTTCCCGAGGAAAACGTCGCCATGGCGGTGGTCGTGCAACGCATGGTGGATGCCCGCTCGGCGGGGGTCATGTTCACTCGCAGTCCCGTTACCGGTGACCGCTCCGTGATCACAATTGAAGGATCCTGGGGTCTGGGGTCCGCCGTCGTCGGAGGCGAGGTAACACCCGATCGCTGGGTCGTCGGCAAGATCACCGGTGAAATCAGCACGCGGGACATCTCCGACAAAGCCATTGCGCACCTGCCCCGCTCGGTCGGCGGCATCGAGACGGTTGCGGTGGACGAAGACCAGCGGCGCACGCCCTGCATGAGCGATGCCGAGTTGCAGTCCCTGCGCGAGATTGCGCGCAAGGTGGAACGTTACTACGGGCGTGCGCAGGACATCGAGTGGGCGGTGGACCGCGCGCGCGGAGAGATTTTCCTGCTGCAGAGCCGGCCGGAGACGGTGTGGTCGACACGCGACGCTGCTCCCGTGGCTCGTGCCGCTGATAATCCGTCGCTGCACGTGATGTCGATTTTTGGAGGCCGCTCGTGAGTCTGACGGCGAAGGACGTAGCAGAGATTACGCGACTGCTGGAGGACTCGAGCTTTTCCGAGCTGCACCTGGAGCTCGATGGTTTGAAATTGAGCATCAGGCGGCAGTCACCCAGTGCGGACACGGCGCTGAGCGACCCGGCAGGCTCACTAACCATCGGTGCTCCGGCGACACTGACCGCAGTGGCGCCGTCGCCCCGCACGGCGACGCCTGTCGCGACGGATCTTAGCTCCAGCGACAGCGTTCATGTCGTGGTCGCGCCGCTACTCGGAACCTTCTATCGGGCGCCAAAACCCGGCAGCGCGCCGTTTGTCCAGCCGGGCTCGGCCGTCGAAGAAAACACCATCGTCGGTATCATCGAAGTCATGAAACTGATGAACACGGTGCGCGCAGGTGCAAAAGGGTCGGTCAGGGAGATCATCGCGATCGATGGCGTGCTGGTGGAGTTTGGACAGCCGCTGCTACGCATCGATAAGTCCCCATAGGCCGTGCGCATCAAACGCATCCTGATCGCCAATCGTGGTGAGATTGCCGTCAGAATCATTCGCACCTGCCGCGAGTTGGGCATCGAGACGGTACTGGCTGCGTCGCAGGCCGATACCGACTCGCTGCCGGCGCGTTTGGCCGATCGAACCATCTGCATCGGCCCGGCGCAGGCAAGCGAAAGCTATCTGAAAGCAGAAACGATGTTGCATGCGGCAATGGCGTCGCGGGCCGATGCCATTCATCCAGGATACGGTTTTCTGTCTGAACGCGCGGCGTTCGCGAGGCTGTGCGAGCAGGAGAAGATGATTTTTATCGGACCAACCGCGGAGCAGATCGACGCCGTGGGTGACAAGCTGCGTGCGCGCGACAAAGCGGAAGCCGCACAGGTACCCGTGGTGCCCGGCGGCGCGGTCACATCAATCGAGGGCGCGTTGGCATTGGGAGGCAAAGTTGGGACGCCGCTGCTCGTCAAGGCCGTCGGCGGCGGGGGCGGCCGGGGCATGAAGCGCGTCGATGAGCTATCGGCGCTGCCCGAGCAGCTGGAGCTCGCGGCGGCGGAAGCGGGCGCGGCGTTTGGCGACGCGCGCGTGTACCTCGAGCGCCTGATCACACCGGGACGGCACGTGGAAGTGCAGATACTGGGCGATGGCCGGGGCGGAGTCATTCAACTGGGCGAGCGCGACTGTTCGGTGCAGCGGCGCTACCAGAAATTAATCGAAGAAACCCCGGCGCCGGACTTACCGGAATCGCTGCGCCAGCGCCTGCAGGACGCAGCAGTGCGATTTGCGCAGGGGCTCTCGTATCGGGGTGCCGGCACCGTCGAATTCCTCGTCGACCGGCCACAACAGTCCTTTTATTTTCTCGAAATGAACGCACGCATCCAGGTTGAGCATCCCGTGACCGAAGCCGTCACCGGCGTGGACCTGATCGCCGAGCAGATCGCGATCGCCGAAGGGGCGGGGCTGCGAATGGGACAGTCGGACGTCCAGCCGCACGGCTGCGCCATTGAGTGTCGCGTGAACGCGGAGGACCCGGCTCTCGACTTTCGGCCGAGCCCGGGACTGGTGACCGAAGCGCATTGGCCGTCGGGATCCGATATTCGTGTAGATACTTACGTCGCCGCAGGCACCCGGGTCCCGCCGTACTATGATTCGTTGATGGCCAAGATCATCGCGCGCGGACCGGATCGCATGACTGCCCTGCAGAGGATGCGCCAGGCCATCGCCGACGCGAGGATATCCGGCGTCGCATCCAACCTGGGATTCCAAGCGCGGTTGCTCGCCGATGCGGAATTCGCCGAAGGCGGGGTCGACACCGGCTTCGTTGCCCGCGTGCTGACGAGAATCGATCGTGGCTGAGATCAGGCTCATCGATACCTCGCTGCGCGACGGCAATCAGTGCCTGTGGGCGGCCTTAGGGATAGACACCGCGAGAAGCCTCACGATTGCTCCGGCGCTGGATCGGATCGGGCTGAAGGCCATCGACTTCACCACCTCGACTCATATGGGGGTCGCGGTGCGCTACAAGCGCGAGGACCCCTGGGAACGCATACGGCTCATGGCCGCGGCGACGCCGAATACCCCGCTGCAATTCATGTCCACGGGGTTCCGATTCATCGCCTGGGAAACGGCCCACGCGGAGTTCATGTCACTGGCGTTTCGAACATTGGCGCGCAACGGCATCCGCCGCTTCTGCCTGGCGGATCCAATGAATGACGCCGACAGCAATATTGCGTGCGCGCGCATGATCCGCGATGGCGGCGGCGAATACGTCATCGCCGCGCTGGTATTCACACTCAGTCCGATCCACGACGACGCTTACTACGCCGAACGCGCGGCTAAGCTTGCCGCCTGCCCATTCATCGACGCGCTGTATGTGAAGGACCCGGGCGGCCTGCTGTCGTCCAAACGCGCCGCAACGCTGATACCCGCCATCAAGGCGCAGCTCGGACCCAAGCCTCTCGAGCTGCATGCCCACTGTACGATCGGGTTGGCGGAGCTCCTCTACATGGACGCGGCGGAGCTCGGCGTCGAAACACTGCAATGCGCGGCGGGTGCTGCGGCGGATGGCACCTCCAACCCACCGGTCGAGCGCGTTGTTGCGAATCTGCGGGCGCTGGGACATTCGGTGCAGATCGATGATCAGGCGCTCGCCGAGGTCAGTCGCTATTTCAGTCGCCTGGCGGCGGCCGAAGGCCTGCCCGCCGGCAGCCCACAGGGTTTCGACGCAAGCTATTTGCGCCATCAATTGCCCGGCGGCATGGTGGGCACGATGCGCCGGCACCTGGCCGACAGCCGCGTTGCCCACCTCGAGGCAGCGGTCACCGAGGAAATTGGCCGGGTGCGCCAGGAACTGGGCTGGCCGATCGTCATGACGCCGTTCTCGCAGATGTTGATGACGCAAGCGGTGATGAATGTGACCGGGCCGGAGCGCTACGCCGTGATTCCCGATGAGCTCATCCGCTATGCCATCGGCCGATTCGGAAAGCCGACCGTGCCGATTGATCCACAGGTCATGGATCGCATCGACGGCTTGCCCCGTACACGTGAGCTGCGCGATGAGGCACCTATGCCTCCCTTAAGCGAACTGAGGCGGCGCATTGGCGCGCAGCTGTCGGATGAGGAATTTCTGCTGCGGGCCACCATGCCGGCGGTGCAGGTGGATGCAATGCTCGCTGCCGGTCCCGCTGAAAGGCACTACGACCCGGCGATCCCGCCGATCATGAGCCTGATACGGACCCTGACTGCCCGCAGGGATATCTGGCACGCATCGCTGGAGAAAGCCGGTTTCAAGCTGGAGCTTCGCCGCAACGTGTCCGCGCTGGCCCCAAAGACACAATGAACAGTGCATCGGAGCCGCCTGAGGGGGTGCGCGAGATCTCGCCGGTTCGAGGCCTTATGTTCGACCTCGACGGTACCTTGCTGCTGAGTGACCGCTCGTTGGGTGCCTACGACCTGCTTCCGGGCGCCGCCGACACTTTATTGGCGCTGAAGCAGCGTCGGGTTCCCTTCGCGGTGCTCACCAATGGCAGCGCGTACGCGCCAGCGGAACAGGCAGCCCGCCTGCGCAGCGCAGGTCTTCCCGTCGATGACGAACAGATGTTTACTCCCTCGAGTGTGGCGGCCGATCACATGGTTCGTCACGGCATAAGGCGGGTGCTGATATTGGGAAGTCGCGGTGTCGGTCAAGCGCTGCGCGATGCCGGCGTTGAAACCACGCAAACCGGCGATGCGCGCGCATCTGAAGTCGATGCGGTCTATGTCGGCTGGCATCCGGATTGCCGCATGACCGACATCGAGGCGGCATGCCAGGCCATCTGGGCAGGCGCGAAACTCTACGTCGCTTCCGATGTCCCGTTCTTTGCGACCAAGCAGGGGCGTACTATTGGGTATTCGTTCGCCATCGTGGGCGCCATTCGCCGCATGACCAGGAGCCCGATGATACTGACCGGCAAGCCGTCGCTGCGGGCGCTGCGATTCATCGCAGGACGACTGCGCGTTCCGATGCGCCATCTTGGGGTCGTCGGCGACGATCCCATGGTAGAGACGATCATGGCGCTGCGCGGGAAGGCACGAGCGTTTGCGGTCACGACCGGAACCACGAACGCGCAGCAGTGGCAGAGCCTGCCTGCCGCGCGCCAACCGCATCGAATACTCACCGATCTGGGGGAACTGCTCGAGTATCTTGAGCCCACAGGAAGCTAGCCCATGTTTGTACGAAATCAATGGTATGTCGCCAGCTGGGATTATGAGATCGATCGCGCGCCGCTGGCACGCACCATCTGCGGCGAGCGCATCATGCTCTACCGCAAGTTCGATCGCTCCGTGGTTGCAATGCACGATGCCTGTCCGCATCGGTTGCTACCGTTGTCCATGGGCATCAAGGAAGGGGACAACATCCGTTGCCGCTACCACGGTCTGTTGATCGATCCCGAGGGACGCGCCATCGAAATGCCGGTCCGCGGTGAGCGTCCGCACAAGAGCATTTGCGCCCGCGTATATCCCGTAGTGGAGCGACACCGATTTGTGTGGTTGTGGATGGGCGATCCGGATCGGGCCGACCCGGCGTTGATCCCGGATTTCTGGCCCTGCTCACACGCCGATTGGAACTTCGACGGCGACTACTATCATCTCAAATGCGACTATCGGCTCGTCATCGACAACCTCATGGACCTGACGCACGAAACCTATACGCACCAGGGTTCAATCGGTCAGCAGGAGATTCTCGACGTGCCAATCGAAACTCGGGTGGAGGGCAATTCAGTCATCGTCTCGCGGTGGATGTCGGGAATCGAGGCCCCCCCATTCTGGCGCAACGCGCTCAAGCAGGAGGGTTTGGTCGATCGCTGGCAGGTGTGCCATTTTCTGCCGCCCTCATCGGTCATCATCGATGTCGGCGTCGCACCGGTCAGTGTCGGTTCGACGCTCGCCAAACACGACCAGGGTGTGCGCGGGTTCGTGATCGATGCGCTGACCCCCGAAAGCGATATCAGCTGTCACTATTTCTGGGGCATGACGCGTAATTTTGACACACAGGATGTCGGCTTCACTGCCCGTCTCAAGAAGCAGCAGGCGGCTGTGTTCCTGGAGGATGTCGCCGTGCTGGAAGCCCAGCAGGCCTCGGTGCTCGCCAATCCGCAATCCAAGATGCGCGCCTTCGGCATCGATTCGGGCGGCGTGCGGGCGCGTCACATCATCGAGCGGATGATTGCCGCGCAGCCAGCGGCCGCCGGTGACAGCAGTTCCGGCGGTTAGCCGATGTTCACGCCGTTCTCGGCAAAGCACTCGTTTGCGATGCGAAAGCTGTCGACGGCTGCTGGTACGCCGGCATAGATGGCCACCTGCAGGAAGATTTCGCAGATCTCCTGCGGCGTCAGGCCGTTGGTAAGAGCGCCGCGGATATGGGCTTTAAGCTCGTGCGGTCGATTGAGAATGCTGATCATCGCCAGATTGAGCATGCTGCGATGCCGCCGATCCAGTCCCGGCCGTCCCCAAACCTTGCCCCAGCAATACTCCGTCACCAGCTCCTGGAGGGGCTTGTTGAAGCTGTTGAGATTGGACAGGGCGCGGTTGACATACTCCTCACCCAGTACCGCCTTGCGGATTTTCAAACCTTCCGTATACGCGTCATCGGCCACGGCGATTCTCCATAAACTGGCACACTGCATGGTAGCCGACTGGCAAGCGCAGGGGAGTGGGGGCCGTGTCTGAAACATTCGATGTCGTCACCGTCGGTTCCGGCCACAACGGCCTGGTCGCCGCCGCCTATCTCGCGGCGGCCGGAAAGAAAGTCCTGGTGCTCGAGCGCAATGCATGGTTTGGAGGCGGAGTCGTCAGTCGGGACCTGACCGTGCCCGGGTTCCACCATGATCAACACTCGATGGCGCACATCTTCATCCAGGCCAACCCGTTGCTGATCGACGACGAACTCCAACTCAAGGCCCGGTATGGCCTCAAGTACGTGTTTCCGGATCCACCGGTGACCTCTCTTTTCGAAGACGGTCAGAAGCTGTCGTTTTGTCGCGACCGGGAGCGAACCTGCGCCGAGATTGCGAAGTTCTCGCAGAAGGACGCCAGCGCCTTCCGGCAGCTATCCCAGCAGGCCGCAGCGTGGCTGCCGATGATTGCTGCAACGCTGTATTCGGCGCCCATGTCCATGGGTGACTCCACCGCCATGCTGGACAAATCGCGTGAAGGCCGCGAGTTGTGGCGCATCAGTCAAATGAGCACGCACGAGCTGCTGTGCCGGACATTCGAGAACGAGCGGGTGCGGCTGCACTTTGCGCGCGTCGCCGGTGAAACCCTGGCGGCACCGGATGAAAAGGGGACGGCACTGGGCATTTACGTGCTGCTGGGTTTCATCGAAGCCTACGGCTTTGGCGTGCCGGTGGGCGGCAGCGGGGCGTTGACCTCCGCTCTCATTCGTTGCATCGAAGATCACGGCGGGCGCGTGATCCCGGAGGCGGATGTCGAGCTGGTGCTGACGCACTCGGGCAAGGTAATCGGCGTGCGTACCACGGACGCGGGCGAGTTTCGTGCCCGCGACGCAGTCATCGCCGCCATTCATCCTCACCATCTCGGAAGCATGGTGCAGGGAATCGACGCCACTCTGGCTGCGGATGCAGCGGCCACTGAAACCTCGTCGGTAGCCTGCATCACCGTGCATGCGGCCCTGAAGGAGCCGCTGCGCACACGGAGTGGTGAGCCGGTCGGCTCGGTGATGCTGGAGCTTCTGCCGCCGAGCTATGAAGCCCTGCGCCGTTCCTTCGATGACGTACGCTATCGGCGGCTGCCCTCCCACCCCCTGATTGGGCTGGGGTCGCTATCGGCCTTCGATGAGTCGCGAGTGCCGACGGGCTGCGCCGTGCTTCACGCCTGGGACTATGTTCCCTACGAGCGGGCCGATGGTCGATCCTGGGATCAGAGCAAAGAAGAGTATGCCAGGCGAATGTTGGCGCACATGAACGGCTTCCTGCCCAATCTCGAGGAAAGTCTCCTCGCCTGGCATTGCGATAGCCCGGTCGATATGGAGCGAACATCCTCCAGCTTCGTGCGCGGCGATCTGCACGGCATCGCCATGCCGAGCTATCAGGCAGGTTCCCATCGTCCCACACCTGAGCTCGCACAGTTTGCAGTGCCCGGCATTGCCGGGCTGTACCTGGTGGGGCCCTTCCAGCATCCAGGGGGCGGCGTGTTCGGTGCGGGGCGGGCGACCGCGCAAAGAGTCTGCGAGGATTTGAACATCAGCTTCGACAAGGCGGCGCGCGTGCGGTAGCGTCCCCTCAGCCGGCCGCGGCAATGCCCCCATCGATGTGCAGTATTTCGCCGTTGATAAACGCGGCCGCCGGACTTAGCAGAAACTCGGTGGCGCCTGACACATCGTCTTCGTGGCCAAGGCGGCGCAACGGAATGGTACGCGAACGCCGTTCATACTCGGCCTCCGTGTTGAGGGCCAGCGCGCCGGGGGTCGGCACCGATCCCGGTGCGAGCGCGTTGACCCTGACACCGCTGGGCCCCAGCTCTGCAGCCAGTGTCTTGGTCAGCGTGGACAGCGCGCCCTTGACCAGGCTGTAGAGCGCGGTGTTCGGATAACCGCGCTCGGCGACCGGCGAGGTCATGTTGATGATGGCGACACTGCGATCGCCGCGTCGATGAGCCAGCAGCGCCTGCGCCCCCCATAGAGCCCCCTTGATGCCAATGCCCAGCATTTGAGTTGCCACCGCGTCAGTGATGGCGCTCAACGGCTCGTAACGCAGCAGCATCGCGTTATTGATGATGGCATCAATGCCGCCGTATTCCCTGGCGAATTCGGCGGCCGCGCCCCATACGGCAGCCTGATCGGCCACATCGGCGACAAAGGAGCTGGCGCGGCCGCCTGCAGCGCGGATCTGCTCGGCGACCGCGGTGGAGCCGGCAGCATCGAGGTCGATGAGTCCGACACGGCTGCCGCGCCGCGCGAGGCGTAGCGCGATCGCCCGCCCCAGGCCGCGTCCGGCGCCGGTGATGAGAACGGCTTGATCCGACAGCTCAGCAACGGGTAGCACGGCGTCAACCTCCATTCAGTGCAGCATATAGCGCGTCGATCAGCCGGGCGGCGCGCGGTCCGTTGGTACCCACAGCATGCATTTTATTGATCGCGTAGGAAAAGCCGATACGGGCTTCCGGATCGGCAAAGCCGATGGAGCCGCCGATGCCGTGATGACCGAACGCACGCGGGTTGGGACCCATGTACACCGCCTGCGGCGTATTGAGCAGTACCCCGAGCGCCTGATGATAGGGCCTGTCCTGCAGCCGCTCGGTGAGGTTGTGCTGTTCGGTAATCATGGCCTCAATCGATGCCGGTCGCGTCACCCGCACGTTCCCGAGTTCGCCGCCTCGGGCAAAGGTGCCATAAATCCGCGCCACGCCGCGCGCATTGCCGTGGCCGTTGCCGCTGGCGATTTCGCAATCGCGCCAAATCTTCGTATTCAATGTGACCGGCCATGGCTCGGCCGGGTTTTGCACAAAGGCCTTGCTGCGCAGGGTATCGTGCTCGGCCTCGCGCGCCGCGAACAGCTTCGCCGTCATGTTGGGTATCACCTCGGCGCAGCGCGCGTGATCCTGCGGCGTCAGTCCGCCGATTTGAAAATCTGCTTCGAGCGGACCTGCGAGCTCATCACGTACGAAGTTACCCACGGACTTGCCGGTGACACGGCGAACGATTTCGCCGAGCAGATAACCCTGGGTGTGCACGTGATACGCCGCCACCGTACCCGGCTCCCATAGCGGGGCCTGTGCCGCGAGCGCCCGGCAGATGGCCGCATGATCATAGATGGCGCCGGGCCAGAGCGGATCGGAGATGATCGGCAGACCCGCTCGATGGTCGAGCAGGTAGCGCACCGGCAGCTCTTGCTTGCCGTTTTGCGCAAACTCGGGCCAGTATTCTGCCACGGGCGCATCGATGTCCACGAGCCCTCGATCCACCAGCAGGCTAAACGCAAGTCCGGTGATGCCCTTGGACACTGACATCATGCAAACTATGGTGTCGTGCTGCCATTCACGCGTGCGCGCACCATCCCGCCAGCCGCCCCAGAGGTCGAGCACCGTTCGACCGTCGAGTACCACGCACACGGCCGAGCCGACCTCGTCCTCGCACCGGTAGTTTTCACAAAACGCGTCAAGCACCGGCGCGAAGCGAGCGTCGTAATGGCCGCAGAGGGGCACCAGTCGGTCCTGGGCCGTGAAGGTCTCGTTGAGTCGAATCATAGTGCTCTCAGGATATAGCGACCGTGCCGAAGATGGTTAGTATGGTGGGATGCAAACGGGCGAGCCCGCAGAGCTATTCGACTATGTGGTGGTGGGTGCGGGCACCGCCGGCTGCGTATTGGCGGCCCGCCTCTCCGAGGATCGCAATGTCCGCGTGGCGCTCATCGAGGCCGGCCCCATGGATTGGCACCCCTTCATCCATGTTCCCGCGATGGTGGGTGCCGCTATCAGCCTACCTTCCCTCAACTGGCGCTTCATGACAGTGCCGCAGCAGAATCTCGCCGGACGTCGCATTCCCATCCCCCGCGGCCATGTCATCGGCGGCTCCGGCTCCATTAACGGCATGGTGTATCTACGCGGGCATCCGACCGATTTCGAGGACTGGGCGGCCGCCGGCAACGCGGGGTGGAGTTATCGCGACGTGCTGCCGTACTTCCTGCGGTCGGAGAATAACGACGCCTATCGAGGTTCGGCTTATCATGCCCAGGGTGGACCGATGAACGTGACCTTCATCAAGCGTCCCAACCCCATGACGCCAGCCTTCCTCGAAGCCATGCACGTTCAGGGCTTCAAGCGCAATGAGGATTTCAACGGCGCGACTACCGAGGGCTACGGCCCGCGTCAGGGCACCATCCTCAAGGGTCGTCGCGTCTCCACCGCCACGGCGTACCTGCGCCCGGCGGCCGGTCGGAGCAATCTCACCATTCTTACCCATTCGCGCGCAACCCGGATTCTGCTGGATCAGCGTCGCGCCGTGGGGGTCAATGTCCTGCGCGCGGGCGGCGAACGCAGGTTCGACGTGCGCCGCGAAGTCATCATTTCGGGCGGCGCGATTCTGTCGCCACAGCTGCTGATGCTGTCGGGAATCGGCGATGCAGCTTCCCTGAACACCTTCGGGATCGAGGTCAAATGTCCGCTGCCGGGTGTGGGTGCCAACTATCACGATCACGTGGCAGTCGGTGTGTTGATGGAGATGAAGAACTCCGACTCGTACGGATTGTCCTGGCGCGCAGCACCACGAGATCTCGCGAACGTCCTCGAATACGCGCTGTTTCGCACGGGACCGTTGTCGAGCAATGTATTTGAGTCCACGGGCTTCGTCCGCACGCAGCCAGAGCTGCGGCGCCCGGATGTCCAGATCGTATTTCAGGCAGCGCGCCGCAACCGCGGCACCTTTCCCTTCCCGCTGGGACACGGCTTTGCCATCAATATTGTCGGGCTCTATCCGAAGAGCCGCGGGCGGGTGCAGCTGGCCAGCGCCGATCCGCTGGCTGCGCCGCTGGTAGATCCACAGTTGCTCAGTCATTCCGACGACGTCGCGACACTGCTGCGCGGGTTCAAGTTGGGCCGCCAGATCAGTCGTGCTCCGTCCTTCGCGCGCTACCGGGCGCACGAGGTTCAGCCGGGAACCGCGGCGCAGGATGATGCGGCCGTCATCGATTACATTCGCCGGGCCGCTTCGACCGTCCACCACCCCTGTGGGTCCTGCCGCATGGGGACCGATGGCAATGCCGTAGTCGATCCGCAGCTACGGGTGCATGGCATCGAAGGATTGCGAGTCGCCGATGCTTCAATCTTTCCGAGCGTCGTCGGAGGCAATACCAACGCTGCGATTGTGATGATTGCCGAAAAGGCGTCTGACATGATTCGAGGCATCGCCGCGCCGGCACCCATCGACGTGTCGCTGCAATAGGAGGTCGGTTTCATGGCCGCGGAAAATATCAGGCACTGGCGAGTCGGCGATGTCGAGATCGCCCGCATCGTCGAGGTCAACGCCTTCGAGGACAACATTTCCATGTTGCTGAAGGACGAGACGGCCGAGAACGTGCGGCAGCACGCCTGGCTCAGACCGCATTTCGCGACTCCCGAAGGCCTGATGAAGATTTCCTTTCAGGCCTTCGTGCTGCGCTCCCGCGGCAAGAGCGTGATGATTGACACCTGCATCGGCGCTGATCGCAAGCGCGAGTACGATGTATTCTGCAATCTGCAGACTACCTTCCTTACGGATCTGGTGACTGCCGGATTCCCGGCCGAAAGCATCGACGCCGTGCTCTGTACGCATCTGCACTTCGATCATGTCGGTTGGAATACGCGCCTGGTCGACGGCCGCTGGGTCCCGACATTCCCGCAGGCTCGCTACCTCTTCGGTAAGGCCGAATTTGAGCACTGGACACATTTGAGGGCTACCGGGGGTTACCACCACTTCGGGCACCTGGAAGACGCGGTGGACCCGGTCGTCGCGGCGGGGCTGGTCGACTACATTACGCCCGACTACCACTTGACCGACGAGGTATCGCTGTTCCCGACCCCCGGGCACACCCCCGGGCACGTGAGCGTGCTGATTCGTTCCCGCGATCAGGAGGCGGTTATCACGGGCGATCTCATGCATCATCCCATACAGCTTATCGATCCCGGGCGTGAGGCTAATTTCGATATGGACAAGTCGCAGGGTGCGCAGACGCGGCAGGCCTTCGTCGATCGCTTTGGGGGCACGTCGGTGCTGGTGATCGGCAGCCATTTCTGCGACCCGACCGGCGGCTGGATCGTGCGGCATGGCAGCGGCTGGAAGCTGGTTACGGTTTAGCGCATGAGTGACATTTACGTCAGCGATGAGGATCCGTTCTGCGCCGCGGCGATCCGCAATGCGCGTGCCGTGGATGATCGTCTGCGGGAAACCGCGCCGGCGATCAAGCTCTCGCGGGAAGACATCACGCTGATAACCCGCTACGAGCACGTGGCTGCGGGGCTTCGCGACTGGAAGACTTTCTCCTCGACCTCGCGCCCCTGGCACGACCCGACTTCGGTACGGCCAGAGCTCCTGCTGACCGATGATCCGCCGAAGCACACCGGGGTGCGCGCGGTGGTTGCCGCAGCGCTGTCACCGCGCGCGCTGTCGAAGATGAGTGAGGCCTTTGCGGCAGATGCCGAGGACCTGGTCAAGGATCTGAAACCCCGGAGCGGCATGGTGATCGATGCCGTAGGTGAAATCACCCGGCCGTTCGTCTACAAAGTCCTGCCGGATCTACTGGGCATACCGGAGCAGGGCCGGGAACACATGTATGCTTTCGGCAATATGGTCTGGGCCACCATGGGGCCGCCGAACGACCTCTTTGATGCCGCCATGCGCGATGTCGGGCCGGTGATCGAGTGGGTGGAGCGCTGCTGCGAGCGCGAGAATCTGGCGCCCGAAAGTCTTGGCATGCAGATGTTCCTGGCGGCCGACAGGGGCGAGATTACGGCACAGGAGGCTAAACTGCTGGTGGGCATCCTGCTCTCGGCCGCCGCCGATACCACGGTGCTGACCCTCGCGAATGCCATCCGCGCATTTGCGCTGTTTCCCGACCAATACCGGCTGGTGCGCGATGATCGCTCGCTGGTGCGTGCGGCGTTCGAAGAGAGTCTTCGCTGGGATTCGCCCTCGCGCATGGCCGGGCGCATCGCGATGCGGGATGTGGAAATCGAAGGCGTGACCATCCCTGCGGGCGAGCGCTGTGGACTGCTGTTCGCAGCGGCGAATCGCGACCCGCGCAAATGGCAGGATCCGGACAGATTCGACGTGCGTCGCGAGAATCGTGCCCACCTGGGGTGGGGCCACGGGGTGCACGCCTGCGTGGGACGCGTGCTGGCGGGACTGGAAGCGGACGCGCTGATCGGGGCCTTGCAGCGACACGTCGAATCATTCGAGCCCGCGGGCGAACCGGAGCCGTGGATGACCACCATTGGCCATGGGCCGGAGACGCTGCCCGTCAGATTTCACGCATCGGGGAATGCCAGATGAGCGTCGAGGCGCAGACCGAAAGCGAGCACGTGGTGCTCAGGTTTCTTTCAACCCTGAGCGCCGGAGATCTGGATGGGGTGCGGGACATGCTGCATGCCGAGTCCACCTGGACCCCGCAGGTGCGCAATGTGCCGGGCGCCGGGGTGCACCGCGGTCCCAAGGGCATCGTTGATGATTTCCTCAAGCCGGTGCGCGGGCTATTTCGTCCCGGGGATCCGAAGATCCTGGTCGACAGCATCGCGTCGCGAGGGCCATTGGTCATGGTGGAGACCCACAGCGGCGGCTGCCTGGCGGACGGGCGACCGTACAACAACCTCTATGCCTGGGCGGTGGAGGTGCGTGATGGCAAGGTGTACGCGTTGCGGGAGTACTTTGACAGCCACTACGTCGTGGGACTGTTCGCCCCGGAGTCAAAATGAGCGCCGTGAAGTTTGATGTTGACCGACTGTCGCACCTGAAGCAGGTGATCGCGGAGGATGTAGGTGCGGGCCGGTATTTCGGCGCCGTGATTCACGTCGCCCGCGGAGGCGAGTTCGGCCTCAATGCCGCGATCGGCCACGCCGATGCTGCTCGCCAGCGGCCGCTCACCGGCAACTCCGTGTTCAGCATTTTCTCGGTTACCAAGGCCATTACCAACGTATTGGTGCTGCGCTCCATCGAACTCGGACGCATGGCCCTGACCACTCGCATCAGCGACATCGTCACCGAATTCACCGGGGGTCTGCGTAATCAGATTACGATCCAGCACCTGTTGACCCATACCTCCGGCCTGCCAATCGTATTTGCCATCAAGCCGGACATGTACATCGATCGACTGGATGAGATGGTAGCGGCGGTGTGCGCCCACATTCGTCCCTCGGAACCGCCCGGTGAGCGGGTTGCCTATTCGCCCCTGGCCAACCACGTCCTGCTCGGCGAGGCACTGCGTCGCACCGATCCACAGCGTCGCAGCTACCGCGATATCGTTCAGCAGGACTTGTTCTCGCCGCTGGGGATGAAGGATAGTTCGGTGGGGATGCGCACCGAACTGCGGTCACGTCACGTCGTGCCCGACTTTCGCGGCAATTTCCCGATCACCCACCCAGGCCACAGCAATCTCGGGCCCAATGGAGCTTTCGAAGAGGAAGATGCTGAAATGCCCTGGGTCGGCGTGGCATCGACGGTGCCCGATATGTTTCGCTTCGCCGAGATGCTGCGCCGGCGCGGGGAACTTGATGGCGTGCGATTTCTCGCGCCCGCAACGGTGGAACTGGCAACGCGCAACTGGACGGCTGAGAAGCCGAATGAGCTGTACAAGAGCCTGTACCACCAGCGAAGCTGGCCGCCTGCTCCGGCGTACATGGGGCTGGGATTCGCGCTGCGCGGAAGCGCGCACTGTCATCACCTGTACGGAAATTTCACGTCCCCCGCTACCTTCGGTAACTATGGCGCCGGCAGTGCGCTGTACTGGATCGATCCGCAGCGCGATGTGACCTTCGTCTGCCTCACCGCGGGGGTCATGGACAGTCTCGATAATATCGAGCGCTTCCAGCGGCTTTCGGATATCGCGACCTCGGCAGTGCTATAGAGTGGCCGCAAGTTGAGCACTCAGAAACAATTTGTGCCGCCGGAGCGCGTAGGCTTTGTCGGCCTTGGAAACATGGGCGCGCCAATGGCGGCCCATCTGGTCACCGCGGGTTACAGCCTCGTCGTGGCGGATACCAACAGTGCCGCGCTTGATCGCTTCTGTGGCAGTGTCGGTTGCGAGCGGATGTCGTCTCTGCAGGACATGGGCAAATCCTGCGCTCTGGTCATCACGATGTTGCCGGATGGCAATGCCGTACAGCAGGTTCTGCTCGGGACGCAGGGCATCGCATCGGCCCTGGCGCCAGGATCGGTGGTGCTCGATATGTCCTCGTCAGCGCCGATGGGAACGCGCGAGCTGCAGCGGCAGCTGGCGAACTCGGGAGTGTTGCTGGTGGATGCGCCCGTCTCCGGAGGCGTGAAGCGTGCGGTGGAAGGCAAGCTTGCCATCATGGCAGGCGGGGACGCGGCCGCGATTGCCCGCTGCCAGCCAGTGTTCGCCGCACTCGGCCAAGTGTTCCTGACCGGCGTCAGCGGGTCTGGCCATGCCATGAAGGCGCTCAATAACTATCTGTCTGCCATCGCGCTGGCGGCGACCGCCGAGGCCATGTTGGCGGGACAGAAATTCGGTATCGATCCCAAGGTGATGCTCGATGTACTGAATCACTCCACCGGGCGCAATACGGCCACCGAGCAGAAATACCCGGCGTACGTCCTGCCGCGCAGCTTCAATTCCGGCTTCGCCTTGGGATTGATGGCCAAGGATCTTCGGATCGCACTTGGCCTCACGGAAGCCGTGGCCAGTGCCGCGCCGCTGTTGCGCGAATGCTCGCAGATGTGGAGCAGTGCCGAACGGCGCTTTGGATTTGCTGCGGACAACACCGAGATCGTGCGTTACCTGGAGATGCTTCCGGACCCGAAAGGCAATGGCTGAGGTATTGCCCTACGAGCTCTATGCCATCCGCTACGCGACGGCGGTGCGCAACTATGCCGAAGTGTTCATAGGCGGCGACCCGCATGAGGGAGCCGTGCCCATGGACTACTACATCTGGGTGGCGCGCAATGCCGTTCATACCATTGTCATCGACACGGGATTCGATGAGGCAGCTGCGAAGCGTCGCAAGCGTCAGTGGCTGCATCCGCCAGCGGAAGGATTGCGACTGCTGGGCGTCAATTGCGCGGCCGTAAAACATGTGATCATTACGCATCTGCACTATGACCATGCCGGCAACCTGTCACTGTTTCCGGAGGCGCAGTTCCATCTGCAGGATGCGGAGATGGCGTTCGCGACCGGGCGCCACATGGCGCACCCATTTTTCTCGCATGCCTACGATCTGGAGGTGGTGCTCACCATGGTTCGGCTGACCTACGGCGCCAGAGTACGGTTCCACACCGGAGATGCCGAGATCCTGCCTGGGATCAGCGTGCATCACGTGGGTGGTCACACGCTCGGACTGCAGGTGGTCCGGGTCTGGACGCGACTGGGGTGGATGGTGCTTGCCTCGGATGCCACGCATTACCTCGAGAATATGGATTCCGGCCGGCCGTTTCCCATCGTGGCCGATCTCACGCAGATGATCGACGGCTGGCAACGGCTGCGACAATTGGCGAGCGCGCCCCAATGCATCATCCCGGGTCACGATCCACTGGTGATGCAACGCTATCCGGAGGCAGAGCCCGCGCTCCGCGGGATCGCCGTGCGATTGGATGTCGAGCCACATGAGCTCACTTGATTTCGATCTTGCGGGGCGCGGTGTGCTCATCATCGGCGCGACCTCGGGCATTGGCAGGGCCTGCGCGCTGGCATATGGTGCTCGGGGCGCCCGCGTCTGCATCGCAGGATTGGGACGCGCCGATGGGCAGGCGGTGCTGGAGGAGACGCAGCGCGCCGGCGCGGCAGACGCGGTGTTCATGGAAGTCGACGTCAGGCAGGAGCAATCGATCCAGGCCGTGGTCGAATTGGCAACCTCGCGTTTCGGCCGGCTGGATATTGCCGTCAACAACGCTGGAGTGGAGACGCCGCTCGGTCCGATCCATGAAGCGACCAACGAGCAATTCGATCAGGTGATGTCGGTCAATGTCCGCGGCATGTGGCTCTCACTCAAGCACGAGATCCGCTATATGCTCGCGCATGGCGGCGGCTCGATCGTCAATACGTCGTCGACTTCCGGCGTTACGGGAATTGCCGGCATCGCCCTCTATACCGCCAGTAAGCACGCCGTTGTGGGCCTTACCAAGGCGGCGGCGCTCGAGCTGGCGCAGTCGAAGATCCGCGTCAATGCAGTGGCACCTGGGCCCGTACGGACCGGATTTTTGTTGAGAATGCTGGATGGCAAGGTGCCGGTCGATCAGATTACCGGCCTCGTTCCGATGCAGCGCATTGCGGAGCCCGCTGAAATTGCCGAGTCCATCGTGTGGCTGTCGAGCGATGCGGCCTCCTATGTCACGGGTCACACGCTCATCATCGACGGCGGACTCACGGCTGCCTGAGCGACGATCTGGGGGTGCCGTATCCCTCGTCGTCGCATTGATGTTCCCCCTCAGTGCAGCACCGGCAGAGACGTGCACGCTAGAATTCTTGACCAAACGAAGAGCATTCCACGCAGCGCGTGCCGGGGTATCGAGGTTATGGTCCAAGCAAGTCTGGAGTCCGTACTCAAGGCCGCCGGCAATCCGGTCCATCTGCTGCGCAATTCGCGCATCGGCGCCTATGTCTACCCGGTGGTACCCAGTGAGTTCACCAACTGGCGCGATGAGCAGCGGGCGTGGCAGAAAACGGCCGTGCTATTCGATCAGTCGCACCACATGGCCGAACTGACCATGAAAGGACCTGACGCGCTCAAATTGGTTACGCACAGCACTATCAACAGTTTCGCGACTTTCAAACCGAACAAGGCCAAGCAGTTCGTGCCGTGCAGTTACGATGGCTACGTGATCGGCGACGGCATCCTGTTCTACCTTGCGGAGAACGAACTGCTGTTCGTGGGTCGCGCACCGGTAGTCAACTGGCTGCAGTTCCAGGCCGAAACCGGCGGTTACAAGGTCGATGTCATCCGCGACGACCGCTCGCCTTCCAATCCACGCGGCAAGGCTGTCACGCGGCGTCACTATCGCTTCCAGATCCAGGGACCGAATGCGATGCAGGTGCTTCAGCGCCTCAATGGCGGCCCATTGCCCGAGGTGAAATTCTTCGATATGGGCGTCATCAGCATCAAGGGTCGACCGGTGCGAGCGCTACGTCACGGTATGGCGGGCGCCCCGGGACTGGAGGTCTGGGGTCCCTATGAGGAGGCAGAGGAGATCCGAGAGACCATCATCGAGGCAGGCAAGGACTTTGGCCTGGCCCAGGTGGGTGCTCGCGCCTATTCCAGCAATACTCTCGAGTCAGGTTGGATTCCATCGCCGTTGCCGGCCGTGTATACGGGCGAGAAGATGCGCAAGTACCGCGAGTGGTTGCCCGCTACGAGCTACGAGGCCACCGGCTCAATCGGCGGCAGCTTCGTTTCCGAGAACATCGAAGATTACTATCTGACGCCGTACGAGCTTGGCTATGGCTCGTTCATAAAATTCGATCACGACTTCATCGGCCGCGAAGCACTCGAAAAGAAGGCCAAGGATCCGCACCGCAAGAAGGTGACATTTGAGTGGAACTCGGAGGACATGACGAAGATCTTCGCGTCACTGTTCCAGCCCGGCGCGGACAGCTACAAATTCTTCGATCTGCCCAATTCTAATTACGCCTCATCAACTTTTGACAAGGTGACGATGGCAGGCAAGGTTGTCGGCTTTTCCATGTTCGGCGGCTACAGCTTCAACGAGCGCACCGCGCTGTCGTTGGGGGTGGTCGATGCGAACATCAACACCGGCGATGTGCTCACGGTCACCTGGGGCGAGGAGGGCGGCGGCACCGATAAGAGCACCGTGGAGAGGCACAAGCAGCTGGAGGTGCGCGTCAAGGTGGCGCCGGTGCCCTACGCGCGCGATGCGCGAGAAGCCTATCACCAGGGCTGGAGAACGCGGCAGAGCTGAGCCTCAGATAGCGCGGGTGCCGAGCTGTCGTTCGATGTAGTCAGCCTGGCGCAGGGCCAGGGCTACGATTGTCAGCGTGGGATTCGCCGAGCTGGGTGTGCTCATTGCGCTGCCGTCGGAGACGAACAGGTTGGCGACATCGTGGGCCTGTCCGTGCGCATTGACCACGCCGTCCTTGGGATCGCGGCTCATGCGGGCAGCGCACATGTTGTGGGTTGCCGGCGTCTGCCGCGACATGACGACCTTGATGGCACCTGCAGCTTCGAACATCAGCTTGCCCTGCTGCTGACCGTGGCGGCGCATGGCATCGTTATTCGGATGATCATCGACGTGGATGTTGGCGACGGGCAGGCCGAACGGGTCCCTGAGCGCCGGGTTGAGCGTAATGCGATTGGTAGAGCGCGGCAGATCCTCGCCGTTGACGTAGATTCCGGCCATGCTCCGGTAGTGATCCATCACGAATCCGAGCTCGCGTCCCCAAAGTGTCTGAGGCAAACCGGCCAGGGCAATGCTTGGCAGGTCGAGGGCTGCCATCTCGAGGTGATAGCCCCCGGCGAAACCGCGCTTCGGATCATGCCGGGTTTCGTCCAGGACGACACCGGCGAGAGTGGTGCCACGCCAGAACTCGATCGGCTTGTCGAACACTCCCCAGACGAAGCAGCCGGTGTGATGGCAGAAGTTGCGACCAACCTGATCGCTGGAGTTCGCCAACCCGTTGGGGTATCGCGCCGACTCCGACAGCAGTAGCAGGCGCGTGGTTTCGACGGCGTTGCAGGCCACGCAGACGACGCGTGCTTTCTGACGCTGCTCTATGCCGGCGGGATCGCGATATACCACGCCCGTCGCGCGGCCGTCCGCGCCGTGCTCGATGCGGACAGCGCGGCACTCGGCCCGGAGATCGAGATTTCCTGTCGCCTCCGCGCGCGGGATTTCGGTGTAGAGCGTGCTCCATTTGGCGCCGGTCTTGCACCCCTGCACGCAAAATCCCTGCTGGATGCACAAGCCGCGGCCGTCAGTGGGCCGCGAATTGATGGCCATGTAGCCCGTATGGACCTGCTTGTAGCCGAGGCGCTTTGCCCCGTAGTGAAATACCTTGAAATGGTTCGACGCCGGCAGACCCGGATTGCCGTTGCGGCGCGTGACCACCATGCGCTTCTCGGCCATCTGGTAGTAGCGCAGCAGCTCCTCGTACTCCACCGGCCAATCGATGAGTGAGGCACCATCGACGGCGCCATACGTCGTGCGGGCGCGGACTTCCCAGGGTTGCGCACGCAGCGCCATGCCCGTCCAGTGCACCGTGGTCCCGCCCACGGTCTTGGCCGTCCACGAGGGCAAGGTCGGATAGTCCTCGGCAACGGTCGTCGTTCCGGATTGCGTACGCGGTTCGAGCCAGGTGAGCTGCGCAAAGGCTTCGCCGGGAACCTGCGAGAAGCTCGCCAGCGACTGGCGGGCGCCGGCCTCCAGCAGCACGACCTTGATGCCACGGCGGGTCAGCTCGTGAGCCAGCGTACCGCCGCCGGCACCGGAGCCGATGATGACAACGGCATTGCTGTCGTGCTGCTGAATACTCGGCATTCCGGATCCTCTGAGCTCGCGCAGCCTAGGATTAGCCCGAACCGGCGCCGAAGACGGGCCCGCTATCCACCAATGGCACCTCGGGCAGCCAGCGCAGATCATTGAAGCCGCGCAACAGATATCCGCCCTTGGAGAAGGCCTCGCCCTCGTAACCAAAGTAGGCGTACACCAGCGGTGAGGCATACAGCGTCATCAGCGTGGTCGCGCGCACCGACTTGAAGAAGGGGGTCGTCTCCACGGATTTCAGTGCGGCAACACGTTCGGTCTCGCTGGCTGTCACGAATCCAGCGCCGAGACCGGACACCCCGTTCCGCAGCAGGGCCAGGGCTGCTGCGTCGGTGGACGCACTGGAATCCAATGCCTGGACCACCAGCGCGTAGGGGGCATCATCGAGCTTATCGTGGGGAGCGATGGTCCGGGCCACGGCCAGCAGCGTGGCGCCTTCGCCGCTCGTCAGTGTCTTGAGGTCCAGTGCCCACGCGCGGCTGGGGACGAAGAGGGCGAGCGGGCTCCCGGCTGCCAACACGCCGGTCAACAGGCCCGTGGCGCCGAGGAACTCCCGGCGGTCCATGGTCGCATTTGGCTTCATGATAGCGGGGCCCGGAGGCGGGCGGGGACGAGCCCGCCTCCGGCATTTGCAGATCGCCTAGAGCTTGACGCGCAGCGTCAGGTACCACTCGCGCGGGTCGTTGTAATAGCCGCCCACTTCGCCGGCACCGTAGTTCGGTGATCCGCCCGTGATGAAGCGGTCGTCCGTCAGATTGGTACCGCCGAAGGCGAGATCGTACTGACCCGTCGGCGACACGTAGTGGACCGAAGCGTCCAGCATGCGCGTGGACGGCCGGTGCAGCTCGGGGGTGTTCAGCGAATCGTTGAACAGATCCGAGGTGTACGTGAACGCCGGGATGAACCGCACGATACCCTCATTGGGCAGGCGCAGGTCGTACTGCGGGTCGAACGTGAACTTCCACTTCGGCGTCTTTGGCAGCTTGGCATCGAGCTGACTGCCGGGACCTTGAATGGCGCAGCCGGTGAGCGCGGGCACGCCAGGGCATACCGTCAGACCGCTGCCTGGCAATGCGTATTGCGGGATGTTGGCCGAGGGGTTCACATACGTGTAGTACGCATCGATAAAGGCACCGGAGAAATTGAGGGAGAAGCCGTGACCCAGGTTCGACTGGACCTCCAGCTCGGCGCCCTTGATGTCGGCGTTACCCGCGTTGGTATACACCGGTGAGATGCCGCGCTGAATATTGAGCTGAATGCCGTCATAGTTGGTGAAGAAGACGGCCGCATTGGCCTGCAGATGGTGATCAAACCACTGGGATTTCAAGCCGAGTTCATAGGTCTTGGAATATTCCGGACTGAACCGCGCAGCCACCGGAGAGGTTATCCCGGCCGACAGACGAGTGGTCCAGCCGCCCTGCTTGAAGCCCTTGCCCCAGCTCGCATATGCCATCACATCATCGGTGAAGTGGTATTGCGCAGAGAGGGTCGGATCAAAAACGTGCCAGGACTGGCTATCCGGTGTGTTCGGAAAGTATCTGTAGTACGGGGTTCCGGGCGCCGAGGCGCTCGGGATGATCTGATCGTACGGGGGCGCTCCTCCGCAGGAGTTCTGCCAGCATTGGGATCCGAACGGGAACGAGTTCAGGTCGCTCTGACCGCCGATGAAGTCGGCAACCACGTCCGTATAACGCGCTCCGGCAGTGAAGCTGATCTGATTGGTCAGCTTATAGTCGGCATGCACGAACGCCGCGATATCCTGGTTGTCCACATTGTTCTGCACATCGTAGACGTACAGCAGACCTTCGAACGGCACGTAGTCATGCACGTAGCCGCCTTCGTTGAAGTAGTAGAGGCCAGTGACGTAGTTGAGCTTGTCGTCGAGGGCCTTACCCAGCAGCTGGAACTCCTGTGAGATCTGCCACTGGTGCTGGTGGTCGGTGACGCTTTGAAAGGTATCACCGGGCACGCCATCCAGTGCGGTGCCGATCTGCCACGTAATCGTGCGATACGCCGTGATCGACTTCGCCGTCAGCGCGTCGTTGATTTCATATACGCCGGTCAGCCCACCACCGTAGACGTCGTACTTGGCAAAATCCGGCGCGTCCGCAGCGTAGGTGGTGTTGATGTTGCCGGTATTGTAGGAACCAGGTGCTCCCCACCAGAGCCGCGGCGACGTCGAGCCCTCGTAGGGCACGCCGCCGGTATTCAGGATGTTGAATGGGCCCACCGGTCCACCGACGTATCCTGCTCCGAGCAATGGGGGCGAGCCTACCGACCCCAACGCGGGGACATGTGCGCGCGGCTGCGCGCACAAGGCCTGGAAAATAGGCGGCTCGGCCGAGGAAGGCAAGGTCGCGGCATTGTTGCTGATGCAGGTGTTGTAAAGGTTGGTGAAGGTTGCGCCCGCACCATTGTAAGCGCCGAGCACCTGATAGCCGAGCGCCGTGGTGTCTTCGTGTGACCAGTCGAGGGCCAGTGTCCAAGTGAGCTTGTCCGACGCGTGCCAGAGCAACTTGCCGCGAATCACCTGCAGGCCGTTGCCGCCGTAGTTGTCGTTGGTTTCATAGCCCGACTGCGGATAGTCGTGGATCGAATCGAAGGTCAGCGGAACCGCCGCGTACGGCGAGTTGCTCGGGTACGGAACCACCTTCATCCATCCGGTCTGTTCCTGCGAGGAGACGCTGATGCTCGACAGCAGGACTCCCGGGACGATGGGGATATCGGCCGTGAATCCGAAATCGCGTCGGTCAAAGCTGCCGCCGGTAGCTGTGGCGATGAAGCGTGTCTCGTCCCCCGGCGTGTGCGTGACGACGCTGATGGCGCCGCCAATCGTGTTGGCGCCGAACAGGGAGCCCTGCGGGCCCTTGAGGATTTCCACACGCTCCACGTCCAGCAGATTCTGGTTGGCACCGATGGTACGCGCCAGGAATACGCCGTCGACATAGACGCCGACGCCGGGATTCAGGTTGAACGCGAAGTCGTCCTGGCCGATGCCACGGATGGAGGCGGACAGAACCGATCGATCGCCGGAGAAAGGCGCACCGGCATCGAGATTGACGCCGGGCGTCAGATTGCCGAGGGCCTGAATGCTCGTGATATTGCGACTCTCCATCGCATCGGAGGTGAAGGCCGACACTGCGATGGGCACGTTCTGGACGTTCTCCGCGCGGCGCTCGGCAGTAACGACCACCTCGACCAGCTGATCACTGTCCCCAGTCGAGTTCTGCGCCGACGCTGGCGCTTGCTGTGCTGTGGCGTTGAGCGATGCGCCCGCCAGGGCAATGCAGGCAAGTCCTGCGACGCTGTAACGTGGATTGGTCGTCATCGATTTCCCCCTCCCCAAAACCTATTGACCGGAGCTGACTCTAATTCCTGAGTGTCCGAATATTTGACCGGAGGAGATCCGCACAAAATGACTTGAAACCGTAATCCCCCCCGGGAGCCGTCGCATAAGCACAACAGCTCGCTCGGCGATTCGATGTTACTGGAGCCCTCTCTGTGTTTCAATGCTTCGAAGCTTCGCAACGCGCATTCAATGCACTGATTTTTCGCTGTATGCGCGCCTTTAGGATGAGAGTGCACTGGCGATCAACTGAGAGTGCACTAAGTTGATTCTCAGCTCGCAGTGATTGATTGGAATCGCTTCGTCGCTCGGCCGATACAGCCGCAAACGCGTCAGCTCACGAGGAGCTTTTCAGGATTCTACGCCGTCTGCGCTGCGCGGCGCGCGAGCACTCGGGGTGCCGTTTCCCGAAGTCCGATCGAGAGTAGACCAGCCGCCACGGCGAGGCCGATCATTATCAGCAGCGGTGCTGCAAGCCCTGTACGGTCGGCCGCATTTCCCGCCACGAAGGGCGCGAGCACGCCGCCCAGAATTTCTCCGGTGCCCATGCAGACGCCAAGGACGGTAGCGGTGTGGCGCGGATCCACGCTCTCCGACGGCACCGTTGCCATGAACAAGGGGAAGATCCCGTTGACGCTCCAGCCGACAAAGAAGATACCGGCCAGGATCCACACCGAGCCCTGAAAGAACATCGCCCCCAGCGGGAGAGTGATGCCAATGAGCGGCGTCGCAATCATGAGCGGACGCCGGCCGATGCGATCCGACAACGCCGAGATCGCGAACGCGCCCACCGTGGCTGAAATTCCCAGGGTGCCCATAAGCCATCCCATGGTCTGGGTGTCATAGTGACGAACCTGCGTCAGATAGAGCGGCATGAAAACCCAGCAAATCACTAGATAGGAAACCAACAGGACGCCCAGCAGCGCACAGATCAGCACATTCCGTTCACCCAGCGCCTGGCGCAAGGTCCAACGTTGCTGCCCACCGCTGTCCTGCGCGCTCAACGTCGAGGGCTCGCGGACCAGCCGCCACATCAACAGTGCGGACACGATGCCCGGCACACCCGCAAGAAAGAACGCGTGCCGCCACCCGAACGTCCTTGCAAATGCCACCAGCAGTACGGGCGCAACGAACGATCCCAATAGATTGGAGCCGAAGTTCTGAGTCACGCCCATGGCGAGACCGCGATGACGCGGCGCAACTTCGCTTGCGATCAGCGACTGGCTGATGGGCATGATGCCGCCCTCGGCAGCGCCCATGAGCAGCCGGGCCCCGAGCATCACCAGAAATGAGCCCGCAAGGCCGGTCGCAAATGAGCACGCCGAGAAGGCGAGCGTTGCCAGAACGAGCAGTCCCTTGCGGGAGCCCCATGCATCGGAAACCATTCCGATCAGAAACGCGGCGGCCGCCCACGTGAATGAGAGTGCACCGGCCAGTATCCCGACCTGGGTGTTGTTCAGCCTCAGTTCCGGCTGCACAAACGGCATCAGGAAATTCAGTGCGTTCCTGTCGAAGAATACGATGCCGAAATTAATGCTCAGCAGCGCCGCCAGCAGGATCTGGTAGCCCGGCCCCTGTGCCGCGCGCGGCGGTGCCGTCATCGCTTCAGCAATTGGGTGACGGCGGACGAGATTCGCTGCTCATCCGGTATCACATAGGCCTCCAGAGGCTCGCTATAGGGGATCGTGGTGTCTCGGGCGGTCACCTGGATGATGGGCGCCTTGAGAGAGGAGAAACGATGCTCCGCGATTTCGCTGGCGATGATGGCGCTTACCGATGCGTGCCGCGTGCCCTGGTCGACGAGTACCACGTGGTGTGTCTTTTCGACGGAGCTGAATATCGTCTCCAGGTCCAGCGGTGCCAGGGTACGCGGGTCGATGACTTCGGCGCTGATGCCCTGGCTTGCAAGCGTTTCGGCGGCTGCCAGTGCGCGGTGAACCATCCAGCCGGTTGCCACGATGGTGACATCGCCACCCGCGCGGCGTATGACCGCCTTGCCGAATGGCACGAGATGCTCGCCATCGGGCACTTCACCGTGCTCGAGTGTCAGCAGATAGTGATGCAGGAACACCACGGGATTGTCGTCGCGTATCGCGGTGGCCATCAGTCCCTTGGCGTCCGCGGCTGTCGATGGCACTACGACCTTCAGCCCCGGCACGCCCATGAATAGCGAGGTCAGAGATCCGGTGTGCTGACCGGCCCAGCCGGCCGTGAATCCGAAGCCTGCCTTCAATACCAGCGGTACCTTGACCTGCCCGCCGGACATGTACCGGAATCGGTTGGCTTCGTTGACGACCTGATCCATGGCAACCAGCATGAATTCCGCCATGTAGAGTTCAACCACCGGGCGCATGCCCGCCATGGCCGCTCCAATGGCGATGCCGATTTCGGCGGTCTCGGAAATGGGCGTGACCCGGACGCGATCGTGGCCATAGGCGGCGACGAAAGCATGATTTTCCGTGGTCGCCATGTTCTGACCGAAATACAGAACGCGCGGATCGCGCTTCATCTCCTGATGAATGCCCTCGTCGACCGCGGCGATGAAAGGAAGGTTTGCCATGGGTTGGTCTCCTCGCGCACCTAGGCGTAGTTGTATTCGAGTGCGCTTTCGTTCTTCGGGAATGGGCTTTTGATGGCGAAGCTGACCGCGGCCGCCATTTCTTCGGCGATCTGGCCGGCAAGTGCATCCGCCTTCGCAGACGTCAGGGTGCCGTTCTGAACCAGCAGGCCCCGGAATCGAGGCACCGGATCGCCTCTCAATGCCGCTTCGTATTCTTCGCGCCTGCCAAACACTGTAATGGCCTCGTGCTCAGGGTAGTGCAGCGGCACCCCGGGCGGCGCAATGATGTTGCCGTGGGCCGAGAGGCGATACACCTTGGACTCCACCAGTGTCGGACCGCCCCCTGCGCGCGCTCTCTCGATGGCCTCGCCGACAACCTTGGCCACGGCCAGCGGATCGGTACCATCGACAGTGACTCCCGGCATCTCGTAGCTTTGTGCTTTGACTGCCAGCGGTCTTCCCGCTGCTGCGTTGGCATCTTCCTGTGCCGAGGTGGTAACGACGTTATAGCCGTTGTTCTCCATGACGAAGACCACAGGCAACTTCCAGAGCGAGGCGATATTCAGTGTCTCGTGAAAGGCGCCCTGCTTGGAGGCACCATCGCCGAAGAAGGACAGCACGATCTCCTGCTTCTTTCTGATCTGCGCGGCCCAGGCCGCGCCGGCAGCATGCGGAATTCCGGCGCCTACGATGCCGGAGGTTCCCAGGAAACCGCGTTTGACATCGGTCAGGTGCATGGAGCCGCCCAGCCCCTTGCAGATGCCGTCCGCGCGTCCATAGATCTCGGCCATCAGCGACTTTGGATCACTGCCAAGCACCAGTGGATAGCCGTGGCAGCGGTAAGTGGCAAGCGCCGCATCACCGGGCCGGAAATGCGCCAGTGAACCGACAATGGACGCCTCGGCTCCGTCGGCCAGATGCGTGTGCCCGCGGATGGCGCCCGGGTGCTCCGTGAAAGTCTGCTTTACGCGGTTCTCGAACTCGCGGATGCGCAGCATCTGGCTCAACATCCAGATCTGCCGCTCGGCGTCAGGTGCCTTCGTGCTCATGGACTCGCCCCCGGATCATTGGACCTTGGTGGAAATTGCCTTACTGGCCAGGAATTGCTGATGCGCGGCGGCCACGACGCGCTGGGTTTTGGTGAACCCTTCCGTCGCCGCCGTCTCCAGCGACCATTTTCTCATGTACTCGTTGAGGACCTCGACGCCAATAGGTCCGTCATAGCCGATGGACCATACCGCAAGCAGGAACGCGCCGATATCGAACTCGCCATCGCCGGGCAACAGCCGCTTGTTGACGATCGAATCCTGGAATTTGACCGGAGTTGCCAGATACCCGTCGTTGATCTCCACACCCAGTGGAAGCTGGCGCCCGATCTTGCGAACGATATCCTCCGGCGTCGTGCCCGTGCGCTGCACGTGAAGATTGTCGAGCATGATGCCGCCATTCTTCTGCCCCGCGCCTTTGCAAATGCGGAGGACATCGTCGAGGGAAGGAACCCTGGATAGTGTCGGCGGCAGCATTTCAAACAATACGACGATGCCCCGCTCGGCCGCCTGCCGACAGAGCGTCGCGAACTCCTCGGTCATCCTGGGTATATCCGCACAATCGTTGCCGAGATCCCCGATTTTCATATGCCTCGCACCCAGGCTCTCGGCTGCCTCAAACAGGAGTGCCCGCGTCGCGTCGGAGGCCTCTCGCCGTGCGTCGGTGCAGAACCAGTCCAGCAGCCATTCAACCTCGATGTGGACGATCCCGTGGTCGTTCAGGATTTGTTTCATTTCGGCAAAGGAATATTTGCGTCGAATCTCCAGGATATCCGTATGCCACAACCCCATACCGCGAAATCCGGCCTTCGAGGCCAGTTCGACGCGCTTGCGAAAATCGTGCAGGCAGCGCTGATCGCCGAGCGGATCCGCTCCAACGCCTATGGTCCAAAACGATCCCAGTATGTCGACTCGCTTGGTCATGTATCCCTCATGCCATGTGCCATGTGCCGCCTTCGAGGATTTCCACCACTTCTGAGAGGAAGTCCGAGGCGAGCTGTCCATCGGCCACACGATGATCAACGGTGAGCGAAAGATCGGATGTCGGCCGAACTTGAATGATGCCGTTGATCGCCACGACACAATCGCGCTGACGACCGACGGCGAGAATGGCGGATTGCGGCGGATTGATGATGGCCGTGAATCGATCCGGCCCGCGCGGGCCGAGATTTGAGATGCTGACGGTCGCTCCTTCGAGGTCCTCCTGCTTCAATCGGCCGGTCGCGGCGCGCTGCACGCAGTCGCTGCGTCGACTGGCCAGCTCGGCTAAGCCCAATTTGTCGACGTCGTGAATGACCGGCACCAGCAGCCCATTCTCAACTGCGACGACGAGGCCGATGTGAGCGCCGTTGGCTCGCAAGATGCGCGCCTCGGCTGTCGCCGGGTCACCGGAGAAAGTGGCGTTCATGTCAGGAAAGGCGATCAACGCACGTGCCAGTGCCTGCAGCAGGAAATCGTTGACGGAGAGGCGGTGCGACTCGGCGGGCTTACTGGCATGAATTTCTGAACGCAGCGCCTGCACCGACGTCCAGTCGACGACGCGGGCCACCATGAACTGCGGCACGGTGGCGTTGCTCAGTGTCATGGCGCGGGCGACAGCGCGACGCATGCCGGACAGTTCCTGCGTCACGGCACCCGCGGCAACGCCGGCAGCTCTCGCGGGTTTTGCCGACTGGGCCTCGATTGCGCGGCGCACATCTTCCAGCTGAACGCGGCCGCGCGGGCCGGTGCCAGCCAGGCTGGCCAGATCGATTCCATGCTCTGCTGAAAACTTGCGTGCGACCGGAGAGCTTCGGATACGGGCATTTGCATTCGATTCGGCGACGGGCGGGGGAACGATCCGCTGTTCACCGGCAGTGTCGGTCCTGCCGGGGATGGGTTGGGCGGCGATCGTACTGAGCGTCTCTCCAGTCTCAACCCAGGCGATCTGATCGCCGACTCGCGCCTCCTGATCCACGTCGAGCAGCGTTTCCACCAATGTGCCGGTCACCGTCGCCGCGATTTCGACCACGGTCTTTTCCGTCTCGAGCTCCAGCAATGCTTCTCCCTGCCGCACCGGATCGCCGACATTCTTCAGCCACCGCACCAGGCGGCTGCTTTCCATGACCAGACCGACTTTGGGGATCTCCTGCGCAACGAGGGTCACGTCGGCGCTCCTCCCTGCTGCAGTTGGGTGCGTATGGCGCGAACGATGTTGTCGGCGCCCGGGAGCAGCGCCCGTTCAAGCTCCGGCGCAAAGGGAATCGGCACAAATGGACAGGCAACCCGCAAGACCTGAGCATCGAGTTCGTCAAAGAGCTCCTCGCCGATACGTGCGGCGATCTCCGCGCCAAATCCACCATTGCGAACGGCCTCGTGAGCGATGATCGCGCGGTGTGTCCTGGTGACAGACGCGGCGATGGTGGTCATGTCGAGAGGCGTCAGTGTGCGCAGGTCAATGATCTCAACGGAGATCCCTTCGGCAGCGAGCCGTTCTGCCGCCTGGTGTGCGTAAGCCACCATGGCAGAGTAGGCAATCAAGGTTACATGCTCACCGGTCCGAGCGATGCGCGCCCGCCCGATGGCGGGCAGTTCGGCATCCTCGGCGATGGTCTCCTTCATGGTGTAAAGCCGCTTGTGTTCTATGAAGAGTACCGGGTCCCCGAGACGAATGGCGCTCTTGAGAAGTCCGTATGCTTCCGCGGGTGATGAGGGCGCGACTACAACCAGGCCCGGCACGTGGACGAACCACGCCTCGAGACTTTGAGAATGTTGCGCCGCTGCTCCGCCGGCAGCGCCGGCTTGTGTGCGCACGACCATCGGCACGGCGAGCTGGCCGCCAGACATGTAGCGATACTTAGCCGCCTGATTTACCAGCGTATCCAGCGAGAGCGTGGTGAAATCAATGAACATGATCTCCAGGACAGGACGCAAACCGCACAGCGCGGCACCGGTGGCGAGCCCTGCGATGGCCGCTTCGCTGATAGGAGTGTTGCGTACTCGCTGCGCACCGTGCTTTTGCGCCAGGCCGCGCGTGACGCCAAAGGCGCCACCGGCCGCGACATCCTCTCCGAGCAGATGTACGGCCGGATCCCGCGTCAGTTCCTCGTCAAGCGCCCGGCGCAGTATCTCGATGAAAGTTTCGCTCATGCAGGCTCAACCGTTAGTCGTGTTGAGGCGTTCTGCCGCGTACACACCATCGAGCACGCCAGACGGGTCCGGGTGCGCGGAGGCGCGCGCCCGCTGCACGGCATCGAGTACTGTTCGCCTGGCTTGCTCGCCTGCGACGTCCAGAGCGTCCTGCGTGACTCCACTTTGTAGAAGATGCTGTTGCAGTCGCTCGATGGGATCCTTCTCGCGCATGGCGGCCAATTCCTCCTTGGAGCGGTAGCGCTGCGCGTCGCCCACGAAGTGACCGGCAACTCTAAAGGTCATGCATTCCAGTAAATAGGGGCCCTCCCCATGACGTAATCCGGCAATGGCCTTACCGGCCGCGGCGTATACGGCGAGCAGATCATTGCCGTCTACGGTAATCGCGGCCATTTCATAGGGTTCTGCAAAGCGTCGTACGAATTTGACCGTCGAGTGTTCTTCGCGGCTGGTGAATTCGGCGTAGCCGTTGTTTTCGCAGACGAAGAGCACAGGGAGTTTCCAAAGTGCCGCGAGATTGAGCGTCTCATGAAAGGCGCCGGCGCCGGTGGCACCATCGCCGAAGAACACGACACTTATATTGCTGTTACCCAGCGCCTGCGCTGCCCATGCGGCACCCGCGGCCAGGGAGAGATTGCCGGCGACCACGCCGGTGGCGCCGAGCACCCCATTCGCCGCATCCACCAGATGCATCGAACCTCCTCGGCCGCGGCACAGGCCGGTCTCCCGACCCAGCACCTCCGCGAAAGTCGACTCGATGTCGCTCCCTTTGGCGAGGACGTGCCCGTGACCCCGGTGACTGGTAAAGAGCACATCATCCCGTGCGAGTTGCGAGCACACGCCCACCGCGACGGCCTCCTGTCCGGTAGAAAGATGCGGAAATCCCGGCACCTCTCCCGCGGCGGCGAGACGCTGTACTTCGTCCTCGAAGGTGCGGATCTGCCACAGCGTGCCCAGCATTCGCAGCAAGTCGTCACGCGAAGGGGCGGCTTGCGCACGAGTAGACGCTTCCTGTGTCGCGATGTCGGGCGTCACGGTATTAATGGTGGGTGTCGGAAAACATTCAAAGTACCACATTGAGCCATAGCGGACTCAACGCAGGCGGAAATGAAACGACAGTGAATTCCACATATTGCGAGATGTCCCGCGGTTGGCATACGTTTGCTGTCGAGCTACGAGGAGATCGCCATTGTTGTACCGATTCACTGTCTCCGCCAGCGTGGTTGTAGTGACATTTCTGGTTGTGGCCAATGCCGCAGGCGCGTTGGCCGGCGAGGCGGTCGTGGACTCGAATCGGCTAAAAAATGCCGCGTCGGATGCTGCCAACTGGCTTAGCTATGGGCGCACCTATGATGAGCAACGATTCAGCCCCCTGACGCAAATCAACGCTACCAACATTCGCTCGCTGGGGCTCGCATGGTTCGCGGATCTGGATACGAACAGGGGCCAGGAGGCCACGCCATTGGTGGTGGACGGCGTGCTGTACACGTCCACTGCCTGGAGCATGGTGAAAGCCTACGATGCGGCGACGGGAAGGCCCATTTGGGCTTTCGATCCTAAAGTACCGCGCGAGATCGGGCCCGACATCTGCTGCGACGCTGTCAATCGAGGTGTCGCAGTCTGGAAAGGGCGAGTGTATGTGGGCACTCTGGACGGTCGTTTGATTGCACTGGATGCTGCGACCGGAAAGCCCCGATGGTCCGTGCAGACCACGGATAAATCCAAACGCGTCACGATCACCCAGGCGCCGCGAATCGTGAAGGACCGCGTCGTCATCGGCATGAGCGGGGGTGAGTACAATGTTCGTGGCTACATTTCGGCCTACGACGCGGCGTCCGGCAAGCTCGCATGGCGCTTCTATACGGTTCCGGGAGACCCGTCAAAGCCGTTCGAGGCGCCCATGCTGGCCAAGGCGGCGCAGACCTGGAGCGGGGAGTGGTGGAAACTCGGCGGCGGCGGAACCACCTGGGATGCCATCGCCTACGATCCGGAACTGGATCTGCTGTACTTTGGTACGGACAACGGCGATCCCTGGAACGCAAAATTTCGCAGTGAGAATCACGGTGACAATCTCTTCCTGACATCGATCATCGCCGTCAGGCCCGAGAACGGCCAATACGTCTGGCACTATCAGCTGGTCCCCGGCGATGAGTGGGACTTCTCGGCAACACAACAGATCATTCTCGCGGATCTGAAGATTGATGGCGTCGTGCGCAAGGTTCTGATGCAGGCGCCGAAGGATGGTTTCTTCTACGTGCTGGATCGCCGCGACGGCAAACTGTTATCGGCGAAGCCGTTCTCGACGGTCAATTGGGCAACCGGCATCGATTTGCAGTCCGGCAGGCCCATTGAAAACCTCGCAGCCCGGTACTCTCAGACTGGCAAACCCTGGGTATCGGTACCGGGCGCGATGGGCGCACATAGTTGGCAGCCCATGTCATTCAGTCCGGCCACGGGTCTGGTCTACATTCCGGTCAACGAGGCGGGCTTTGGCTATACGCCGGAGTCCAACTTTTCGCCAAAGCCTCGGGGAATGAATAATGGCCTGGACAAGCTTGCCGGCGATCTGCCATCGGACGCCCGTGCGCGTGCGCAAATTGCGGCCGGACTAAAGGGTTTTGTCGTCGCCTGGGATCCCGCGCTGGCAAAGGAAGCGTGGCGGATCGATTTGAAGGGACCCTGGAATGGGGGCGTGTTGAGCACGGCGGGGAATCTGCTGTTCCAGGGTAACGCTTCGGGGAATTTTGCCGCATACCGCGCAGATTCCGGCGAGCTGCTCTGGTCACAGGCGGCTCAGACCGGAGTCGTGGCGGGGCCAATGACTTACCGGGTGAACGGCGTGCAGTATGTGGCCGTCCTTGCCGGATGGGGCGGCGTGTTCCCGCTGGTGGCCGGGGAGCTGGCCGAGAAGTCGGGCAAGCAACGCAACATCAGCCGGTTGCTGGTATACAAACTCGGAGGTACCGCCGCACTGCCGGCGCTGCAGGTTAATGAGAACGCGCTGAATCCGCCCACCGAGAATGCTGATGCGGCTAGCCTGGCCACGGGTCATTCCCTGTTCGCCAACTTCTGCTCCGACTGCCATGGCGCGCGTGCGCATGGCGGCGGGGTTGTTCCCGATCTGCGGTCAAGCGGACTTCTGGCCAGCGACGCCTGGTTTGACGTGGTACTGGGCGGTGTCCTGAAGAGCGAAGGCATGGCATCGTTTGCCAATGTGCTGGACCACGATCAGGCCGCCGAGGTCCGCTCGTGGGTCATCTCCGTGGCACAGTCTGACAAGGCAGCGGAAGCTGCTGCGCAGGCAC